>SDBS01000188.1_pt1 | contig 53474 bp, 43 predicted proteins | sample 2277091 | NCBI WGS metagenome assembly SDBS01 (sample SAMN10404972, study PRJNA504765) | marine sediment metagenome | isolation source: marine sediment core GS10_PC15, 163 cmbsf | place: Arctic Ocean: Southern Knipovich Ridge | collected 2010 | reverse complement strand
TCGTTCGCTTCTAAAGCAATCAGGAGAACGAAAAATCTCTGATACCACTCTAGTGGCTCTTGCTCTTCTTATTGTGGTAAGCGATCCGAAAGAAAAGGATGTATTGATAAAGATAGTCACCAACCTCTTAAAGGGTTAGCACGTAACTAACCTACATACTGCTACTGATGCAACCTTGTTAGATATCTCGAAAGCCGTTCGAAAACCTCATCTTCTGGGTACTTCTTTATCAAGGGAGCTGTCTATTTGATCTTGATGACCTGCGATAATTCTCGTATGATATCAGTGTACTTGTTCCAATAGTGACTACTCAAGCCCACCATACTTCGCAAACCGTCATTGCGAGAAAGCGCCTATGGCGCTGACGAAGCAACCTCTGACGAATCTTTCTATTCAAATATAATCGTGCCTGGAAGATCAAGAACGTAGAACATGTGACTTACAAGTTACCTTATGGCGGTCTCACTTCACACTTTCTCAGTCTCTCAGTGTCCAATCTCTCAAATCCCACCCAACGGACTATGTCTGAAATAGTCTTCTCTTATTAATCAAGTTCTCTAGTTCTTAAAGCCAGTTACTAAAATAGCTTATAATTTCTGTATATGGTACTATATCGGAGCTTGCTACATATTAAAACATTATTACTAATTGAATATCGATAACATTGTAAGAAAGGAGGTGAACGAAAGTGAAAAGAACTATGATAATAGTCATTTTGACGCTAGCTCTCCTGCTATTAATAATTCAGCCAGTGTTTGCTGATTCTGGCAGTAATGGTAATGGGATTGCATATTATCGCTCAATGAGAAAAGGCGCCAACAATGAGCTGATACGTACATTCAAAAGCGGGCGCTGGAATTACCTGGGCATCTATCCAGGCTACTCTGGCTATGCAGTAGGTCCAGGTGGTGTAGTTCACTGGGCTCAATCAGAATCGCCTATCTAAGTCGAGAGGTTCCTTAAAACTAATTGGAAAAACATTTCTCGGGGAAGGGTATTTTACGCTGTTTAGCTTTTTGTCTCTCTTTCAATCTAACATTTTTCTATCCTATCCCATCCAATGGACTATGTCTAAAGTAGTCTTCTCTTAAATCCTTTCCTACAAGATTCACGTACACCCTAACCGTCTTCATGTCTTTTATAGATTCCTTATCTTATCAACATTTACGTCATACCAATCACTCCACTTATCGAGCAATTCTTGACCCTTTCTTAGTTTTTCGTCGTCTGATTCTTCAAAGCCTTCGATATATGAATCTAGACCTTTAATAAACTCATTATTATAGTGGTAACCAAATCCGTCATAAGCACGATTCAGCTGGTCTATGTCCACTTGTTTTGCCTCTTCGTGAGCTTGTTTCTTATAATCGACTATTTCTTGCATATATTCATGTTCCATCTGTTCATGTGGATTACCTGTATTACTTATTCTTGTGGATTTATTAGAATAGTCAATTGACTTACTAAAATGCTGAATATTTTCTTTTGAATTAGTTCCTGTAGATATACACCCACCATTGAGTAAAACTATGCTGAAAAACACGGAGATAAGAATTGAAGTGATAAGAACTTTCTTATAGTTACTTTGGCTGTTCATTATTCTCATCCACTTAAAGAAATTTAAATTATTCTTATCTTATAGAAATAATATCATTATTAAGCCTCTATGGTTACGTTTAATGGGTAAGATTAGCCAAGTAAAAGAAGCGAGCGTAAAAGCTTTTATAAAGAACTATGAGAACAAACAGCAATCTGTTATCCTGTTTATTTTGATCAGTAGTATATTTGATCCTATCCGAAGGACTATGCCTAAAATAGTCTTCTAATAGTTCTCTTTCTTTCAGAGTATGCAACCTACACAACATAGAATGCACTAGACACTTCTTAAACAAAACGATGTCAGATATCACAAAAAGGATCTATCGTAAGACAATTCATTTAGTTGACAACATAGAGAATGTGGAGTAGTGTTATACCATGCAGGGGTATGGTACTAGGAGGTGGAATGATGTTACCTGAGGTCAAAAAAGAATCTTCTGAGAGGTTGAATAAAATAGCAGGTCAACTTGGCGGCATTCAAAAGATGGTTGAAGATGAGAGATACTGTATTGATATAATCACTCAGATTGCTGCTGTTCGAGCAGCAATTGACAAAGTGGGATTAATCGTGATGAAAGGGCATATTAAAACGTGTGTGTCCGACGCAATCAGGAAGAATAACGATGATTTGATCATTGATGAGTTGGAAAAAACGATGTTTATGTTCTTGAGATAATAAGATCATTGAAAAACGAATAATATGAAGGTGAAAGAGATGAAAGAAAGTAATAAGCAGAGGAACAAAGGACTTGAAAAACTGACAAAATCCGATGAAGAAGGATATGAAAGTGGGTTCTCGGAGGGTCGAAATCTAATAAACTACGGAGGTTGCTAGGATGAAAAAGATAAGCATCTTGATCGTCGTCTTGATAGCGGTCTTTTTATTGGTCGGATGTCAGACTTCAAATCAACAGAACAAAGGCTGGCAAGAGTGGGATTCACTTACTCCCAGCCAAAGAACGACTGCTGAGGAAATTACTAATGTAATTGGTCCCTGTCCATGCAATCAATGTTCATTGACTCTAACTGATTGTACTTGTGATCATCCTCAAGGGGCCTTAGAGATAAAGACAGCCATTGCTGAAGACATTAAGTCTGGTAAGAGCAAAGATGATATTCTTGAGGGTCTTAAAGAAAAGTACAAGTTAGGTGATCTGGAAGAAGCACCCGAACTTGATATTAGCAAATAATCTGGTTTAAGTCTTCAGTGTAGTTGTCGGAGATTCTAGTTGAGGAGTGTTTAGTAATGAATAAAAAGAAGATAATTATTCCTGTAGGAGGGATGAGCTGCGCTTCTTGTGCGGCGACAATTGAGAAAGCTTTGAATCAGGCAAAAGGAGTAAACGAAGCCTCAGTTAACTTTGGCACGGAGAAGGCCAACGTTGAATATGATGAAAAACTGACTAAATATGAAGACTTGAAGAAAGCTATTGAAAATAGTGGCTACACAGTACTTGCCAATCAGAAAAAGGCTACTCTTCAGATTGGAGGGATGAGCTGTGCTTCTTGTGCTCAAACTATCGAGAAAGCTCTAAACAAAGCCCAGGGTGTTACGACTGCGAATGTTAATCTTGCTTCAGAGAGAGCCACTATAGAATTTGATCCCAAAGTGACAAATATATCTTCACTGGAGAAAGTAATCGAAGGAACTGGTTACACCGTGACCAAGAGAGAGGGGGAGATTAAAGAAGCCGAGAAGGTTGATGAAGATCTAGGAAAAGTCACCAAGTCAAAAAAGCTGATGGTGTGGGCTTGGGGATTTACTATTCCCATAACACTGGTAATGATGGTGAATATGTTTTTCGGTATAAGGGTACCGGGATATGACTGGATAATTCTGATTCTAGCCACTCCCGTGCTTTTCTGGGTAGGATTCGGAACTTACTCGAGTGCTGTAAAGTCAGTCAGGCATGGAAGCGCCAATATGGATGTACTGATTGCTATAGGAACGGGAGTCGCTTATTTTACCGGGCCGGCTGCATTTTTTATAGGATTGGAGTCCTATACAGGAGTAGCAGCGATGATTATGACTTTTCATCTTACCGGACGATACATGGAGGTTAAGGCCAAAGGCAGAGCTTCTCAAGCTATTAAGAAATTACTACAACTTGAAGCCAAAAGTGCTCGCATTCTGGTGAATGGTGAAGAAAAAGAAGTTGCCATTGAAGAGGTTGAAGTAGGAGATATAATGGTCGTCAAGCCAGGAGAAAAAATTCCGACTGACGGAGTAGTGATTAGTGGAAAAAGCGCAGTAGATGAATCGATGGCTACGGGTGAGTCGATGCCGGTGGGAAAGAAGGAGGGTGAAAAAGTAATTGGGGCAACGATCAATCAACAAGGAATGCTTCAGATTAAAGCCACTAAGGTGGGCAAGGATACCTTCTTATCTCAGGTAATAAAGATGGTGGAGGAGTGTCAAGGTACCAAGGTGCCGATTCAAGAGTTTGCCGACAAGGTGACTGGTTATTTTGTTCCCGCTGTTTTGGTTACTGCCGGAATAACCCTTATCCTTTGGCTGGTTTTTCCTCACTTTTTCAGGAATGTTATAACTTGGGGAGCGTCTTTCATACCTTGGGTGAATCTGGATTTGGGAACGGTTTCCCTGGCTATATTCGCTACGGTGGCAGTTCTAGTTATTGCATGTCCTTGTGCTCTAGGCCTAGCTACTCCAACTGCACTTATGGTAGGAAGCGGTATAGGAGCAGAAAATGGCGTGTTGATTCGCCAGGGAGAGGCAATTCAGACCATGAGGGAGATTCATACTATTGTGTTCGATAAAACAGGCACTATTACAAAGGGCAAACCCGGCGTTACGGATATAATTGGAGGTCTAGGGTCAGAAAAAGATAGCCAGAAGCAAGAAGCAAGAAATCAGGAGGAGATATTAAAAACTGCTGCCAGCATAGAGCAAGGATCAGAGCATCCTCTGGCTCAGGCGATTGTGGTTGAAGCCCAAGGTCGAGGGATCAAATTATCTCAGGTAAAAGAATTCGAGGCTCTGACCGGTAGAGGGGTAAGAGGTAGAGTAGATGGTAAAGATATTCTAGTTGGCAATCAGAGGTTGATGAAAGATTTCAAGGTTGATCTTAGTCGTCTCCAGAATGAAATAAGTCAACTGGAAAATGAAGCAAAAACAGCCATAGTAGTAGCAGTAGATAGAAGAATAACCGGAGCAATAGCTGTAGCTGATACTTTAAAAGAAGACTCAGCCCAAGCCATTGCCGAACTAGAGAAGATGGGCTTAGAAACGGCAATGATTACCGGTGATAACCAAAGGACAGGTGAAGCCATAGCTAAGAAGGTGGGAATATCCAGGGTTTTGGCTGAGGTTCTGCCTCACGATAAGGTTGCTGAAATAAAGCGTTTACAGAAAGAAGTAGGGACTGTGGCAATGGTGGGTGATGGAATAAATGATGCTCCTGCTTTAAAACAAGCCAATGTGGGAATTGCTATTGGTACCGGGACCGATATCGCGATCGAGTCTTCTGATGTTACTTTAGTGCGAGGAGATCTAAGTTCCGTGGTTGTTGCTGTAAAGCTGTCAAAAGTTACTTTTAGGAAAATCAAACAGAATCTATTTTGGGCTTTCTTTTACAATACTGTAGCGATTCCTATTGCGTTCTTTGGTCTTCTTCATCCGGTAATTGCAGAGATCGCTATGGCTGCCAGCTCCCTTAATGTTGTCACTAATTCTTTGCGTTTAAAAAAAGCAAATATTAAAGCATGGTAAGCGTGAAAGAGGGGGTATTTGGAAAGGTTGTCAAGGACTTGTCTGTAGAATAGACGTAGACAAAAGGACTTGACTCCAACAATCAGAGCTTCTAAAAGTATCCCAACAAAGATATCATCTCAGGCGGAAGCTTATCGGTGATATAGAGTCTTTTGGTCTGACCGGATTAACAATGAGGGACGAGCCGGCAGCTATAATGGCGACAATGACAACTGCAGTGGGAAAGCCGATTATCTGGATCGAGAAAATCATCATTAGATATCAGGGAAAAACTAGATTGTCGCGTAAATAGCAGTGATATCTTGACCAGCTTATTGTTCTGAAAAAACGAGGGAATAAATACTGATTGGATATTTACTTATATCTGTAATAATGGTATTATATCTCCAGACTGTGCATAATATAGAAATTACTAGTGTAACGGTGAATTGGCAGGACAGATAGCATACTGGGGTTGAAGCTGTGAGCTTGCCGGAAGTTTGTTCATCTTTGGCGGTAGTCGATTGATAATTATGCTTTGTAGGGGTTGATGAGGGGGAGTACATGGTGGTCAAGAAGAAGGGTCCGTCGCTTGTCGATAGGCTTAGCGCGGATCTGGTAAGAGATGGCTTGGTAACTGAAGAACAGTTCACACAGGCTCAAGAAAAGACCGTGGATACAAGCCAGTCGCTAGGAAAAACTCTCGTCGAGCTAGGATTGATATCCGAAGATAAACTGATGGCTTTTGTCGCACGTCAGTTAGAGCTGCCGGACATTGACTTAGCGAATTATGTTATTAACACAGAGCTTGTTGATCAGGTTCCGGAATATATTGCCAGGAAGTATAAAATAATCCCTCTTTATAAAGCTCACGATACACTGACAGTTGCTATGGCTAATCCTGTGGACGTCTTCGCAATCGATGAGCTGCAGCTGCAGTTGGGTATTAGTATCAAACCAGCCCTGGCTAGCGAGGAAAGCATTGACAGTGCACTAGATGAATATTATGGTGGCGCATATATAATAAGCAGAACAGCTGGTGTTATAAGTCAATCTGACCTAGGTTTCGAAATATCTGAAGAAATACCAGCATCTATGCTAGAACGAATCACCGAACAACCTCCCATTGTCAAGCTGGTAAACGAGATAATACTTGAAGCAATAAAACAAAACGCCAGCGACATTCATCTTGAACCCGAGAGCAGTTATGTGTGTGTAAGATATAGAATCGATGGGATTCTTCACAAGATATCAACAATACCAAAGCATCTCAAGCTACCGGTTGTCTCAAGGATAAAAATAATGGCCGGACTTGATATAGCTGAAAAGCGTTTACCTCAAGACGGACGAATTCGAGTTAAGTCGGATGCGAAAGAAGTAGATCTGCGCATATCAACGTTTCCGACTATCAATGGCGAAAAGATAATGCTAAGAGTATTAGACACTGATTCAAGTACCTTTGATCTTACCAAACTTGGTTTATCGACTGAGAACCTCTTAAGATTACATAAGATGATCAGTAATTCAGGCGGAATGGTCTATGTTTGTGGTCCAACAGGCTGCGGTAAAACCACAACGTTATATGCTTTAATAAACACATTCAACCGTAACGAAAAAAATATCATAACCTTAGAAGACCCGGTCGAATACGATTTTGAAGGAATTAGCCAAGGACAGATATATCCCAAAAAAGGCTTGACCTTTGCCAGCGGTTTGAGGACTGTTCTGCGGCAGGATCCTGATATTATCATGGTCGGGGAAGTTCGGGATAAAGAGACGGCCGAACTAGCTGTCAGAGCTTCATTGACAGGGCATCTAGTCTTGTCGACTATACATACGACTGATGCCGTTAGAGCCTTGACCCGCCTAATAGACATGAACATCGAACCATATTTGCTCATATCTTCTTTAAACGGGATCTTGTCTCAGAGGCTAGTGCGTCGTCTATGTGAATATTGTCGAAAAGAGTATGAGCCTTCACGTGAAGTTCTTTCTTCATTGGGATTGTCTACAAAGACAAGCGCGAAAGCGAAACTATACAAAGCTAGTGGTTGTAGTAAATGTCGAAAAACAGGATTCAGCGGACGTGTTGGTATATTCGAAACACTGGTCATAAACGAGAATATCAGAAACCTTATCACAGCCAATGCATCAATAGACGCCATTAGGAAAGAAGCTGTTAAAAGTGGCTTCAAGCCGATGCTGGATGATGGTATTGAAAAGATAATCGATGGGCTAACCACGATAAAAGAAGTCTTTCGGGAAACTATGACTGAGGAGTAGAAGTAGTCGTTTAGAACGAGCATGATCCACGATCGATAAATTACTACGTAAGGAAGTTAGAAGGTTTAGGAATCTCACCGGAAATGAAAAGTAGACCTCTGAATAAGTAAGAATATTATATTAATTAGGCTCCGCGGGCAGAATTGCGCATTAGAACAGTCTGGCCCCATATACTATTGTTTATCTCCCTTTATGCTGATGGTGATATCTTCGACCGGTATGTCCTTTCCAGCCTTCTGAAGGGCAGCATTGACCATCGGGACAAAACCAAAACAACAGGGGACTTCCATGTGGACGATAGTGATATCCTTGATATCGTTTGCCTGAAATATCTGAGTTAGTTTGTCGAGATAGAACTGGGCATCGTCAAATTTTGGGCAACCGATAAGAACGGTCTTTTCCTTAAGAAGATCGCTGTGGAAGTCGGCAAAAGAGAAGGGTGTGCAGTCCGCAGCTATTAACAGGGAAGCATTGTTCAAATAAGGCGCTTGCGGGGGGACCAGCCTGATCTTAATCGGCCACTGGGAAAGCTCGGACTGCGTGGCGATCCTATTACTAGAACTATCCTTACCAGATTCCTTTTTTTCAAACTGCATAACTTTTGCTCCCGGACAACCGGCAGAAGTATGTTTTTGAGCATGTATATGGCTTTCGACGGCTTTTTCATCAAACGGTTCAACATCCCGCTCTTCAATGGTGATGGCATCTTGCGGGCACTCTCCCAGGCACGCGCCAAGCCCGTCACAGTATGAGTCGCTTATCAAACGGGCTTTTCCATCAACGATCTCGATGGCCTTCTCCGCGCACGCCGTAGCGCATAGACCACAACCGTCACACTTGTCCTCATCAATTTCTACGATATTTCTTTTAGTCAATATAATCGCCTCCGCGAACTAAAAAAGCACTTAAAAAAATAGGAAAACGTTATTGTATGTTTATAGGACAATAATAGTCCTATAATATATTCTTGTCAACCTCTTTTTTAGAGTTATTCCCTTTATATAGCTGAAAATATATCTCTGATTGAAAGTTTTAGCTGATGATGAATAGATTTGTTTAAATGAAGTCTTCACGAGATATTGTGATAGTGCTATAAATAGTAGTGTAAGGTTATATACCAGTAGCTAACGGTTTATGATTCTTAGAAAAAGGTCAATTCATATTTGGTTTATGCCGATAATATATATAATTCTTAGCGGGAAATATATCGGATGTAGGATCGAGTTTTCTTGGAGTGAATTGAGACGAAAGATAAGCCAGGATCAGGCAAAATAGAAGAAATATTTGCTCAGCTTGGACCAGAGTTTCAAAAGACTATTGATGCTCTGCCTTTCTATGTTCTCTTAATCGATGAAGACCACCACATAATCATGGCAAACAAAGCAACTGAAATGGCGACAGGTCTTAAAGTGTCTGACCTCATTGGCAAGTATTGTCCAAAAGTGATTCACGGACTCGATGGTCCGTATCCCGGGTGTCCGCTGGAAGAAGCTGTCAAAAAAGGTCACGGAGTTGAATGTGACTTTCAAGATACGAGTTCAGGACTCTGGCTGAACTCAATGGCTCATCCAACGGACATGAAGACTAAAGATGGAAAAAGAATCTTTATTCATATGACACGAGATATTTCAGCACAAAAAATTGATCAATTAGAAAAAAAGGAAAAAAATGATACCCAGAGCGCATTAAACACTCTTCTTAGACTATCACTCGAAGATATTACTATCGATGAGATTCTTAGAAAAGCGTTGGATCTTATCCTGTCGATTCCATGGTTATCGTTGGAGTCAAAGGGGAGCGTATTCATAGTAGAAGATGAGCCGGAAGTGCTGGTGATGAAGGCTGAGCAGGGATTATCTGAACATACTCGATTTGAATGTGGGAAGCTGCCATTCGGCCGGTGCATCTGCGGCAAGGCGGCGCAGTCTCAACAGATTCAATTTGTTGATTCAATAGACGATAGTCATAGAGTGACGCATAAAGGTGTTTCGCCTCACGGTCATTATTGTGTTCCTATTGTATATCGTGGTCAGACACTTGGAGTAATAAATACGTATTTGAAAGAGGGACATGTGCGGGATGAGAACGAAGAAGACTTTCTTTTAGCCATGGCAAGTGCTATAGCTGGTGTGATAAATCAGAGGTACAAAGAGGAGAAGTTGATCAACTCGGAAGAACGACTACAGATTATATTTGAAAGCGCACCAGATGCATATTATATCAACGACCTAAAAGGTACGTTTATTGATGGAAATAAAGCTACCGAAAAAGTTACAGGTTACAAGAGAGAGGAACTGATCGGAAAGAACTTCTTAAAGCTTCAACTGTTGTCGAAGAAACAGATTCCCAAAGCATCAAAAAGCTTAGCTAAGAATGTCCAAGGGAAACCGTCCGGTCCGGATGAATTTGTCTTGAAACGGAAGGATGGAACCATGGTCAACTTGGAGATCAAGACATATCCGGTTCAGATAGAAGGAAAGAAACTAGTATTAGGCATGGCTCGTGATCTCACCGAACGCAAACAAGCCGAAGAAAGAGCTAACTGGCTTGCCTCCTTCCCGCAGTTAAACACAAACCCGATCATCGAGGTAACTCCAAAAGGAGACATAACATATATTAACCCGGCGGCCCAAGAAAAATTCCCTGACTTAGAAAAGCAGGGAGTAATACATCCGGTGATAGCCGGAGTTCCCGATCTACTCGGTAAGCTAGAAAAGATGAAAGGTGAGTCCCTGGCAAGAGAAGTCAGTGTCGATGATACCATCTATGAGGAACAACTAGCTTACGTAAAAGAAAGAGATGTTGTAAGAATCTATACAGTGGATGTGACAGAAAGGAGAAAAGCCGAAGAGGGGCTAAGGGCTAGTGAGGAAAAGTTTAGAGCTGTTTTCGAAAGGGCATCGGACGGCATAGTTGCGGCTGATCTTGAAACAAAGAAGTTTGTCCTAGCAAATAAAAGTATGTGCGAATTGACAGGATACAGCGAAAAAGAGCTGCTTGGGTTATCTATAGAAGACATTCATCCAAAGGAAGAAATACCTCGAGCCATAGATATGTTTGCACAGCTAGCGAGGGGAGAGATAACCCTAGCCAATGAAATTCCAGTTTTAAGAAAAGACGGGAAGGTCATCTACTGCGATATAAGTTCAGAGGTTATTGAGATCAACAGACGAAAGGATTTGATCGGTTTCTTTAGAGATGTCACTGAGCGCCGGAAAACAGAAGAAGAGTTGAGAGTCTCGGAGCAAAGGTTGCGTCTTATCTTTGAATCGAATCCCGATGCAGTTTTTCTCTACGATCTTAAAGGTATGTTTATCGATTGCAACAAAGTCGCTGAAGAGCTAACCGGTTTCAAAAGAGATGAAATAAAAGGGATGCATTTTTCAAAGATCTCAAGGATCCCGGTTAAGGATATTCCACGAGCTATGAAGATACTTGCCAGAAGCGCATTGGGAAAGCCAACAGGTCCTGATCTATTTACGTTCGAGAATAAAGATAAAACCAAGGTTGTTATGGAGGTAAAGGGATTTCCAATAGAACTCGAGGGTCGAAAGCTGATCCTGTCTGTCGGCCGGGATGTTACAGAGCAAAAAAAGAAGGAGGCAGAACGACAGGACCTAGTCCTTGAACTTGGTGACCGTGTGAAGGAATTAAACTGCCTCTATACTGTTTCCGAGCTAGTAGAGGATCCGGATATCGACATGAAAAAAGCATTAGAGCAAGTCGCGGGTGTATTACCACCGGGCTGGCAATATCCCGATATCACATGCGCCAGAATAAAAGTCGAAGATAAAGAGTTTAGATCATCCGGATTTATGGAGACAGAATGGAAACAGTCAGCCAATATAGATGTCAATGGAAAGAGTGTTGGTTTGGTAGAGGTCTATTATAAAGAAGAAATGCCCCGGCTTTTCGAAGGCCCTTTTCTACAGGAGGAAAGAGACCTTATCAATACGGTGGCTGAAATGATAGGGAGTGCAATTGAGCATATACAAGCAAGCGAAAATCTAAAAACAACTCTTCATCAAGTCGAGCAAGAGAAGGACAAAGCAGAACAGCGAACCGTAGAGCTTGAGAGGCTAAACAAAGTGATGGTTGGCCGCGAGCTTAAAATGATAGAACTGAAAAAAGAGATGGATAAATTGAAAAAGAAAACAACCAGTCGAATCTAGATGAATCACTTGTTTTAAGACCAGGATCTAAACAGTAGGCAATAATGATATCGAATCAGTTCTGTCAGTAGATTGTCTATAAAGAAACCGGGATGTAGCGAGGTATCATGAAAAACTTGAGTGTATTGACCAAACTGACTATGGCGATGCTTGCATGTGCAGTCGTAGCAGTTCTGTTTTTAGCTTATTCTTCTTTTTCGACAAACTTATCAGCATGGGAGGATAGAACCAGCCGGGAACAACTGGAGATAGCAAATAATTTGATGAAGCAGATAGATATAAAGCTGCACGAGAGGCAGGCTGATATTCAATTGATGTCTGAGGAAGAGCTGATTGAAGAGTATTTGGCAGGCAGACGTGTAGATGAAGGGCAACTAGAAGATAGGATGCGAGAGATTACAGACGATACAGGCATGTGGTTGGAAGCTGATGTTGTGGATATAGATGGTGTGATTGTTTATTCGAATATAGATAAGGTAGTCGGCCAAAAGATAGAACAGTATCCGGAAAGAGCCAGAGCTTATGATCATGTTATGACCGGTGATCAATACAACTCCGATGTCTATATATGCGAGGAGATGGAAGCGCCGACCATGCTCTTTGCATATCCGGTCTATGATGAAGAAAAACCGGATGAACCAATAATCGGCGTAGTCATGACACATTTAGTTTGGAGTGAGATTCGCGATGTGATTTTAGAAGGGAAATCACCCGAAGTGGTCGATCTGTATAACAAGGAAGGATTCGAAATATATGCAAAGGGTAAAGAAGGCCAGGAAGATGTGCTGGTGGTCAATGAGGCGGATGAACCATCTGTCAAAATAGCCTTAGAGAAGGGAGCGGGCTCGACAATCATGAAAAGCTCTCATCTGGATGAAGATGCTATTGTTTCTTGGGCGTCTGAACCGGGTTATAAAGATTATAAGGGCAGTGGATGGATTGTCGTTCTAGAAACGCCTGTAAGCGAATTTAGACAAGAAGCTTTAGGGACGGCATTTAATGCTCTTTTAGTGCGTATTCCCATAGTTTTGATAGCAGTTGGAATCATGTTTTTATTGTTAAAAAAGTATTTTGTTAAGCCCCTGATTTCTATCGCTGAGTCGACAAGGAAGTTTGCTGAAGGTGATCTGTCGACACGGATCCAAATAGAATCAAACGATGAGGTCGGGAAGTTATCATCAAGTTTTAATCAAATGGCCGAAAACCTGGACGATATGTACAAGAACATGGAGATGAAGGTCAAGGAACGGACAAAGAGTCTTGATGAAAGCTTAAAACAGTCGGAAAAACAGAGGATAGAGCTAGAAGACACCAAGAGTGCCATGCTAAACATCATGGAAGACCTGGGAATTGCCAACAAAGAGATAGAGCTGGAAAAAACTGAACTTGAAGACCAGAAAGAGGAGCTTAAAAAAGTCAATCTCGAGCTTGACAGTTTTGTCTATACAGCCAGCCACGATCTAAGAGCGCCCTTAAGAGCCATCTCATCGTTTGCCACCTTTTTAGAGGAGGACTATGCGGATAGGCTCGATGAAGAAGGGAGGGATTATTTAAGAGAGGTCAAAAATGGAGCTGACAGGCTGAACAGACTGATCAATGATCTATTGGCGCTTTCCCGAGTATCACGGCTTAAGAACCCCTACGAAGATACAGATATGAACGAGCTGATAGGTTCAGTGCTTGAAAGGATCGAGTTCGATATAAAGGAACAAAACGTGGACCTTAGGGTTGAAAAGGACCTCCCGACTGTTCGGTGCGATCGAATAAAGCTTGGCGAAGTGTTTGTAAACCTGATAAACAATGCCATAAAATTCTCGTCAAGACTAAAACGTAATCCAAAGATAGAGATCGGATACATCGACGGTGGAAAAGACTACAAGTTTTTTGTAGAAGATAATGGAATAGGGATAGACCCTAAATACCATGAAAAAATATTCGGGATCTTCAGGCGCTTACATACACAAGAAGAGTACTCAGGGACAGGAGCGGGACTAAGTATTGTAAAGAGAATAATCGATGAACACGGCGGTAGTGTATGGGTTGAATCAGAACTTGGCAAAGGGTCTACGTTCTGGTTTTCAATACCGAAAAACCTTGATAAAAACAGCGGGAAAGGTGGGAAAAACTCTGATACCAAACCGCAAGATTATAAAGAAGACCTATCCGCGGCATAAGGGTTTAGAGAATTGTCAGTCTGTATCGGTGCGATAATGGAGGGGGTTTAAAATAATGGCGACAGACGAGATGGAAAATAGCTTGGAGAGAAGACCGGTGGATATCCTGTTAATCGAGGACAACGAGGCCGATATTAAGATAACGCTCAGGGCTTTCAAGAAAGCCAAGCTAAAGAATAGTATTATCGTCGTAAAAGACGGGCAGGAAGCCATGGATTATATCAGCCGGAATGGCAAATACTCGGATGAAAAAAGATTTCCTCAGCCTGACTTGATACTTCTGGATATCAAACTACCGAAAGCCGACGGCTTTGAAGTCCTTGATGCAATAAAAAGCAATCCTAGGAGCAAGCACATCCCGACTATTATGCTGACTTCGTCAAAAAACGAAGCTGATATTGTCAAGAGTTATGGTGGAGGAGCAGCCAGTTATATTCAAAAGCCGGTCAGCTACGAAGAGTTTGTTGATGTTGTCAATGGGTTTAATTTCTACTGGCAGATAATCAGCAAACTGCCGGTTGTTAAGAAATAGCGTAGATAATTCTATTGCTCATCCTATTGATCAAGGAGGGGTAGACATGGGCAAAAAGATCTTAGTGATCGATGACAGCAATCAGGACAGAAAGATCATTAAAAGGTATCTCAACCAGGCTGGATATGATGAAGTTGTCTTGGCTAGGACCGGTCAAGAGGGCGTGGATATGGCCGGCTCTGAGAAACCGGACGTAGTCGTTCTCGACACGCTGCTTCCTGATTTTGACGGATTTGAAGTATGCCGGCGTATACGGAAAGAACACAACACACCGTCGTTAAAGATAATCATGATGACCGGCGCGATCGATGCTGTGGACGCGGTTAAGGCACGGAAGGTGGGAGCTGACGATTATACGGCCAAGACTGAGGATTGCGGGCCTTTGGTGGATGCCGTAAATATGGTCAGTTAGGGTCAATTGTCTATATGGAACCTTATTCGAACAGATACTGAGGAGTTGAATGATGAAGGGTGGCGCAATAAAGGGGACCATAATAAAGGGTAGCACTATGGCCAAAGTAGATTTCGATGAGTTCTGGTCACCGGTATTTGATGATATGGACGAGTTTGTCTTTATTATCGACGTTGATCACATCCTAGTCCGCACAAATAAGAGCTTTCTGGAATTCCTTAATAAACAGGAAAAAGAGGTTGTTGGGCATAAGTGTTATGAATTTGTCCATGATACAAAAAAGCCTATGGACGGATGTCCCTTTTGTGAGCTTATGAAGTCATGTAAATTTGAAAGCAGTGAATTATATGAGCCAACTCTTAAGAAGTGGTTATACATTAGGACCGTTCCTATTTTTAACTCAGGACGCAAACTGGCCGGTTGCATACATTTGACTACGGATATTACTGCAGTAAAGCAAGCAGAGGAGAAGTTGAAAGAATCAAAGAAAGATCTAGAGGCTCATGTATGGGGGCTGGAGAAGACAAATAAAGCCATAAGAACACTTTATGAGGCCCTGGCAGAAAAGAATGAAAGGCTTAAAGAACTAGACAAAGCGAAGTCCGAGTTTGTTAACACTTTATCTCATGAGCTGCGAACGCCTTTGGTCTCTGTAAAAGAAGGTGTTTCTTTGGTGTTAGACGGAACAGCAGGGGATGTCAATAAAGATCAACAGCATTTTCTTAAACTTGCCGAGCGAAATACTGATAGACTCACCAGGTTGATAACAGATCTTCTGGATATGGCTAGAATCGAAGCGGGCAGATTTGAGATAGAGAGAAACGTAGTCGACTTAAGGATCTTGTTTCAAGAGGTTTTGGAGAACTTTGCGCCCCAGATCGAAGAGAAGGGGCTTTCTTTGGAACTTGCCTGCCCGAATATCGAATGCAGGATGTTCGTCGACTATTACAAGATCGTTCAGGTTTTTACAAATCTTATCGGTAATGCGGTTAAATTTACCGATAGTGGTACGATATCGATAAGTGGAGTCGATGAAGGAGACTTTCTAAAGATAAGCATCAAGGACACAGGAAAAGGAATACCAAAGGATAAACTGGGAGACGTATTCGATAAGTTTAAGCAGATCGGACGCAAGTCAGGTCCGGGATACAAAGGAACGGGGCTCGGTCTTCCGATCAGCAAGAGCATTGTTGAGGCTCACGGAGGAAATATATGGGTAGAGAGCGAGCTCGGCAAAGGTTCAACATTTATTTTCACACTTCCCAAGCTTAGTGAACGCGATTTTTTCGTAGACGATCTATCAAGAGCAATAAGACAAGCCGATAGGAATGATCGTCTTTTTTGTGCAGCTGTAATCGATATGACGGATCTTGGCAAAAGGGTAAAATCAAAGAAAAGGAAAGAGCGTATAGTGGAGCAATCGGCCGAAAGAGTCGAAAAACGCCTAACGGAGAAAGACCGGCTTGTGATGGATCACAACGGTAGTAGTATATATATGATCTTAGACGGTGTTACAAAAACAGAAGCTAGAGAGATATTAAAGAAACGCCTAGCTTTGATAAAGAGATATTTAAAGAAGATAGATTTGCCGGAAATGCCCAAACTCGGTGTTGGAATAGCATCTTATCCCTTTGAGGCAAAGACTGCCAAGAATATGATGATGATAATTGACGAGGAGACATAAATGGCATCAGAGAAGATCTTAGTAGTCGATGATGAACCTGATATTGTCGATACGATCGAGTTCAGGTTGAAAAGCAAGGGCTACAAGGTGATCAGTGCTTACGATGGATTAGAAGCACTGGAGAAAGCCCGTAGTGAAAAGCCTGATCTTATTGTACTGGACGTCATGCTACCGAAAATGGATGGATTTCAAGTATGTCGGCTTCTTAAGTTTGACGAAAACTTTAAAGATATACCGATAGTAATGCTTACAGCTAAAACGCAAGAGTCAGACAAAGCAGCCGGAACAGAGACCGGCGCGGATGAATATATGACTAAACCATTTGAATCTGAGAAACTGATCGAAGTTGTGGATAGACTTCTGTCGTAGAAAGTCTTTCTCTTAAAAGAAGGTGATGAGATGTCTCAAAGAAAAAGCACAGCGCCAGTAGACAGGTTAAGTGCGGGTCTTGTCAGCGAGGGTCTAGTAACAGAAGCGCAACTGGATAAAGCGAAAGAGAAGCAGAAAAAGACAGGAATATCTCTTGGTAAAGTCCTGGTGGATCTTGATCTGATCTCACAAGAAAGACTTCTGGCTTTTATTGCTAAGCAGCTTGAGATACCGGACATCAATCTGACCAGCTATGATATTGATACAAGCCTGATAGATATGGTATCAGAGGCCACTGCCCGGAAGTATAAGATGATCCCCTTGTTTAAAGTTCAAAACACACTGACAGTCGCCATGGCAAATCCTTTGGACGTTTTTGCTCTCGATGATATAAGGCTTCAGGTTGGCATGGAAGTGAATCCGGCCATAGCCAGCGAACTGAGTATAGAGAAAGCGATAAACGAATACTACGGCGGAAGCCATGTTATCGATGAAGCAGCAAAGAACATTGATAGAGCAAGCTTTAAGATCAATGTGCCAGATCGCGTGATGACTGAAAAGCTTGAGCGGATAACCGAGCAACCTCCGATAGTAAAACTGGTCAATGAGATAATCGATGAAGCAGTCAAGCAGGGCGCAAGCGATATTCATATAGAACCCGAGAAAGGTGATCTAAGGGTAAGGTACCGGATCGACGGTGCACTCCAGAAGATATCAGATATTCCTAAACACCTGGAGCTTCCGGTAATATCCAGAGTCAAGATAATGGCACAACTTGATATTGCCGAAAGACGTCTTCCACAAGATGGCCGGATCACAGTGGAAAAGGACGGAAGAGATATCGATATTCGAGTGTCTACTTTCCCATCGATCGCTGGTGAGAAGATATCCATGAGAATACTAGATAGAGGTGCGTTTTCTCTAGATCTAGAGAATCTTGGTTTGTCTTCGTCAAATTATTCGTATGTGCAAAGTCTTATTGAAAGACCAAGTGGATTGTTGTTTGTTTGTGGTCCGACAGGCTGCGGAAAGACGACAACACTATACTCGATTCTAAACATATTAAATTCTCAGAAAAAGAATATCGTGACATTGGAAGACCCAGTCGAATATGAAATAGATGGAATAAACCAGGGGCACATCTATCCTAAGAAGGGGCTTACATTTGCCAGGGGATTAAGGACCATATTGCGTCAAGACCCTGACATCATAATGGTAGGAGAGGTCAGGGATCTTGAAACAGCGGAGCTGGCGGTCCGGGCTGCATTGACCGGGCACTTAGTTCTATCGACGATGCACACTATGGATGCAGTCGGTGCAGTGATCCGTTTGATCGATATGGGTATAGAGCCGTATCTTATTGCTTCAGCTCTTAACGGAGTGTTGGCTCAGAGGCTGGTAAGACGCATTTGTACTAAATGTATGGTCGAATACACTCCAACAGAGGAAACTCTTGTTCTACTAGGCATGCCAGGGGAGAAGAACACAAAGTTTTTCAAGGGCAAGGGGTGCAAAGAATGTCGGCACACCGGATATAAAGGACGTATAGGCATATACGAAGTGTTAGTCATAAATGATGAGATCCGCAAGTTAATAATAAACAGAGCGACCAACAAAGCCATTATGAGCGAAGCGGGTAAGGCCGGGTTAAAGACATTGATGGAAGATGGTCTGGAAAAGATCGCCCGGGGAATAACGACCGTTGAAGAAGTGCTCAGGGAGGCAAAAACTGAGGAATAGGCTAGCTTGATATATATGTCTTATATATGGGAAAGCCGGGTCTCTTGATCACCAAGATCGCCTGAAAAAATTCTGATAAATAGCTGCTGCTGGTTCTCCATATAGTGTTAACCGGGTATGAATTGCTATAATGGGATTTATGACTCAAAACTCAAGCAAAAGTACAGCTTTAGTTATTGCGATTCTCGCATCATTTCTAACGCCTTTCATGGTCTCAGCTATTAACGTTGCGTTGCCTAGTATCGGTGATGAGTTTAACGCAAATGCTATATCGCTTGGGTGGGTAGCGACGGCATACTTGTTGGCGGCAGCCGTATTTCTGGTACCGTTTGGCAGGATTGCCGATATCTATGGCCGGAAGAAGGTATTCTTCTACGGTATCATCGTTTACACAACTGCTGCCGCGCTGGCTGCTTTTTCTCCATCCCTTTCACTTTTGATACTTTTTAGATCACTTGAGGGCCTTGGAGCGGCCATGATATTCGGGACGGCGATGGCGATTTTGGTTGCTGTTTACCCGAAGGAACAGAGGGGACGGGTTCTGGGAATCAATGTGGCTGCTGTATATATCGGGTTGTCGATAGGTCCGTTTCTTGGTGGCTTGCTGACTCAGCAATTTGGCTGGAGAAGTATCTTTCTATGGAACATCCCGATCGGGATATTGATCATTGCCTTGATCATTCTGAGGCTAAAGGGAGAGTGGACTGAGGCAGAAGGGGAGTCACTTGATACTCTTGGTTCGATAATATACGGTATTTCCCTGCTTACCGGTATTTATGGTCTATCAAGACTTCCGGCACCCATTGGGATCTTACTGATCGTCATAGGTCTATCAGGTTTTGTCATGTTTGTCATCTGGGAGCTTAGATGCACAAGTCCGGTGGTCGATATAAACCTTTTTAGTCATAACCGGGTATTTGCATTCTCCAATCTAGCGGCTCTGATCAACTATAGCGCGACATTTGCCGTGACGTTTCTTTTAAGTCTATTCCTTCAATATGTCAAGGGCCTAAGTCCTCAAGAGGCAGGCATTATCTTAATTGCCCAGCCTATAACAATGGCCATATTCTCTCCGATCGCCGGCCGGATCTCTGATAGGATTGAGCCTCGTCTAGTGGCGACTACCGGGATGACGGTAACATTTCTGGGATTGCTCTTATTCTCGATCATCGAAGAGACGACAAGCCTTCATTATATGATCTTCGGATTGATAGTCCTGGGTTTCGGATTCGCTCTGTTTTCTTCACCCAACACCAATGCGATCATGAGTTCAGTCGAAAAGAGATACTATGGTATTGCGTCTGGCATGTTTGGGACAATGAGGTTGTTGGGGCAGATGTTCAGTCTGGCTATTGCCACAACTGTTTTTGCGGTTGTGATCGGTCCTGTTGAGATAACGCCGCTCTACCATCCGGAATTTATAATAAGCGTAAAAACCGGCTTTTTGATCTTTGCGGCGCTATGTTTTGCCGGAATATTTGCTTCGATTGTAAGAGGGAAAGTACATTCTTGATAAACGGATGTAAAAAACAATAAAAAGTCTTTGATATCTGGTGAGACTAATCGGAGCCTGATAGTATGGATTTATAGGATAAAGTGCAGTGATGATAGTAACGTTATCGGTAAAAAGGAGTGGTGAACATGAGCTGTGGCAAGGAGCACGGAGTATGTGAGGTCTGCAACCAAGCGGATGCATCAAATGAATGCCAAACATGTAAAAAGAACTTCTGTCAGCAATGTGCCGGTTCGAAAGAAGGGCAATGCAATAAGTGCTCATCGTAGATAAGGCTAATGTGTTTCTTGCCAAAGACCCTTTTATTTGCTGAGAAAAGATAAAAGAAGTCTTGCCGCGTTTAAAAAAGGTAAGAGAAAAGCAGATTGCTTGATCTAGGAGCATAGAAGAAGTAATGAGACTTAGGGCTATGACCAGTCATACCCCCATGCTCAAGAGCTTGGGGGTATGACTTTCTTGTTTGCAGGAAGGCCGGTTGTAGAGGTTTAGAGTATGCTATTTTTCGAATATGGTAAATATCAGCCTACATGGTGTATAGTTATCAGTATTGTTTATGGCCGGAGATGATATAGGCTGAGTTTTATACAGATTAGGATAAAGGATGATTGGCTTGAATCAAGTAGAACTAGATTCACTTAGACATACCTGTTCTCATGTTATGGCTCAGGCAGTGACTGAGTTATATGATGACGTAAAGCTAGGGATAGGTCCGACTATTGAAGACGGTTTCTACTATGATTTTGATATGAGTGAAAAGCTTGGCCCGGAAGATCTAAACAGAATCAAGAAGAGAATGAAACAGATAGTCAAAAAGAACCTACCGCTGGAATGTGACGAGATGAGCAGGGAAGATGCCATCAAATACTTCGAGAAGAAAGGCGCTGTATATAAAGTAGAACTTTTAAAAGAGATGACCGACGAGACAGTGACAGTTTACAAGCAAGGTGATTTTGTCGATCTGTGTCGTGGTCCGCATCTTAAGTCAACCGGTGGAGTAAAGCACTTTAAGCTTTTAAGCCTGGCGGGGGCATACTGGCGGGGAAGCGAGAACAATCCGATGCTGCAACGGATATACGGGACCGCCTGGTCATCCCGGGAAGATCTTGATGCTTATATTAATAAACTTGAGGAGATCAAGAAACGTGATCATAGGGTCGTAGGTAAAGATCTTGATCTTTTCAGTATGTCTGACGAAATCGGAGCCGGCCTGGTTGTCTATCATCCAAATGGTGCCACACTGCGCTTTATAATCGAAGATTTTCTTAAAAAAGAGCATCTTAAAAGGGGCTATCAGTTTGTCATATCGCCTCACATCATGAAGGCGCAAGTCTGGAAGACATCAGGTCATTATCAAATGGATTATCCGATGTATTTCTTTGAGATAGAAGATCAGGAGTATGGCATCAAACCGATGAATTGCCCGGCTCATATACAGGTCTATAAATCTCAACCACGGAGTTACAGAGTCTTGCCTGTGAGATATTTTGAACTGGGAACGGTATATCGTCATGAGAGGTCAGGCGTATTACACGGTCTTCTAAGAGTCAGAGGTTTTACTCAAGATGACGCTCATATTTTCTGCCGTCCGGATCAAATGGAGCAAGAGATCGTGAGTGCTCTGGAGTTCGCCTTCTTTTGCCTAAAGATATTTGGGTTTGAAGATTATGAAGTCGCGCTGTCAACCAGGCCGGATAAATATGTTGGAACCGATGACAACTGGGACAAAGCCACAGAAGCCCTCAAGAATGCTTTAGATGTTAATAATGTAGATCATGAAGTAGATCCGGGGGAGGGTGTTTTTTACGGTCCAAAGATAGACGTAAAACTAAAAGATGCCCTAGGTCGTTTGTGGCAGGGTCCGACTATTCAAGTTGACTTCAATCTGCCGGAACGTTTTGACATGGTCTACTATGGCAAGGACAATGCTCAACATCAGCCGGTTATGATCCATAGGACGGTCCTGGGAAGCATGGAGCGGTTTATAGGAGCGTTGATCGAACACTACGGCGGTGCTTTTCCTGTATGGCTGGCGCCTGTTCAGGTTGTGGTGGCGCCGATTGCCGACAGACACATTGACTATGCAAAGAACATCGAAGAGCAGTTAAAACAGAATGATATACGTACGGAGCTTGATGAGCGAAGAGAGACCGTGCCGGCTAAGATCCGTGATGCTCAAATGAAAAAAGTACCCTATACGATAATAATCGGGGACAAAGAGGAAGAAGCAAAAGAGTTATCTGTTCGAGAGCGGAAAGGTGAAGACAGAAGAGGCGTTAAGCTCGATGATCTGATAGATGAGATAACCGGGAAGGTCAAGACCCGTTCATAAAAATGGGGGAAAAGACAAATGGATGAGAAGAGATTAAAACAGCTTATAAAACTTCTTCAGGAGTCAGATGTCAGTGAGATAACCGTTGAGGAAAATGGGGTCAGGATGACGGTCCGCAAGGGACCGCTGACGATCATTGAAGCTGAAGGCGCTGTAACTCATATGGATAGCGGTCAGGACGCTAATGGTAAGGACGGAGTCCAGGCAAGTGATAGTAGTGGACGTCTAGAAATCGTATCACCCATGGTCGGGACATTCTTTGTGGCGCCAGCCCCCGGTCAAGATCCTTTTATCCATGAGGGAGATGTTGTTGAACAAGGACAGACCATCTGTATCATAGAAGCGATGAAGATCATGAACGAGATTGCTGCCGATGAGCGAGCGCGGATTGTCAAGGTCTTGCCGGAAGACGGTAGTTCGGTCGATTTCGGCCAATCATTATTTGTATATGAACCGGTCGAATAGTCTAACGGGATTCGCATGTCTACGGTTGATTCATTGTCTCATGGTCTATCTAAAAAGAAAGTTAATCGGAGAACAGCGTATAAGAAATATATGTTTGCAAACCGTATCATATTGTTGGAGGTCTAAGTGTTTAAGAGGGTTCTCATAGCCAATAGGGGCGAAATAGCTGTACGGATTATAAGGACTTGTCGTGAAATGGGAATCCATAGTATCGCTGTATATTCAGAAGCTGACAAAAACTCACTTCATGTTCAATTGGCAGATGAGGCGTTATGCATTGGACCGCCAGCGCCGGAGAAGAGCTACTTGAATATACCAAATATCATAAGTGCCGCAGAAGTCAGTCAGGCTGAAGCAATCCACCCGGGCTATGGATTCTTAAGTGAAAACTCTCAGTTTTCTGAGATATGCATGTCATGTGGTCTCGTGTTTATTGGATCGCCACCTGATGTAATAGATAAACTTGGAGATAAATCCGAAGCGAAGAAGATAATGGCAAATGCATCGATTTCAGTGATTCCGGGTACAGATGGAGTAATCGAAAAAGAGCGAGAGGCTTTAAGATTTGCCGGGGAGGCTAAGTATCCAGTCATGATCAAGGCGGCTGGAGGAGGAGGCGGTCGTGGTATGAGGATCGTCTACAATGAACGCGAATTAAACCAGGCGATTCATACGACGAAAAGCGAAGCTGGAGCTTTCTTTAAAAACGCTTCGATCTATCTTGAAAAGTATATTGAAGAGCCGCGTCATATAGAGTTTCAAATACTAGCTGATAGCAAAGGAAACGTTGTGCATCTGGGAGAACGGGACTGCACTATCCAGAGACGGCACCAGAAACTTCTAGAAGAATCACCATCGAGATTCTTAGACAAGAAGATGAGGGCCAGGATGGGCAAAACAGCCATTAAAGCTGCCAAAACGGTCAATTATGTAGGTGTCGGGACAATTGAGTTCCTTGTTGATAAGTCGGGCGAGTTTTTCTTCATCGAGGCTAATACCAGGATTCAGGTAGAACATCCTGTTACAGAAATGACCTCGGGAGTTGATATTATCAAAGAACAGATAAGAATAGCTGCCGGAGAAACTCTTGGGTATGGGCAGCATAATCTGTTTAATCAGGGGCATGCGATCGAGTTTCGGATAAATGCCGAAGACCCTGGTAATAACTTCAAACCTATGGCCGGAAAGGTCGACTTCTTGAGATTGCCTGGTGGTCCGGGGGTTAGAGTAGACACGCATCTGTATAACGGTTATACAGTGCCGACTCAATATGATTCACTTCTAGCGAAACTGGTTGTCTGGGGAGGGAATAAGAAAGAAGCGTTTGATCGTTCACTCAGAGCGCTGGGAGAATTCAGGATCGATGGGATCAAAACGACGATCCCGTTTCATCAATGGATAATGGAGAATGAGATGTTTCTGAACGGAGAGGCTTATACGGATTTTGTCGAAAAGCATTTCTAATATTTGATAGGGAAATCTGCCTAGAAGAAATAGGTTATAAGTGATAAACTGATGAATCATAAATAATAGAAAGGTCATTTATAAATGGCTGATGATTCAGAGATTATTATCGGTGATTTCAAGATTGCCAGATCGGTTTTAGAGAAGATGGTCAAAGAGAGCGTTGACGCGTTGCCTGAAGTATCGCAAATAAGGGATGTTAATGTGGGCACAAAGGATCATGATCTGGTTGTCGATTTGAACCTGTCTATTAAAGCGAAAGCAGTGTATCCAAAAACAGCCAAGACAGTTCAGGAAGCTGTGGCCAAGGATATCAATAGGATGACAAGTGCAGAAGTCATCGAAGTAAATGTGACTATAGAAAAACTAGATTTTAAGGAAGGACTAGGCTAGATGACACGGAGGCGTAGTCGGGGGCGGAAGGTCATTCTCGATATTCTGTACAGGCTGGAAATAGAAGGGTCTCCGGTTGAAGTGGCTCTTGAGGACTACCAAGACAGACTTGATGGCAAGGGTATGCTGGAATTTGCTCATCATGAGCTCGACGGTATTGAAAAGAATCGCCAGGAGCTGGATAGATTGATCGATAAATATGCAGAGCGATGGTCTCTATCAAGGATGCCGGTTATCGATCGCAATATACTACGCATTGGACTCTACGAGATACTGCATGAACCGGACATACCCTACAGTGTCTCGATCAATGAAGCAGTTGAACTAGCCAACAAATATAGCACAGAAGACTCTGGACGATTTATCAATGGTGTTCTCGGAAGTATGGTAAAAGACTTTGGAGAAAAGACAGTGGAGGTTGATAATTGTGACAATCGATGAGGAGAGGTCCGCGAACAAATCTGAGTTCAATCGAACGATTGATGAGTTGAAGAAGAAGTTACAACGGTTGGAAACCAGCCAAAAGACTGATCGAAGCAATGTAAAAGAGATTGAAGAAGCAGCGGAACTGGCAAAAGAAGCTACAGAAAGACTTAAGTAAAAGAAAAAACATTCTGGTTTCTATTATTGACAAACAGTTGTCACACAGCTTCTAAAAGAAACGCAAGCATAAAGCGTTTCTTCGCTTATGTTCTTGTTAACCTCTCTGTGCGCCGCCAGGCAGGTGAGAGATAGGCATTGACTCTCCGGAATGAGGTGAATTACACTTAAAGAACTATGTTTCCGATAGAAAAAATGAGATTGGTTGAACAAGCTCTTCTAGACTACTTTCCTTCCGAAGACATGTATCCAAAGTCTCTATACAAAGCGATGCGATACAGTTTGTTTGCTGGTGGAAAGCGGTTCAGATCGGTTCTATTACTCTGCTCTGCCGAAGTCTTCGGCCGGGATCCTGAAAACGTTCTGCCGACAGCTTGCGCAATCGAGTATATTCATACCTATTCATTAATACATGATGATCTGCCGTCTATCGACAATGATGATTATCGCCGAGGTCGCAAGACATGTCATAAGGTGTTTGGCGAGGATATTGCTATTATGGCTGGTGATGCATTATTTGCAGAAGCTTTTAGTCTGATCGCCAGGTTGCAAAAAACACAAAAATCAGGTAAGATTACTGAAGTTATAAAAGAGATCTCTCAAGCTAGCGGTGCCTCTGGAATGGTTGGTGGTCAAGTCGTTGACATGATATCGACCAATAAAGATGTCGGTTTTGAAACAGTTTTATTCATACACACCCATAAAACGGGAAAGCTAATAAAAGCGGCTGTAAAATCCGGCGCTATCCTCGCGTTTGCATCAGAAGTTAATCTAGACCATGTCGCCAACTATGCTGAACACCTAGGACTGGCCTTTCAAATAACAGATGATATCTTGGATGAGGTTGGTGAGCTAAAGGAATTGGGAAAAGAACCGGGGGCTGATAAACGGCAAAATAAAGCTACCTTTCCTTCTGTGCTTGGTCTTGAAGATGCTCGAAAATATGCAGAAGGAGAAATCGACAAAGCAAAGGATTGTCTTAAACTGATTAATGAAGATACAGGTCAGCTTGAGTATTTAGCTGATTTTGTCTTAAATAGGACGGCCTAGAGGATGTGGAATTGTGAGTAACAAGATAATTGATTCGATAGATTCTCCGGCTGATCTAAAGAAGCTGTCATTTGATGAGCTTGATCGACTTGCCGGAGAGATCAGAGAAGAGGTCATAGAGGTAGTCTCCAATACAGGTGGTCATCTTGCGCCGAACCTGGGAGTTGTCGAACTGACCTTGGCGTTACATTATGCTCTGGAAAGTCCCAAAGACAAAATAATCTGGGACGTCGGTCATCAAAGCTATATTCACAAGATCATCACCGGAAGACGTGATGATATGGATAACCTGAGACAGTTTGGAGGAATTGCCGGATTTCCTAAACGAGAAGAGAGTGAGCACGATATCGTCGATACCGGTCATAGTTCGACTTCCATTTCTTTTGCGATCGGACTTGCTGAAGCAAAGAAGAAAACAGGAGAGAATGGCAAGGTCGTGGCAGTCATTGGCGATGGTGCTATGACAGCGGGAATGGCCTATGAAGCTCTTAATCATGGTGGGCATTTGAAATCTGACGTCATGGTCATTTTAAATGACAATGAGATGTCGATCTCTAAGAGTGTTGGATCGTTTTCTGCTTATCTTGGCCGGGTAAGGCTTGATTCTCATTATGTGCGCTGGGAGAGAGAATTTGAGCAGCGCATGAAGAATATACCGGCGATAGGTGAAAAGATGTATGAGATCGGCAAGCATTTTAAAAGTAGTATCAAACAGCTTATTGTACCGGGAATGCTTTTTGAAGAGCTTGGTTTTAAGTATATCGGACCGCTTGATGGCCATGACATTGAGACTGTAGCAAAGAACATACAGATGGCCAAGTCCCTAAACCGCCCGGTTATTATCCATGTCATAACTAAGAAGGGGCGGGGATATAAACCGGCTGAGGATAATCCTAATCGATTTCACGGAACATCACCATTTGATAAAGTCACTGGAAAAGCAAAGAAGAAATCCTTAAATCCGAGCTATACCGAAGTATTCGGCAAAACACTGGTTGAACTAGCTAGAAAAGATAATCGGATTGTCGCCATCACAGCTGCAATGCCAACCGGGACAGGTCTTGACCGGTTTGCCGAGGAGTTTCCGCAAAGGTTTTATGATGTCGGCATAGCCGAACAACATGCAGTCGCCTTTAGCGCATCTCTTGCTTTGGGAGGATTAAAACCTGTTGTAGCTATCTACTCAACGTTCTTACAGCGTGCTTATGACCAAATAATCCATGATGTCTGTCTTCAGAACTTAAATGTTATTTTTGCTATTGACCGGGCAGGCATAGTCGGGGAGGATGGTCCGACTCATCACGGAGTATTTGATATATCATATCTTTTAAACATACCGAATCTGACTATAATGGCTCCCAAAGATGAAAACGAGCTTCGACATATGCTTAAAACAGCAGTTGATCTGGATGGACCGGTAGCCATAAGATATCCCAGACGAAATGGCTATGGAGTCGATATGTCGGAACCACTACGAAACCTCGAAGTGGGCAAACTCGAAGTGCTCAAAGAAGGAAATGACATAGCAATAGCTGCAGTGGGTACCATGGTAGAGATAGCAAAAGATGCGGCAGTAATCCTGGATGACAGGGGATTGCAGACGACGGTTATCAATGCCAGATTTATTAAACCATTGGATGAAAAGATGATAGCTTTTCTAGCAGAAAGACACAAGTTGCTTGTCACTCTAGAAGAGAATGCTCTGTGCGGTGGGTTTGGCAGTCATATAGCAGGTAGTCTCAGTTCTAGAGGCATAATAGTACCAGTACTTCATTTGGGGATAAGAGATGAATTTATACCTCATGGCAAGATAGATAAACTCCTCGATCTACTGGCTCTTACACCAGAAGCCATTGCTAATGAAATAGAGAATTACTTGAAACGTTTGTCCGACGAGACTGATTCACAACAATCACCAAAGTTGTTAAAGCATCTTAAGAGGACGTTCTTCTCAAAGATTAACGTTCTAAATGACTGACAAACAGCGATTAGATACTTTATTAGTAAAAAAAGGTTTCTTTACTGCAAGAGAGCGGGCCCGGAGAGCTATTATGGCTGGACAAGTCCGGGTAGATAATAATCGCATTCTTAAACCAGGGACAATAGTACCTTGTCAGGCATCGATTTTAGTAGACCCACAAGACGCCTTTGTATCTCGCGGGGCTAAGAAGTTGGAAAAGGCGCTGCAAGATTTCGATGTTGATGTGAAGGGGTGTGCTTGTCTGGATGCCGGTGCATCAACCGGCGGATTCAGTGATATCTTACTAAGAGCAGGAGCGCGACAGATCATTGCTGTTGATGTCGGATATGGGCAACTAGCTTGGAATCTAAGGCGTAATCCCAAAATCAAAGTTCTGGAGCGAACAAATATTAGATATCTGAAAGCTGAAGAGATCCCGGCACCGGTTGATATTATCACCGCGGATCTTTCATTCATATCTCTAAAGAAAGTAATTGATAATCTGATGCGCTTATCAAAGGAAGAAGCTATTCTTTTATTATTGGTAAAACCTCAGTTTGAAGCAGAAAGGCGGGATGTAGGAAAAGGTGGAATAGTTCGCCGGCCTGAGGTTCAAAAACGAGTACTTGAGACTCTGATAAGTTGTTTTATTGATAAAGGACTTGTACTAAAAGGAGTAACCCATTCACCGATTCTCGGGGCTGATGGAAATATCGAGTTTTTTCTTTATTTAAAGAAGAAGGCGCACCAGCTCAATGAACCTGAAAATAAAGATCCAGGGGCCAAAGATGTCGAAGAGAAGGCTGGTGTTTCAGTGTCCGGGAGATATAGCGACGAAGAGATCAAGGAACTATCTGATAAAGCAGTGGAACTAGCATATAAAGAGCTTAAAACATGCTGATCGGATAGATTGGAGTAGTTGATGCTAACGGAGCTACACATTCACAATTTCGCTCTTATTGACGAAGTCAAGCTGTCATTTGATAAGGGCTTCAATGTCCTGACAGGTGAGACTGGTGCTGGAAAAACTATAATTCTAGAAGCCATGAATCTTTTAATTGGCAAAAGGGCCGAAACCCACCTTATCGGAACCGATGGTGATGAGGCATTAGTCGAAGCGATTATTATCGACAATGACAAAGAGAGAGTTCTTTCCAGGACTGTGACCCGGGAAGGTAAGAATAAATGCTATATAGATGGAAGACTAAACACTGTTTCCATGATTGCTGAGATCATGTCTGATCTTGTAGATTATCATGGACAGCATGAGCATCAAGCATTATTGAAAGCATCAAACCATCTTTCATATCTTGATAAATTCGGAGGAGAAAAAACACAAAAGATCTTATCTTCATACAGAGCACAGTTTGAGGCTCTTAGAAAAGGAAGGAAAGACCTAGGTGATCTTTCTTTGAATGAAGAGGAACGGCGACAAAGACTAGAGCTACTGAATTACCAAGTCGATGAGATAGGAAATGCCCAGTTACAAAAAGATGAAGACTTGGATCTGGAAAAGGAAAGGATGCGCTTGAAGAATGCCGAGAAGTTGAGGAAGGCAGCTTCAGCGGCCTATGAACTGTTGTCGGGAACCGATACAGGCAATAGGGCCGCCCTGGACCAGATACGGGTTGCTCAAAATGAAATAAGTTCTGTATCAGAAATAGAGGATTCCCTGTCCAAGCTTGCCGATCAAATGAATAACATTCTATTTGAGTCTGAAGAAGTAGCTCATGAATTGAGCAAATATCTAAAGGAGCTCGAAGCCGATGCGACCGAACTGGAGCAAGTTGATGATCGAATCCATGAGATAAACAGTCTTAAACGGAAATACGGCAAGACTATCACAGAGATAATCAAATATAAAGCTAAGGCTGAGGAAGAGACCAATACATTGAGGAATGCTGACTCAAGGATCGGTGAGCTAAAAAAAGAGATAGCAAAAGATAAAGAGGAAGTCAAAGAGATAGCAGTACGTCTATCGAAGAACAGAAAGCAGCTGGCAAAGGAGCTGGAGAAATCTGTCCAAAAGGAGCTTAAGAATATTAATCTGGGCGATTGCCGGTTTACAATTGAATTTAGCGAAGAACAGAAGCTTGCACCACATGGTATGGATAGTGTGGAGTTCTTAATTGCCCCTAATATCGGGGAGGATTTGAAGAGACTTGTTAAAATTGCATCTGGAGGAGAGGCATCGCGAATAATGTTGGCCTTAAAGATAGCGTTGACAAAAGTGGATCCGGTTCCTATCCTGATATTCGATGAGATAGACCAGGGGATCGGTGGCAATACAGCATCCAAGGTGGGGCAAAAACTATCACGGCTTTCAGAAGACCACCAAACCGTATGTATAACTCATCTACCACAGATTGCTGCTTTTGCCGACAATCATTTTCTTGTCTCAAAGGAAAAAGTCGAATTAAAAATGAAAACAGCTGTTTCCAGACTCACAGAAGATCAGCGTCGAGATGAAATTGCAAGAATGCTAAGCGGGATGGGAGATGGCGATATCAGCAAAGAGCACGCCAGCCAATTGCTATCAAGTGCCAGTAAATCAAAAATTGGAAGCTAGGGAGAAAAAATCACTGAGAGCGAAGATTTTTGGAGAAAACTAAAAAGAAAGATCAGAGCACATCTGGAACGCTGGGTTCTGTACTGGGTTTTAGGTGTTATGGCAGCATCGGTCTTATTTGGATCCGGTTTTTTATATGCCAAATATATAAGACAAAAGGTAAGTGCAGTTGGAGCAGATTCGGACAAGATTATCGTAGATCCATTGTCTAGCATAATAGGACGGACAAGCACAAAAGAAAAAATGGCATCTCTTATCTTACCATTTGCGCAGTGCCAAGAGCTTGGCATAAAGCTATATCTGCCGGCAGCACTTGGTGATATTGCCGGGATTGGATATCATGAATCGGGAAATAACAAAGCCTATTCGTTAGAACCTATTGGAAGTTTAGAGAAAAATGACAATCAATATAAGGTTGATGTGTCCCTTGAATCGCAAGTTGCCGAGCCAAAGTACTACATTATGGAATCACGAGGGGAAGCAACCTCGGCGACATCCGTGGCTGATGTGGCAATAAAGAAGGGCAAACCGGTTTTGTCACCGATAGACGGGACTGTGACAAATATTGAACCGATTGTTATATACGGTCAGTATCAGGACTATCAGATAGAGATCATACCTGATGACCATCCGGATCTGAGACTAGCATTTCTTCATATAGATCAGTTAAAGGTAGATGTCGGGGATGTTGTGGTGCAAGGTCAGACTAAGCTGGGCTTCTGCCGTGACTTCCGATCTTTATTTGAATCAGATATTGATGAATACTTAAAAATTTCGCAACCCCATGTTCATATGCAACTGAACAAGTATGTACCAGAACAACCTTAGTGCTATAGTTGGCAATCCGCGAATCGTTGTTTTTAGACTGATGATCTATAATACAGAAAAGCGGAAGTATAGTAGTAGCGAGTAACCAGGCACCAGTAATCAGTATGTCTTTAAGTTGATGATGTATAGGGCAGCAGTGCCATAGAGCAACAGAGCAACAGTGCCATAGAAGTTATGAAGCCGATGATACAGAGAGCTGAAGTGCTGAAGACCTGAAGAGTGGAAGTATAACTGGGACTTGGGACTAGGATATGTGAGGTTGCTTTGTCATCTAAGATAAATCGGGATTCCTCGCAATGACGATTGTTGAAGTTTGATAAAGATAAGTGTGTTCATGCTCTAGGGTGTGAAAGTATTCTAAGATAAATGGTGACGTTTTTACAGGTCAACACATACCCCCATGCTCAAGAGCATAGGAGTGATTCTGACCTGGTAATATAATAGCACTGTATTATGATTTTGCGTTTAAGGTTTGTCTTAACGGTCCGAGGATTGTAGTTTATTGGGTTTGCTTCGATTATCATATGCTTGATAAGTTCTGTGGAACTACGGTTCTACGGCATAGTCAAAAGTTGTGGTTTGGGGTTTCGAGCAATAGCATTAGATTACAAAAACAACACTGGATACCGATTAGAGGATTGCGGTTTTTAGTTTATCGGGTTTGTTTTGATTATCATTAGCTTAATAAAGCTTATAGAACTATAGCTCTATGGAACTAGTTGGTGGTTACGACTGGGTTAGGAGTCTAACTTGGGTCACAATGAAAACATCTGTTCCCGATTAGCAGCTTGCGGTTTACGAATTTGGAGGTAGGTTGAAGTACAAAGGTCCAGCCAAAATAGATAAACGTACCAAAGATCTGGTGAAGAGGCTTCATCCGGGCGATATTGCCGTAATCGATCATGAGGATCTTGACCGGGTAACTGCAGAATCGCTGGTTGAAACGCGGGTAGAAGTAGTCGTTAATGCCAGCCAGTCAATAAGTGGTCGCTATCCTAATCTCGGTCCGATCATCTTAACAAACTCAGGTGTCTATCTACTCGATGCTGTGGGAGAAGATATCATGAACCAGTTGAAAGAGGATGAAGAGATCATTGTCCACAACAACGCTGTCGTGAAGGACAATACAGTAATTGCCCGAGGCTCCGTCATTGGCCCAAAAGATGTTAGAAAAAAAATGGATAATGCAAAGGCTAATATGAGCAGAGAGCTGGAGAAGTTTGCTCAGAATACACTCGAGTTTATTGAGAAAGAGAAAGAGTTTCTAGAAGGAGTGTTGATTCCGGATACAAAGACATCGTTCCATAACCGGCATGCGCTGATTGTTTCCAGAGGTTATGATTATAAAGCAGACTTAAAGATATTGCGGGCGTATATAAGCGAATTCAAGCCTGTTCTGATCGGAGTTGATGGAGGGGCAGATGCTTTGCTAGAGGCTGGCTATAAGCTGGATATGGTCATCGGTGATATGGATAGCGTAAGCGAAAAGGGTCTAAAAAGCAGTGCCGAAGTGATTGTCCATGCTTATCCGGATGGTCGAGCTCCCGGACTAGAGCGGTTAAAAAATCTGACAAAAGAAGCCATTGTGTTCAAGAGTCCCGGTACAAGTGAGGACATAGCAATGCTATTGGCATATGAGAAAGGCGCTGAATTGATTGTAGCTGTCGGAAGTCATGCCAATCTGGTGGAGTTTCTTGATAAGGGTCGAAAGGGAATGGCATCGACATTTCTAGTGCGTCTTCGAGTGGGATCGATGCTGGTAGATGCCAAAGGAGTCAACAAGTTATATAGGGCGACAGTAAAGCCATCATATTTCCTGGTGGTTTTCCTGGCTGCGCTTATGACAATAATGATTGTCATACAGGCAACACCAGCAGCCCGGAATATGTTGAGGCTTATTGCTCTTAAGGTAAGACTGAGCCTGGGTATCTAGTAAAAAGGAGGAGTTTTGTTTGATTTTAGATATCACATAATATCGCTGGTAGCTGTATTCTTGGCACTTGGCATAGGAACACTATTCGGCATAATGGTTGTTGAAGAAGGAGTTGTCTCCGAACAAGAGAAAGCATTGATTTCCCGGATCGAGAGGGATTTCGATAAGTTAAGACGGGAAAACAGCGAAGCAGCTGAAAGCTTAAAAGAAGCTGAGGATTTTCAAAAAGCAATAATCCCGCTGACGGTTGCGGACAAGCTTCTAAACCAAAATGTTGCTTTAATCGTGACGACCAGTCTTAACGAGGAAGCAAAGAATAGCCTGGTAAAAGTGCTGACTTTATCAGGAGCAAATATTGCATCAACGACAGTGATATCGGCTGATTTAGGGCTAAAGGATAATGATAACACCGGTACGATAAACACACTTCTCGGAACGTCTGATCTAACTGGCAATAACCTGAAGTCAAAGCTGCTAAGCGAGATAGGGCGGCAGATCGCAACACAAGAAAATCCAGACTTGATGTATCAATTGCGTGATCTGGGTGTCTTCAAAAGTGAGGGAACGTATGATACGCCGGTGCAACTGGTCGTAGTCGTCGGTGGTTCAAACAAGGCAAAGTCAACGGATTGGGTAGACGTACCGTTGATCACTTCAATAAAGGACTATAATATTACAATTGCCGGAGTCGAGACGTCTTCGGTCAAGAAATCGTATATGATAACATATCAGGAATTGGGCATAAGCACTGTTGACAATATAGATAAATCGGCTGGCCTAGTTTCTCTAATATACGCCTTAGGGGGTGTAGCGGGTGACTATGGCGAAAAGCCGACTGCTGAACAGCTCTTACCTGTTCTATAGGGATTTAACATCAGGGGCTGAGTGAATTACAGCAAGGGAGAGTAATTGGCTGAATACAATGTAGTTTTTCTTATTAGAAATACAGTCGGGGGTATGCAGAAGCATCTTATTGATACTGTTATTAACTTGGACCGAAAGAGATATGAAATCTCAATAATTGCTCCGGATTGTCGCCCCTATAAGAAAGCAGTAGGAAAAAGAGCTCGTTTCTACGAGGTGCCGATAGAAGACAACATCTCCCCCATAAAAGACATGGGAAGTATATATAGACTTGCCAAGTTGCTTAAGACACTTCAGCCAGACATTCTCCACATACATAGCAATAAAGCTGCATTAGTTGGTAGAATAGCAGCCAAGCTATCAGGTGTCCGGCATATAATTGTCACAGTTCATAACTTTTTGATCTATCAAGAGAAAGGTCCTGTTATGCGAAGGCTAGCGTCATTGGTAGAGCGAACATTAACCCGCTTTACCTGCAGGATCATAACTGTTTCTGACGAGTTGAAGAGATCATTGGTCGATATTGAAGGTATACCGGACTCTAAGGTCATTACAATACATAACGGGATAGATCTGGATGAGTGGAAAGATGTTGTTATTGATAAGGATTTTCGTAAGAAGAAAGGTGTTTCCGATGATGCTTTATTGATAGGCACCGTCGGTCGCTTTGTTCCATTTAAGGCACAAGATGTTTTAATTGACGCAACTCAATCACTTGTAAAAGAGCATCCAAACCTAAGAGTAATAATAGCCGGGAAAGGTCCGTTGGAGCAGGAGCTTAAGAGTCAAGTTAATGAGCTGGGATTAACAAATATTATTATTTTTCCTGGCTATGTTGATGACATCAAATCAATGATCAAAGCCCTTGATATTTTTATTCTCCCTTCTCGGAAAGAGCCTTTTGGCATAGTTCTTTTGGAGGCCATGGCAGCCGAAACTCCTATTGTCGGTGTGGCAGCTGGTGGCGTTCCTGAGATCATAGAGGATAGAAGAAACGGGCTCTTGGCGCCACCGGATAGCTATAAGGATTTAGCAGACCGGATCAGAGAGCTGGCCAAGGATCCGGACCTTGGCAAACAGATGGCAAAACAAGCGTTACAGGATTTACAGACAAAGTTTTCAATTAAGCAGATGGTGAGACAGGTAGAAAAAACATATTCTAAATGTTTAGACTCAATGTAGGGATTTAAGCTAACGACGGGATGGCGATGAAGAGTAAAAAAATTCTTCTTTGTATAATCATTGTCTTTTTATTCGGGATGATCTTGGGGCCTCAATCAGGAAAGGATTCTCAAGCGAATGAGGTCGAGACGGAAAAAAAAGTTGTTATTCTGGTAGCCAATGCCCTGACGTGGCAGGATATTGACGATGCCGACACTCCTTTTATTGATTCTTTGGTAGCTCGATATGCATCAGCCAATATGAGCTCAAGGACGGTGGGACCGAAGACCGCTTTTGTCGATGCTTGTTCGACTCTAGGTTCAGGAAATCGTATCAAGAACATATCAAGCCGTTCGATTCTAGCATACAAGTCTGAGGTTGAATATGGAGATGGAACGGTTGCTGATGAATACCAAAGAAGAACTGGCAAGATTGCTCCCGAAGAGTCAATTATCAACTTAGATATCGAAAAGCAGATCAAGGAAAACAATGCTATTGATTTCGGCTCAATACCGGGATTCCTGGGGCAATATCTACATGAAAACGGTCTTTCTACGTGCGTAATTGGCAATAGCGACTATTCAGTTGACGGCAGACCGGAGAAGATTCATCGCGAAGCGGCGTCAGTTGTCATGGATGAGAGCGGTGTGGTCGATTATGGGATTGTCGATAGCACAGTCTTAAGAATCAACGAGGATGTTCCTTTCGGAATAGAAACGGATACCGATGTTGTTCTAGAAGCATTTGAGAAGTTCTACTCAAAAAGTGATGTTATCGTGGTTGACTTCGGAGATACAGCGAGAAATGACGCATCTCGGGAGTTTACGAACCGGGAAACGTGGTTGTCGCAGAAGAACAAAGCGGTTAGCAGGTTAGATGATTTCACCAGCGATCTGATCTCACTAGTTGATCTAGACGAAACTCTTTTTATTCTAGTTAGTCCGAATTCGTCAATGAACACAAATGAACCGCAACAGTTGACTACGTTTGTAATGGCTTCATCTGATATAAAATCAGGCCTTCTACAGTCAGCTACAACTCATCAACCAGGCGTTGTTGTTAATGTTGATTTTGCACCAACCGTCTTAAGTCACTTTGAAATAGGTGTCCCGGTTAATATGAACGGCAGGCCAATATTTTCTACCAGCTACAAGGGAGCAAGAATCGATCATCTCATAGGTTTCAATAATCGAGCTGTCTATATGGGCGAAAACCAATCCCAGGCAATGGTCGTATATGTCTTTTTTATGATAATCGTATGTTCTGTCGCATTGTTTGTATTCCTCAGAAAAATGAACAGATTGTATAGACAAATGGCTATCTATTTGGTTTTATTTGCAATGACAATTCCCTTATCGTTTTATTTAGCGTCTTTAGTTATTGGAGTGCGCCTGCCGTCAAATCTTTTCTTTCCAGTTGCATTACTAGTTGCGGCCGCGATCACTACTGTGGCATTCTTTCTTAGGCGCTTTGATAAATTGGTACCAATGATCTTTATTTGTGGTCTTACATTGGCATGGTTGCTTATTGATTTGTTAACCGGAAGCAGGGCAATTATAAACACGGTTTTGTTTGGATACTCGCCTATAATTGCCGGTCGTTTTTATGGTATCGGCAATGAAGCGATGTCAATCTTTTTAATCTCAAGTCTGCTGTTTATTGCTTTTATTTATGAAGATTTTACAGCTGTGATCAATGATAAGAAGTGGATACTGATTAGTATATGTGTGTTTCTGGTTTTCATGATCGGATTCCCAAGGTTTGGAGCGGATATCGGGGGCACCATAACAACGGCTATCGCTTATTTTGTAACTCTTTGGTGGCTTTTTAATAAGAAAATACGGGTGACAAAAATAATAGCTGCGTTGTTGATTCTGACAATGCTTTTAGGAGTCTTTGTTGTGGCTGATCTATATAGGTCAGAAGAAAATCGGACACATATCGGTCAAACTGCGCTGCGGATCAAAGACGACGGTTTCAATGCTCTATCGCAGATTCTTAAGAGAAAGGTAGGAACCAATTTTAGAATTATGAGAACAAGCCTTTGGTCTCTTCTTGTGTTTGTTATCATCGGTTTACTGGTATTTCTTAGCTTCTATCCACAGAGTAGCTTAAAGATGCTTGAGACAGATTATCCAAGTATTATGCTGGGTTTAAAAGGCGCGTATGTTGGTGCCATATTAGGATTTCTGACAAATGACTCAGGAGTTGTTATACCGGCTCTTATGCTGGTGTTTGTTGTTTCAACGATTTTCTACTTACTGCTGACCGATATAACTCCATCGGCGAACAAGACTCTTGGAACTACGTAAAGAATGCGGGTTTAAAGAAATCGACCTACTTGGGTTAAGTGATTCCTGAATATCAAAGGGCATTAATTCGAAGTAGTCTGGAGTGATATGGTATATTCGAGTCTTATTATTTTTATCAGCTCATTTTTACTGTCCATAATTGTGCTGCGCATTCTGCTTATTATCTTTGCTAAGGCCGGCCACTTTAATCGGAACTACCAAGGAAAAGATATTCCAACAAGCATGGGTCTGGTGTTTATTGCACCGCTCGCGGTCGTGTTGACATGCAGTTATTTCACTGACAAGATAAGTATTTCCCCTGTTGACATGGAGTCTTTCTATCGTATTAGTATAAGCTTTGTTGTCCTCATTGCCACATTCTTGCTTCTCGGTCTGGCGGATGATATTTGGGGGGATGAGAAGACCCGGGGATTCCGTGGACATTTTAGCCAACTATTAGAAGGAAGAATTACCACAGGTCTTATAAAGGCAATCGCAGGTGTGTTCATCTGTTTTTGTGTTGCATCATATCTGGTCGATACATGGACTTTTGGTATTGTTATAATAGATGCCCTGGTATTAGCCTTAGCCATTAACCTGTTCAATCTCTTCGATGTAAGACCAGGTAGAGCGATCAAGATATTCTTATTGGTCATCTTTGTTCTCCTGATAGCATCGCTTGGCAGCGGGTTCTGGCTGCCAGCGTTGGCAATGATTGCTTCGATGATAGTTGTTCTTCCATCTGATTTAAGAGGAAAAACCATGTTGGGGGATGCAGGCTCTAATGTGATTGGGGCGATTATTGGTCTAGGTATTCTGGTTAGCTTCGGGATTTTTTTTAAACTTGCAGTCCTGGTTGTTTTCATCGCTCTAAACATATTGAGCGAACTATATTCATTTTCCGAGGTTTTTAAGCGGAACACTGTTCTAAACTGGTTTGACCATCTGGGAAGATCCGGGAACACTGATAGCAAAATGTGAAGTTGTTTTGTCACACAAAACAGCTGGCACTTCTAGTATGCCGGTCACTCAAACAAGAAAGATTATAACCATCTATCAAAATGAGAAAGATTTCGGGTTTCTAAAAATTATAAGAACCGCTATAATGATAACAATCAATTGGATCGTCTGTTTCTGCCTATATGAGGTGATTTATGGCCAAGTTCATCTTTGTTAGCGGTGGTGTCGTCTCAGCTTTGGGAAAAGGCATAACCGCCGCCTCTCTAGGGCGCCTCTTGAAATCTCGCGGACTTAAAGTAGTCATGCAAAAGATCGATCCCTACATCAACGTTGATCCCGGAACAATGAATCCTTTTCAACACGGTGAAGTATTTGTGACTGATGATGGTGCTGAGACGGATCTAGATCTCGGTCACTACGAAAGGTTTATTGACGAAAACCTGAGCCAAGAACACAATTTTACGGCGGGGTCAGTTTATGCTGAGGTAATAAGCAGAGAGCGGAGGGGCGATTTTCTAGGTGCGACCGTACAGGTAATTCCTCATATAACAAATGAGATTCGTGAGAGGATTCTGCGACCGTCTAACGAGAAGAATGTAGATATAGTCATTACAGAAATAGGTGGTACGGTGGGTGATATAGAAGGTCTTCCGTTTTTAGAAGCTGCAAGACAGCTAAGAAGTACATTTGATCGCAGTGATGTGATCTATATCCATGTAACTCTGGTTCCATATATTGAGACAGCCGGAGAACTAAAAACAAAAGCGACACAGCACAGCGTTAAAGAGCTTCGCAGTCTTGGTATACAGCCGGATATTATCATCTGTCGATCTGATCGTCCTCTTGAGCCAGAGGTAAAACAAAAGATATCGCTCATGTGTGATATTGATATAGAGGCGGTCATATCTGCAGTAGATACAAACAACATATACGAAGTGCCTCTTCTCTTATTTGAGGAGGGACTAGACGATATTGTCGTCAACCGATTGGGTCTTTCTACGCGCGATGCGCAGCTTGATGAATGGGAAAAACTTATCGATCGAATAAAACGGATAGAACAATCACAAAAGTTGGTAAAGATAGGAATTGTTGGTAAGTATGTCAAGCTAGCCGATGCCTATATGAGTGTAATAGAAGCCTTAAAGCATGCTGGTTTTTACCATAAGACAAAAGTAGATATAAGTTGGGTTGAAGCAGAAGAGCTCAATCCAGACATTATGGAGAAAAAGCTTAGTAATGTGGACGGGATCCTGGTTCCGGGTGGTTTTGGTGTGCGAGGCATCGAGGGCAAGATTGTCGGTATAAGATTTGCGCGTGAACACGATATTCCATTCCTGGGTCTATGTTTAGGGATGCAGTGTGCGGTAGTCGAGTTTGCCCGAAATGTTGCTCAGATGAATGGAGCAAATAGTTCCGAATTTGATCCCAAATCACCATATCCGGTTATTGATTTAATGCGTAATCAGCAAGATGTTGATGAAAAAGGTGGCACAATGCGTCTTGGTCTTTATCCCTGTAGGCTTGAGAATGGAAGCAAAGCCAAGGGTGCATACAAAAAGAAGGAAGTCCAAGAGCGCCATCGCCATCGCTATGAAGTCAATAATGAATATCGACAAAGACTTAAGGAGGCAGGTCTTGTGTTTAGCGGACAATCACCGGATGGAAGACTAGTCGAAGTCATCGAATTATCGGAACACCCTTTCTTTGTTGCCAGTCAGTTTCATCCTGAGTTTAAATCTCGCCCGAATAGGCCGCATCCGTTGTTTAAAGATTTTATGAAAGCGGTCATAAATGCATCGAAAAGCAGCGGAAGCCTGATTGATGTCGATAAAAAGGTATCAAAGTAGTTGTCTGGATAGTCTAGTTGACTAATAGAGTAGCGCTATGGCTGCTTAATGCGACATTATTTTAAGAGGCGAGGGTAAATGATCAATAAACGTCGTTTAGTAGACATGTTTACACATCTGGTCAAGATAGAGAGTATAACGTTTAACGAAAGGCAGGTCGCTGACTATATCGGCGACCTATTGGCGTCTATAGGGGTAGAGTATGAGGAAGATGGATCAGCTCGCCAGTTAAACGGAAGCTGCGGTAATATAATTGCTCGTATACCGGGGAGAAACGATAGCCCGACGATATTACTTGCTGCACATATGGACACAGTTGAGCCTGGTGTAAACATCGAACCGGTAATCGAGAAAGGAACGATAAGAAGCTCTGGAAAGACTGTTCTAGGCGCGGATGACAAAGCTGGTTGTGCTGTCATAATCGAGGTGCTGACCAGCATAATGCAGGATAGTATAGATCATTCACCGCTGGAGATCGTATTTACAGCGGCAGAGGAAAAGGGTCTTCTTGGTTCACGTAATCTTGATATGGCTCAGTTTTCAGCCAGTTTCGGATTCGTCATTGATGGCGACGGTCCCGTTGGAGCCATAGTGATCAAGGCACCGTATCAGGACTATTTTAAGGCAGTCTTCAAAGGGAAGGCGGCCCATGCAGGAGTTGAACCGGAAAAGGGGATAAGCGCTATTAAGGCAGCTGCTTATGCGGTATCAAATATGAAGACCGGACGTATAGATAGCGAGACGACCGCCAATATTGGTGTGATAAAAGGTGGAAGAGCGATAAATACGGTGGCCGAAGAGACAATCATAGAAGGAGAAGCCCGAAGTCACGATATATCTAAACTTAAACAACAGGTTGAGAATATGAGGGAATGCGTTAGTGATGCAAATAAAACAGTCGGGACAATAGCCGCTATACGAATAGACCGTCTGTACGACGGATTTAGTTTATCAGAGGATGAAGATGTCGTGAAGATAGCAAAAAAGGTGATTAGAGACAAGGGAATAGAACCGAGGTTGATTGCCAGTGGTGGAGGAAGTGATACAAATATCTTTAATAAAGGTGGGATAAAGACTCTAAATCTAAGCTGCGGAGCTGAGAAAGTACATACGACATCGGAACATATCAGCATAGATGATATGGTAAAAGCAGCAACTATTCTTGAAAGCGTTCTAATTCTGACCAGCGAGGAGATGCTATAGGCGTTGGTCAGTGAAAAGAAACTTGATAAGCAGAGATTTCTCTTTGTGTTCATAGGTCTGGCTGTCTTAGTGATTTCTTTCTTGCTCGGTTATTATTTTGGGATGAGAGAAGCAAAAGTTGCTTTCCCGGCTCCTCTAGAGGTATGGGTGAAAGAAGAAGGTGACAGAATAGATACGGGGGTCGGTCCCGATGTGATTAAATTTCGGGATGGAACATGGAGAATGTACTATTCGGTTGAAGAAGGCATAGTCAGCGCAGTCTCAGAAAACGGTCTAGATTGGACCAGAGAAGAAGAGATCTGTTTAGGACCGGATAGTTCGAGCAAGTATCAAGTGAATGTGACGAGTCCGGAGGTCTTTGCCATAAAGGATGGAAGATATCGTATGCTTTTTTCCGGATCTGATGAAAAGAAGAAGACATGGCGCCTCTTTAGCGCAGTCAGCGAGGACGGGATTACCTGGAAAAGGGAGAGTGGCACTAGACTTGAAGAGAAAAATTCATTTGGACAGTACATGGCAACTGTACCTGATGTAGTTGAACTGTCTGATGGAAAAATCAGACTATACTATTCGGATGGAAATAGCATAAAAAGTGCAATTTCGGAAGATGGCGGTTTGAAATGGAAAAAGGAGAAGGTCTTCGGACTCCAAGAACCATCTATGGATCCGAGTGTCATAATCATGCCCAATGGGGTTCATAAGATATATTATACGATATCAGATTCGGATAGCGAGCCTAAGAATCTAAGGATTGTCAGCGCTCATAGCGAGGACGGGATACACTGGGAGCGTGATAGAGGGATAAGAGTAAAAGCTGACGAAGGAGCAGAGATGGTTATGGATCCGGACGTGGTTAAAGTCTCAATGACAAAGCTTCGGATGTACTATTCACAGCTAAACGAGGGATCTCTAACCGACAGCAGGAAGCCACCTGTTTTATCTATACGTAGCGCGATAATAGATTTGAGATAGGCCTTAATGGCTTATCATTTAATAAATCATAAGGAATCTCCATTAAGCATGAGAGTTTCTGAGTTTGAGTAAGATAATAGTTTTGATGGGAGTCGTATGACTAGTTTTGCTGAGGCGAGAGTTTCCGAGATAGTCAAGAAGAGAAAAGGTCTAGTTAAGCTGTCGGTCGAAATTGCCGGGGAACAATGTCTGGCTATTGCTTATTCCGAGCTAACCGGACAAATCGAGGTAGGAGACCGGGTAATCGTAAATACGACTGCCAGCGAGCTTGGGTTGGGAAGTGGTGGATTTCATATAGTTGTGTGGAACATGGAGATGACTGAACTAAAGAATGAGAAAAAAGGACACATAATGAAACTACGTTATACTCCCCATCAGATGAATTGTCTTGTTGTTGAAGAAAGGGATAGCGGAAGACAGGATCTAATCAATGGCCAACTGGACATATCGGGCATGCCAGTTATCGTCGGGACTCTTCAAAGTCAATTATCTCCGGCGGCGGCTGTTATAAAGAAACAAACCGGTAGAGATGCTCGAATAGCTTATATTATGACAGACAAAGCAGCTCTACCTGTTGCACTAAGCGATGTGGTCGATGAGCTGATTAATAAAAAAGTTATTGATGACGTTATAACCACTGGTCAAGCATTTGGCGGCAATATAGAGACGGTGAATATATATACTGCGTTAGTGGCGGCTAAATCAATCGTCAAAGCAGATATCGCCATTGTGACAATGGGGGTCGGTGTTGTCGGAACAGACACTTATCTTGGTTTTTCAGGGATCGAGCAGGGTGAGATAATTAATGCAGTTCATGCACTCAAGGGCAGGCCGATTGCTATACCTCGGTTGAATTTTAATGACAAAAGACCACGACATCAAGGTCTGAGCGATCAAACTGTCGCTGCAATGAGCATAGCTGCGTTGGTCTCGTGTGATTTGCCTGTGCCGCGCATGGATCCTGGAAAAATGAAGGCAGTTATGGACAAGATTGATCGATCGGGTCTGGCAACAAAACACCGGATAAACATAGTTGCAGCTGACGATACACTGGATGCACTTGATGAATTTGATTTAATGCCAACGACTATGGGTCGATCAGTGAAAGATGAACCAGAATTCTTTAGAGCTGCCGGTGTCTGTGGGTATATGGCTGCTCAAATGGTGAAGGACCGTTTCAAATAGGTCTTAAAGGAGCATGGGATGGATTATAAGATCGTAGCATCAGAGTCAAAGTTTAAGGGCGAGATTCTAGATGTGCGTGTTGACCAGGTTGTATTGCCGTCGGGACGCCAAGCTGGGCGTGAAGTGATATCTCACAAAGGAGCGGTCGGATTGATCCCGATAACCGAGGATAATAATCTGATCTTGGTAAGACAGTATAGGCATCCGATTTCAGGCGAGTTAATAGAGATACCGGCAGGTAGGCTTGATAACGGTGAGAAGCCGATTGAGTGTGCTAGACGTGAGCTTTGCGAGGAAACCGGGATGATTTCAGACAAAATGACCGAGCTAGCTCAATTCTATACAACACCGGGATATAGCAATGAGTTCTTTTATCTATACTTGGCTGAATGTCTCAAGATGGTTGATTATCATGAGCAGCCTGAAGAGGAGATAGTCGGGACAATGACGCTCACCTTTGATAAAGCATTGGACATGATTGACTCCCAAGAGATAAAAGATGGAAAGACTATTGTGGCAATTTGCCTGGCTAAGATACATCTTGACCGATTAAGATAAGCAAGGATTATCTATGGCGGATAGTTGTGATGCTGTTAAGAAGCCTGATACAGATAAGGTTTCTTCCAGCTCGAATCTCAGAAAACCTGCAAAGGAATACCTGATATATCTCCAGGTGGAAAAAGGTCTGGCAAAAAATACAATAAAAGCTTATACGCACGATCTTGAACTGTACATTGGGTTTTTGGGCTCTCGGAATATTGACTCTTACTCAAAGGTAGAAGCATCTGATATCAGAGAGCTTGTTATTGGTCTACGAAAAAGAGATACAAATCCGATGAGCGTGACTTCATTAAGCCGTATCCTGGCGGCTTTAAGAGGTTTTCACAAATTCCTAGTCCGTGAAGGCTATGAGGAAAAGAATCCTTTCTCAAAGATTCCGTCGATGAAAAAGCCAAAAAAATTGCCCAATGTTTTGACTGTTGCACAGGTTTCGAAACTTATCGATACAGTTTCAGATACGTCGCCTTATGGTCTACGAGATAAAGCTATCATCGAGTTATTATATTCTTCCGGAATGAGGATATCGGAGATAGCTCAGCTTAAACTTGGAGATATCGATTTTGAAGAGGGTTTTGTGAGGTGTTTTGGTAAAGGATCTAAAGAACGGTTGATTCCGGTAGGTAAAAAAGCACTTATTGCTTGTACGAATTATTTAGACAAGGGAAGACCGAAACTACTAGGCAAGAAACTCTCCGACACTCTATTTGTCAGTGGACACGGCAAGGCTATGACCAGACAAGGTTTCTGGAAGATATTTAAACTCTATGCTGAAAAGGCAGATATACCTGAGGCGACTCCTCATATGCTAAGGCATAGCTTTGCAACTCATCTGCTGCAGGCGGGAGCAGATTTACGGGCTGTTCAAGAGATGCTTGGACACGCAAGTATTTCAACAACTCAGATCTATACGAATCTAGCACGTGATGATCTAAAAGAGATATATATGGAAACACACCCGAGAGCTAACAGAAACCAGTGAAGAGTGAAGAGCAAGGAGTAAGGAGTAAGGAGTAAAGAGTAGAGAGTAGAGAGCGAAGAGTAAAGAGGAGGGGGCAAGGAGGCGCAACAAAGCTAAAGACCTCCTGCTGATTGCCAACTCATGAATGTTTACACGACATAAACGAACAGTGAGCCGTGATAATGGATAAGAATGTTGTTGATAGGGTCATAGTAGTCATTCTGGACGGTGTTGGTGTAGGAGAACTACCAGATGCTGCCGAATATGGTGATCTAGGCAGTAACAGTCTGGCTAATACAGCCAGGGCGGTCGGTGGGCTTTCTCTTCCCAACTTTAAGAAGCTGGGCCTAGGAAATATTATTAACATATCGGGAGTTCCAGCATCCAAAGAGCCGTTGGCGGCATATGGTAAACTTGCAGAGAGGTCACATGGAAAAGACTCGACAGCGGGTCACTGGGAGCTGATGGGTTTGATTGTTAAGAAACCATTTCCCGTATATCCTCACGGATTTCCACTGAGGATCATCAAAGAGTTTGAGAATAAGATAGGCACCAAAGTAATCGGGAATAAGGCTGCATCTGGTACAGAGATAATTAAAGAGCTGGGAGAAGAGCATCTTGGGACAGGTTATCCGATAGTGTATACGTCTGCCGATAGCGTTTTTCAGATAGCTGCCCATAAGCAGGTCATTGCCTTGGATAGTCTGTATGACATGTGTCGTAAAGCGCGTAGTATTTTAACGAGCCCCGATGACGTGGTCAGGGTAATAGCACGTCCTTTTAACGGAGAGCCGGGCAGATTTGTAAGGACGAATGAGCGGAAAGATTTTAGTCTTCCCCCTCCGGGTAAAACAGTGTTGGATTATGCAAAGGATGCCGGTACAAAGGTTTTTACAATCGGGAAAACAGCTGATATATTTAACGGCCGCGGAATATTTGAATCAACTAGAACAACAGACAATGCTGATGGTCTAAACAAGACATGCCAGTTTTTAAGCTCAAGTAAAACAGGTTTGGTAATAACCGGATTAACGGATTTTGATATGTTGTGGGGTCATCGTAATAATGTAGAAGGGTATGCCAAAGGATTGAGCGATGTGGATAAAAAAATACCGGAGTTATTGGATTCGATGCGACCAAGGGATGTTTTGTTTTTTACAGCTGACCATGGGTGCGATCCAACGACTTCGTCAACCGATCATTCGCGTGAGTATGTACCCGTTCTAGTCATCGGTGATGCTATACAACAAGGAATAGACCTGGGTAAACGAGATTCGTTCAGCGATGTAGGAAAGAGTATTGCTGATCTTTTAAGCATCAAAGTTGATATTTCTGGTAAAAGCTTTGCAGATGAGGTTATGGTCTAGTAAGGAAGAAGGAAGACATGGATTTGAAAGATGCTATTCTAGCAAAAGAAAAGGGAAGCAGAATAGACGAATCAAGCATAATGAAAATAGTTCGGGAGTATACCGATGGGAAAATAAGCGAAAAGATGATGGCCCGATTACTTGAAGCAATAAAGGAACATGGGATGGAGTTTGAAGAAACGTTGGCGTTGACAAAAGCTATTGTAAGCACGGGGGATATTATTGATTTAAGTGGTGTCAAGCCGCCGCGGGTTGACAAGCATTCGACGGGGGGCGTGGGTGATAAGACCACTCTGATTGTTGGGTCGTTGGTGGCAGCCACAGGGATGCATATGGCCAAGATGAGTGGAAGAGAGCTTGGTCATACCGGCGGAACACTTGACAAGCTCACATCGATTCCGGGTGTTTCAGTGGAAATGAGCAAATCGAAGTTTATCGATCAGGTCAACAAGGTCGGCCTGGCTGTAATAAGTCAAAGCGAAGATCTTGTACCGGCAGATAAGAAAATATATGCATTAAGAGATGAGACGAATACAATTGACAGTATTCCGCTGATTGCGTCCAGTGTAATGAGCAAGAAGATAGCATCAGGAGCAGATTATGTCGTTCTCGATGTTAAAGTAGGGTCGGGCGCTTTTATGAAGGAGTTCGGTGAAGCTAGGGACCTGGCCAGGGTATGTGTCGATATTGGCAATGCTGTTGGATTGAAAACAGTTGCCTTGATATCGAATATGAAGCAACCGCTTGGGCATGCTGTAGGAAACATTCTGGAAGTAAGAGAGGCCATAGATACACTGAAGGGACAAGGTCCTCGTGATACGACGGAGCTATCTTTTGAGATTGTCAGTCAACTTCTTCTGATGACCGGAGAAGCTATCAATAAGGGAGATGCCCGGGGATTGCTCTCCGCCGAACTATCAAGTGATCGGGCGCTGGAGAAGTTTGGAGACTTTATTAGTGCGCAAGGAGGAGATAGGAGCATAATACAGAATCCGGAGATCTTACCGAAGGCAAATCTAGTGGAAAGTCTGGCTGCAAGAAGCCATGGACTTGTCTCAGAGATCAATACAGAAAAAGTCGGTTGGTTAGCCAAGGAAATATTCGGACTTGATTTCCAAAAAAAGATAGGAGACGAGGTAAGGATAGGAGATGAACTGGTACATATACATGCGGACAGCTACGATCAGATCAGGAATGTCCAGCGAGGCCTGGAAGAAGCGATAACAATATCAAACCAAGCAGTAAGCGAACCGTTGGTTTATAGTGTCATAAGGTAAGGCAGTGAAGGGTAAAGAGTAGAGAGCAAAGAGAGAAGAATGACGAGCGGATAGAAACTAGGGAGCAGATCCATGGTTGTCGGGATGAAGTCTGTTGGATAACAATGAAGGCATATTATTTGTTGAAATACAGACAGCTCGGGATATGCACTGGCCATTTGCAGTCCTCGTTGCCCTGATCGGTGGTCTGGCATGGGCCGGGTTCATCTGGCAGATTATTCTTGGACAACAGTTTGGTACAAATCCGTCTCCAGATCTAGTTATGTGGATCGTAGCTATCTTTGTGGGTGTTGGGATACCCGCATTGTTTTTATCTCTTCGATTGATCGTTGAAGTCAAAAGTGATGGAATCAGTGTCCGCTATAGTCCATTTATGCTAAAACGTTTTATTGCATGGTCAGAGCTTCTCACATACGAAGTGCGGGAGTATCATCCGATTGCAGAATATGGTGGATGGGGCATAAAGTATTCTTATAAGTATGGGCGAGCGTATAATGTAAGCGGCAACCTTGGTGTTCAGCTAGTGCTGAAGGATGAAAAACAGATACTGATTGGATCACTTAGGCCCGATGAACTACAGATGGCAATCGACAAAGGTATAGCAGCTACCAGAAAAAAATAAGAGTTATACATCTTTACAATATAAGCTACGACTGGAAAAACAAGAGGTTATATTGATTTCAGAGATAGACCACTAGACCGATGATGAAAAAAGCAATCATCGCCATAGTCACAATTGGGCTGGTTATTCTTGTCCTGATCATTCTTCTATTCAGTTTAGTAAGGCCACTTATGAATTATCTAAGTCGTCCCAGGGACTTGGAGAAGGCCAAGAAGACTGGTGATGAACTTGCAAAATCACAAGGAAGGACTTTTCTAGTTGTTGGCGCCCATCCTGATGATGCCGAGTGGTGGGCAGGCGGAACGATCGCGCTTCTATCGGAGAACAACCAAGTTGTATTAATACTGGGAACATCCGGAGAGGCAGGCGCAGATGTTCCAGATCTAGATAAGATACGGGAACGACAACAGAGAGAAGCGGCCAAGATAGTAGGATACGATAAAGTTGTTTTCCTAAGGCATCCGGATCGTCATCTGGACGAAAGCAAAGATCTGCGCAATGAGTTAGAGCAACTTTATCAGGAGTATAAGCCGGATGGCGTAATTGCTTTTGATATAGAGAAGCAAGCATATATTTACCATCATTCTGATCACATAGCAGCTGGGAGAGCAGCTTGGGATGCAGCTAGTAAAACCTCTGGAATCGAGTTTTATTTATATCACACAAGTTCTCCGAATACAGTCGTGGACTTTGGCAAAGTCAAGGAAGAGAAGAAGAAGGCTCTGAGTGAACTCCAGGACTATCGTTCGCCAAGCAGGTTGATGAATATATTGAGAACGGTGACAAGGTCAAGAAGTAATGAGAGTTCTTTTGAGAGTTATGGAGGACGTTCTGAGTTCTCGTCTATCTCCGTTAAGTATGGTGAAGTGTTTAGGAAAGTGACTCGTTAGCAGTTTGAGTGGCCGCTAAAAAGATCATTTTAAGCAAAAGGAGAAACAAGTTGACGGACCAAATAACGGTTTTTGATGGTGCTAAAACGATAGGTGGAACAAAGATCTATCTGCGTTCCGGTGAAACGGGTGTGTTTTTGGATTTCGGTATGAGTTTCAAGAAGTATGGAAGATATTTTGAAGAATTTCTTACACCTAGGACGGCACGGGGAGTCCATGACTTTCTAACATTAGGATTGATCCCCCATATTCAGAATATCTACCGGGAGGACATTTTTCCAGAGGATGTCACTATTGAATCAGGCATTGAATTGAAGGTCGATGGAGTATTTCTAAGCCATGCTCATATGGACCACATAGGGAATATTGGTTTTCTGGACCCCAGTATACCGATATATTCATCAGCCATGACAGCTGTTATCGCCAAAGCCATGCAAGACTGTGGTCGAAGTGATATAGGTGGGGAGGTCTCATACTACGCACCGCGGGTCTTGAATGAAAAGAATCCAAAAGCTCTTAAAGCAGCCAGAAATGTTGAATGTGTTGGTAGAAAATATAATCTAGTCGATAAGCAGGTCGACCACCTAAGAATAAACGAATATTGGAACCAGTCATTTGGAAAGAAGAAGATAGGTGCGAAGCCGGTAGGTAAAGGTCAATATAAGGTTGGGAATATTGAGTTTGAAGCAATTCCTGTAGACCATTCGATTTTTGGGGCGACTGCATTTTTATTCAACCTGGGCGATAAATCCTTAGTCTATACCGGTGACTTTAGGATGCATGGCATGAGAGATAATCTGACAAGTCACTTTATAAAACGTTTAATACAAGTCAAACCCGACTATTTAATAGTTGAAGGAACCAATATGAGTAGCGATAAAAGCTCTGTCAAAGGAGAGAGATCAAGTGAACAAGATGTGATGGAGAATTGTCTTGAAGCTGTTAAAAACGCAAAAGGGAAGCTGGTTATCGCTGACTTCGGACCGAGAAATATAGAACGTTTAAATATCTTTCTAAAAATAGCCCACCAGACAGATAGAAAGCTTGTTATAACATCGAAAGATGCCTTTTTGCTTAATGCTATGAGGGTCGTCGATGAACAAATCCCTGACATCGGTACAGATTCGGCATTATACATATATGATGAGATTAAATCCAGCAGTCAGCTTTGGGAAAGAGATTTTATACGAGCAAAGTTTGACGGCAAATATATCAATGCTGAAGAAATAAGAAAAAACCAGGATAGTTTTATCTTGGCGTTTAGTTATTTCGATCTTAAGAATATACTTGATATATTGCCTGATGGAGGAATATATATCTACTCGACATGCGAGGCATTTACGGAAGAGATGATGATAGATGTCTGGCGTTTGGCAAATTGGTTAGAAAGGTTTGATCTTGAACCGGTCGGATTTAAGTTTAGGAAAGCAGGCAAAAAGCCGGAAGATTGTCAGATTTCGTTTGAAAAAGGGTATCATGCTTCAGGGCATGTTTCATCTGACGAATTAATAGATCTTATTCATGAAGTCAAACCAAAGGCAATTATTCCGGTACACACGGAATATCCGCAGGAGTTCTTGAATAGACTAGGCGCGGACTTTAAAGTGCTACTTGCAGATGAGGAAACGCCGATTGATTTATAATGAATTGACAAGAACGGATATAACACAAAACGCAGGAATGTAGATAGGTTTTCTTGCTCAAAGATAAGTTGTTTAAATAACAGCCTTGACAACTACACATCAGTCACTGTGAGGGGATATTTTATGAATAGAGTGATCTTAGCGAATAGTTTTAAGCGAAATGTTGGAGCAATATTTATTGTATTTCTAGTTTTAGTAGCTGCTGTTTCAGTAAACGTATTGGCTGATATTGCTCCTGATGACCAGGAGGGGGCTTCCGGGGGTAATATTAGCACAGTGGAACAAGAAACGAATGTAAAGATGAAATCGGAAAATGTCGTAATTAGACTTACACCAGCAAGAAGAAAGAAAAAAGACTCAGAAGACAAATCGGAGAGATCAAGGGCATATTTAAAGACTGATGTAGAAGCAACATTTACCATGTTGAATACAGGCGATGAAGATGAGAGCATGGATGTGTCGTATCCCATTGCCAAGAATGCAGAGTCACAGGGCGACGAGATAAAAAACGTAAAGGTAACTGTTGACGGCAAGGAGGTGCAGACAGAAAAAGTAGAGAGGATGCCCCAAACATCGATGATTGAAAAATCCAGCGATGCCAGTCTATGGGTAATATTTCCGGTAGTTTTTAAGAAAAAAGCGGAAACAGAAATCGAAATAACGTATTATGCCAGCTCTACTGAATCGTCTAAAACTCCAGGATTTACTGAGATAGAATACCGGTTGGAAACGGGCGCTTTGTGGCTTGGGACTATCGGGCGGGGAAATATATTAATCGAGATGCCGTTTGAGTATAACGACCAATACATAAAACTCGATGGCGGAGGTCCGTGGCAGACGATAGGGAATAATCTGGTTTGGCGTTTTACTGAACTGGAGCCGGAATCGGATGATAACGTTAGCGTTCTGCTAAGCACTGATGTCATCAAAGTATCACTGGAAAAACCATATTTTGAAAAAATTGAAGCATCTTCATATAAAGAACAGGACCCGCCTCCGTATATGGAAAACGGTCAGTTTGTCAATCCACCCAGCGAGTCCATCGTAGAGTATTATCCATATTATGCAATTGACGGAAACAAAGATACAGCTTGGGCTGTGTACCGACCCGTTGATCCTGATCCGTGGCTGATGATCCGCTTCAAGCAATCGAAGATTATCAGTGGATTTAGTATAATAAACGGATTTAATAGTGATGATGACGAAATACCCTCGATCAGCGGAGCTAAAAGAGTAGATCTAGAGTTCTCGAATGGTGAAAAGAGGAGCATCGATCTTAAGGATTCAAGTTCTATGCAGAATATTGAGTTTCCCGAAATACGAACAAGTTATATCAAGTTGTTGATCATAGATGATTACTCAGGCGATGAACGCGTAGCTATATCTGAGCTAAATCCAAAGTTGGTAGAAGATAGTGCTCGCAGTAGAAGTGTAGCTGTACTACTACTGAATGAATGGATTCTAATCGGTCTGGTCATCGGTGGTATAGCGATAGTCTTATGTTTAATCATAATTCTCATATATCTGATAGGAAAAAGACAGACTTAAGGGCAGTATAATCCGTAAACTATAAAAGGAGGCCTTCAATGGCAGATTCAATGAAGAAAACGACGGAAATAAAGATCGAGATCGATCCGGAAATGGCTCAAGGAGCCTATTCGAATATGGCCATGATAGTTCACAACGAGTCCGAATTCGTTGTGGATTTTGTGTTTGTCCAACCGGGAACGGGGAAGAATAAAGTAAGAGCACGAATAATCCAGAGTCCGGGTCATGCCAAGCGGTTGCTTCTTGCTCTTGATGAGAACATCAAGAAGTACGAAGAAAGGTTTGGACAGATAAAAATAGCATCGAAACCAAAGCAATCGATCATGCCGACGTCCTCAACGGAAGTA
>SDBS01000187.1_pt1 | contig 53558 bp, 38 predicted proteins | sample 2277091 | NCBI WGS metagenome assembly SDBS01 (sample SAMN10404972, study PRJNA504765) | marine sediment metagenome | isolation source: marine sediment core GS10_PC15, 163 cmbsf | place: Arctic Ocean: Southern Knipovich Ridge | collected 2010 | reverse complement strand
TTTGTCAACGGGCAAACCGAAGACAATGAATTTTCCACAAAGTGTGATCCTGAACTTCAGTTGCTGGCAGATCTGCTTGATGGTACGTATCCTGCTCCTACTTATATGAATGGAAATGATGCTATGGCATTGTTAAGATCCGATGATAAAATCCTGGCCAATGCAGTTGCTGTCGATCTGATAGGTGAAATAGGACTCGGAAGTGCCATCATTGATGAAACAGGATGGTCTTATGTGCAGGATTCCACTTTAACTTACAGCTATGATTCCACAACCAATACCACCCAGGGGCAGGTAATTAATTTTATTGTTCAGGACACAGACATAAACGGCCAGAATTTTGGTCCCTATTGGATGGCCTGGACTAAAGATCATTCATTGATAAGAAAACCAAATGTAAAAAAAGGGGTTACTCTGAATCCAGAACCCTTTGACGTAACCATGGAATGGGATACCATTTCTGATGAGAAGGATGTATGGGATTCTTTGGGAACTCATGACTGCGAATGCAACACCATAACCGGTGTGAATCAAATATTCCGGGAAACAGCCCAGGTTAAAATTTATCCAAACCCTTCATCAGATGGGCATATACAGATAAATTCAAGTCATGTTATTTATTCCATAGAAGTATTAAACCTTCTTGGACAATCAGTTTACAGGGAAGAATATGATGGTTTGAAGAAGTTGGAAGCCCTGAATCTCAGCAAAATGGAAAAGGGAATATATTTCCTTAAGGTAAGTATCTCTGAATACGATTATGTGGTAAAAAAGATATGGTTACAATAGTTTTTTTGATTCATTAAATACTTACAACATAGTTTACTGCATTGAAAAAATATCTTATTTCTCTTACTTTTTTCTTAGTATCCCTGGTTTCTTTAAATGCACAAAAAGGTCAGGTCAATGGGGTGGTCAGGGATTCTGAAACCGGTGAAACTTTAATCGGCGCCAATATTTTTACAGCTTCAGGCACAGGAACTGTGAGTGATGTGAATGGTCGCTTCTCGTTGGAACTGGAATATGGAACCTATAATCTGCAGGTTTCTTATGTTGGATTTATTACCACTGCAAAAAGCGTAGAGGTTTCCCGGAAACCAACTTATATTGATTTCAGTCTCAATTCTCTTACCATTGATGAGGTAATGGTTGTGGCCGACATGGCAAGAAGCCGGGAAACACCAGTTGCCTACACAAATATCCTTCCCGCAAAAATCGAGGAAGAACTTGGAGGTCAGGATATACCTATGATATTGAACTCCACTCCCGGTGTTTATGCCACCCAACAAGGAGGAGGGGACGGAGATGCCCGGATTACCATTCGGGGTTTTAACCAGAGAAATATTGCAGTAATGATAGATGGGATTCCGGTCAATGATATGGAAAATGGCTGGGTATACTGGTCCAATTGGTTCGGACTGGATGGTGTTACCCGAACCATACAGGTTCAAAGAGGCTTGGGAGCATCAAAACTGGCCCTTCCTGCAGTAGGAGGAACCATGAATATATTAACGAAAGGACTTGGAAATAAAAGGGAGATTAGCTTCAAACAAGAACTCAGTAGCGAGGGCAGAATGAGAACTTCCTTTGCTTATACAAGCGGGGCCCTGAAAAATGGATGGTTTCTTACTTTAGCCGGATCCTATAAACGAGGGAATGGGTGGGTAGAACAAACCTACTCGGAAGGATGGTTCTATTATGCAAAAATCGACAAAAGATTTTCAAATCACCTCCTTAGTGTTTCAGCAATGGGAGCTCCCCAGCATCATGAGCAAAGATCATATAAACTCCCTATCGCTTCTTACGATCTTGATTATGCAAGGGAACAAGGCATTGATGTGGATGCCAAAGATATTGACGGTGATTACATTTACAGGCCTGCAATCAATAATATGGGCACTCACTACAACCAGCACTGGGGTTATTTGAAAAGAGACAGGTTTGATGCAAATGCCAGGGAAGAGATATTGAATGAACGGGTAAATGAATATCACAAGCCACAATTCAGCCTGAGAGACTTCTGGACACCCACAGAAAAATTTTCTGTTTCAAATATTTTATACTTATCCCTTGGCACCGGTGGTGGTGTAAGGCCACGTCATAGTGTGAAAAGCACACAGTATATCCAGGATAGTACCGACCCTCATTACGGACGCATCTACTGGCAGGAAATTTATGACGAAAATGCCAAACCCACTGATACTCCCTTTGGTTTGGTCTATCCTATTGATGAAAGGTATAGTGATTCTCTTTATTATTCGAATAATTACATGACCCGCCAAAACAACAATCACATCTGGCTTGGATTATTATCCACATTTAATTACAGGATTAATAATCAACTGGAATTTTCCGGAGGAATAGACTTACGATCGTATAAAGGAATTCATTCCACAACCATTAATGACCTTTTAGGAGGAGATTATGTCATTGACACGGATGACCTCAGGAATGATTATGGAGCAGATTCTTCCCTGGCTATGAAATACGTGGGAGATACTATACGGTATTACTATGATGGAATGGTAAGGTGGGGTGGAATTTTTGGCCAGCTTGAATACAAAACCGGAAGAATCTCTACCTTTCTGAACCTTACTGTTGCTTATAACGGATACAAAAAGATAGATTATTTTCAAGATGAAGAATCTGATTGGATATGGAAACCAGGTTTTACTGTTAAAGGTGGTTTAAACTATAATTTAACAGACCGGTCAAATTTATTTATGAACCTTGGCTTTTTATCAAAAGTAAGAGCTTATAAATATTACTATAAAGGATTTACCACCGAATTTGCCGATAATACAGACAATGAAAGAGTTAAGGCTCTGGAATTTGGATATCACTTTGGTTCTGCCCGTTTTTCATTGAATGTGAATAGCTATTTCACGCAATGGAAAAACAAACCTACGAACAGGGTTTATTCAACACATATTCTTGGCCCCGGTGAACCAGGATACGATCCTGATGATCCGGAGAATAATGATATCAGGGTGTATGCAGATATTGCCGGAATGGATGCCCGGCACGCAGGACTGGAAATTGATTTTATTTATAAATTGATGAGTAAACTGGATTTGCAGGGACTAATTTCCCTGGGAGACTGGATATGGGATAAAAAAATAGAAGGGCTTCAGTACTATAACTATGATACAGATCAGCCCGTGGATAAAGTTGTGGACTTTGACGCTACAGGAATTCATGTGGGGGATGCTGCTCAAACACAGTTTGGTGCAGGTTTAAGATACGAAGCCTTCAAAGGATTTTATCTGAATACCAGGATCACATATTTTGGCAGGCACTATTCTGAATTTACACCCGAATCTACTACAGACGATGAAGGAAATCCGGTGGATTCCTGGAAAGTTCCCAATTATGAGCTTCTGGACCTTCATACCGGCTATAGTTTCGGTTTACATCCGGATAAACATATCAGGTTCAAACTTCAATTTAGTTTTCTAAATATCCTGAACCGTAAATATATTTCCGATGCAGTAAATAATGATTCTTACAGCCTTACTCCATACCAGGATTTTGATGCCAAATCATCCACCGCATTTTTCGGTTTGGGACGGAGATTCAATACATCACTTAAAATTACTTTTTAGATAATTATTAAATAACATATTGGAATGAAGAAAAAAATAATCTTTCTACTGCTAACAATACTTTTGAGTATAAATAGTGTATGGTCTCAACCCATCACCATTGCCGAAGCCCGTGCCCTTGGAGCAGGAAGTACAGTAATGGTAACAGGAATTGTAACCAGTGGCTCTGAATTTGGATCCTTCTTACGATACTTTCAGGATGCAAGTGGAGGCCTTGCCGGCTACAGCAGTAGTTTGAGCAATGTGAAAAGAGGAGATAGTATTTTGATAACCGGCACATTAACGCTTTATGCCAATTTGATGGAGCTGGACCCTGTAACTTCTTTAACAGTGGTTGGTTCAAATTATGACCTTCCTGATCCGGAGATAATTTTTCCAAACGAAATGATTGAATCCAGGGAAGGGACTCTGGTTATAATTGAGAATGTTGTTTTTGATTCTCCTTCGGGAAGCTTTACAGGGAACAACAATTACTCATTTACCGCCAATGGCCAATCAGGAACCATGAGAACCAACACCAGCTCGGATATTGTTGGAGAACCCATGCCCACCGGAATGGTAAGCCTCATAGGAATTGTTGGTCAATACAACTGGGATAATCCAAATGCTGGTTACCAGCTTTTACCCCGCGATAAACAAGACCTCATTTCAGGAAGTTCAATTAATTTTACCAGTATAGTTGAAATATCAGCCTTGAGTATTTCCGGTTTTACCTTAAGCTGGACTACCGATGTGAATGGTACAAGTGGTATTTTTTATGGCAATACCCAGAACCTGGAAATGACTCCAATTACAGATATGACCTCTGGCACAAGTCACTCCATTTCCATTACAGGAGCCGATCCTTCGGAGGTTTTTTACGTAAAAGCATTCTCGGTAAAAGATGAAGATACAAGCAAAACGTCCATGCTTGCCTATATTACACAATCTACCTCGAGTGGAGATATCAAAGTTTATTTTAACAGGGCTGTTGATCATACTGTTTCTACCGGGACCGATGCCATTCAACTGGATCATGCAATTGATGACACGCTCATAAAATACATTGACAGGGCCAAAGAAACTATTGATTTTACAATCTATAATTTTAATAATACGGGCATCTCAAATATATCAACAGCCTTAAATGCTGCCCACAGCAGGGGTGTTGTGGTTAGGGTCATATATGACAGCGAGGCAGCGAATACTGGGATTGATGAACTGGATGCAGGGATTGGAAAACTCCCTGACACTGATGGGATTTATCCGGACTATGGAATTATGCATAACAAATTTGTAGTATTTGATGCCAATTCTACTGATCCGGATGATTCTTTTGTATGGACCGGGGCCACCAATTTTACTGACGGACAAATCAATACCGATCCTAATAATGTGATCATCATTCAGGATCAAAGTCTGGCAATTGGCTATCAAATGGAGTTCAATGAAATGTTTGGGTCTTCCGGTGCTTCACCGGATGCAGGAAACGCAAGATTTGGTCCTGATAAAACCGACAATACACCTCATGAATTTATCATCAACGGAATAAGAGTAGAGAGTTATTTCAGTCCTTCCGACGGAACTACAGCCAGGATACTGGATGTAATTCGCTCAACAGAATCTGATTTAAGCATTGCCACAATGCTCATCACAAGATCGGAATTGGGATATGCCATAAGCGACCAGGCCGGTGCGGGAGTGAATACAAAAGTTTTGGTTAACACGGATGCAAACTGTTCTGAGACAGTGGTGGGAACATTGACCGATGCCCTGGGGGTGAATTTTGTGGAAATGGGGGAATCGGGGATCATGCATCATAAATATATGATCGCAGACCAGTCCAACCCGGCATCCGATCCGATGGTTCTGACCGGTTGTCACAACTGGAGCTCCTCTGCCGAAACCAGGAATGATGAAAACACTTTAATCATACATGATGCAGAGATAGCAAATATCTATTACCAGGAGTTTATAGAAAGGTTCAACCATGGTCGATTGATTGTTTCTGCCCCAAGCTGCAGTAATGATTATGCTACAACCGACAAGGGAGTTTCAGTTACTAAGAATGTGGTGGAAAATGATGATATTCCCGGACCTTTCACTTTATCTATCATCGATCCTCCGGCAAACGGAACTGCTGATGTTGACCTGAACAGAGATATCATATATACACCAGTATCAGAATTCCTGGGTCTTGATACCATAGTATATAAAGTTTGTCTTACTGCCGATCCTTCTCTTTGTAGCGAAGCCAGGTTGGTGGTCCTGGTTCAGGAATCTACCGGAATCCGGAATGCAGAAATAGACTCTATGTGGGAGATCTATCCCAACCCGGTTGGAAAGTTTCTCAATTTAAGAATTGGGTCAGACCTTCCCGGCTCTGCAGAAATTGAGATCATCAACCTGAATGGAAGAATGATTAAAAAATACCGGATTATGCTGAGTAAAGGTGTTCAGGAACTCAATCTGGATTTACCGGAACTTGCAAAGGGAGTATATTTTGTTCGTTTCAGCATGAATGATTCCAGTAGCATAAAAAAGATGATCATTCAATAAAGAAAGTCGAAAGTCGAAAGGTCAAAGAGTCAAAAAGATAAAATCAGGATTCTAAACCTTTAGTCATGCTGAACTTGATTCAGCATCTATATCATTTCAACAAGATCCTGAAATAAATTCAGACCATTCTCCTGTTTTCCGAGCAAGTCTTATCGTAATAATCTTAACTGGCACATAATCTGTCTTTTAATACTAAATCGTATTGCTTTTTGGGTGTCCGGCCTAAATCTAAAATTAGTCAAGTCAGAAATGGGCTTCCTGCCTGCCGGCAGGAAAGGTAGCCCTAAATATGAGAAAGTTGGACTAAAGTCCTTAATATTAACATATTCGATCTCCGGCATAAATGCCGGAGTTAGTCATGTGAAAAGAAATATTCAAAAATGAAATAACTAAAACCGCCAGTCTGTTAGGTTTACTTATTAAAATACCTATTCATAATCTCATTTTCCTCTTCTGAAAAATCGAGAAAAGGATATTGCTTCTGAATCTCTTCCATATCTTTTAAAACCCTGGACTGAAAAGTTTTATAGGATTCAGAGCCAGAGTCAAAAGGCCTGTGTTTGACTGCTTTAAGAATCTTTTCAATTTTAGGGATAAGGTTCCGGGCACTTTTATCCAGGAGCGCCTTCTGAAATTTGTCCCAAATATAATCAACAGCAATAGATGAAATATGGAGCATATCCTCAGTGTAAAACCGATAATCCCTGAGATCATCCATCATTAGCTCGTAAGAGGGAAAATACTTTGCATTTGGAAATTTATTTACAAGTCTGTGAATAGCTACCAATAAAATTGCTTTACTTAATTGATTCCCTACAGCACCATCTTTCCAATGCCTGATGGGACTCAGAGTGAAAATAATTTTCAATGCGGGATTGAAACCTTGTAAGCTGACAATTAGCTTTTCGTAAATTCCTGCAATTTCTTCAGAGTCTAAAAGCCTGTAGTTAAAATATTTTGAGGGTAGTTTATGACAATTTGAGACTACCTGACCAGTTTCAGTTAATTCATAAACACGGGCTGTTCCAAAGCTTAGAAAAAGAAAATCTGCTTTTCTGAGGAATTCCGATGAATCCTGAATTTTTTTATTGATTCTATCAAGACAAATCTTTTTGTTTTGATGAGAAAAACCGGTATGGTGGTAAAAACTATACCAGCGACCATTATAAAATTCTAAATCGCCCTCCTGAAAACTTTTGTTTTCGATTAATTTTTCAAGACTGTTTTTTACGGACACAGGGTTGTAAATAATCCCAAAAGGATTCACGTCTGCCTTAAACTTCAACTCCAGCATTCTCTCACCAATATGATTTGTAAAGCAGGAACCCAGAAAGATGAGTCCGGATTGATAAGAAACTTTCCAGTCAAATTCAGGAACTTTAACTTCCGTTCGAAATTGATTCATTTTTTAGCTTTTGATGAATATAAATTATCAAGCCATTGAATAAGAAAAGCTATTACTTCATCCTTCTCAGGCTCATTGTGTATTTCATGATGTAATCCATCCCATAATTTAAAACTGATTTTTTCTTTATTTCCATTATACAATTTCTGTGAGGCCTTTGGATCGGTGATCAAATCATCACTTCCATGCATCAGCAACACAGGCAGATTTAGTTTTCCTGAATTTTCCATTATATACCTGGCCGCATCGGTAAACTGAATAAATACCCGAAATGAAGTTTTATCATGAATCAATGGGTCAGATTTATACTTTTCAACAACTGACTGGTCACGTGAAACTTTTTTCGGGTCAAGCCCTGAGCTAATAACCAGGCCCGGGATAATCCAATATAAAAATCTGATCAGTCCTACTACAGGTCCAGGCATTTCATCCACAAGCTTAAGCCAGGGAGAGGTGCAAATCAGTCCAAGAAGTTTATTCTTTCTTACCATATCGTAATACAACACAAGGCTTCCGCCCAGGCTGTGGCCATACAAGACTACCGGGAGGTTTGGGAAAAACCTGGCGGCTGTATTTATCAAAAGGCCTATATCCTCAAGTAAGGCATCATAAGAAGGAATATGACCATGTTTTCCCTGAGACTTTCCACAACCTCTTAAATCAGAACTTAGCATTATGTACTTACTGGCAACAAGTTTCTCTGCTACATGCCCATATCTTGACGAGTGCTCACCAATGCCATGCACCAGGCATATTACTCCTTTTGCCTGGCCTTCAGGAGCCCAATACTGCATAAATAACTCCAATCCATCATGACTTGTTTCAATAAAATGTTCATATTTCATAATTCAAATTTCTAATAAAAAAGATTTTAGGGATTTCAATAGAAAGCCTAACTTTGATTTAAGAACTTAAATGTAAAAAAATGCAGGAAGTAATACAAATAAGCACAGCTCATCAGAATGGACTAATTGATATTACGCAGGAGGTGGAGCGAATAGTTGCTGAAAGCAGAATAAAGGAAGGATTGATAAATGTGTATGTCAGAGGGGCTACCGCTGCAATAATGATTCAGGAAAACTGGGATCAATCGGTTCAGAATGATGTAATTGAGCTTTTGCGTAAATTGATACCACATGGTGTGTGGGAACATGATCGCCAGGATGGGAATGGAGATGCTCATTTGAAAGCCGGCCTGGTGGGGCCCTCTGAAACCATTCCGATAATGAATGGAAAAATGGGCCTCTCAACCTGGCAAAATATCTTTTTATGTGAGTTTGACGGACCCCGGGAAAGGAGAGAAATTGTTGTCACAATTTATAATTCTACAAAATAGATCATTCACAGGGTGACTATATAATTTTGAGATTTTCATTAAGGGGCTGTCTCAAAAGGCTATGTTGTGGTCATCCTGAACTTGTTTCGGGAATTTCAGGAGTAGAGCAAAAAAATCAAAATGGATAAATTCAGATAAAGGGGTTTTGCTTTTATTTACTTTAACAATTAAAGTGTTGGGCTAAAGCCCTATTGCATTGGTCATTAACTAACCCCAGCCTTCCTGCCTGCCGGCAGGCAGGAAGGCTGGGGTTAAGCAAAATACGTATATGCTGGACTTTAGTCCAAAATGTTCTTAAAAATACTCCGTTTTTTGATGTTTCAGGACATTATCGGGGTAATTCTTTAAATATAACTAATCATATTTTGTTGTTAAACAGACAATTATATTATTAGTGAATCTCCCTGTTTCAGGATCTAAAAACAGCTGATTGTCAGTGCAATAAGATTCTGAACTAAAGTCCGTAAATTGTTGCATGCTTGATCTCCGGCATAAATGCCGGAGTTAGTCATACAAAAATATTTTTAACCTAATCACTTAAGCCTGGGTTAATAATACCTTGTATTAATTGGGCTTTAACCAAAAACAATTATGCCTTTTCAAGGAATTCCAGGTTGCGCTTCAGGCCATCATAGCCTACTCTTTTCAGGGCTGAAATACTGAACATTTCATTGAAACCATCTTCTTTCAGATTGTTCCAGTCTTTTTTCCCCATTTTCAGAAACCTGCTTTCCGGATAAAGCTCTTTTGTTTTATGTGGCCGGGTTTTCCCGTTCCATGGACATACATCCTGGCAAATATCACATCCAAACACCCGGTTCCTGAATTTAGCTTTGAATTCAGCAGGGATTTCGTCTTTCTTTTCAATTGTAAAATAAGATATACATTTACTTCCATCCACAACATAGGGTTGAATAATAGCTCCCGTAGGACAGGCATCAATACATTTGGTGCAATTACTACAATAATCTTTAAGGGGATAATCTTCGGTAAGCTCCATGTCTATGATAAGTTCTCCGATAAAAACAAAAGAGCCGTGGTGCTTTGAGATCAACATGGTATTCTTACCAATCCATCCTAATCCCGAATTTCTTGCCCAAGCCCGTTCCAGAACAGGAGCAGAGTCTACAAAGGCTCGTCCCTTGACTACTCCAATTTCTATTTGAATAAATTCAAGAAGCTCTTTTAATTTTCTTTTTATCACAAAGTGGTAATCTTCTCCATATGCATACTTTGCAACTACCGGAGCTTCTTTATCTTTTTGTTCTTCTGCAGGGAAATAGTTTAGAAGCACAGATATTACAGATTTTGTCCCCTGAACCAGCTTTCCGGGATCTGTTCTTTTTTCAAAATAATCAGCCATATAAGACATTTCTCCATGCATATCTTTTTCCAGCCATTTCTTAAGCCTATTTGAATCCTCTTCTAAAAAACAAACCCTGGAAATACCACAGGCATCAAAGCCTAATTCCAGGGCATAGGATTTAATTTTTTCTGACTGAGTTTTTTGGATTGACATACTGATTGGTTAAATATCAATGAATAAATTTATGATATTATTTACAAAAAACATAAGTCTTTCAGATCATAAGGATCCCTGCCGGCAAACGCATCAACATGAGAAGATATTTATCTGAACTGATTCAATTGGTGGCTTTTGACTATATGATAGATTTTGTAATAACCTAACATTATCTTACACTTGGTGAAACTTGGAGCCTTGGTGACTTGGTGGCAAAAAAAAGAGTAGCATAGAAGACTCCAAGACACCAGGAAAACACCAAGAATTTGTATTGCTAATTGAGGATCTATATACTATCCTACAGCAAACCCAAGGCCAGGGCAGCTTCTTCAGAAAGCATACTCTTATCCCAGGGGGGATCAAAAGTCAATTTCAGGTCCAGGTCCTTAACCCCCTCCAATCCCTTAACTTTTTGGTTCACCTCTCCTAAAAGCTCATCTGCCATAGGGCAGTTTGGAGCAGTAAGGGTCATAGATATATGAACCGTACTATCATCATCTACCACGATCTCATAGATAAGTCCCAACTCGTATATATTTACAGGAATCTCAGGATCATGAATGGTTTTTAAAACCTCAACAATCCTTGTCTCTAATTGTAAGTCATTATCGTCATTAGCCATTTTGAATTAATTTTTCTGTTGTTTTGCAAAATAAGCAAGGGCATAAAGTTTCATTTGCTTCACCATAGAAAACAGCCCATTTGCCCTGGTAGGACTCAAATTATCCTTTAAGCCTATCCGGTCGATAAAGAACAGATCAGCATCTTTTAATTCTTCCGGGCTCCTGCCAGACATTACTTTAATAAGCAAAGCCACAATTCCTTTTGTAATAATAGCGTCTGAATCAGCAGTATAGCGAATTACATCTCCGTCCATTTCCGCGTATAGCCACACTTTCGACTGACAGCCTTCAATAAGATATTCCCTGGTCTTATGTTCCGAATTAAGAGCAGGAAGATCCTGGCTAAGTTCAATCAGATAATTATACTTATCCATCCAATCTTCATAGATCTCAAACTCTTCGATAATTTGTTCCTGTACTTCTTTTAAAGTCATTATCCAAACATTTTTCTAAGCTTCATCAATCCCTCATACAATCGATCGATTTCTTCTTTAGTATTATAAAAAACCATTGATGCTCTTACCGTTCCTTCAATTCCAAACCGGGTCATTACAGGTTCTGCACAATGTGTTCCGGTTCTGACTGCAATTCCCATTTTATCCAGCACCATACCGGTATCTTCCTGATGTATTCCCTCAAGCAGGAAAGAAATAATACTAATTTTATTAGCTGCCAGCCCATATTGCACTAAACCATCAATACTATTGAGTTTCAATGTTGCATAATCAAGTAATTCTTTTTCATAGGCGGCAATCTGGTGTATCCCAAGTGCATCAATATAATCAAGAGCTTTCGCCATTCCAATTGCAGCCGGATAATTCGCAGTTCCTGCTTCAAATTTCAATGGTAAATCTGCATATTTTGTTTCTTCGAAACTCACTTTTTCTACCATATCTCCTCCACCCTGCCAGGGAGGTAGTTTTTCCAGCCATTCTTCTTTTCCATACAAAACCCCTATTCCGTTTGGACCGTATACCTTATGTCCCGAAAATGCATAAAAGTCACAATCCAGGTCCTGCACATCCACATTTCCATGAGGAATAGCCTGTGCACCATCTAACAATACAGGAATATTTTTTTTATGGGCTTTTTGTATGATCTCTTTTACAGGATTGATAGTCCCCAGTGCATTTGAAACATGGTTTAAGGCCAATATACGGGTTTTATCATGCATCAAACCGTCCAGTTTTTCCAGAACAATTTCACCCTGGTCATTCATAGGAATAACTTTCAAAATCGCTCCCTTACGTTGTGCCAGAAGTTGCCATGGAACAATATTTGAATGGTGCTCCATTGCTGAGATAAGAATTTCGTCCCCCTTTTTCACAAAGGCATCTCCAAATGTTGAAGAAATAGCATTTATAGATGCTGTTGTACCGCTTGTAAAAATAATTTCCTTCTCAGATCCGGCATTGATAAATTGCCCCACTCTTTTTCTTGCCTCTTCATATTCTTCAGTCATTCTGAGGCTCAGGTAATGAATACCCCTGTGCACGTTGCTGTTTCGTTGTGAATATATCTCTTTTAATGTATCAATTACCACTTTGGGCTTCAGGGTGGTTGCTCCATTATCAAAATATACCAGTGGTTGCCCATGTATGATTTGGTCAAGGGCAGGAAAATCATTTCTTATTTTTTGAACATCAAACATATTCCCGGAGAAAGTTAAATGCCCATCAGGGAGCAGTTTTCACATTTTGCAAGTTCTCCACTCAAGCGCCTTTGTACAAATTCTTCTATTCTCTCTCTCAATGAATCGATCCTGATCTTGCTGATCACTTCATGAGCAAATCCATACATCATCATCAGCCTGGCTTCTTTTTCAGGGATTCCCCTGGTTCTAAGATAAAACAAAGATTCTTCATTAATCTGTCCTACTGTAGCCCCATGAGAGCATTTTACATCATCGGCATAAATTTCAAGTTGAGGTTTTGTATGCATCCTTGCATCTTCTGTGAGCAGTATGCTGTTATTTTTTTGATAAGCCAGTGTTTTTTGAGCATCCTGCCGTACCAGGATTTTGCCATTGAACACCCCTTTAGCCCTGTCATCAAGTACACCCTTGAAAAACTGTTCACTATAACAATGTGAAACCGCATGGTCAACAAAAACAAAATTATCAAGATATTGATCTTTATCTGTTAGGTAAAGTCCCCCCAGGTAATTTTGTGCACCGGTACCATTCAATTTTACATAATGGTTATTCCTGATCAAACCACCATGCAGGGAAATGGTATTATTATCAACGCGACTATCCTTTTCCTGGACAATAAAATGATAATTGATTTGCGAAGCGAAATTATGATCATTTTGTAATACTGTAAAATCGAGACTGGCATTTTCTCCCACGATTGTTTCGGTCACAGAATTTGACAATGATCTTTTTCTCGAAAGCGCATGATCACAAACTACAAGTTTTAATTCAGCACCCTCTTCAAGAACTACCAGATTCCTTGGCTGTATGAACAGATCCTTTTTGGATAAAATTAAATTCACAACCTGTATCGGTTTGCCAGTGACTATGTTTTTTGGTACATATATAAAGAAGCCATCTCTTGAAAGAGCTGTATTCATATCAACAAGTCCATCTAGCTGAGCGGCTGCCGCCTTTGAATAATGTTTTTGAAAAACATCAGGCATTTCAATAGCTGCCTGCATCATACTTCCGTACCTCACGCCTCCGGGTAATTCAATCAGTTGATCTTTTCCTCCATAATAAAACCCATTGAGTAGAATTATAAGATGGGTATTTAAATTGGGGATGTCACATCGAAACACATGATTGATATCAAAATGAACAATCTCCTGGATAAACCTGTAATTATATTCCTGCGAAAATAATGAATCCAGCTTCAAATATTTGTAATTCTCATCATACTTCCCTGGCAAGCCTTTTTCCATAAAGGTTTTGGCGGCTTTTTCTCTTATCTTTTTCAGGAATGGTGCAATTTGTCCATTGGTCTTTTCTGACTGATTGAACAGATTTTCAAAATCAAATTTTTGGTTCCTGTATGTTTCAACTTCATTCATGAATATTCAATCTTCTGGTAAATCACTGATCTATTTCCTTCTTTATCCAGTCATAGCCTTTTTCTTCAAGTTCAATGGCAAGTTCTTTTCCACTGGATTTAACAATTCTTCCTTTATACAAAACATGAACCCTGTCAGGAATTATATAATCCAGCAATCGCTGGTAATGAGTGATCACTATACATGCATTTTCAGGGGTTTTTAACTTGTTCACCCCATTGGCTACGGTTCTGAGAGCATCAATATCCAATCCCGAATCAGTTTCATCCAGGATTGCAAGGTCGGGTTCCAGCATAGCCATTTGAAAAATCTCATTACGCTTCTTCTCCCCTCCAGAAAATCCCTCATTTACAGACCTGTTTGCCAATGAAGAGTCTATATCCACGAGGGCTTTTTTCTCTCTCATAAGCTTTAAAAAAACGGATGGTTTTATAGGCTCAAGACCTTTGGCTTTACGTAGTTCATTAATAGCTGTTTTCATAAAGTTGATCATGCTTACACCAGGTATCTCTATGGGATACTGAAACCCAAGAAAAATCCCTGCATGAGCTCTTTTTTCCGGGCTCATTTCAAGCAGATCATTCCCCTTGTATAACACCGTTCCTTTGGTCACCTTAACCAGCTCTCTTCCGGCAAGCACTGCAGCCAATGTTGATTTTCCAGAACCATTGGGCCCCATAATTGCATGAACTTCTCCTGCATTTATTTCCAGGTTTATCCCTGTTAAAATTTCCTTGCCGTCAATTTCGGCATGTAAATCCTTTATGATAAGCATTTCTATATTCTAATTGTTTTTAGTTTCTCCATGTCCTGTGCCTGATTAATTGCACTTTCTATTTATAATTATGCTCGTGACAAGTCAAAAGTCGAAAGTCAAAAGTAATATCACACCTTACTTCTCTATATATCCTTCGCCCCATCGCTCTCTCTCACTTCTACAAACTCTGTCAGGACTTCACAATATTACTCGCTTTGCTTGTTCTCACATCCTGCCTGCCGACAGGAATGGCGTTTGTTATCGGTAAGTTCAGACCCTGACAGGTTTTTTTCTCTGTGCCCTGCTCCCTGTGCCTTTTCAACCCTTCTTCCAACTTTTTTCTTTCCTGCAGACAGACAGGCATGGTTACTTTAATCTTTTATCTTTTTACTTTTATCTTTTATCTTTTATCTTTCTTCATTACCCTACACTCCCTTCCAGGCTGATCTGAAGTAATTTCTGAGCTTCCACTGCAAACTCCATAGGCAGTTTGTTCAATACTTCCCTGGTATATCCATTTATTATAAGGCTAATTGCATTTTCGGTTGAAATCCCTCTCTGGTTACAATAAAAAATCTGATCCTCCCCAATTTTGGATGTAGTTGCTTCATGCTCAATAATTGCACTGGGATTATCAGCTTCTATATGGGGAAAGGTATGGGCACCACAACGGTCTCCCAGAAGCAATGAGTCACATTGAGAAAAATTCCTGGCATTTTCTGCATTTTTCAAGACTTTTACCAGGCCCCGATAGCTATTGTTACTTTTGCCTGCTGATATTCCTTTTGAAATAATAATACTTCTTGTGTTTTTTCCAATATGTATCATCTTAGTCCCTGTATCAGCCTGCTGATAATTGTTGGTAACAGCCACCGAGTAAAATTCTCCAACTGAATTATTGCCCTTCAGAATACAACTGGGATACTTCCAGGTAATGGCTGATCCTGTTTCTATCTGGGTCCATGAAACTTTTGAATTGTCACCCTTGCAAATTGCCCGCTTGGTAACAAAATTAAAAATTCCACCTACACCATCCTTATTCCCGGGATACCAGTTTTGGACCGTAGAATATTTAACCTCTGCATTTTCCATGGCAACAATTTCAACAATTGCAGCATGAAGTTGGTTTTCATCTCTTTGCGGAGCTGTACAACCTTCCAGGTAACTCACATAAGATCCCTCATCGGCAATAATTAATGTTCTTTCAAATTGTCCGGTATTGGCCGCATTGATCCTGAAATAAGTTGATAGCTCCATAGGACAGCGAACCCCTTTGGGAATATAACAAAAAGAACCATCACTGAATACGGCTGAATTTAAAGTGGCAAAAAAATTATCGGTATAGGGCACCACAGATCCCATATATTTTTTAACCAGGTCGGGGTGTTCCTGAACAGCATCACTGAATGAACAAAAAATAATTCCCAACTCAGCAAGTGTTTCCTTAAAGGTTGTTTTTACCGAAACACTATCTATTACAGCATCGACTGCAACCCCTGTAAGCCTTTTCTGCTCATCCAAAGAAATCCCCAGTTTATCAAAAGTTTCTCTTAATTCCGGATCTACATCATCCAGACTATCAAGAACAGGTTTTTTCTTAGGAGCAGCGTAATAGATTATGTCCTGGTAATCGATTTCAGGAATTTTTAAATGAGCCCAATCGGGCATCTTCATAGATTGCCAGTGCCTGAAGGCTTTGAGACGATACTCAAGCATGAAATCAGGTTCGTTTTTCTTCTTCGATATCATACTAACAATATCCTCATTCAATCCTTTTGGAAAAGTTTCCATTTCAATATCTGAATAGAAACCATACTTATATTCTCCCTGAGTTATATCATTTAATATTTTTTCTTGCTCTTTTTCCATATTTTTGCACTCACGGGGCAATTAAATTTGCCCGAATCTTCCCTTATTAGTATTTAATCTAAATAAAGGCAAAGATAGGATTTTTTTCATCATATACTCGTAAAAATGAACACTAAAAACAAGCCTAAAACAGATCTTTCGGAAATCGGGGAATTTGGGTTAATTGACAGATTAACCAAAGACTTAAAAAGCATAAATGCAAGTACCATAGTTGGTGTTGGGGATGATGCTACTTTATTACGCTACAGAGAAAAAGATATTCTTGTCAGCACAGATCTTTTGCTGGAAGGGGTTCATTTCAATCTTACCTATACCCCTCTTAAACATCTTGGATACAAAGCTGCCATTGTAAATTTTTCAGATATCTATGCAATGAACGGAAGACCAAAACAGATTACTGTTTCACTGGGAATTTCATCAAAGTTGATGCTCGAAGATATTGAAAGCATTTACGATGGGATAAAACTTGCGTGTGAAAAATACGGGGTTGATATAGTTGGGGGAGATACTTCCACATCTTTAACCGGATTGATCATTAGTATTACAGTTATCGGAGATCCGCTTGGTGATAATGCAGTTTTCCGGAATTCTGCAAAAGAAAATGATTTAGTTTGTGTATCAGGTAAGCTGGGAAGCGCGTACCTTGGATTGCAGGTTCTGGAAAGGGAAAGAATACTATTTGAAAACGGGAAAGGGGTTTCACCCAGCCTTGAAGGTTACGAATATATTATTGAACGACAATTAAAACCCGAAGCCAGGAAAGATATTATAGAATCTCTTTGGGAGCAAGAAATTGTTCCAACATCAATGATTGATATTTCCGACGGACTCACATCAGAACTTTTGCATATAAGTAAATCTTCCGGTTGCGGGTGTCATATTTATTCAGATAAAATCCCAATATCTGAAGAATCTGCACGTACAGCTGAAGAATTCAATATGGATCCATTGACAGCTGCACTCAATGGGGGAGAGGATTATGAGTTGTTATTTACAGTGAGTATTCATGACCATGAAAAAATACTGCAGATAAAAGATATAAGTGTTATTGGCCATATTGTGAGCAAGGAAAAAGGTAATAAATTAATTACTCCGGATGGACTGGCTGTGGAATTACAGGCCCAGGGCTGGAAGCATATGTAGAATAAATCTGGTCACACAATTGTCACTGCATACCCTATACTTCATCACCTCCTGTTTTGTGCAATGCATGACCCAAATTGCAATTTCCATAACCTTAATGCGCTGATAAACAAAGGTGCATTGAGGGGATATCCACGTTGCGCACAAAATAGGAGAATTGAACGTTGGATGTTGATATTGAGCGTTGGATGTTGAAAATACAAAAAACCTTCCAACATCGAACTTTCAACTTTGAACTTTCAATAAAACTGAACCGATGGATTACTAACTGTATCAGAGACTCCTCAAAAAGTTTGCACCTCCAACTCAACATTACCCTACTCGTCAGACCTCTTCAAGTGGTCAGACGAGTATTCAAATAAGTGGCCTCTGAACAGCCACGGATGCACGAACCTTTAGCTCACAGCGCGTGTGAAAGCCTGTGGGAGACGAGTAATTAAAGACGAATTGAAGAAAATAACACTTTACTTAGAAGTCAATGTCGGTTTTTTCTTACTTCGCAGTTATTCAATCAACCTTCATCGATCAACCTTTTCCCCCGTCAAATCATCAAAAATACCTTTTGCAGCACGTTCGGATGCACCCCTTCCTCCAAGTTTCTTCTCTAGTTCTTCATACTTATATATCATATTGCTGCGATAAGAATGTTCATTTAACAATAGTTTTAGTTCTTTTTCAATATTCTCAGGGTTCATTTCATTCTGGATCAATTCTTTAATGACAGAATCATCCATGATCAAATTAACTATGGAAATATAGCGTACCTTAACCAGGTTTTTTACAATTAAATAGGACAGGGTCCCGGCTCTATAACAAACCACCTGGGGAACTTTAAATAAGGCCGCTTCAAGGGTTGCAGTTCCACTTGTCACCAGTGCAGCTACTGAAAACTTCAACAATTCATAAGTTTGGTTTCGAACAAATTTTAAATCATATTTTCGCAAATATGGTTCATACATTTCCTCTTTTATGGAAGGAATAGAAGCAATTACAAATTCATACTCCCTGAATTTTGCACTCATCATGGCCATAATTGGAAGCTGGGCCTTTATTTCCTGGTTCCTGCTTCCCGGAAGAAGGGCTATTATAGGTTTTCCTGACAACTTGTGCAGGATAGTAAACTCTTCCTTTGTTCGTTGAATTCCGGAATTAAATTTATAAATTTCATCCAGGAGTGGGTGTCCAACATACTCAATATCAAAATTAAACTGCTTATAAAATTCTTTTTCAAAAGGAAGGATAGAAAATAACTCATCCACTACATTTTTTATAACATTCACCCTGGATTTCCTCCAGGCCCAAACTTGTGGGGAAATATAATAGTAAATTTTCAAGCCCGGTTTTTTTACCTTTTTTGCCAGCCTTAAATTAAAGCCTGAATAATCAATCAAAATAAGGGCATCCGGTTTGTAATTATGAAGATCTTTTTCTGCCAGATTGAAATTTTTCTTAATGGTTCTTAAATTCCATAAAACCGGAAACAAACCCATAAAGGCATGCTTCCTGTAGTGCATTACCAGGTTTCCGCTTGCAGCCTCCATTTTATCACCACCCCAAAGCCTGAACTCTGCTTTGGGATCCACTTCTTTTAAGGCATGTATCAAATTCGATCCATGCAAATCCCCGGAAGCTTCCCCTGCTATTATATAATATTTCACTCAGATAAATCTTGTTACCTCAATGGTCTCATGTAAATTAGAATAATGATATTTACATAAACTTTTGTAAAAATATCGAGAATATTATCCTGGACATTTCATCAGGCCGGCCTGCTAAACAAAAGTAAATGAATATTGTAAAGATATATTTTTAAAATCTATTATTTTTGAGATAATTTCTCCAAACAGATGAAAATAAAAATCTTAATCATTTGGATGTTTGGCATTGCTTTTCCTGGTTACAGCCAGTATGACCAAACAGGCTTACTGGAAAGATCAGCTATTGATAGCTTTGATTCTCACAAGCTATTTCTCAGAATACAGAATCAAAACCTGGTTAAAAACAATGAGTATTTTAATAATATTACCCCTGGATATACTTTTGCGGGATCCATGGTAAACACTACCCTCAAATACTTTCCCACACAAAATGTTAAAATAGAAGCCGGAGTGCATTTGCTTATGAACTATGGCCATGATAAATTAAGCAGGGTATTGCCAGTTTTCCGTTTTCAATATGAAATCTATAAAAATTTAAACCTGGTAATGGGAACCATTTATGGAGGTTTAAACCATGGGCTTATTGAACCAATATATATGTTTGAAAACTTCATGGAAGATCCTCCGGAAACCGGGCTCCAACTCCAGTACCACTCTGATTTATTAGACTCAGATTTGTACTTAAACTGGAAAAATTACTTATTTAGAAATAATTTTTCTGAAAAGGAGGAGTTTACCATCGGATGGATAAATACCATAAAAGTACTGAAGCCTGAAAACAGATTTCATATTCATATCCCAATTCAGTTTTTAGTAAACCATTCCGGAAGCCAGGTTGATACACTCAATGAGCCCGACCATTCGCTTACTAATTTCACATCCGGTATTGGAATAGGATATTCCTTTAATGGTTTTATTCAGAAGATCGGGGGCCAAATCTTATATGCCTCATACAGAGACATCTCAACTGAAAAAGTTCAGAAGTTCCAGTCCGGGAATGCTTTTTATCCTGTTTTATATACCAGGTCAAAATGGATTGATCTTTATTTTGGGTACTGGTGGGGTAGTGAATTTATTGCCCCGATCGGAGAAGCCTTATTTTCTTCAATTTCATACCTGGATGAATCTCTTGTTTTTCCTGAAAGGCAACTCATATTATTTAAATTGTATCTGCACCATCAAATTGCAGATGGAATTTTTATTGGTGGAAGATTTGAATCTTATACAGATCTTCTCGGGACAGGGAATATGGATAAAAATGTGAGGGAATTCAATTATTCTTATAGTGTTTACATTACCTTTGACAGGAGTTTTTTTTTAGGAAAGCCAGCAAAATTTGAATAAAATGTTAAAAACCGGAATCATAGGAGTAGGACATTTTGGGAAAAACCATATTCGATGCCATAAGGAAGGGAAATTTAAACTTGTTGGATTTTATGACATAGATAAAGAAGTTTCAGACAGGGTAGAAAAGGAGTTTGGTATCCCACAGTTTCCAACTTACGAGGCATTGCTTAAAGAGGTTGACATGGTGGATGTTGTTGTACCAACCATTGTACATTATGAAATAGCAAAAAAAGCCATCTTAGCCGGGAAACACGTGTTTATAGAAAAACCCGTTACATCTACCCCTGATCAGGCTCTGGAATTAAAAAAACTTGCTATTAAAAACAATGTTAAAATTCAGGTGGGCCATATTGAAAGATTCAATCCGGCTTTCACTTCCATAAAAAACCATATAAGTAGTCCTAAATTTATTGAACTACACCGGCTGGGGCAATTTCATCCAAGGAATAAAGATGTACCGGTAGTTATGGATTTAATGATACATGACATTGATATTATTTTGAATGTAATTCCTTCAAAAGTAAAAAACATCCTTTCAAGCGGGGTTCCCATCATTAGTGACACTCCCGATATTACAAATGCCAGGATAGAGTTCGAGAACGGATGTATCGTTAACATGACGGCAAGCAGGATCAGTTTAAAGCCAATGAGGAAATTGCGCTTGTTCCAGTCGGATGCATATCTTACAATTGACTTTCTGGAAAAAAAGTCGGAAGTCGTGAGAATTAAGCAGGTTGATGGTAAGCAGGATGATCCCTTTGCTCTTATTATGGATATGGGAGAAGGTAAGCCAAAAAAACAGATCATTTTTGAATCACCGGATATAGTAAATGTAAATGCCCTTGTAGAGGAGCTGAACAGTTTTTATGATTCCGTACTAAACAATTCATTACCGGTAGTATCCATTGATGATGGATACGAAGCTCTGAAACTCGCCAATGAAATAATGAAAAAGATGAACAATATTGTTTAGTTAAAGCTTATTTTGTTGAGCTGCGGATCACCCCCCTGGAAGAATTTCGAAAAAAGTTAAGGATATCATCTCTTTCAATGGATTTGGGGAATTCTCCTTCCACCATCTCAAGCGCCTGTGAGTTGTTTAGATTTTTTAAGTAGATAAGCCTGTACATTTCCTGTATTTCATTGATCTTTTCATTTGAGAATTTTCTTCTTCTCAGTCCCACCGAATTCACACCAACATATGCCAGTGGTTCACGATCGGCTGTAATATAGGGAGGCACATCGATACGCACCCTCGACCCTCCACCAATAATTGAATGTTTCCCAATATGCACAAACTGGTGAACAAGGCTTGCACCCGCCAGAATTGCCCAGTCACCTATTACCACTTCTCCTGCAAGTCCGGAATTATTTACCAGGATACAATTGTTTCCAACCCTACAATCATGGGCCACATGAACATAGGCCATAAGCAGGCAATTGCTTCCAACAGCAGTTATACCGGAAGCTACAGTTCCCCTGTTTATGGTAACACATTCCCTTATAGTAGTATTATCACCAATCTCAGCAGTTGTTTTTTCTCCCTTAAATTTCATATCCTGGGGTATTGCAGAGATAACTGCTCCGGGGAATATCCGGCAATTTTTTCCAATTCTGGCGCCATCCATAATGGTGACATTTGGACCAATCCAGGTTCCCTCTCCAATTATTACATCCCCGGCAATGGTACTAAAGGGCTCAACGCTAACTCCTTTGTCAAGTTTGGCTTCGGGTTGAACAAATGCTAAGTTATGGATCATAGGTCTTATTCTTTATTTTTAACAACTTGTGCCATTAATTCGCCTTCCACTACCAGCTTGTTACCAACAAATCCTTGTCCAAACATATTCATAATCCCTCTTTTCGTAGGAGAAGTCTGCTCAAGTTTTAATATCAAAGTATCTCCGGGAACAACCTTCTGTTTGAACTTTACTTTATCAATTTTTAAAAAATATGTTGAATATTTATCAGGGTCATCCACCTTACTCAGTATCAGTATACCACCAACCTGGGCCATTGCTTCAATGAGCAAAACACCCGGCATTACATGCTCAGAAGGAAAATGCCCTTGAAAAAACAACTCATTAACTGTAAGGTTTTTTATCCCTACCACAGAACTATCATCCAGGTAAATAATTTTATCTACCATTAGAAATGGATACCTGTGTGGCAGTAATTTCTTAACATCCTCAACATTGTAAACCGGCTCTTTTGACGGATCATATTCAGGAGCAAGTTTTTTTGAGGCAAGCTTTTTTATTTCTTGTCTAAGTTTCTTTGCAAGTTGAGTATTTGCATGATGTCCTGGTCGGGTAGCTACAATCTTGCCAATGATTGGTTGACCAACCAGAGCCAGGTCGCCCATGATATCAAGTAATTTATGCCGGGCCGGCTCGTTTGGAAAATGAAGTTCTACATTATTCAATACCCCCTCGGAATTTACTTTGATATGGGGTTTGTTAAAAAGATCAGCCACCCTGTCTACTTCTTCCTGCTTAACAACCCTGTCCATGATCACAATTGCATTGTCGAGATCTCCACCTTTTATCAAGCCTTTGCTTGCTAAAAATTCCAGTTCATGAAAAAAGACAAAAGTACGACACATGGATATGTCTTTCTCAAAATCGGCCATCTGGTTAAGAATTGCATACTGATTCCCAAGGACTTTAGAATTATAATCTATCAAAACATTTATGCTTAAATGATCATCCGGATAAATGATCATATCCACTCCGTTTTCCTCATCTGAAAAGACAATTTTATCTTTGATCTTTAAAAAGTTCCGGTCAGCATCCAGTTCTTCAATTCCGGCCTTTTTAATAGCCTGAACAAATTTTCTGGAACTCCCTCCCATAATAGGTGCTTCAGGTCCATTTATTTCAATCAGGACATTATCAATCTCCAGGCCTACAAAAGCTGCAAGAACATGCTCAATAGTTGCAACTCTGGCCCCATTCTCTTCAAGTGTGGTTCCCCTGGAGGTGTCTACAACATTTTCGGCCAGTGCCCTTATTTCGGGTGTTCCGGATAAATCTGTACGAACAAATCTGAACCCATGGTTGGCAGGAGCCGGTTTAAAAGTTATTTTAACCTCAATCGCTGAATGCAGTCCCTTGCCTGTCAGGCTTGTTTCAGTCTTAATTGTCTTTTGTTTTGTAGTCATATTCAATAAAACTCTTCTTAAATATAAAACGGGCACAAGATACAAAAAATCAACAAATTGGAAATTCAAGAATCCCAAAAACTGCTTTAACAAAATGTTTTTAAGCAGATTAACCTGGGAAATTAGCTAAAATGAGTTCCTAAGCCTGATTATTACATTTTTTAATTAATTTGCGAAGCTATGTTCTTAATTATTCTGGTCCTGTTCTGTAAGTTTTTTCTCCAACTCATTAATTCTGGCAACCAGGCTTGGCAGTTTTTTAAAATAAACATAGGATTTTTGAAAATCCATGATAGGCAGAGCTGGGGCTCCCTGCACCACTGCTCCTTCTTTCTTAATACTGGAGGGAATCCCCGACTGTGCAGCAATCATTACCTTGTCGGCAATCTCAAGGTGTCCAACAAGTCCTACCTGACCACCAAACATGCATTCCTTACCTATTTTCGTAGAGCCTGCAATCCCCGATTGAGCAGCAACAATTGTGTTTTCTCCGATAACAACATTGTGAGCAACCATAATTAAATTATCAAGCTTTACCCCTTCCTCAATGATCGTGGATCCCATCATTGCCCGGTCAATTGTGGTATTTGATCCTATTTCAACCCTGTCTTTTAATACCACATTACCGATCTGGGGTACCTTTTTATAGTCTTTCTGCGTATCCGGCGCAAAACCAAAACCATCACTGCCAATAACAACCCCGCCATGTAATATACAGTCATTCCCTATTATGCATTCATGGTATATCTTAACGCCAGGGTAAAAAATGCAGTTGTCTCCAATCACAACATTATCTCCTATAAATACATGTGGATAAATCCGCACATTGTCTCCAATGATGCAATTCTCCCCCACGTATGCGTATGCGCCCAGAAACAGTTCTTTTCCAGCCTTTGAAGACTTTTCCATCCATGATATTGAATGAATTCCAACTTTCTTTGGCTTCATGGATTCCTGGAGTTGCAACAGGGAGGCAATTGCCTGGTAAGCATCATCCACCTTTATAAGGGTTGCTTTTATCTTTTTTTTCGGCACAAAACTCTTATTTACAATAATAATTGATGCATTCGTGGTGTATGCATATTCTGTGTATTTAGGGTTTGCAAGAAATGTCAGAGTTCCTTTCTCCCCTTCTTCAATTTTGGAGACATTACTTATTACAACCTCAGTATTTCCCTCAATTTCACCTTTTAAAAATTCAGCAATAGCTTTAGCAGTAAATTCCATTCTGTTTATAGTTTTTTATTTTCTATTTCTTTTGGATAGCACAAACAATATTTCTTGACAGTTTTTGATAGAACCGATGTATTTAACATATCAGAAGCCTCACTGATATCACGTAAACTCCCATCTTTATAAAAAATCTGGATACTCTGTTCATCCGGGTCATAGGCATAATTGCTTATCATTTCAGTAAAAACAAAATAAGAAGTCTGATCAAAGGGAATCTTGTATTCATCCTTCACCTTTTTATGAAGATCTTCCAGCAATTTTACGTCAAATTTTTCTTCCTGTAATTTTGCCCGAAACAACCGTCTGTTTAAGAGCCTCTTACACAATAATGAAAGAACAATATCTTTCTCTTCTGCCCAGATTTTTGCAGAAGTTAAAATGTCATTATCATCCAGGTATGCAAAATTCTTCAACAGTTCATCTTTTCGATGAATTGGCTTTTTCCCAAAAACACTATTGTAATTTATATCCTGCTCCAGGAAATAATTCATTGCAGAAGTTGCAAATAATGAAACACCCTCGCTGGTAAGCTCTTTAGCTCTTTTCAATATCTTCATCAGTAACAATTCAGCAGACAAAACAGTTTTATGTAAATAAACCTGCCAGTACATTAACCTGCGGGCAATTAAGAATTTCTCTATCGAATAAATTCCTTTCTCATCCACAACAAGCCGGTCATCTTTCACATTGATCATCTCTATAATACGGTCCAGTCCAATAGTACCTTCAGAAACACCTGTAAAAAAGCTATCCCGCCTCAGGTAGTCCAGCCTATCCATATCCAGTTGTCCGGAAACAAGTTGATAAAGAAATTTTTTCTCATACTGTTCTTTAAAAATCCTGATTGCCAGATCCAGTTTACCTCCAAACTCTTCGTTCAATTGGTCCATAAACAATATCGATAAATCCTCATGGCTTATCCCCTCAACAAGGCTATGTTCAAGAGTATGAGAAAAAGGACCGTGCCCAATATCATGCAACAAGATAGCCACAGATACAGCTTCGGCTTCTTTCTCAGAAATATTGATCCCCTTTCCCCTCAATACAGCAATTGCCGAATTCATCAGGTGCAGAGCTCCCAGAGAATGTTGAAATCGTGTATGTTGAGCACCGGGATACACCAGGTGGGTTAATCCAAGTTGCCTTATCCTCCGCAATCTTTGAAAGAAAGGATGTTCAATCAGGTTAAATATAATTGGATAGGGTATATGTATAAACCCATATACCGGATCATTTATTATTTTACTTATAACTTTTTTCACTGGAGCATAAAGGTAAGGATTGTCTTAAACAATTTTTATACCAGTCATTGTAAATTTACGGTGTATTTTTTATGTTTGTTCAAAATTCCAGAATAAAATAGTCCTTTTTATAAGAGACAAAACCTAAAATAGTTATTGAATTACAGATATAAATTTTTAATCAAACCAACACGTACTGAAATTATTTCCCCTTTAAGGAATGAAACTTTTAATAAAAAGGGTACATGCCCGGAACGCAAACAAGAATGAAAATGGAAGAAGTGAAAAAAGGAATACCTGCTACCGTATATCACTTTCCCGGTAACCTGGGGCATCAGGTAAGTATTGATGGTTCAATTGTACAAACAGGGCTTATTAGCAGTGAACATTCCAGCTATATCCAGACAACACTGGCTGTGAATAAGAATAATGATGTACTTGTTGGGTTTCAGGAAACGAATTCAAATATGTACATCAGTCCTCGCATGGCTTTCCGTTATGCAGATGACCCTCCCGGAACATTACGTGAAATTGTGAAACTGGGCGAAGGAAAGGGGGCCACTTCAGGTGCTTCCTGGGGAGATTATAGTGGCAGTGTTGTCGATGGTGATAACCTTCTGGATCTATGGACAATTCAAAGTATTACCAATGAGGAAGGACGAGGGAGTACAGTTATTGTTAAAGTTCCTTTTGATGAAAAGTAATTTCGCTAAAAAACGCAATTACTTATATTTTACCGGTAAAAGCTTCCCACAAATAATAAACACCAAAAATAAGTAACAGGATACCTGCCCATATCGTAATGAAAACTGATACACTAAAGGCATTTACCAACATATAAACTCCAAAAGCCAGTAATACAACTCCTATTAAAGATTGCACCCACCAATCGGACTCACCCATATCCTTCATGGAAAAAGAAGTGGCCAATTTAAAAGATCCATTTAAAATCACCCATAGAGAAATAAACACCGAGAACAAAACCCCGATAAGATTTGGCTTAAGGATGAATAGTAATCCAAACAAAATTGTTATTACCCCCTGAAAAATTACAACATTCCTGTTTCGACTACCAGATTTATCCAAAAACCCTGCAATCAGCATAATGATACCGGGAATAAGTATTACAAGTCCAATGTAAATTGAAATACTTTGAAGAGTACCTTCAGGAAAAGCAATAAACAATAGTCCCAATAAAACAAAAATAACTCCATTGATTATTGTATTCCTTTTCGATAAACTAAAATTTTTCATTTCTCAATATCCTTAAATGAATAATAAATGATTATTACCACTACACAACCAAGTCAAAGATACAAAATTGAAGCTTAAGCCATTAATTTTCCCAGGCCCCGGGTCTATAAAATATTTGTTTAATAAATGAATATGTTGTACATTTGCGCGCTGATAGATGGTAGGGGACGGTTGTCCCCTATTTTATTATATCACAGAGATGGTAAGCAGAGAAAAAATAATTCAGATTCTTAAGGACAAAGATCTTGACCAGGATTTCTTTATTGTAGATGTATTGATTCATTCAAGCAATGATATAAGAATATATATTGACAATAAGCAAGGAATATCCATCAGAACTTGTGTTTCAATTTCAAAATTCGTTGAGGGCAAATTGCTTTCTGAAGATCTGGATTTTTCATTGGAAGTATCTTCTCCGGGACTGGACATGCCCCTGAAGGTTGCTGAGCAGTTTGAAAAATATATTGGGAAAATGGTAGAGGTGGTTGATAAGGATGGAAATAAGGATAAAGGAACCTTGCTTAAGTATTATTCAGAAGGAATTGTCCTGGAAAAGGAAAAAAGAATAAGGAAAAAAGTAAAAAACCGTGCCTGTCGACAGGCGGGGAACAAAGAAACGCTTATGGAGGAGATTACTCTTTTATTTAATAATATAAAATCAACAAAAATATTGATTTCAATTAAATAGCTTTAGAACAAAAATGGAAAATATAAATTTGATTGATACTTTTTCAGAGTTTAAGGAACTGAAAAACATTGATCGTACAACAATGATGAGCGTGCTTGAAGATGTATTTAAAAGTATGTTGCTTAAGAAATATGGCAGTGATGAAAATTTCGATATTATAATAAATATTGACAAGGGCGATTTCGAAATATGGAGAAACCGGGAAGTTGTTAAAGACGATGAAATTGAAGACACCAATCTTCAAATTTCTTTATCTGAAGCCAAGAAAATAGATGAAGACTATGAAGTAGGTGAAGAGGTGACAGATGAAGTTAAATTGGTTGATTTTGGACGAAGAGCAGTTCTGTCAGTCAGGCAAAACCTTACTTCCAGGATTCTGGATCTGGAAAAAAACAATGTCTATAATAAATATAAAGACAGGATTGGGGATATAGTAACTGGTGAAGTTTACCAGGTATGGAAAAGAGAAATCCTAATTCTTGATGATGAAGGAAATGAATTGTTATTGCCCAAACAGGAACAAATCCCTTCAGATTATTTTCATAAAGGAGATATGATCCGGGCGGTTGTAATTCAGGTAGAAATGCGAAACAACACACCTATAATTATTTTATCCCGTACTTCTCCAGTTTTCCTGGAAAGGTTGTTTGAACTTGAAGTACCAGAAATATTTGACGGTCTTATTACCATTAAGAAAATTGTAAGGGTTCCCGGCGAAAGGGCAAAGGTTGCAGTTGAGTCGTATGATGAAAGGGTTGATCCGGTGGGAGCCTGCGTTGGGATGAAAGGATCACGAATTCATGGAATTGTAAGGGAATTAAAAAACGAGAATATTGATGTAATAAATTTCACCAATAATATTCAACTTTATATTCAAAGGTCATTAAGCCCTGCAAAAATTACTTCTATTAAGCCTAACCCGGAAGAAATGAAAGCGGATGTTTTCCTTTCACCAAATGAGGTTTCACTGGCAATAGGAAAAGGAGGCTTGAATATACGACTTGCAAGTCAGCTTACCGGCTATGAAATAGATGTTTATCGTGATATAGAAGAAGAAGAGGATGATGAGGATGTAAAATTGGAAGAATTTAAGGATGAAATTGAAGATTGGATCCTGAATGAACTGAGATCTATTGGTTGTGATACCGCAAAAAGTGTTCTTGAACTTCCTATAAAAGATCTTGTAAAACGTACCGATCTTGAAGAAGAAACCATACTGGATGTAATTAAAATTTTAAACGCAGAATTCGAATAAATTCCAAACAATTTATTTTTTTACAAAGAACCGGAGATTTAATTAAAAAGGTCATTAAAAAGTATTGAGATAAGAAACGAATGGAGAATAAATCAACACGACTAAGTAAAGCGGCTCGCCTATTTAATGTGGGAATTTCAACCATTGTTGAATTCCTGGCAAAAAAAGAGATTCAAATTGATTCAGGTCCAAATACAAAAATTAGCCCTGAAGTATTTGACCTCCTGGCTGATGAATATAGTTCTGACCTTTCAATTAAGCAAAAATCAGAAGAGTTAAGACGTAAAAATCTTCAGGAATCTCATGAAGGGATCTCTGTTATTGATGAAAACAAACAAGTAGAAGACAGTAAAGAAGAGGAAGTTCTTATTAAAGATGTAAGTGGAACAGAAAGTGAAAAAGAAGAAAAACCACAGGAACCACTTATTGATAAAAAACCCGAAATAAAGGAAGAAAAAGTTGAAGAAAAGAAGGTGAAAGAGCCTGAATCGCCTTCTGCTAAAAAAGTGAAGAAGAGTGTGGATGTAAAAGTAGTAGGGAAAATTGATCTGGAAGTAATTAAAAAGAAAACCAAAGCTGAGAAAAAAGCTAAAGCTGAAGAATCAAAAACCACACAGGAGGAGGCAGTTGTAAAACCTGATCCAGTTGCAGAAAAAGAAGTTCAGAAAAAACCTGTGACAAAAGCTCCTGAGGAAAAGAAAGAAGAAGTCATTAAAACCACGGTTGAAAAACTTTCTGGTCCTACCGTAGTTGGTAAAATCGACCTTCCTGAACCAAAACCAAAGAAAAAGCCTGTTGCTTCTTCCAGTGATACTGAATCAAGGAAAAAGAAAAGAAAAAGAATACAAACTGCTGTCCCAGCAAATGATAAGGTAAAAGAAGACGGAGCAAAAACCAGGGAAGCAAAAAAAACTTCGAAAAAGAAAAGGCCATTCAGAGCTGAAGTAAGTGAAGAGGATGTTCAGAAAAAGATCAAGGAAACTCTCAGCCAGCTAAGCTCCAGGGGGAAATCCAGGGGAGCCAGGTACCGCAGGGAGAAAAGGGACGCTGTCAGTCAGAAGGAACAGGAAAGAATTGAAAAGAGTGAGGAGGAAAAAAGCATCCTCAATGTTACCGAATTTGTTTCGGTCAATGAACTTGCCAGCATGATGGATGTTCCGGTAAATGAGGTAATCTCAGTCTGTATGAATCTGGGCGTAATGGTCTCCATCAATCAGCGCCTCGATGCAGAAACCATGTCAATTGTTGCCGATGAATTTGGGTTTAAAATTAAATTTATCGCAGCAGATCTTATTGAAGCTATTGATGCCGGACCGGAAGATAAGGAGGAAGATCTCAAGCCCAGGTCACCAATTGTAACTGTAATGGGCCATGTAGATCATGGAAAAACAAAACTTCTTGATTTCATAAGAAATGCCAATGTGGTTGACGGAGAAGCTGGTGGAATAACCCAGCATATAGGAGCATACAGCGTGGAGTTAAAGGATTCAAGAACCATTACTTTCCTGGATACTCCAGGCCATGAGGCGTTTACAGCGATGCGTGCACGTGGAGCTCAGGTAACAGATGTTGTAATTATTGTGGTTGCTGCGGATGATGGAGTTAAACCACAAACTATTGAAGCTATAAACCATGCCCAGGCTGCAGGAGTTCCTATTGTATTCGCAATAAACAAAATTGATAAACCCACAGCCAACCCTGAAAAAGTAAAAGAAGAGCTTTCAAATATGAATATTCTTGTTGAAGATTGGGGAGGGAAGTTTCAGTCACAGGAAATATCTGCAAAAAACGGTATCAATATCGATGAATTGCTTGAAAAAGTTCTACTGGAAGCAGAACTATTGGACCTTAAAGCCAACCCTAATAAAAAAGCCTCCGGGATTGTGCTTGAATCCACCCTTGATAAAGGAAAAGGATTTGTTACCACCATTTTAATCAATAACGGGACTCTTCACGTTGGAGATATTGGTCTTGCAGGCAGTTTTTACGGACATGCGAAAGCTCTTTTCAATGAAAAGGGAGAAAATATTATTGATGCCGGACCTTCTACCCCGGTAACTATGCTGGGTTTGGATGGTGCCCCTCAGGCCGGGGATGCATTCAATATTATGAATACTGACCGGGAGGCAAAAGAAGTAGCCAATAAAAGAGAGCAACTTCAACGAGAGCAGGGTTTACGAACAAAAAAACACATTACCCTGGATGAATTAGGCAGAAGAATTGCAATTGGGAATTTCCAGGAACTCAATGTTGTAATTAAGGGAGACGTAGATGGTTCTGTGGAAGCTCTTGCCGACTCCCTGTTGAAATTGTCTACCGATGAAATTCAGTTGAATGTAATTCATAAAGCAGTTGGTCAGATAACAGAGTCTGATATCATGCTGGCAGTGGCCTCCAATGCCATTGTCATGGGATTCCAGGTAAGACCTTCTTTAGGCGCCAGAAAGCTGGCAGAAAAAGAACAGATCGACATCCGTATTTACTCGATAATTTACGATGCCATTGAGGAAATAAAATCTGCTATGGAGGGGCTGCTTTCTCCTGAAGTTAAAGAAGAGATAGTGGCAACCATTGAGGTACTGGAAACTTTTAAAATTGAAAAGGTAGGTACAATTGCCGGATGTATTGTTAAAGATGGAAAAGTTAAACGGGATAATAAGGTTCGGGTCATTCGTGACGGGATTGTAGTTTACTCCGGGGAACTTGGATCACTTAAACGATTCAAAGAGGATGCCAGGGAAGTTGTTAGCGGACTTGAATGTGGTTTAAATATTAAAAACTACAATGACATCAAGGTAGATGATATTATAGAAGCCTATATCGTAACCGAATTCAAAAGAACACTGTAAGAAAGTTGAAGTTTGAAGGGTGAAAGAGCCTGGCAAAATTATGTCAGGAATAGAAACCCTGACTCGTACTGTCCGGGAAGCACTATTCGGCTATTAACCCGCTTTATTCATACAAGAACAAAGTGAATAGTATAAAAAAGGCCCTCCAGTCAAAGCTGGAAGGCCTCAAAATTCCAGTATCATCAATCTATTTCTAGGCTTCAATCATTGATTTATACTGTGTATGATCCAACATATCATCCATGTCCCCATCTTCCAGTTTTACCTTTATCAACCATCCTTCTCCATAAGGGTCACTGTTGATCATTTCAGGTTCATCTTCCAGTTTAGGATTAAATTCCAGTACTTTCCCTGAGATTGGCATAAACAGATCAGACACTGTCTTTACCGCTTCAATAGTACCAAATACATCTCCTTTCTCCAGTTCTTCCCCCTCGGTTTCCACTTCCACAAAAACCACATCTCCAAGCTCTCCCTGCGCATAATCAGTAATACCTATAAAAGCATTCTCCCCGTCTATCCGTATCCATTCATGGTCTTTGGTATATTTCAAGTTCTCAGGTACATTCATAACAATAAAATTATAAAGTTTGTGACTGGATTCCAATTTGTTCATCAAAAATATAAAGAAATGTCTTTCCATAAAATAAAAACCATCAAATTTTCAGGAGTTTGGCATAAATCATTATTTTAACTTTAGATATAAATCAGGACAAAACACCATTTGCCCTGTGCCCTGCGCCTTTAGCCTCTTATCTACTGCACCAGTGTAAATCGCAGGCTAAATCCAAACTTGGTATTATATGTTGGGAATGTTCGGGCAACAAAAGGTTTATTTACTATCCTATCATAGAAAATCCTGAGGTTAAAACGATCACTCAACACATAATCAGCTGTGAATTTAAGTGTGAATATCTTTTGGCCGGCTGTAGGCTCATGGGTTTCTTCTACAATTTTTCTCATGATGGTTTTATTGTCCCTGATGGAAAGATCTGCCCTCAGGTTCAGGTCGCTCTTTAACTGTCTTTGCTGGCCTCCGGATCTCAATACAATCTGAACTTCATCAAATCTATAACCTGTACCAATTACAATTTCATCATTTGTGATTTGAGTAAGTTGATTATTGGTAAGGCTTAAAGAAAGATTCCTGGATTTTTTTAACTCCATCCGTGTACTGATCCCGTTTTTCCATACCATATCAATATTGATTAACGGACTGAATTGTTCATTCAATGAAACAGTAGCAATGCTAAATTCAGGTAAATAATTAAAATCCATATCACGAATATCTTCCCCATCCATAAAGTTAAGATTCGTTCGGTAAGCACCTATATCATAAGTTGATCTGTAAACATGTGAAATGGTTATTGAACGAAAAAATCTCTTTACCAATTGAGATCTGTTCAATCCATCAAATGTAATTCTCCAGTTTGGCAATATACTGAGTATGGAGGGGAAAGTGCTGAGGCCTATTTTGGTCGGATCTCTGCGGGCATAAGCAGCCAGGAAGGCCGGAACTAAAACTTCCTGTGAGGTAACATCATATCCATTCTTATAATCTCCTTCCATAGGCAAACCGGTTTCCGGATCAATGTCAGGATCATATCCGGGATCAATTGCCTGCCTCTCCTTTGCCAGTCTTTCTGAAATTATCTTTGTATATTCAATGAATACATCGAAATTTTTTGACTCATAGTTATTTTTTGCACTTATTTTCTCAAATGCAGTAGGAAGGGTTACATAAGACATACTGAAGTTTCCTGAATAAATAGGATTTCGTATGCTATCCGGGAAATTCCCGTTTGCATCAGCAAGATAATAGGCACTAAAATTATTTGCAAATCTTCTGTTTGCAGTCAAATCTATCCGAAAACCTCTGATTGGTTCAATCGTACTTCTGAGATTAAAATTCTCATTATGAGTCATCATATAGGCAGTGTTCAAAACTGTGTCGTTTGTAACCCAATTGTTCCGAATCGCCTTTTCAGGGAAATTCTCATCCTGAATTCCCAAAATAAAGGGCCAGCCCGGAGCCATTTCTCCATTAAAGCTATTTAGCCCAAGAAATTCTGTTTTGGGAGTAAAGCCCGGCAAAATTGTGCCCTGATTTTGAGAATACGAGATAGAAATATTTCGTATGCCCATCAATACCCTTGAAGAGACTTCCTCAACCATGATCAGGGGATTATACTTCCGCTCTTTCCTGCCTTCCACAATCAGGGTTACATTCCTGTGATCCTCTTCAGCCGTGTATGTTATTCTCCTCTCATTATCAATCTTAAAACTTCCTTTTACCTCTTCATTGTTTTCATCAAAAACCCTTACACGAACATCTTCTGTCAGTAATTTATGATAAATTGCTTTAGGGTCGTCCTTTTTCAAATTCAGCTTTTCCCTTCTGTAACTTACATCCTTATATCTTTTTTCATCTTGCTGTCCAAGCTTTCCACTTTGACTTTTTTGATTGATTTTTCTTAAATATCCAACTTTATTGTACAGATTTACAAAATTCAGCTGTCCATTTAGCTGGGCAGTATTAGAATTTCGGATTGTGTTCCCCAGGTTGATATTTACCGAATCCGGAAATTGTGGTCCGATATTCCAGTCATATCCCGCACTATAACGTGCTGTTAATGTAACCCAATTTAAAAATGGAAGTTTATTGATCGGAACCGTGTACGAGGCATTGAATTTATGATAATAATGAGTTGTTCGGCCAAAGTTTCTTAGATTTACCATAACAGAATCACGCCATGAATCATATTCATCAGAATATCTTTCTTTATCAACTCCACCTATTGGTTCATCAATCCTGGCAATGGTACCAGCAGAAAAATCAAATTTTAAAGCCCGGGTAAAGTTCCATTTGATATCATAGTAGCGGTTCCAGAAAAAATCCTTTCGAAAAGTGGGATTAATTTTCAGATGTGGGTTACTGATATTCCTGGTTTTAACCTCCTTATATTTCCTGTTCAAATTTGTTCGGAAGGAAACATAATTTGGATAAGGATAAAAGTTTAAATCCTTAATGAGCCTGAGGGATTTTGACCGGAATGCACTTACTTTTTGAAAAGGAGCAATATTTTTTGGTCTGGAGTTATAAATATAGGAGAATCCCCCCCTATAGTTTTTCTCCAGATTTATTTCAGTATTTACATTTCTTGATTCAATTTCATTAAAGGAATAGTTAAATGACAAGTTTGCAATATCATAAAACCTTGGCTTAGCTCCCCTAATACCAAAATTAACATTCGTAAAATTCAAACTCCTTCTCTTGGTAAAATCCTGTGAAAAATGCTTGATAGAATCTTTTTCCGTACTATTTTTCGCATTTTCAAGAGCAGATTTCAATTTTATATCGGGTTCCAGTGGATTATACTCAGGATTGATAACACTCTCTGAATAACCTACATACAAGGGGATACGAACATTTGCTTTCTCCGGAAAAAATTTCCCTAGCTCCAGATTTGAAGAAATATCATATTCTATAATTTCTTCCAGACTTCGCTCACTTACTTTTTTATCAATACTTCCAAATCCGGGCTTAATAGTTAAGCCTGCCAGATCAATAGAGCCAAAGTCGGCTAATTGTGCCTGCAATCGTGCATTTGCAGCCCAACCACTCTCACGGTCAAAGTCAGTAAGTCTCAATTCATTCAACCATATTTCACCGGATTTAGGTGCTCCATCATCAGTAATTTCATTCGGATCCTGGAGTGGATTTCGTACACCCAACATGATGGTTCTAACATTACTGAGTACGGGGTTTCCCGTGATGCTAAGTTTTCGGCCATTTTTAAATACCGTGAATTTATCATTTGGGCTTATTCCTGACCCGGCTCTTCTCATGGCTTCATTTCTGGCCTGTTTCAATTCCAGAAAATGGTCCAGAGTTATTACAATCTGATTCTCCTCAGGCCAAACAATTTTTCTGTCTGCTTCGGAATCGTCATTATATCTCCCTGGAGGAGTAATTTTAAGAGCCACTTCATATTCATAATAATTATCCCTGTAATCTGTACCCAAACGAATAAAAACAGATAATTCATCATCAAGAAGGCTTTCTCCGGTCAAGGCTTCTCCATGTACCTCAAGCCTTAACTTTTTGTACTTTCTAAAATCCAGCGATAAGTTTTTAAAGGCAGCCCTGGCATCTCCATCTTCAAGATTCTTAACAATCAAAACCATAGATTGTTCATTAAGCTGTTGAAGTTGAGGGTTATTTGGATCTATCTCACGATTAAATCCTGGAGGAAGAACATAATTTACAGGTTCCTTACTGGCATTTTCTTCAATATTCACTGCTGCAATCTCAAAAAAGCCCTCGCCTGGTTGGGGTGTAGTAAGTCTCTCCCCTCCACTCATCAATGAAAAATCATATTTTCTCCACTCTCCACGAACGAGTTCTAATTCTGCAAATCGTAATATTATCGGTTTGCGAAAATTCCTCATAAACATCCTCATAAAACGAATCGATCTGAAATCCTGTATAGACCCTACTGCTTTCTCATAATTGGATAAGGGAACTTTAAATTGGTACCAGTTTACAGTGGATTGTTGTCCATTAGCCAAAGTAACTGTGGAGCTTACAATATCTGTAATATAATTGCTCCCTACATTCATGTTATTAGGTCTGAGTGGCACCCTGTATTGAAAATAACTCTCAGTTTCTGACAGGGTGTTATCCCGGTTGATATCCTCAACATCCGGCAGGGTTGAACCAGAAGTAGGATAGGACTCAACAGACTGTTCATCTGTTGGAGAGTTTCCATCAAGCCCGTTATAAGCTTTATAACGATCCAGAATCCCAAGTCTGTCCCGGTCATAATCAGAACCACGATAATAATGGAAATTGTCGCTTGAAGGATCCTGGCTCATTTGATCCCATCGACCAGGATCAACCATGTTTTTAAGTGAATCCAGGTAAGTCTCAAAAAAACTACCTTCATCGGTATCGCCAAGTCCGTCCAGGCCAACATCCTGGTAAATCCTGGATTTAATATCATTGTCAAATGCATTAACCAAAGATTGCTTCACCGGTACTCTCCCCCAGGCTGTTGTATCTACATCCCTAACCTCTGAAGAGGTAGGAAGCCCGTTTTCAAAGCTTTTACGTGAATCATTTAAGATGTCTTCAGAAATGTTTCCAAAATTAAAATACAACTCTCCTCCCTGGTGAGCAGGGTCTTCCACAAATGGATCCATCAACCAAAACTTAATGAACTGTATATTGGCTGCTTCAAAATCATTGGTTTGAACCTCCCTCATAATTCCACCCCAACGAGTTTCAGGATCTATTAATTTTCCCTCATTATCAATCCCTGAAGAATACATATTGGTTCCAAGATCAAAATTATAAGGTCCTTTTTCTTCAGGATAATATGCCAGGTTCAAAACTGCTATGTTGGTTGGAATTCCACTTGGACTTTCTTTGTTGGGCCATATTTCTTTCTCAAATACTTCACGTACAAAATGACTCGATTGTTCTTCCGGGTCATTTTTAATATGGTCTGGAGTAGTTACATTGTTTCTGAGGAAAAGAGGATCGATAACATACCAGGCTATTTTAGCCCTGTTATAACCCGATGCCAGGTTATTGTGAGTTTCACTCTCAGAGAATAGTTCGGGTTGACCAGCAGGGAGACTGGCAAGAACCCAGGCATTCAATGATTTCATATCAATAGATGTTACACTCCCCTCAAAATCATCAATATAGGAAGTTCCTGCCTTACCTACAGCTTTTGAATGACCGGGTATTAATTGAGCAAATTCCCCGGTAAAGCGAATGCTTGAGGGTGCTTTCGTTTGTATCAGGGGTAACCAATCTACCATACTGGTAAGAAGTTGTGAATTGGTTTCAAAAGAAGTATTCAGGCCCCAAATGATATTTGACATGGGCTCTTCTCCAACATTGATTTTCTGGGTGAGGGGCCTTTCCGTAAGATTCATCACCGTAGCCCCCACATTAAACTTATCATTGATTTTATAATCCAGATGTGTTCCCAGTAAAGTCTTTGTCTGAATGGCAAATAACTGGTTGCTTTCAAGAGACACCCTGATAGGTGTTTGTGATTCGAGTAAACCAGGATTTATAATTTTCACTCGTCCAAGATTATAATCCACAGTATAGTCTACATTTTCTGTTAACTGAATTCCTCCGGCAGTAACTTTTACCGATCCCTGGGGAACATTCATAGCATTCAGGGAAATGTCAGAACTGCTTGAAGAAGAGAAGGACCCCCAGAGGAGGAACTTGTTTTTTTCTGAAATTTGCTCTGCTTTAACTTTTGTAGAGTCATATAATTCTTCAAAAACATAAAAATCGGCAATTGCATCATCTCCAATTTTAGCTCTAAGATAACTTCCAAAAGGTTCCAGTACCGGAAAAAAGATTCGGCCATTGGATGGATTGATGGTAATCCCCGGTATAAAGTCAAACATCCCATCGGGATTTTGCTCAAGTTGGGAGTCCAGATTATCAAGGTTCATAACCTGAAGCAGAATCTGGTTGGCAATATTTCCTTCCGAAATAAAATTAATTGAATTTCCGGTTTTATCATCCATGTACAGAACTTGCAACTGGAAATCGTTTCTCTCAACCTGAAAAGCACCAATGGAATAAACATTTTTCATCATCAGATCCCATGTGGGCAACTTTGGGGAGGGACTTGTTCCTTTAAGTAGTTTCATTACCAGTGTGTTTGGGGCAGATACTCCATCGGTTGACAATTCCCCAACAGTATAAACCTCCCCATTCAGAGTGTATTCGTATGCAACAGCTAATATTACATCCACATTTACCGTTGAGTTCAACGAAATATATCCCAGTTGACGGTTAAGGGTATACTCCCGCTCTGTTAATTTTCTTGCATTTTCAATTTTCTCATAATCCTGCCCAATCAGGAAACCCGGTTCCAGGGGAGAAAGAGTACTGGTAATAGAGTTGATATCCCGAATTCCCGAATAGCTTGTGATTAATGCCTGATACTGTCCGTTCAAATCATTATAGGGAACGGTACCAGGAACAATTTGCTGAAACTCAGGAACTGTATTGTATATATTAGCCGAATTTTCAGCCAGGTCCATAAAGGCAGCAATATTCCTGGATTCTTCGAAGTTGCTTGATTGATTGGTAACCCAAACTTCAATTCTTTCAATGTTGATTCCTGTGTTTATAATGGGAAGATTTTGTAATGCGCGATCATAATTATCCCTAAAATAATGAGCAAGGAAAAAATGCCTGTTGGCTTCATAATTTACAGCTAAGACCTCATATTCTTCAATTTGAGCTCCCCCTTTCACTTCAATAACTGAAGTTTCTCCTTTTTGCTGTGAAAAAACGGTTGAGACTGTTAATTTGCCAAACTGCAAATCTGTTTTCAGTCCAAATAAACTCTGGCTCCCTGTAATCAAGGTTCCCGACAGGGGAAAATTAATATTTCCGGCCTCAATTTTCTTAATAATTTCATCTTCCTTTCCGGCATATTCAAGTTTTGTTTGATTTTCAAAATCAAACATAGCTTCGGTATTATAATTTATCCCAAGTTTAACTTTATCTCCAATTGTTCCGCTCACATTCATTTGGATTCTTTCCTGGAAGTCAAAAGTGGTTACTTTTCTTAACCTTTCTGAAAGGGATGGATTGTCAATTCTGGAAATATTAACTCCAAATATAAGCTCGGCTGAACCCTGTGGAACAATATTTATAACGTTGCTTCCAAATACCTTATCAAATCCTTCCCCACCAACTCTGATCTGTGGAATCAGGGATGACCTGAAATCTCCTGTACTTCCTGAAGCTCTCTGCCTCCAATAAGATCTCATCTCCTGGTCAAATTCCCATTTTTTGAACTCTTCAAAAGACATGGTTACAGGAATACGATAATCCAGGGACCCAATTTTTTCAAATATTGTATATTCATTAGTTTCAGTATTATAAACAATATCCCTGGTAATATTGGATGGTCTGTTTAAATACAGAGCTGATTCAGGTTCTTTCACAAAAGGATAGCCCGATTCATCTCTGAAAGGGTATCTTAAGTCAGGCGTTTCAGTTTTAGTGGTATCCTGAACTACAAAAAATTCATTGAAAGCGGGCAGAATTATTGGATTGCCACTGGCATAAATTTCAGGGCTGGTCGAAGTCATCCAGCAGGATAAAAAGGCAATAATGAACAAAATATATTTTGCTATCCTAATCAACTCGCTGGGGCTAAATAAATTACAATCTCTTGAGTGCTTCTCTGATCAGGTTTTCCACAGAAATTTCGGAATTCTCTAAAATCAGCTTATCCAGAACTTTTGCAGCCAATGACTTGGAAAAACCTAATGTTGTTAAAGCAGATAACGATTCTTCCCTGATTCTATTGCTTGAAAGACCAACAAATTCATCGCTACCAGAGGTTTTAGTAAGCTTATCACGCAAATCGATTATAAGCCTTTGTGCTGTTTTTGCTCCAATGCCTTTTATTCCCCTAAGCACATGCACATTATCAGATACAATTGCAGCCCTGGTTTCGTCCGGGCTCAATGCCGATTGAATCATTCGGGCAGTGTTTGCACCAATTCCCGATACAGAAATAAGCATTCGAAATATTTCACGCTCATGGCTACTTGAAAAACCAAACAATAGATGAGCATCTTCCCGGATGATCTGATGAATGTAAAGAGTTGCTTCTTCAGATTCCCTTAAATTGGAATAGGTAAAAAGTGAAATATGGATAAGATATCCAATATTTGAGGTATTTAATACCAGTGAAGTTGGGCTTAGCTGTTGAACATTACCACGAATAAACTCATACATAAGCTTTGATATTTTGGAACGCACTAAAGTAAGGAAATTGTTCGAAAAAAAGCCTGTAGCAATTCCCTTTTGATAATTTCAGGCCCTCTGGCAGCTTCTGAAGATATAATGTTTATTGCTGTGAAAAAAAGAAAAGAGGCTCTTTTAAAAAAGAAACCCCTCTTGCCTCCCTTAGCCTTGCAGAAAAATCAAAATTAGTAGTATAATCCCAGGTATTACATTTTTTAATTAATTTGCGAAGCTATGTTCTTTATAAACTCAAAGAGAGCTATTATTCACAGTTTTCACTTGCCCGGCATTGGGCATCAATCACCGCAATTGCTGTCATATCAATAATTTCCCGCACTGAGCTTTCTCTTTGAATGATATGAACTGGGCTATTCATTCCCAGTAGTATTGGTCCAACTACTTCGGCTCCCCCAATTTGTTGCATAATTTTATATGCGCTATTTCCTGAATTCAGATCCGGGAAAATTAAGGTATTCACATCAATTCCTTTCAAAACAGAAAATGGGAAAACCTTATCACGCAATTCCTTATTCAGTGCAAAATTTGCCTGCATTTCACCATCTACCAATATTTCGGGATATTCCTTATGGAGAATCTCTACTGCTTTTTTCACATTTCTCGGACTTTTAGCCCGGGAAGCTCCGAAATTCGAAAATGAAACCATTGCAATCTTCGGATCGAGTCCAAATCTTTTTATCTGGTTCGCTGCCAATAGCGTGGTATTCACCAGTGTCTGAGCATCCGGATCTACATTCATTGTTGTATCTGCGAAAAATACAGGACCTTTTTTTGTCAACACCATATACATTCCGGCAATATGATTTTCTTTTGCGGCTCCAACAATTTCCAATGCCGGGCGTATGGCCTCTGCATATTTCCTGGTCATTCCGGCAACAAATGCATCTGCTTCTCCCTGCTCCACCATCATAACACCAAAATAATCCCTATGCTTCATCTTCTCTCTTGAAGAACTATATCCAATACCTTTTCTCCGCCGTTTTTCATAAAAAATACGAGCATATTCCTTTCTTCTTTGGTCTTCTTCAGCACCTGACGGATCAATAATTACGGCCTCGTCAAGTTCCAGACCATTATCCTTTATCATCTTGTTAATCTTCGCTTTGCGCCCTAACAATATCGGTTTTGCTATTCCTTCATAAATAACACTTTGAGCAGCCTTCAGGATCGTTAAATCTTCGGCTTCAGAAAATACAACCTTTTTAGGATCTTGTTTGGCTTTTAGCCGAATTGATTTCAGGATCTTTGTATCGTAACCCAATCTCTTGTTTAGGTCTTCTGCATATGCATCCCAGTCTTTAATCGTTATTCTTGCAACTCCAGAATCCATTGCAGCTTTAGCCACTGCAGAAGAAACCCGTACAATCAGTCGCTGATCCATAGGTTTGGGAATAATGTATTCCCTTCCAAAAACCAGATTTTTAACATTATAGGCCTTATTCACGTAATCCGGAACAGGTTCCTTTGCAAGGCCTGCCAGGGCTTTCACTGCCGCAAGTTTCATTTCTTCATTGATCTTGCTTGCCTGTACGTCCAGGGCTCCCCTGAAAATAAACGGGAATCCCAGTACATTGTTAATCTGGTTTGGATAATCTGATCTTCCGGTTGCAAAAATTACATCATCCCTTGTGGACATTGCGTCTTCATAGCTAATTTCAGGATCTGGATTAGCCATTGCAAAAACAATAGGATCGGGAGCCATGGAAGCGAGCATTTCTTTCTTTATCATTCCTCCAACAGATAAACCAAGACATAAATCTGCATCTTTCATGGCATCAGCCAGTGTGTCAATATTTCGTTTGGTAATAAATTTCTTTTTTATTTCGTTCAGATCTTTTCTTTTGGAATTAATCACACCTTTACTGTCTACCATCACTATATTCTCTGGCTTCACGCCCAGGCCAATATAAAGACGGGTACAAGAAACAGCTGCAGCTCCGGCACCGCTGACAACCATTTTCAAATCCTGAATATTCTTACCGTTTAATTCCAGTGCATTGAGCAATCCGGCTGCTGAAATGATTGCCGTTCCATGCTGATCATCATGAAAAACAGGAATATCAAGTATTTCTTTCAGTTTGTCTTCAATTTCAAAGCATTCAGGAGCTTTAATATCTTCCAGGTTGATCCCGCCAAAAGTAGGAGCAATTGCCCTTACAATCTCAATTATTTTTTCCGGATCTTTTTCATCAACCTCAATATCAAAAACATCAACATCAGCAAATACCTTAAAAAGCAATCCTTTTCCTTCCATTACAGGTTTTCCCCCTAATGGGCCAATATCACCCAGTCCAAGAACTGCTGTTCCATTTGAAATAACTGCAACCAAATTCCCCTTTGCCGTATATTTATAGGCATCATGAGGATTTTTTTCAATTTCAAGGCAGGGAACCGCAACCCCTGGGGTATAGGCCAGAGACAAATCAAATTGTGTTTGGTAGGGTTTGGTGGGAACGACTTCGATTTTCCCGGGACGGCCACTGGAATGATAATCCAGGGCTGCTTTCTTCATAATTTTTGACATAACTTTCAATAATTTAGTAATACGATATAAAAATACAACTAATTTATTCCTCCAAAAACGACAAATCTCATACAAATATCTCTTTTTATTATGTTTTACAACAGAAGTATAGAGAGGAAGAATGGAAAATTGGAAGATATGGAATACTGGAATCTTGAACCCGGAATGAGGAATTCCTATGAATTCAAGTGGTTGTTATTTTTTCCCTGAACCTGAAGTGGATTGGCTGTTAATTCCCGATATTGTTTTCTTTGTTTAAAAATATCAATGGCAAGATAAATAGCGTTTCGAAAAGAAGTTTGCGAGGCAATCCCCTGTCCGGCAATGTCGTACCCGGTTCCATGAACAGGAGACGTTCTTACAATGGCTAAACCTGCGGTATAGTTTACTCCATCTGAGAAACCCATGGTTTTGAACGGAGTTAATCCCTGATCATGATACATGGCCAGTACAGCATCAAACTTTAAATGCTTATAAGATCCAAAAAAACCATCTGCCGCGAAAGTTCCCATTGCCATAATTCCCTCTTTCCTGGCTTCCCGAATAGCAGGTTCAATAAATTCTTTTTCCTCCTCACCCAGTAATCCATCATCTCCGGCATGAGGATTTAGTCCTAAAACAGCAATATTTGGTTTGCTCAGTCCAAAATCCACCTCCAGGCTTTCATGCATATTCCTCAATTTAGAAAGAACACTTTCAAAACTTATGAGTTGAGCAACCCCGGATAGTGGGATATGTGCTGTAACCAGTCCTACCTTGAATTGTTCATGTACCATAAGCATCAAAGCGCCTGAGTCTGAAGGAAATTCTGATTCTAAGTATTCAGTATGCCCGGGAAAACCAAATTCATCTGATTGAATATTCTTCTTATTAACAGGGCCGGTTACTAAAACATCAATAAGACCATCTTTCAAATCTCTGACTGCCCTCTTTAAGCTTTCAACAGAGGCTCTCCCTGCAATCTTTGTAGATTTCCCCAATTCAACCCGAACCTGATCATCCACGCAATTCAGAATGTTCGGACGCTTTGAGTTTGCTTCTCCAGGAAAATTTATATTATTAAAACTAAAATTGTCAATATTTAAGGCTTTTCTATGATAAGCCGTAACTTTTGGAGATCCGTATAAAATTGTTGAACAAAAATCCTGGATACGATTATCCATAAGAGTTTTAATAATCACCTCATAACTGATTCCATTTATGTCTCCATGGCTAATTCCAACTTTAATTTTATTCATGTGTTTAATGATTCAATTTAAAAATTCACAACAAATCTCCTGAATTATGGATGAAGGAGAAAAATTGCACCACATTGTTTTACCAGGCCAGGGTTTATTTCCGGGAATAATGTTTTACAAAATCGAATAACAAACGTACTCCATAACCGGTTCCTCCTTTTCCCCTATATCCATATTCTTTATGCACATATGCTGAGCCGGCTATATCCAGATGGATGTATGGATAGTTTGTAAAATGCTCAAGAAATTTGCCGGCAGTGATAGCACCGGCATCTTTGCCTCCAATATTTTTCAGATCTGCAATATTCGATTTTAACAAGTGATTGTAATCATCCCAAAATGGGAATTCAACAACTCTTTCCGAAACTTTCTCACCACTCCTTTGCAAAGATTCGAATTGCTTAGCTGTAGCATTTCCCATACCAACAATGCCATATTTTCCTACTGCCATAGCGGCAGCGCCGGTAAGGGTTGCGACATCAATTATTAATCCAGGTTTGTAATTTTCTGCATAATGCAATGCTTCTGCCAGGATCATCCTGCCTTCTGCATCTGTATTCAATACTTCCACAGTCATGCCATTGCCCATTACCACAACATCTCCCGGGACATATGCATTTCCATCAGGACGATTATCCGTAGCAGGAACCAGTCCAATAACATGAACCGGAAGCCTGGATTTGGCAATTGCATAAATAGCCCCCACTATGGCTGCAGCTCCTGCCATGTCAGATTTCATAAAATCCATACTGTCTTTTGTGGGCTTTAAGCTAAGTCCCCCTGTATCATAAACCACACCTTTCCCAATTAAAACCAGTGGCTTTTTGTTTTGATACTGCCTGGGTTTCCACTCCAGTATCGTAAATGTAGGAGGATCAATACTTCCTTTATTCACTGCCAGTAATCCTCCCATTTTCAATGCTTCAATTTTCTTTTTATGTAAAACTTCAACTTCAAAACCTGCTTCCTTTCCCAGGTTCTGGATTTCTTCTGAAAACCGAACTGCAGTCAATTCTGAGAGAGGTTCATTCACCAGGGTTCGTGCATGATACACGCCCTCAATAATATTCAGTAATTGCTCAGGCTGTGAAGGTTTCAGAGACTCCCCGTATATACGGATCAATTCCAAAGAATTCTTCCTTTCCTTTGAGTTTCTGAAATATTTCAGAAATTGATAATTGCTTAACGCAATTCCCTCAGCCATAGCAAGAACATACTCTGGCTTATTTAGACAATCAACAATTGACACAGATGTGAGTTTCCGGGAAACTAGTTCCTTCTGAAAACTATTTCCAGCCTTCCTCAGATCCTCCAGTAAATAATCCTCATTTTTCCCCTTCTCAACTACCAATATATGAATCCACCGGCTGTATTGATTAATCGAAATTTGACTCTCCCCGGCTATTATCCTGGCCTCAATATATGATTTCTCGCTTTCATTTAAGCCTAAATCGTCAAGCTTGGTTTTCTTATCAGTTACATATATAACCGACTGGTTATCAGCTATTCTACTTGTATTTAAGAACTCTATTTTCATCCTTTTCCAATATTTCCTGTCAAAGGTAATAAAATTTGAGGAGGGTCAATTGGTTTAATATATAGTATTATTTTTGTCTCAACTAATTTTGTATCTATGAATTTTTCACCTCTCTATAAGAAAGCTATGAAACTGGAATTCCTGACAGAACAGGAAGGCCTGGATTTATATTTGAAAGCTCCTACTCAGGAGCTTATGAGCCTTGCACATATATTGAGAAATATGCAAACACCGGAAGGGATAGTAAGCTGGCAGATTGATCGAAATGTGAACATTTCCAATATTTGCTATTCACAATGCAAATTCTGTAATTTTTATAGAAAACCGGGATCTAAAGATGCCTATGTAACGAGCTTTGAAGAATACAAGGAAAAAATTGAGGAACTTTTTGATCATGGGGGCAATCAAATACTCTTGCAAGGAGGGCTGAATCAGAAGATGGGTCTGGATTTCTATACCAGGCTTTTCAGGGAACTTAAAAAAAACTTCCCGGAACTGAAGCTTCATGCCCTGGGGCCACCAGAAATTGTACATCTCGCAAAACTTGAAAAAATCACTTACAGAGAAGTTTTAGAAACTTTGATTGACTCAGGACTGGATAGCCTTCCGGGGGCAGGTGCGGAGATCTTGTGTGACAGGGTAAGAAAGATCGTTTCATCGGTAAAAGCCAATACCGAAGAGTGGCTGAATGTAATGAGAGAGGCTCATAAATTAAATGTGCCCAGCTCTGCAACCATGATGTTTGGACATGTTGAAACCAAAGAGGAAAGAATAAAACACCTTATCAGGATCAGGGAAGTACAGTCAGAAAAACCGGAAGACAGTTATGGATTTCTTGCTTTTATCCCCTGGCCCTTTCAGGATATGGGCACCCAATTGCAAAAAGAAATGGGCGTCTTTAATAGGGTGAGCTCTGAAGAATATATCCGGATGATTGCCATCAGCAGGATACTGCTTCCTAATATCAAAAATATTCAGGCTTCCTGGCTTACTGTTGGAAAGGAAACTGCCCAAATATGTTTACATTCCGGAGCCAATGATTTTGGTTCAATAATGATTGAAGAAAATGTAGTTTCTTCGGCAGGGGCTCAGTATAAATTTGATGCGGCTGGTATAACTGCAGCCATTAAAGAGGCAGGTTTTATTCCCCGTTTACGGAATCAAAAATACGAGTTCCCTAAAATACCACAAGTTTTAAAAGAAGCCGGGATTTCTTAATTCTATTTGAGATTTGTAATTTTTTTCTCACCTCTTCTTTTCTCTCTTTCTCCCCCTCACCTCTTCTTTTCTCTCTTCCTCCCCCTCACCTCTTCTTTTCTCTCTTTCTCTCAATCTCTCTCTCCAGTGTACTCATCAATCTTCAGAGTATATAAAATACTTTCAACCTGCCTCAATAATTCCCTTTTTTTCTCACTTGGAGCATAAACAAACCCTTCAACAGTAATAACTCTCATTCTTGACTCATCAACAGTTGAGAAACTCACAAAAGGACCACCCATAAATCCATTCTGAAGTTTCCAGAGACCCCTGAGCTCTGTATAGTATCTCCCATCCAGTTCGAAATCTTTGAAGCTGGGGGGCAGGAGGTCTTCTGTTGCCATCCATGTATTTGAATTTGGCCCTGGTACGTACTTTTTTAAAAATTCGTCTCTTTTCTTCACAAGATATTCAGTGGTGAAGGTTTTCTCGTCGGTATAAGGATAAAAATAGACTAAAATCCCCTGGCTGGAAATAGGAGTTTCGCTTGCCAGCCATACAAAATTGGCAGAATCCACATCCAGCCTGTAGCCTTTCGGAATAACCAGGCTGATCTGATGATTATCTTTCAGGGAGTGAACAATTCCTGCTTCCATGAATTTCCTGTAGTTGATGAGTACCCTTTCCCGCTCTGCCCTGTTGATCCTGTCAACCAGGTATTTCGAATTTCTCCTCATCAATTCCAGGCATGCTTCTTCATTTCTGGCTTTGATATTGATTACGATTTGTGGTGTGGACCAAATATCTTGCTGTACACTTATTTTATCACTTTCGTTTTCAGAACCAATGCTGAACAGGATAATATTTCTGTGTGAATTAAATATCTTTACAAATTGATTCGGGCTTACATTCACCAGGTCAAATAAAGGCTCTGGTTGTGGAAGTCCGCTTTTATCAGTGGTCAAAATTCCCCTTATTACGCTTCCCGTCTCAGAGCTCCAGTACTGTTCCGAAATTACGATTAAAACTTCTCCTGCGTTTCCCGATACCTTCGGTTTCAGGGTTTCCGTTCGTGAAAAACAGGAAGAAAAGAAAATTGCTATTGTGATAAGAATGAAAACAAAAGGAATCTTTTTCATGTCTCATGAAGATTTTACGTTGATATATAAAAATTCGAAACACTTAATTGCTTCAAAAATCATACCTAATTATTTGTTTCCAGAGAGATAAAACTTATTTCAAAAATAAAAACCTGCCTCGAAAATTACATTTCAGGGCAGGTCATTTAATAGCGGTATAATTTTTCTTTAGGATTCTATCTCACCCTTTTCATCAACATCCTTTTTTTCATCTTCCTTTGTTGCCTTTTTAAATTCTTTCAATCCCTGACCCAGGCCTTTCATTAACTCAGGAATTTTCCTTCCACCAAATAGAAGAACTACAACAATCAGTATAATAATAATTTCAAAAGGACCTGGTGAAAATACTAAGGGTACAAATAAGTTCATTGTAAGAAGAATTAAAGTTATTTATATGAACAAAGTTAATAATATTTTAAAAGGAAGCGAATACACTCAATAAAATGACAATACAAAAATCACAAACCTGACCCAGGTAAATCTTTTTCTAAGATCTTCAATTCTTAAACAACCTGACAATATCATTTCCATTTGCAAATAAAAGCAGGGCTATCAGTAATATCATACCTGTTAGTTGTGCATACTCCATAAACTTATCTCCGGGCTTTCTCCCTGTAACAATTTCATACAGTAAAAATAACACATGGCCTCCATCCAGGGCTGGAATTGGCAGGATATTCATAAATGCAAGAATAATAGATAAAAAGGCTGTAAGATTCCAGAAAGATTGCCAGTCCCAAACAGGTGGGAAAATACTTCCAATAGTAATAAAGCCACCCAGGGATTCATAGGCTTTTGTTCCGGGCGAGAAAATAAGTTTAAACTGTTTCAAATAATCCCCCAGGGTTTTAACACCTTTACTTATACCGGCCGGAATAGATTCAAAAAATCCATATTTTACGTGCCGGTATTCAAAAAAATCCTGGTTTGCCCGAACAATTCCAATCATTCCCAGATCGGTAAGTATAACGGGAATATTTACCTCTTCACTCCCACGTTTAAAATTCAGCTTAATTTCTTGCTTCTTCTCTACATTTCTTAAATAGTCCTGGAATTCATTATAATAAACAAATTCCTTCCCATCTAATCCAAGCAGTTCATCCCCTACTTGAACACCGGCTTCGCGGGCAGGAGAATCTTTCATAAAATCCTCTATCACAAACGGAGAAAAGGGGAATCGGGGAGCAAATGCTCCTCTGCTCTTTATTAATGCAGCAATCGTCCCTTCAGGAATTTCAATATCCCGGTTAACACCATTCCTTTTTACCTGGATAGTTTTTCTGTCATTCAGTACGATATCGGGTAAAATATAAAAGAAATTATCAATTTTTTCATGGTCAACAGATATAATATAATCGCCATTTTGCAGACCCATTTTCAAGCCCAGGGAATCCACAACAATTCCATATTTCACATTTTCTGTTGGCAGGTATTGTTCTCCCCAAACAAATAAAGAAGCTACATAAATTACAATAGCAAGAATAAAATTCACGGTAACTCCACCTAGCATGATTAAGAGTCTCTGCCAGGTAGGTTTTGCCCTGAATTCATAGGGCTGGGGGTCTTGCTTCATTTGTTCCTTATCCATTGATTCATCAATCATCCCGGATATCTTCACATAACCTCCAAGAGGCAACCAACCAAGACCATATTCGGTTTCTCCTCTCTTAAATTTAAAAATCGAAAACCATGGATTGAAGAACAAATAAAATTTTTCTACTCTGGTGTGAAACAACTTTGCAAAGGCAAAATGCCCTAGCTCATGAAGAACCACAATAATTGACAGGCTCAATAAGAACTGTGCTATCTTAACTAATACTTCCATATTTCTATATTTCTAATGGGGCACAAAAGTAATCAACCATTTATAAAAGACAATACAATCTTCCTGATTTCCTTATCTGTATTTTCTAAATCCTCAATCGTGGGGTCTGAAACAAATGTGATCTGGTCCAATCCTTTTTCAATTAATCCGGGCATTTTGGTAAAGCCAATTTTCTTTTTTAAAAAGGCCTCTACTACTATTTCATTTGCAGCATTCAGAGCACAGCAAATATTCCCTCCCTGTTTCATCGCCTGGAAAGCCAGGTTTAAATTTGGGAATTTAACCGGATCAGCTGCTTCAAAACTTAAATTCGAATAACTCGAAAAATCAAGTCTTGGAAACCGGGTTTTTGGTCTCTCCGGGAAACTAAGGGCATACAAAATAGGCAACTTCATATCAGGAAGGCCCAATTGGGCTTTAATTGAACCATCTTCAAACTGTACCATGGAATGAATAATGGACTGTGGATGTATTAATACTTCTATTTGATCAGGTTCGATATGAAACAACCATTTTGCCTCAATGGCCTCAAAACCCTTATTCATCATAGACGCTGAATCTATGGTAATTTTTGGTCCCATTTCCCAGTTGGGATGGTTTAAGGCCTGCTCCACACTTACACTCTTAAGCTCTTCCCTGCTAAAATTACGAAAAGGTCCTCCTGATGCAGTTAAAATCACCTTTTCTATTTTATTAAATCCTTCCCCGGCAAGACATTGATAAATAGCAGAATGCTCAGAGTCCACCGGTAATATCCGCACCTGGTACTTGCGTGCTAAATCAATGATAATCTTACCTGCCACCACCAGGGTTTCTTTATTCGCAAGAGCAATATCTTTATGAGCTTTTATGGCAGCAATTGTAGGTTTCAGCCCTGCATAGCCTACCATGGCAGTCACAACCATATCAACACTATCCATTTCTACTACCTGGCTCAGGGATTCACTTCCGGCAAACACCTTAACAGGAAGATTGTTAAGAGCTTCTTTTAGCTGTTCATAATGAGCCTCTTCTTTAATAACAACAACATTGGGTAAAAACTCCTTTGCCTGACTGATTAATAATTCAAAATTGGTGTTGGCTGTTAGAACCTCCACGTCAAACCTGTCAGAATGTTTTCTTACAACCTCCAGGCTTTGTGTTCCTATTGAACCTGTCGAACCTAATATGGCAATTCTCTTTTTCATTTCTCTCTCCCAATCATAATGCCCTGAAATAATTTGCTTTGATTGTTATCTCCTGGTTTGGATCTGCCAGATTATTTAAAAAATTACATGTTTTTCAGGATCGATAGCTTTCCCATTTGACCAGAGTTCAAAATGTAAGTGTGGTCCAGAGGTATACATCTCTCCCGAATCGCCCAGAATTGCAATACTTTCTCCTAATTCAACATGTGCTCCTACTTTTTTCAATAATCCTGCATTGTGTTTATAGACAGAAATCAGGTTATTTTCATGCTGTATTTGTAAAACGTAACCAGTATCAAGTGTCCATGAAGACAGGATAACAGTACCCTCGAGAGTTGCATGAATAATTGCTCCCGGTACTCCAACTATGTCTGTACCATAATGATTTTCGAGCACATTGAACTTACTGGTGATCATACCCTTTAATGGAGTAAAAAACCGTATATCTGAAAATCTGTTTTCATTGACCTCTCCTTCAATGACCGCAAGATTATATTGCTCTTCCTGTTCAATCTGGTGTCTCAACAGTGAGTCTTCAAGTGATTTGGTAAAACTCAGATCCTTATAATTAATGCTTGTATCCTGTTCACTTTCAAAATCTTCGGGTTCTTCCCCCGACAAAATTCGCCTCATATTTTCAAAGTATCTGTCTCTCATATCCAATTCCCTTTGCAGGGAATCAAGCAACAATGCATTCAGCACAATGTTCCTTCTCTGGTTTCCATCAGGATATCCCGGTATAAATTCTCTGAGATTGGTAAACGAAATCAAAATTGTAACCAGTACAATAAGTAAAATAATAAAAGATCCACTCAGGCTCAGAAAATCAAGTTTTGTAAGTTTGATATTCCAAAGTTCCTTAAAGGTATAATCATTAATCAGAGTAAGCCTGTACTTATGTTTCCAGCTACCCGAAGAGCCCTCTTTTCTTGCCATGATATTCCAATAGATTTTGAAAGACCCGGTTAAATGCTTAAGCCGTCTGTAAATTTCCTGAATAAATTAGTCCACCAGGACTTCCATATTTTCACTTTGCCACAATCCATGTTTTGTGCAATATGACATTGCGGAGAGATTCATATTTCCTCCCGGTACAATATGAAAATCCACCTCTACGTTACCCGGAATATTTCCCATTGCTCCAGATGTAAAGCTAACTTCTGCAAGCAGGGTTTGCCGGTTCCAAAGTTGAATATATTGGATAAAGTGGTCATGATCATCAGGATGTGGATAATCCTTGCCCATAGTTACCGTGACCTTAAACTTTTCTCCTTTTTTTGCCTTTCCGGCACAATTTACATGTGGCGTGTGGCGGTCAAAATAGTCTTTTTTTGCTTCGTTTTCTTGTGATGAAACATCTATTGGATTTACTATATTAGGCATAATATTTATGTTTAATGTGGCTATGATAAGCCTGGTTAAAATGAAAGCACAAAATTACAATTTTTATTTTGAGAAAACGAATACATGATGTACATTTGCACCCACATTGCGGGGTGGAGCAGTGGCAGCTCGTTGGGCTCATAACCCAAAGGTCGCAGGTTCGAGTCCTGTCCCCGCTACTA
>SDBS01000186.1_pt1 | contig 53660 bp, 51 predicted proteins | sample 2277091 | NCBI WGS metagenome assembly SDBS01 (sample SAMN10404972, study PRJNA504765) | marine sediment metagenome | isolation source: marine sediment core GS10_PC15, 163 cmbsf | place: Arctic Ocean: Southern Knipovich Ridge | collected 2010 | reverse complement strand
CTAACTAAATATTGCGTTTCAGGAGTATACAGTGGAAATAACAAACGACACTCGAGTCTCAGAAATCCTCAATGAGTACGGTGATATTGCCGATGTCATGGAAATATTTGGCGTCCAGCGCGTTGAGCGATATTCATTACGCAGATTCTTGGGCACGGCGCTTACTGTCAAGACCGCCGCACGGATCCATCGTGTGCCCTTGGATGAGTTCTTGATCATCCTGGATAAAGCCGTAAAGGGCGAAAACGAGTCTATCTAGATTTCTCTATGGGACTCCCCAGGCAGAGTAATCACAATCCTTGGCTAGATCTGACCCGCATTGTTCTCAGTCAGGAATACAGCTCATGGCAAATAATCTCAAACAATCAGCAGAACTATTTCTACTTCTGATGGACAGGCTACGTCGGTTGGGCCCACAAAGTGCCCCCCCAAAGAAAGCCAACGTCTCGCCCTCACAATTAGCATTCATTTCATTCTCAGCCTCAAACCCAGGCTGCGGCATTCAAGCGATTGCTTCCGGACTAAGACTGTCAAAACCCACAGTGAGCATCGCTGTGAGCCAATTAGAAGATGCTGGTTTCCTTACCCGCCAGCCCGATCCACAAGACGGGCGCGCTGTGCAGCTTTTTCTAACCCCTAAAGGTCAGGAACTACATCAGCGCACACACGAATTTCGCTGCAAGAAGTTCGAACGCTTGCTCACACGTCTCACCCCTCAAGAAAGAACGACCATGCTCACCTTGCTCGAAAGAGCCATACAAACTGTCGAGGTTGAAGAACAAGGAGAAGTACGATGAAAAAGTTCTTTAACAAATGGACTCGGAAATTCCACCGTTGGATAGCTATACCAATGATCATAATTATTCCTCTTGCGGTTATTTCAAGTTTTCCGGAGCAGGAGCTGAACGCCTGCCGCCCCAAATTGAGCAACTTCAATCTCTCTTGTTGCTGCTGCTGGTTATCAGCGGAACTTATCTATACCTGATCCCCTATTTCACTAAATGGCAGCGCAATCGTCGAAATAAGGTGAAGCAACCAGCTAAATGAGGTTTTACATGACCATTAAAGTTATACAGAAAATATGGGTGTTTTCCAATCATAGATTTTCCTTCGTAGCTTGAACCTCTTGAGGGCTCATCCGTCATCATTTTGAGTGGAGATGACCTGGCTGGCCTCAAAATTTCAACTCACCACTCAGCGCAAGGCATGCCGAATTTGGAAAGAGTCGATGTATCTTCTATCATGGTCTTGGGATGCACATGACCACGTACGATGTGATCGTTATCGGGGGTGGCCCAGCCGGATTGATGGCTGCCGGACAAGCGGCGAGCTGCGGCGCGTCCACCCTGTTGCTCGAGAAAATGAGTGAACCCGGCAGAAAGTTGCGCATTACGGGGAAGGGACGCTGCAACCTCACCAACACAGCCTCGCTCGAAGAATTCATCGAACACTTCCAGCCGAACGGTCGCTTTCTGCGCCATTCCTTCTCGGTATTTTTCTCAGATGATTTGGTCACATTCTTCCACGAACTTGGTGTTCAGACGATCGTCGAACGAGGTGGGAGAGTCTTCCCGGTCAGAGACGATGCGCAAGAAATCGTGGATTCACTCACCCGTTGGGTCGTTCTCCAAGGTGCGCATATTATCCCAAACACAAAAGTTGAAGAAATTAATATTGAGAGCTCTGACGTTGCGGGTGTGCGTGTGGCTCCCTCACTATCGAAGCATGTCTCAACAACCCTGCATTATCAGGCCGACAGCGTCGTTCTGGCGACCGGCGGCGCCTCCTATCCGGGGACCGGATCCACCGGTGACGGCTACGTGCTTGCTAAAAACCTCGGTCACACGATTGTTCCCATCCGTCCTGTGCTCGTTCCTCTAGTCACATCAGGAGACATCGCCCCTCGCCTGCAGGGCCTCAGCTTACGGAATGTGAGGGCGAGCGCCATCATCGATGGAAAAAAAATGGATGAGGCGTTCGGCGAGATGCTGTTCACCCATTTCGGTCTCTCGGGTCCCATTATCCTTTCACTCAGCAAGTTAGTTGTTGATGCCCTTGAGGCGAAGAAGAATGTCGAGATATCTATCGATCTAAAGCCTGCATTGGAAGAGAAAAAGCTTGATGCCCGCTTACTTCGTGATTTGGATGCACATGGGAAACAACAATACAAAACGCTGCTAAGCGGATTGCTGCCGCGTTTGCTCATTCCTGTTTGTGGTGAACAGACAAACATACCCGCCGAAAAACCCGCACATCAAATATCCTCAGAAGATCGCCTTCGCCTGCGAAAATGGTTGAAAGATTTCCGGTTCAAAGTTACTCGGCATCGTTCATTTAACCAAGCCATCATCACAGCGGGGGGTGTGAATACGCGCGAGGTCGATCCGCGCACCATGGCTTCTCGAAAGGTCAGTGGACTATATTTTGCAGGTGAAGTTCTGGATGTCGATGCTGACACAGGGGGCTTTAATCTTCAAGCGGCCTTTTCAACCGGGTGGCTCGCTGGCAAAAGCGCGGCAGGTTGAATCTCACGAAGTTGAAAGCAAGAGAAACCCCTTCCATAGGGTCTCACCGCCAAGAACCAACCAATGTCAGGTATGAAATGGGATGGGAGGTGGCTGGTGACCATTGAGGTTCCTGGGGATTGGATGTATCCAGTGGGGGCAACCAGTCCGAATTATGCGTTATTTATTCTCTCGCGATGGAGTATTATCAAACCCTGTCTACGGTGATCCTTCCCACCATTCGAGACCGACCTGCCTCTCCGACATCTCAAACCCAAGTGACTTGTAAAGACGTTCGGCTGGGGATCCTTTATCGGCGACCATCACCAGACTCTGTAAATTGAACTGCATAAAGGCATGTGAAGCCGCCGCTTTGATCAGACTGCTCGCAATTCCCTGACGGCGATATGCGGGGTGGGTTTCTACCGACTGAAACCGACCCAGTTCCCCATCGTGAGTAATGCCTAGATCACCCACAAGCTCACCACCGATAAATGCCCCGTACCATGCCGCCAATCGTTCCACCTCCATCTTTCGATAACGGGTCATTTGATCCTGTTTGAAAACACGAAAATGAGATTCCTCATGCCCAGGCTCTCTGCAGCGAATTTGATTCTCCGTCGCTTGATCCCAATCATCCACGCTTTGAAGAGATCGGAAGTCGAGGCCGCTCTCCGGTGGTTTCTCAGAGATGATTTGGCTCGTGGTCAAGACGACCAGGTCGCTGAATTGAAATCCCTCATCCAGGAAAGGTTGAATATGTCCACGTTCTCCCGATTGTGCATCCCATCCGAAGGTTTGATGTCGGATATCGGGCGGACCGCCAATCTCCTCAATAAAAATCGATCGCCAGCGGAGGTCATCCCCGCAGTCTGGAGGGTCAGAGAAAAGCAGAAAATTTCCCCAATAGAAAGTTGGGTTTGAGGGTGTTCTGATGACCAGATAATTCCCTCGATCGATCATCTCACCATCAAATTTTGGAAATATCAGGTCCGTGCGGTAACCGAGAGATTTTACCCGCAATTCGAGGGGCTCCTTTAGGGCTTATCCATCTCAAAGTTCAGGATCCTGGGAACGCCCACGCGCTTCTGCGATACATTCAATCTCAACCAGCGCACCAAGAGGATTCTCTTTGACGGCGACCGTCGTACGTGCGGGTCGATGGGCGCCGAACATTTCAGCATAGACCGCATTCATCCCTTGAAAGTCTTCCATCGTGGCCAGGAAGACTGTGGTCTTGATCACGTTCGACAGATCGAGCCCGAGGCTCGCGAGAACAGCTTCTAGATTTAGCAACACCTGCTTCGTTTGTACCTGGATATCATCCCCGAGGAGCTCCATTGTCCCTGGATCGAGAGGGGTCTGACCTGAACAGAAGACGAGATCGCCCACCAGTACGGCATGACTGTAGGGACCTATCGCCCCCGGCGCCTCCGGTGCATTCTGCAATTGCATTTAGCGGCTCCTTATCTTCCTTGGTGCTGGACATCAGGTCCTGGGCCCAGAGCCTACTTGGGGAACATCTACAATCCTCGATTGCGAGGCGCCCAAGCTGTGGGGTTTTCCCAGTCTTCTGCTTTCCATGGCATGTTCTCTGGTTTGACCTTTGAGATGATATCTTGAAAGTATTTCAACCTCTCTTCATCCGTCATCGGCACAAATGTCTCAGCAATCTCGAGATTTTGCTCAAGTTGCTCCATCGATTCCATCCCCACAATGACTGTGCTCACCGGCAAGCTAAAAGCATACCGAAGGGAACGCGAAACATCGTCCGTCAGGCTTCCAAATCCCAGCACCTTCATCGCGATCGTGGCGACCTGGCTGGCATTAGCAATTGGAAGGAACTCTTCTGCGAAACTCAGAATAAAATGATCCAAGCCGGAGAGCGCGATTAAGGCGCTATCGAATGGGAAACGATTGAGCGCTTCTACGAGGACTTGGGGATCCGTATGCCCACTGATGCTGATGTTTTGTACCAACCCCTCTTCGCGCGCCTGCACGGCAGCACTTAATGCCCCTAATTCGGAGGTAAACTCATTCAAGCGTGCAAAATCCCATACATTATGCAGCCGCCATTCGTTTACGTGATCAGTCTGAAGGCGCTCTAGGCTCTGCTCCAATTGCCGGCGAGCGCCGTCCTTGGTCGTATCCCAGGTTTTCGTCGCAATCCACATCTCTGCGCGGCGATGTTTCACCACTTTGCCAAGTCGTGTTTCCGCCTGACCATTCGAATAAAACCATGCAGTGTCGAAGTAGCGAATCCCACGATCAATCGCAGTGTTCACAATCTCGAGGGCTTCATCCTCTGTACAGTTATGTTCGTCGACGATGCGCTGACCGCCGAAACTGAGAATTGGGAATGATTCTCCGGTCTTACCAAAGGGTCTTGTTTCCATCACCAGGCCTCTTTTCTTCGTGGATAAACACCATTGTTAATAGAATTCTAAGGCACTTGTAAGTCATAGAATAATCCCTAAGTGGTAAGATTGCATCCAGAATATTTTGGAAATTTTTGGATGTGTGGAAACTTTAATATGAAACTCACTCGCCGGCAGGAAGAATTCGTCGAGATTCTTATTGATTTGAATCAAGAGTATAACGGGCCCGTCCATTACTCACAACTCGCTGAACGCTTGGGAGTCAGTCCCTTCACCGCCTACGACATGCTCTGCATGTTGGAAGAGAAAGGCGTTGTGGCTTCGGAGTATCATCTGGCAAGCGATAAGAGCGGGCCGGGTCGGGCAGAGCGGGTTTTTTATCAAAAGAAACCGAATACGAATCACCGGAAGGCAGGCGCTGACGAACTTAATAAGGATGATTTAGACACATTTCCCATCCAGATGCCCCGCGATGGAGAACGCTGCGAAGACGATAACACTCAGGGAATGCTCCCAACAGATGAAAACAACAAGATATCCTATTGTGTTGAAGTACTGGCTATCGCTGCCTTACGGCTTCAGAGTGACTCAGGGACGAATGCGCATACTGCCTACGTACAGAAAATACTGGAACCCAACCTCGCCTCGCGAGAAAAATTGTCGCTCCTGGGAGGATTCGCATTTGACGTCCTCGCTCAAGATCGTAATTGCAATGATGACTGGACTCATAAGTTATTCGAACATATTGACCGATATCTCAAAATCGTGGCGCATCTACTGCCTGGTGAGTGCGAGCAACTCGCCAATGCGCTGACCGGGGAATTCTCTCGCATAAACAGCGGCGCACTGGATGGGTCGCTTAAAAAAAGTGATCAATTCTGATCCGAGGCGGGGTTCGGATGCCGGCTCCGGACATAGGCGATAGACTTTGATGGAACAAGTACACAACCCTATTATCCAGGTCAATAATTTGACCAAGGTATACATCGCCGGAGATGAGCCCTTTGTGGCGCTCAAAGATATTGAGCTAGATATCGAGGCCGGCGAGTTCCTTGGGATTATGGGAAAATCGGGGGCTGGTAAGACCACGCTTCTCAACATGATCTCCGGAGTCAGCCAACCTACCTCTGGCGAAATTCATTATTTTGGAAATCACAATGGAAATACGCAGTCCGGCGGAATCCCAATACCGGTTCACGCTCTGGATGAAGACGAATTGGCTGAATGGCGGGGTAAAAACCTAGGTATCGTCTACCAATCATTCGAATTGATGCCCTCGCTGAATCTGATCGAGAACGTGATGCTTCCACCAGATTTTTCGGGAACTTATCATCCAATCACAAGCAAAGAAAAAGCCCTGGAATTGCTCGATCTCGTAGACATCGTCGAACATGCATACAAAATCCCGGCTCACATTTCAGGAGGCCAGAAACAACGCGTAGCGATTGCCCGAGCCCTGGTGAATGATCCTCCATTGATCGTGGCCGATGAGCCGACAGGAAATCTGGATACAGTCACAGCTGAGACGATCCTTCAGATCTTCGAGAAGCTGGTCGATCAAGGTAAAACCATCATTATGGTCACTCATGATGAAAGCCTGGCGTCACGGTTTTCTCGACGACTGCAGATTTTCGACGGCAAATTAGGCACACCATTCAAGAATGGCATGTCAAGCGCTTCAAACCGAAAACCAGATACCGAACGCGCGACAGAATTCACGAACCAAATCATCACTCAATCCGCGACGGATGTCTCCCCGCCACCAGTGAAACTTGTCCCTGGCAAGGTTGAGGGAGGAGACACGTGTAATGGATCACCCGAAAACCACCCAGCGATCTTGCTGAAAGACGTGGCTAAAGTGTACGAAAACGCAGCGGGAAGATTTACTGCATTGAAATCCATCGATCTACAGCTCAATTACGGACAATTCATTTCTGTGGTTGGTAAATCAGGCAGCGGCAAATCGACTCTCTTGAACATGATCACCGGTATCGACCACCCAACTTCTGGCGATGTCATTATTGGAAACCAGCGCATCTATGAGATGAGCGAGAGCGAACGGGCGCTTTGGAGAGGCAGAAACATGGGTGTGGTTTTCCAATTCTTCCAATTGCTCCCGACCCTCAGCCTCCTGGAAAACACGATGCTTCCGATGGATTATTGCGATGTGTATCCCTTTAGTGAACGCCCCGATCGCGCCATGGAACTTCTCAAGTTGGTTGGCCTTGAAGAGCAAGCCCACCAGCTTCCCGCCTCGGTTTCAAGCGGACAGCAGCAGAGCGCCGCCATCGCCCGTTCTCTCGCAACGGATCCTGCCATTATTCTTGCCGATGAACCGACTGGAAACCTGGACTCGCGCTCGGCTGGCGTTATCCTCAACCTGTTCAAGAATTTAGCCGACCAAGGCAAGACCATCATCATCGTGACCCATGATCCTGCCATCACAAAACGGACCGACCAAACCGTGATCCTCTCGGATGGCGAGATCGTGGACCAAGCGATTGCACGTGCCCTACCATTCTTGAGCCATCCCGAGATGTTAACCGCCACACATCAAGCGAAGAAGCAAACATACTCGTCCGGAACAACCATCCTACGCCAGGGGGACCCGGTCGACTGCTTCTTTATGGTGTCCACTGGGGCGGTGGATATTGTGCTTCAGAACGAAGACTGCGATGAAATGAACCTGGCTCGATTGGGTCCCGGGCAATTCTTCGGTGAAGTCGAATTGACGCAAGGAGGCGATTCCATCGCGAGCGTCCGGGCTGCTCCCGGATCAGCCGTAGAGCTGGCATTATTGCCGAAGAATGAGTTCTTTCAACTGATTGATGGATCCCCGCTCACCCGCAATGTGCTCAGTGAAATTGCCCATGCGCGCCTAGCCGAAAATAGAAGGTCACAGGATCGCGGATGTTAACAGGACCCACCAAGCCTAACCCTTTCAAACCCAGATGGAGTAAGGTGATTTCAGATCTCCGGGGCAGCAGGTCGCGCACACTGATGGTGGTCGCATCCATCGCCGTGGGGGTATTCGCAATAGGTATGATCGTCAGCGCTTACGTCATCATCTCCGAGGAGATCAACAACAGCTACGCCTCCGTGCATCCGGTCAACATCGACATCTGGACGGACCCTTTCCATGAAGATTTCGTCCGCATAATCGAACGAGTCCCCGGCGTGACTGATGCAGAAGGCCGCCGATTCATCAGCATCCGCGCAAGAAAATACGATGAGGTCTGGCAAGGTTTGAATCTCATCGCTGTTCCGGATTTCGACGACATTAACATCAACCAACTCGCCGCCATCGAGGGCACCAGCATCCCGGGCCGCCGAGAGATAATCGTCAGCGATAGCTTTATGTCTAGCACTGGTTATCAAGTTGGTGACGAGATTCTCATCGAACTCCCTGACGGATCTTCTCACACCCTTCCTCTTGTGGGCATGGTCAACGATCAAGCGACCGGCAGGGGCGATCCCTCTTCTAATTCGAATGCATATATCAGCACGGAAACACTGCGCTGGCTGGGGATGGGTGGATACTTCAACCGCCTCTACATCACCGTCGAAGAAGGCGATAACGAAGATGCGATTGCTGAAATTGCGTCCGTGGTTGAAGAAAAAGTTGAGAGGAATGGGCGCGTGGTTTATCGATCGGAGATCGGCGTCTCCGATGAACACCCGTTCGGGACGATGATTCTGGCCCTGCTGGGTGTGCTTGGGGCTCTGGGCATCCTGGTCACCATCCTGAGCAGCACGCTCATCATCAACACACTCAATGCCTTGCTCACTCAGCAGATGCGTCAAATCGGCGTCATGAAGCTCGTTGGCGGTAGAAGTTTCCAGATCCTGGGGATGTACATGGTCCTGATCTTTGCTTATGGGCTCATCGCTCTAGCTGTTGCCGTTCCCCTTGGCGCCGTTGCAGGGAATGCCCTTGCGGAGTTCATCGCATTTATGATGGGCTCAGATCTGCAGGGGTTCCGCGCCGTCCCCATTGCCATCATACTGCAAGTCCTGGTCGCTTTCCTCATCCCCCTGATCGCCGGTTTCTTTCCGGTCAGGAAAGGCTCGGAGACCAATGTACGTCGAGCTATCAGCAACGATCGGCCGGGGAATCAGGCGGCAGGACTAGGGTGGCTGAATCAGATCTCCAAATGGTTCCACTGGCTATCACGGCCGATACTTCTCTCCATTCGAAATACTTTCCGGCAGCGGGGCCGATTGGCGCTCACTGTATTCACGCTCACAATCGCAGGCGCCGTCTTTATCGGTGTATTTAATGTACGGGCATCCATGGCGCAATTTATGGACCAGCTCGCCCAGCACTTCATGGGGGATGTCACCCTAACCTTCAGCCAACCCTATTCGATCACGCGCATCGAACAGGCAATCCTTCCTCTCCCGGGTATTTCCAGCCTGGAAGGCTGGGGAGGCGCGGCGGCTGAGATCTGGGATACGGAAGACAATGAGATCGAAAATCTCTTTCTCATCGCCCCTCCCGTGGACACCGCACTCCTCAACCCGGATATCGTCGCCGGAAGGTGGCTCGAACCAGGCGAACAAAAAGCCATCGTGGTCTCGGATACGATTTACGACACCTACCCCGACCTCGAGGCTGGCGATACTATCCGCGTTAAAATGCCGGGACACCGGGTAGATGATTGGTCCGTAGTTGGTGTATTCCGCTTTATCAGCATGCTGGGCGATCCGATTGCTTACGCTGATTTCGATTTTATCGCCGACCTTCTCGATCAGCCTAACCAGGCGCTCTCGTACCGGGTGACCACGGACATCCACACCCTCGAAGGCCAAAGAGAGACAAGTCAACTCCTGGATCAGTACCTCACGGATCGAGGCTTCCTGGTCAGCAGCATTGAAGCGGGTCTAAGCATTCAAGAAGATTCTGCGCAGGGTATCAACATCCTGGTCATCTTCTTGTTGATCATGGCGCTGCTGATCGCATTTGTAGGGAGCATTGGGCTTACGGGCACGATGGGGATGAATGTCCTGGAGCGGACGCGCGAAATTGGCGTCATGCGCGCCATCGGCGCTGTGGATCTGGAGATCATTAAATCTGTTGTGATCGAAGGTATGATGATCTGCCTTATTACGTGGGTCCTGGCCATTGGGATGTCGTTCCCCATCAGTTTCCTGCTCCTGAGAATCATCACCGTGGCCATGATGGGAACCTCGATGGACCTCTCCATCACCCCAGAGGGCATGTTCATCTGGCTGGCCGTCGTCATCATTCTCGCTTTCATTGCGAGCATCATTCCCGCGCGCAATGCAGCCAGATTAACCATCAACGAGGTTCTGGCGTATGAATGAGCCTGTGGGGATCACCAGCTAAGACACGCAACATACAAATCGTTGGATCCAACAAAATTAGTTAATACGAAAAATGAAAAACAACGGACTCGGGCTGGAGGACGTCGAATCAAGAGATGAGCCCGGCCATAAGGGGATTGCGTGATCCGGCGCATCATGCAGTCCGCTGTCAGGTTTCTCGTTTATAAGGCATCAACGTAGAAGGGGACCTGCCGACCCAGATGACAACTCCCCATTATGCTCCCGGGCCGCTCAGCACCTCAGGCAGTTGAAATCCACCATCATCATCTGGATTGAACTCATATACGCGCACGACGGCATCCAACCTCAAAGGTCCATATAAATGTGGAAATCGTTCATCGCTTCCCACGGCGCTTTCGTACTCAATGGGGAGGTTCACAAGATGGGCGTCGATCTCGAGAAGGACGAGATCTCTCCGACCACTGTAGAATCTGTCCGCCACATCAATGACTTGATCGAGCTCTGAGCAGTGGATGAAACCATCTTCTTTGAAGCTCTCTGGCTGATACATCTCTTCGCTTAAAGCATTCTCCCAAATCATCTTCTTCGCAATATGAAAAATGTTCATCGGGTGTCCTTCCTGCTCGAGGTTGTTGGTGTGATGAATGCTTTTTCCATTTCTTTCCAGAAAAACGCATCGTGAGGAGAATTTTTAGGGTTGCTGGCACATGGTCGCTGGTATTCAACTGCGAGGGCCCGCATAGAACGATGATAGGGATTTTAACCAGACTTCCGAGCTTCGACGAACTCCTCCGGTCTGTCGAGTAGTTCTTGCACCCGGGCAAAATAACGACCAGCATGGAGGCCATCCATCAAGCCATGATGTCCCTGAACCGATAAAGGCATATGGAGTGAGCCCCCCTTTTGAAATATCTTTCCCCAGGCAATGCGCGGGACCGAATCGACTGGATGCATATGAATAGGATGCATAAATCCAGTAAAAGAGATCCAGGGGATGCTCGTCATAAAGAGCAAATCATCCTGACCCGGCTCATTTTCAAGAACCAGTTTCTCCTTTACTCGAGAGACGCTCTTTTCGGAATCTTGAATGAACTCGTAAAAATCATCGACATACTTGAGGGTACAGAAGCTGAAGGTCTCATCCTCAAGCAGGATAGTAATCGACGGATGGACGACCTCATGCTCGATGACCCGTCCCTCACGAATCCGGTAGCGGAACTCAGGTATCGAATTCGCCGCATGGGCAAGTGCGTATGTCAAACCTAACGTAAATGAGACGGATGCGTCTTTTAAAGCCGGCTGGATCTTTGTAACCTCCACATCCGCGCAAACATTGAAATGTGGATAGTCAAAGCGACTGAAAACCTCAAAATGCTTGCGCCTCGGCCACGAATCCATATCGATGTATTTCATGGACGCCTCCTTGACGTCAGTGTGATGGTGCTCGGATCAGTCTTGATAAAAACACGCCCCAGGGTAGATATTGCCATTGCCATTATCAAATTTATCACCGAGAGCCTTCCGCTCTTTTGCTACAAGATTAATAGAATAGCTGGAGAATCAAATGAAAGATCGATCCTCCCTAGACTTCTGAAGTCAGGAATACGTACTCCCCATTTTGCATAAGGATCTCACCATCCACCCCAATCGTGCAGTTCGTGGGGATTACATCCACATGGACTCCAGAGGACCAATCTGCACCTGTGTCCTGTGGATAGGGATTTCCAAATGCGACATGCACCCCGGGAATTTTTTCATCCTGGAGCAGGCGGCCCGTCAAGTGTTTGACGGCTGTATTTGTTCCAATTGCAAATTCTCCAACCCGCCTTCCATTCTCGCTGGAGTTCAAATATGCCCAGACCTCTTCCACGAGAGACTCATCCTCACAATCTACCTTAACAACATAACCTTTTTCGATTGTAAAAGTAACCGGCTGATCTAGAACTCCGTATTTCGGCGAGAAGTAATCTCCCAGCACGTCCGCGACGATGATCCCATCCGCGGTTGCAGGACAGGTGAACACCTCACCTTCAGGCAGGTTTCCCCAATCGCCTTCATGATGATAGCGACCGTGGCACGGAACCCACGTATATTCAGGATTAAATTGTGCGGTGAGGTCGGTTCCCTTTTCTGAGGTCACGTGAATTTTATCAGCGTCTTTAACGAGCTCGTATACCTTATATGTCATCTTATAGACTTGTCCATAGTCTGCGCGCATCCCTTCCCGCATGAGCTGCTCTGTAATGCTGACCATGTGACCATGCCGAACTTTTGAGACCTCTGCCAGGCTCCTTCCCAACTCCATACGCATGGCGAGCTCTCCTTCTTGAGCGCTCGCTGCAAAAAATGTCACCGTGGGCACAAAATCCGCGGCATGCGCCTTCAAGCCTTCGGGCACACTGGTGATGGATCGGGGGGCATATTCTTCCAGACGCCTTAGTTCGACAACCGCCCCAGCGGCAAGCACTTCCTCCTTCAACGCCTCCCCGATAGTAATCGTCTCATCATCGCTGATGATGAATACCCTGTCTCCCTCTCCCACATTCATACAAACGCGAACTGCGTTCTGTGAGCCTTCTCGTAGTTCATTATCCATCACGGTAAAAGTTCCTCCTGGTTCTAATCTGTTTTCAAAGCTTAATAAAGTCCTCAATGTTTAATTTCCGTCTCAGGGGTAAAAGCCCAAATCGAAGAGCAATAAGTGCGACCGCAGTGTAATTCTTTTAATGCGGACAATCCACGCCGGCGCTCATGATAGCAGATATCCTCTTGGCTGGCTCAACCTGGGGTTTGAGAAGGTCGAGACCGTCCCTCTGCATTCAGATGGAATTTCTTTCACGCCGCGGACCCCAAAAAATGTGGCTAGCTCAGGATCAGGCAAGAAATGAAGAGGACCATAAAATCCCACATCTTAGAAGAATCAATTAAAGACCAGAAACATTTTTCGCATCCTTTGCCGATCATTTATATTCCCTCCATCCTCCAATTACGCATATTACGAAACAGATGTGTTGCGAGGAGAATGTTCGACAGATACTCTCGCAAACGTAATTTCATCAAAACCAAGACACATCATCCCGTTAATTCACAACTTTTAATAAGCGCGTACGTACCTTTCGATAAGCTCAACCGCGTTTTCCACCCCATCTTCCCTTCGAATTTGTTCGCCTAATTCGCTTGTGTTCGCCTGGATTGTCTTATCCTTTTGGGTACTTCGATCGCTCGAGCAAGTTTGTCTGCGGAAAGCTTGGCCGCCGGAATCTGGGGAGGACCGGCTCCGAGGGTGTACACTCGGCGACCCCAAAACGGCTGGTCGGCCGTATGCGGAACGACGATGTTGGGCTTACCCGCTCTCAACGCAGCACCGGTCGTACCAGCGCCGCCGTGATGCACAATCGCAGCCATGCGAGGAAACAGCCATTGATGCGGAGTTTCCCCGATAACAAGTGCGCGCTCAGAACCCGCTAATCCCCCAAGATCATCGTGGCTATACGAAATAACACCCCTCGCGCTGGCTTTTCTCATCGCCCGAATTACCTTCTGATGAAGACGGGAGGCGTCCTTGCTGACTGCACTGCCAAATCCAACAAACACTGGAGGGGCGCCAGTTTTGAGGAATGGTTCGATTTCATCCTTGTTCGCAGGGTTCTCCGACTTCTCCTTGAACTAATAACCCGTCACATGTGCATCTGTATCCCAGTCTGAAGGTTTGGGGACCACAAATGGACTAAAGGCATAAAGGATGGGTGTTTTCCTCTTCCGGGCACCCGAAAAGGGCCAACCTGATAAGTGCGGGAGATCGGGGTAACGCGAACGCACGCGGCAGTAGATGAATCTGCTTCCTTGCCAGAAAGTCTGAGTCGTAACCCAATGCGTGAGTCGCTTGTAGAGCCCGCCTAGTTGAATATCAGGAAAAGCCACACTCGGAAACTCGTATGTCGAACGGAACACAGGAAATGTCTGCGCAGAGATGTCCGGGATATGTAGATCTCGCGCGATTTCATGATCGGCAATTGTAAGAAGAAATGAGTGAACGATGACATCAGCTCCCTGACTCGCCTCGTGTGCGAGTGAAAAAACCTCATGGGCAATTGGGGAGACGTAACTCGACATCACCCGCACCATCCGCCACCAACTGCCGCCCTCCTCCTCGACCAATCCCCTCACGAGGTCATCAGGATTTCCAGGCAGAGACGTGAACTGCGTCTCGGAAGAACTGATAAGAGCGTAAAATTTTTCCGGCGCACATAACCGTACGGTGTGCCCCGCTCGGATTAAGCCATCTGCAAGTGCAACAAACGGTCGACATCCCCCCTGGATCCGTAGGTAAGGATGACTACGTGCATGGCTCATTCAACCTGGTCCATGCTTCTTTGCAGCCCATCACCATATCTGCAGCTACCATAAAAATCCTTGATTTTTTCGAGCTTATGTACTTCTAACAAGGGATGAAATATAGGATTCGAGATAAAGCATGGGTGGTTCATATCTCACTCGATGAGGGGATCCAATTCCACCATCCCCGTCGCGAAACATTCACCGCCATCTTCTTCAATTCAGTCAGATATAAAGGCAGCCACATCTTCCGAGATAGGATAAGTTTGAGCTCGCCAATTGATTTGGCCTACCAATGTAGATCATCATGCATGACCCTTATGCTGTTTAAGTGAGCCTCATTAACCAAGCATATGCGTTCAATTAGTTTTTTGATGAGGCGCAATAGAATGCAGAGGCGAATAAAGTCTGGTGGATAAAGGTATTGAATTCACCCACTCCAACCTTCCACACATGACCAAGGAAGTTTCAACCGAAAAGCTTTATCTTGAGATCGATCACAATAGATTCCCATTTAGAATCAGACACACCGATCAAACCAACCTACGTACATAGTCCATGTTGAGTTTGAACGAGTAGATTCACTCATCTTGTGATGGTGAAATATCAACTCGTTGGAGCAAGATATATCGCTTGCTTGGCTCTGTCTCAGCGATATACTTGCTTCGCCACTGCGGGCGATCTTGTGGTGCTGTTCTGAGCCAATCCCATTCGCTCGAAGTAATTAGAACGAGTGAATACTCACCGTCTTCCAACTCTCGAACCAACGCATCATCTGGAAAACCCAGTTCGTAATCAGTGCGTTCTGTTCTTAGATCAAGAGCAATATTCATAAGGGTTGAAATTTCATCCAAATTTTCTTTGATGGCAAGGGCAGGCAGGATTGTGTTAGATACATACATATTCAGATCATCGACTTCTCTGATCTCCTTCTCGAAGGCAAGGATGGGTATAAACCGCACATTATGTTTACCGAATTCAGATTGAGTGGAAATGTCTAATATATTCAATCGAATTTGATAAAGACTTGTAGCTAGTAACAAGAAGATGATCGCAAGCTCTGAGTAAGGTCCTTCACGTGCAAGGAAGAGGATCGAAATAATTATCGAAAATGCTATTGGAGCAAACACTGCATCGAAATACACCTCGTAAGGCAAACTCCCTTTGGTCGCTAATCCAAAATATACAAGCAACCCAACGCCCAATAATGCGGCGAAAGTTGCAGCCGCAATGCTCTTGAGGCTCGATTTTTTCAAGCTGTCAATTAGAATAACCTGACTGCCGAGTACGCAGAGCAGCGCAAAACCAGCCGTAAAGCCTCGTGGAACGATCATCCACCTTTCTCTTGTTGAGAAGAGTATCAGCATCGCAATTAAAGCTAACGGTATTAACCAAATTAGACGCAGGTTCCGTGGCATTCGCTTTTTTGCCAACAAACCGGCAGAAACATACAACACAAAAATAAACCCTGTATTTGCTAATACGAGAGCTTTAAAAGTTGCACCTTCTGTCTCAGAGGATCCTATGGTAACTGACCACTGCTCTTGGTAGGAAATAACATCGGCTGGTCTGAAGCCAAACAGGGGAGAACCAAGCACAATTGTGTTGATAGCAATGATAATAAGAGCTGCAACCGCCATCCCCCCGACAACATACCTAAGGTTTTTCTTGATGAGAGAAAAGCTGAATGGTTTATCAGAGACAAGTCCAAAGCCCATGATGAGGATGACAGCAACGATGGTCACCTCCTTGGTTCGGAGAGCCATCATAAACATCACTCCGAATAAAACCAGCAACCAAGGTTTCCCGTGATCTTTTCGCGCTGATTTGATGTAGATGGCAACCATGGCAAGCATCATGATCATTACCGTGGTATCCACCACAGGCGCTATTATGCGATCGAGAATCGCAGGAATACTAAGTAAGAAACCAACGGCAATCACGCCGTTGATTGGAGATGAATTCTTTGAAAATGATCGTGCCGAATAATAAACAAGCACTGTGCTAATAAAAGCGAGAAACACAGAAAAGGCGCGGTATCCCTCGATAGGTGTTCTACCGAAGAATGTAAAAAATCGGATGATGAATATATGCGTATACCGATTAAGCACGAATGTATTTTCGAGGCCCCGCAAACCAGTGTCCAAATACATTAAGGTATCGGTGCCGGAGACTTGGCCTCCATGATTACGACTGAACGAAGCAATTATGGCTGCCCCTAAAACCACCGCTAGAATCTCAGCACCATGCGCGATTACGATCCAATTGACCTCTGAATATCTACTTTTAGATTTCTCGATCATCCAATACTCCCAAATCTCCTGTCTATACTACTCTCAAGGTGAGTTCGCAAAGCGAGAGAACTATGCAAACTTAGGATCCTGGATTCAACTACGAAGTGCAACAACGGATGAATAATTGAAGAATACTTGATTTGGTGATTTGAATCCAAGACATTTTCTGGGCCGGTTGTTGAGTTTCTCCATGACGAACTCGATTTCAGTCTCAGTGATCGTAGCGAAATTGCGCTTCTTTGGAAAGTACTGGCGAATGAGACCATTCATGTTTTCGTTCGTCGCTCTCTCCCAGGATGAGTAGGGATGAGCAAAGTAAACATCAGTATTCAGTTCTTTCGCGATACGCTCATGGCTCGCAAACTCTTTGCCATTATCCGCTGTGATCGTGTGGGTTCGGACCGGCAGCGACTTCAGGAGCTCGATCACGGCATCCGCCACGGCTTGAGCAGTCTTGCGCTCGACCTTTCTCAAGAGAGCCAGGCGGGACTTCCGCTCGGTCAGGGAGACAATCGCATGACGATGTCCTTTTCCAATAATCGTATCGACTTCCCAGTCACCCAGGCGCTGGCGAGTATCCACAATAACAGGCCGCTCGTCGATACTCACCCTGTTTTTGAGCTTTCCACGCCGGTTATAGCTTCCATAGCGCTTCCTCTGCGCTTTTTCTGGCATCGTAGGTGACGATGGAGATCTCCTCCCGCATGTTTATCCATGAGAATGTACTGGTAGATCTAGTTTGAAGACCGTAGTTCACCTTGAGCCAAATCCGATCCTTGCTCCGGGCTCCATTCCTGGTGAATCAATGCTTCGATCAAGATCCAGGTAGATACTTCTATGCGATACCTGGCTTTCTTTCGTCTGTTCGAAGCAAACTGATGAGCTTGCTTTGGTCGATAACCTCTCAGCCCGCGATTGCGTCTAAGTTCTCGGCTGACTGTGGATTTGTGAACTTTGATCAGGTCAATAATATCCGTTTGATTATGTCCTGCTTTCAGAAGTGCATAAAGCTGGTATCTTTGTACTCGGGTAAGCTGCATGTAGGTTCTCAACCTTGCTCCTTTGACGTGGTGGTTTAAGAAGCATAGTTGCTACTGCCGCTTACCTCTTATTCCAACCTTCAAAGTTGCATTTGTGCGTTGAATCTGCGAGACTAATCTTGCACGACTAAATATTTTATTTCATAGAATCCACATCTTTAATATTATGGTCAATCCTTCCATAGAATTCAGGACGAGCGAGTATCAAAGAAAACAGTTGAAAGGAGAGAGTATAGTTAAATGTGGGATTAAAAATCCCAATATTCTTGCGCGCGAGGTTATTGATTGCAGAGGATTTCCAACAGTTGAGGTAGATATTTGGATCAATGGAGACCTTTCAGGAAGGGCTGATGTTCCCTCAGGACGGTCAACAGGTAAACGCGAAGCGACCGAACAGAGAGATGGCGGGAAACGTTGGGGAGGGCAAGGTACACAAAAAGCTGTCAAGAATGTTATTGAGATTATCCGTCCGAAGCTTGTAGGGAAGGATCCACGCGATCAACGTGCCATTGATGCCTTAATTTGTGATCTCGATGGCACGCCGACTAAATCGAAGTTGGTCGCTAACGCAATCATTGGTGTCTCTCTGGGTGTAGCCAGGGCGACAGCTAAAGCGTTGGGGCTCTCTTTCTTTAAGTATATTAATTCAGATTCTTATGTGATCCCTGTCCCTTTTGTCAACCTTATCAACGGTGGAAAGCTCACTTCAAACGATCTTGAAATCCAAGAATTCATGTTATACCCACTGGTGTAAAGAACCTATTAGAAGGACTACAAATTTGCTATGAGATCAACATGCTATTGCGGGATCTGATCGTTGATCGGTATGGGAAAATAGCCGTAAATGTTGGCGACGATATAGTCACTGGACCAACCGGCACAAATGTTAATGACCTGAAGATATTGCTTGTTGGCAAGGGATAGCATCGCCGGCTATCAGAATTGAGTTTATCCTCCACGAAGGAGTGAAAACGTGCGTACAGATAGTTTTTTCAACAAAGATTTCATTTCTCTGCTTGATTGGAGTAAGGAAGAAGTTGACACTATACTCGGCCTTGCTTCAACACTGAAGGAACGGTTCGCTTTTGGTGAATATCACGATCATGTTCTTCGCGCAAAGACGCTTTTTATGCTCTTCTATAACCAGAGTCTTCGGACACGGAATAGTTTTGAAGCAGGTATGACTCAGTTAGGGGGACATGCCCATTTTCTTGATCCGACAAAAATATACATGCCTGCAGTAAAAGGCAAAGAAGTTGCCTACTCTACGGAGCGCGTTTCAGATGTCGCTCGCGTCCTATCGCGGATGGGTCATGCCATAGCAATTCGATGTTATGGAGACCCCGTTGAGTGGGTCTATGGAGACGCGAATACCCTTTTAAGAGAGTTTGCTCTCTGGTCCGATGTACCGGTATTGAATATGGAGGATGATATATATCACCCGTTTCAAGCACTAGCCGATATGCTCACGGTGAGAGAGAAGTTTGGTGGGTTTTCAGGTGTTAAATTTGTCATGAGCTGGGCTTATTCGCCAAGCGTGCATAAACCTCGCGCTGTGCCACAGAGCGCCATCGTGGCTGCAACGCTGATGGGCTGTGACACCGTCCTGGCGCATCCACCCGAAATGGAGTTGGACCCAGAAATCATCACAGAATGCAAAGCAAATGCGGCCATGAACAGTACAAAGTTCGAGATTTCTCATGACTTTGAAGATTCGTTCAATGATGCTCATGTCGTATATCCAAAGGCCTGGACTGCCACACCCATTTTTAAGCCACCAATTGGTAAAGACAGTATCGAGAAGACTGAGAAAATCTTCGAACAATATAAATCCTGGAAAATGACAGCAGACATCATGAAAGTGGCAAACCACGAAGCTATCTACATGCACTGCTTACCCGCTGATCGAGGCCACGAAGTGAATAACGACGTAATTGATAATACAGACGTCAAACGCGGATGGAAAAGTGTCGTTTTTGATCAAGCTGAGAATCGCCTACACGTTCAGAAAGCAGTCATGAGCTTGGTTATGGGGGGGCGATTGTAAATCTCAGAAAAACCCGCTTGAGACGGATCATAGCCAATCGAACATTCGTTCCCAAGAATGGCATTGAAAGAATTTTCACGAACGTGTCAATGAAAGGTCAGCTTCTCTAATGGGTAACCATATTGACCAGGCATCAAAGGTTATAACCAAATATGCGAGCGCATTGGAGAACATGCAATTGCTCGTTAGGGCAACTTTTTTTTTGCAAATATCTGCGAAGGATATTATATGGCTTCACTAAGCACACAATTTCTAGGTGTTGATTTTCCGAATCCCTTCATCCTGGCCTCGGCACCATCAACCGCAAATGGGAAGATGGTAAAGCGTGCCTTCGAGCTTGGTTGGGGCGGTGCTATTTTAAAAACGGTTGGTTTAAAACCAACTCCAAACCCAAGCCCAAGAGTGCAGATCATCAAATCGGGCCGAGACAAGCGGGGGATGATAAACATCGAGCTCATCTCCACACTGACCGTGGAGGAATGGGAGAGAGAGATCGACTTAGTTCGCGATATTTATCCTGAGCGTCCGCTAATTGCCAGCATCATGGGAGGTGGCAGACCGGAAGACTGGCAGAATGTCATCGAACGGATCGAACCTCGTGGCGTCAATGCATTTGAGATGAATGTTAGTTGCCCCAACTTCGCAGAACGTAAAGGGGCGCAGCTAGGACAAGACCCTGAATCCTTGCGAAAGGCGATCACTTGGGTGAGGGAAGCGACCAGCCTACCCGTCATTGTGAAGCTAACACCAAATGTGGCTGATATAGTTTCTCTCGCTCGTGTCGCCGAGGAAGCCGGAGCTGACGCAGTGACGACAACGAACACACTTTCTGGCCTAGCAGGAATTGACCTGGACACCTTCCGCCCACAGCCAACAGTGGATCAGATTGGAATTTTTGGAGGGTATAGTGGACCTGGGCTCAAACCAGTCTCCCTGCGCTGCACCGCTAATGTGGCACAGAATGTGGAAATCGGCATTTTCGGATGTGGTGGCATCACAAGTTGGCATGATGCGGCCGAGTATATGACTGTTGGAGCATCTGCTGTACAAATCTGCACCGCAGTCATGTGGAATGGTTATGAGATTATTAGCAAACTCAAAAAGGGGTTGTCCCAGTATATCGACAAGAGAGGTTATACGTCACCAGCAGATTTGGTTGGCAAGGCTTTGCCGTGGATAAAGTCATTTCCTGATCTTGATCTTGAAGTCAAATTAATCGCTTCAATTGATGCCGAACAATGCAATGGTTGCGGTATATGTGTGAAAGCCTGTCAATCTGGTGGCTTTGATGCTCTTGATTTGGTTGATGACGTGGTAGTGGTCAATTTTTACAAATGCGATGGTTGTGGATTATGTGTGGGGGTATGCCCGTTGGGCGCGGTCACAATGGAGCATGCAGATAGAGTCAGGGAATAATCTTTTGGTGATGGTGTGATGGACTGCTCAGACGTCTAGCGAGGCTTTCGGAGCGTGATTTTTGATCAAACCAAAGACCGTTTTCGCGTTCAGAATGCTGCGATGAGCCTTTTGCTGGCTGGGAGATTGTAGGGAACCCTGATGTTGCCAGATTGAGTGCAAAACCGGATTTGCCCTTCTATATGATTGGTTTGGAGAACGCTATGTATCAATTACTCATAAAAAACGGTATCTGTGTCAACCCCAGTGGGGAGTTTCAGGCGGATATAGCGATCTCCGAAGGGAAGATTGTGCACTTTGGTCAAGCGATCGACCTTACCGCAGAGCGGGTTGTGGATGCAACTGGCCAATATGTAATGCCAGGCATCATCGACACACACGTCCATCTGCCATGGCCATCATCTGCATTCGACTCAGTCGATGACTATACATCTGGATCAACTGCGGCAATGTGCGGGGGCGTTACAACCATCATTGAATATGTCGTACCTGACGAGAGTGGCAGGATCCTACCGGCTCTTAACAAGCAGATGAAATCAGCCGAGAGTTCTTCGTACGTGGATTTCTCATTTCACGCCATCCTTCGGAAGGTCACGCCACAAACGCTCAAGGAAATGGAAAAATCTGTCGTGCAGGGAATTACTAGTTTCAAGATCTATACTGCCTACAGCGGCTTCCAACTCGGCGATGAAGACATTTTGGCCATCCTAAGGAAAGGCAAAGATCTTGGTGCACTTGTCTGCTTCCATGCTGAGGATGGCGTGATCGTCAATACCGCCACTCAATGGCTTGAACAGAATAAGAAAACGGATATCCAATACTATCCTGAAGCCCACCCAGCTGCTGCCGATGTGTCAGCTACCCATCGTGTTATTACGTATGCGAAGTACTTGGGCGCGCGCATCCACATCGTTCACGTTAACACTGGAACTGCCGCATCCTTGATCGGCGAATCGAATCGAGCAGGATGGTTTATTACCGGCGAAACCTGTCCACAATATTTAATGTTCACAGATGATGTATACAAGACAGGCAAGCCTGAAGCTAATTATTTTGTACTTGCGCCCAGCATGCGCACTGAATCTGACCGCCTTTCGCTTTGGCGAGCTCTTGATTCAAATGAACTTCAGATGGTCGCCACCGATCACTGTCCTTATACGAGCGCCCAGAAGCTCGAAAACGCCGGTGATTTTCGGAAGATCCCTGGAGGCGCAAGTGGCATAGAGATCAGTCTGCCCATTCTCTTCACTTATGGCGTTGAACAGAAACGGCTATCACTCTCTCGTCTCGTCGAGGTAATGTCTACTAATCCTGCAAAGATATTCAACTTGTTCCCCCGGAAGGGTATTATCGCGGTGGGAAGCGACGCAGATCTAATTATCTATAATCCCAACAATGAGACACGTATTGGCGCTGGGAAACTACATTCCAATACTGACCATACGATTTATGAGGGACTGAATGTGAAGGGAAAACTCACGCAGACCATCCTGCGTGGCGAAGTGGTTTCAGAGAATGGTGAGCCCGTTGTAAAAATCCCGAATGGGCAATATCTCTCTCGTGAACCATACTAGGTAACCAAGCTAAAGGTTTTCTTCTCACAATAAGCGATTAAATTATGGGGTGTATAAAATTGACGAGCAATACAGAATTCTCTAAAATGGATATTAATGTTGGAGAGGAGGATGTATACGGAAATAAAGTAGAAAGCCGAACGCGGAAAATTGTAAGATTGAGCCACTACGAATAACAAGTAATGACGAGGAGGAGGAATCATATGATCAGCAAATTCTATACAGTGAAAAATGGTGCGTTACTAAGAGCGGTCGGAATCGGGGTACTGATGACCGTTCTGGCACTGGGAACAGCAATGTGTGCACCAGCGGTGGAAGAAGCACCAGCGGTGGAAGAAGGCGTGACCCTTGCCATTGAGCACTTCAGCGTTATTGAAGGGACGACTTGGTCAGGAGCCCAAGATCGCGCCGGAAAGCGAATCGCTGAAAAATATCCGAATGTAGAATACGTATTCAGGGAGGAAGTAGGGCCCGATCTCACAAATCCCTACGCCGAAGAGTTGATCGCTGATGGGGCCGATATTGTCATAGGGAATGCAGAGTTCATGGGGATGCCCCTGAAGGATATCGCGGATAAGTACCCTGAGGTTTATTTTGGATCCGTGATTGCCAGCGATCTGACCACGAAGCGGAACTTTATAAGATACTTCCCCAAGCAGTATCAGGCGCTGTACCTGGAGGGGCTCATCGCTGGGGCTTTAACCGAGACAGGGAATATCGGAATTGTTTCAGCCTTCCCATCGGTACAGGTCATCAGGCGGCAGGCTGGCTTTTATCTCGGGGTGCAGGATGCGGCGGAATTGCTCGACAAAGACATCACAGTGTACGTGAAGTACGTAGGTGATTGGTACCTCCCCACGGAAGAACGCGATATTGCCGAAACTCTGGTCACACAGTACGATGTGGATGTCTTAACCCAGCAAACGGATTCCGGATCGCCTCTGGACGTTGCTACGGAGCAGGGAATCTGGTTCATCGGCAAGGACATGGACATTGTGGGCTTCTACGGATGGTCAAATACAGACACCGTAGCCGTCTCATTCGACACGCGCTGGGAAGTTCTCTTTGAGCATATGATTAAGGAGTATCTTGCCGGCGAGCAAAACCCAGAAACTGTTCTCTACCTGGGGATGGACGAATCAATCGTCCTGGCTGATGGCACTGAGTTCCCCACTGTGGACATCATGAACGACAACAAAGTCGGTGTCGACGCCATCAGTCCATCAGCGCTCCCGTTGATCCCGACTGAGATTGTGAGCCTCGTGGAGGAAAGAAGAGCCCAGATGATCGCCGGGGAATGGGATCCATTCGACGTGCACGCCTTCGTCAGCAATGGGACTGGATTGGACCTCGAAGGCACCCCGGTTCCGTCTGAAGGAACCGAAGTCAAGCCTGCCAATGAGATGCCGACTGATGAGTGGCTGTTGTCCCTTTTCAACTTCGATCTGGCTGGAGTGACAATTCTGGAGTAGCTTGGAAACCAGTGATCACTTAGGTCACCGTTGATGCATAACAAGTTTATATAATCTGCAAGCATGAGTCTCCCAACCTTTGGGACTACCCTCAGTACGGGAGGCTCATGCCCATAGATTTGAGACAATTTCCCGTAGCGAATTCGGATATCAGGCGTATCGAATTCACTTTCCCAGTAAGAAGACACACACAATCATAGCGGTTGGATTCGGGTTACTTAGACTAAAATGGACAAGTGTATAAAGTGCTCCTAGAAGATATACAACCTGGTGACACGATATTGGAAGCGCGGGGAATCACGAAGCGGTTTCCGGGCGTGCTAGCCAATGACAAGATTGATTTTGAGATACGAGCGGGTGAGATTCACGCCGTTCTTGGGGAAAACGGCGCTGGAAAAACCACCTTGATGAAGATCCTTTTCGGCCAGTATCAACCTGACGAAGGTGAAATATTAATCGGTGGCGAAGAGGTCAGGTTCAAATCCCCTCTCGATGCCATCGACCTTGGAATCGGGATGGTTCATCAGCATCGTAAACTCATCCCCGCTCACAGTGTCATCGAAAATATCATCCTCGGCCATCCCCGCGCCGGGAAAATCCTCAATCTGAAGAGAGCTGAAAAAGAGATTCTTGAACTTTGCGAAAAGTATGGATTCGGCATAGATCTGGATGCAAAAGTTTGGCAGCTTTCCGAAGGTGAGAAACAGTTGGTGGAGATCTTAAAGGCACTCTATCGTGGCGCAGAAGTTCTCATTCTTGATGAACCCTCCTCTGCGCTTACGCAGATCGAAACCGATAAACTTCTCGCCTCCATCAAGGCCATGTCCACAGACGACCTTGCCATCGTCCCATTCATCACCCACAAACTTCCCATCGTATTACAAATAAGCGATCGTGTGACGGTATTACGGAAAGGAAAGGTTGTCTGCTGCATCGATATCTCTGAAGCTACCGAACAGAGTCTCGCGATGGAGATGGTCGGACGAGAGGTAATCTTTCGGATTGAACGGACCAAGGTTGAAAAGGGAGAGAAGATACTACAGGTCGACGACCTCTCTGCCATCAGCGATAAAGGAGTCATGGCACTGAACGGCGTCTCCTTCTCTATCTGTGAAGGAGAAATATTCGGGGTAGCGGGAATCTCTGGTAACGGACAGCGCGAATTGGTAGAGGTGCTTGCCGGGCTTCGCAAACCAGAGGGAGGCAGCGTGCTGCTGGACGGGAGAGATATCACATTTGCCAACAGTTTAAAAAGGTGGCGGTTGGGAATCGGGTATATCCCTTCGGATCGCATCACCGTAGGTTCGATCGCAGATTTCTCCCTGATCGATAATATCACGATGAATTATTACTTTGATCATAATTATTACCGGCGAGGCGTTCTCGACACAAAGAAGATCCGAGAACTCACCAAAGACATCATCGCAGAATATGACGTTATCACTCCTAACGCCGACATCGCGGCGAAAAGCCTCTCTGGAGGCAACCTTCAAAAGCTCATTCTGGCGCGTGTCCTCTCCCGAAAGCCGCGACTATTGATTGTGGATTTACCCACGCAGGGGCTCGATGTTGGGGCCACCGAATTCGTTCGTAATAAGCTCATCGACGCCACAAAGGAAGGAGCGGGCGTTCTGCTCATCTCCGAGGACCTTGATGAGGTGCTATCGCTGAGTGATTGGGTCGCGCCGATCTACGATGGCGAGTTTATGGGAATCCTTCCAGGTGAAGGAGCAAAACGAGAACTCGTCGGTGCCATGATGGCAGGAATCCATCTCGACGAGGAATCAGCATGAGGATTGGCGGCCACGAACTTAAGCTGGAGAAGAGAATCTCGCTATCTGGCTGGCAAGCAGCAGGGATCTCCATCCTTGCCATCTTCGTCGCTCTTGCCCTCTTCAGCCTGATATTCATTTTCGCCGGAATCAACCCTCTCAGCGCCTACGTTGAAATCTTCTCCTACGCATTCGCAAATCCCTTCGGCCTCCCATTAACGATGAGTCGATTCATCTTCATTTTACTTTGCACCTATGCTTTCATCATCCCGTTTACTGCCGGACTATGGAACATCGGCATGGCAGGCCAGCTCTACGCGGGATCATTAGCCGTTTACGCTGTGCTGCTTGCACTGGGTGTTAAAGAATTTCAAACCGTTGAACTTCCCACCACACTTGTGACATTGATGATGTTGATTGCGGCAATGCTTGGAGGCGCGTTCATTGGCGGGATCGCAGGATTTTTAAAGGGGAAATATAACATCAACGAAATCGTTGTGACCATGATGTTAAATTTCATGACATTCTGGGTGGTTTCATTCTTTATTAAAGAAGGCGGCATCTTCATGAACCCTGGAGGGAGAGGCGAAAGTTTTGAATTACCCCCTTCCCTTCAGCCACCTTTAATCATGAATGTTCCTTTCACCATCTTCATCGCGCTTGGTGTGGCTTTGTTGTTGTATTTCGTGCTGCGCAAGACCAAAATCGGTTATGAAATACGGGCGTACGGCGAGAATCCGACCGCAGCCGCATATGCTGGAATAAGCAAATTCTCGATCCCGGTGCTTGTGTTTGTCCTGGGCGGAGCGTTAGCCGGTTTGGCCGGGTACCACTACTTCGCCGCAGTTCCAGGTGTCTATAAAATCGCCAGGAATTATGGGAACTTCGGCGATCTTGCGTTCTATGGCATCATCTGCGGGTTAATTTCTCAGGGGAATCCATTGGCTGCCATCCCGGTGGCGCTGCTTTTTGGCGGGCTATCGATAGGCGGCAGGTTCGTACAGGGAAAACTCGGCATGAGCTTTGGGGTGGATTTCGCCCTGCTCGGTGTTTTAATGATCACGCTCGTCGCGTTTCAGTTTTTTTACAGGTATAAGATTATTTGGGTAAATACTCAAAAGGAGAGCCTTGATGTGGGAGTTCTTCGTTAGAAGCCTAGACGCCTCAACTATCTTCACAATTGCAGCGCTTGGTGAACTCTTCGGACAGCGTTCTGGGATTCTCAATGTGGGGATCGAGGGCGTTATGCTCTTCGGCGCCACCCTGGGCTTCATCACCGCCAAGACCACGGGCAGCTACCTGCTGGGCTTTCTGGTCGGAATCACCGTAGGAGGACTGCTAGGTCTGCTGCATGGTTTCTTTTCCATCACGCTCGGAGGGGACCAGGTAGTGAGCGGCATGGGAATATGGATCCTGGGCTTCGGACTGACCACGTATATCGGCAGCCCTTACACCGGCCCACTCGGGATGGAGCGAATCCCCAAGATTCTCGGTCTCTCCCCCTTCTTCTTCGTGGCCATAGCCCTGACGATAATCATTTGGTTCATACTGTCGCGGACGAGCCTGGGACTACGTATTCGATCGGTCGGAGAGAATCCAGAAGTCGCGGAGGTATCAGGCATCAGCGTCGCCAAGACGCGTTATTTATGTGTTGTCGGCGGTGGGATGTTGATGGGCTTTGCCGGTGCGATCTATTCCCTGGATTACAACCCCGTGTGGAACTACAACTTTCTCCTGGGTTGGGGTTTCATCGCCCTGGCGCTCGTGTTCTTCTCAATGTGGAATCCCTTCATCCTCCTGGGTGGTTCCATCCTTTTCGGCACCCTCTGGCAGTTGTCCCTTAACCCACAGCTCTTCCTCCCTGGCCTCATGTCCCGATACATTTGGAGGACGGTGCCCTTCGCCATCACACTTGGTGCCCTGCTGCTCATGTCCACGAAGTGGTTCAGGACGAAATGGGGGGCTACCAAGCCCGAAGCGCTCGGGCAGCCTTACGTTAAAGATTAACGTCGAGATCGTAAATTTTCCACATCACATGGGGATGGAATTTGTCGATCGGGCTGTTCAGGGCAGAGGACAACCTTGCGAGTACTATGTGCTATTAATTAGAAGAAAATCAGACAAAGTATATCTTGTGTATTAAGGACTGGGCTGATGCAAATCAGCCCTCTGATATATCCTTACATGAGTTCCCACATATGCCGCGTGGCTTCCATGTGACCCAGATGCAATCCTGTGTGCTTTAATACATGCAGGAGCGACCAGCCGACGGTGACGATTTCCCCATCACGCGGGGAGGCTCGCTCCTCAGTGAGAACTGTGAGGTTTAGAGATCCAAGTGACTGCTCGACGTAATCTAGGGCATCATCCAGACGCTGACTCAGCTCAGATGAATCAAGCCCATTGATTGCGAACTCCTGATCACGCTGACGCCCGGAAGGCTCGTCCATAACGACATCGCCAACCCAATATCGTTCTGCCCCGATGATGTGCACAACGAGAACACCGATCGAGTTCATGTCGGGTGATGGCTTCCAATCCAGCGCTTCTTGAGATAAACCATCCAGAACTCTCTTGCAATCTTGATGCAGATCTTTGAGACGATCCACATAGTCATCATAGAACTTATCCATCCCGTAAGTCCTTTCTAATCTTCCATGGCTGAAAGAGACCGGTTATGTGAGAAGAAGCCCACAGCAAGCTGCGGGGTTTCTTCCTAGGAAAAAGCCCCCCGCCTTGCCATTCATCCCTGCGGCAAGCTGCAGGGTGTTCTGGCTTTTTCCCATAAACGATGCCAACACCTGGTAATGATTCAGAGGGATTCCATGATCTTAGTCGAGTAGATCATGTACATGTGCTCGATCATTCCAATAGCGCAGACATCTTACTCCTTCATCGTCGATCTCAAGTAATGAGACGCTGGCGTTGTCTAAGGTCGCACGAAAATGATCCTCAAGGATCGTTGCTCCGATGAAGGATAAAAGGAGATGATGAAGGGAACCCCAATGACCTATGCACAAGATATTCTCCAAGTCCCACGCCAATAAATCTTCCATCAGCCCCGATATTCTGTCATTGTCGCTGAGCAGCCACGCTTCGTGCCGATCAGGCTGCGCAATCTCAGGCGTAGATATCGGCAGACTGGCACGATATTTTTCATCGTTCCCCCAATCCGATTCGATCAAACGACTATCGAACTCGCAAAATCTGGTCTGAATCTCAGAGAGCGCAAAAGTTTGCCACGCTCGTGCGAGCGGGCTGATGAGTGCGAGGTCGAATTTCATATCGGCAAATTTTAAGATGAGACGACGAGCTTGCAGCTTGCCTCGTTCGCTCAATTCCGGGTTGACCGAATCATCAGACTCCCCTGCCTGACAGGTACTTTCTGCATGTCTAACTATCCATATTTTTTTCACATACTCAACTCAATACCACGCTAGATGGATCTGCTTCGAAATCCGCTTAAGCTCAACAACCTGAGTGTAGATAAAGATGGAGTGAGTTTGGGATTGGAGTGCTTTCTAAGAGAATTTGATAATGATCCCACAGTAGCTTTACCCAGAAATTATTAATTTGTGCTCCCGGTTTACAATGAGCGGCTGTGCAGTGGGAGTTCCTGAGATAGGCATGTTGGTCATCGATTGAACTTAATCCACCAACCCCCAATACTCGATGACATCAGGAAGAGGCCCATCAAGATATTCAATTAACTTCTTCGGATAGAAAATATCAGTTTGCAGTCGATCAAGAGGGAGCCAGGCTACATCCACCTGACCATAATCATGGTGCGTCCCCTTACCTGGTTCTGCGTTCCCTTCAATCGAACACTCGAAGATGAATTCAATCTGATGAAGCTCGACTTCCGTTTGAGTGGGACCAGTAACTTTAAACTTGCACTCTCGGATAAACCTCAGACCCTTGTTGACCACCGTCACACCCAACTCCTCACGGCACTCGCGAATCAGAGTCTCGTTCAGGGTTTCGCCATGAACTTGGGCGCCACCTGGCAGAGCAAAGTAATCTCTCTCTGCATCAGCATACTTTATTGCGAGGATCGAACCATCACGAATGATGATAGCTTTGGCACAGTTCCGGATATTATTCATTCGTATGCTTCAACCGGTATCTAGGCGATGGTTGCCCACGTAATTGCATCATCGAGTTTATGAAAAATTCCTGAATATCTTCGTTGCTCCCTCCCCTCCGAGTGGGATTCATGTAACCGCAATCTTGTCATTTGAATACTGGGTGTAGATTTTGTCAATGACGATCGTCTTTACCCTAGTAAGGGCCCGATGAATTTCCGCAAAGTTCGTATACAGAGGTGCAACCCCGAATCGAATGTTGTCCGGCGCACGGAAGTCGGGAATGACTTTGACCGCTGGAGGAGGAGATTCGATCAGGGCACGGCAGATGCGGAAGCTTTCCGGATGGCGTAATGAGACATGGGAACCTCGCATCGATGCGCGTCGCGGAGAGCCCAATTTAAACCCCAATGGGAGAAGCCACTTCTCAAAGAGGAAGATCAAGTATTCGGTTTGCTGGACGCTCTTCGACCTCAGACGCTCCATACCTGCTTCTAGGATTAGGTCCAACGCTGGTTCGAGCGCCACCATAGAGAGCATCGGGGGTGTGCCCACCCGAAAGCGAGAGATATTCGCAGCGGGTGTAAAGGCAAGTTCAAACCCGAAAGGATTTTCTGCAGCAAACCATCCCCACATCGGCTGCATCAGCTTTTCTTGGAGCTCCCTGCGAACATAGAGAAAAGCAGGGGCTCCGGGTCCTCCGTTGAGGTATTTATAGGTACAGCCCACTGCGAGGTCGACATCAGCGTCCTGGAGATTCAGCCGCACAGCACCAACAGAATGGCTTAAGTCCCACAGCATTAATGCCCCAGCATCATGAGCTCGTTCTGTTATTCGAGCCATGTCGTACATGAATGCACTCTTGAATGCCACATGTGTCAGACATACGAGCGCGGTACTGTCGTCGATTGATTCACTTACAGCCTCCGGGGATATTGAAATGCTGTCTTCAGACGGGATAAGCCGGAGGCGATGTCCTGATCCAAGAAGATCGATAACACCCTCAAGAATGTACAAATCTGACGGGAAGTTGAAGACATCACTCACGATATTAACGCGATCCAACTGCGCCTGGAGCGCGGCAACGACCAGCTTGAAAAGGTTGATCGAAGTAGCTTCGGTTACGAGCACCTCATCCTCTTCGACGCCGATCAATCTGGCAATTTTTGCACCCAATTGAGTCGGGGAATTAATCCAGCTATCATTCCAACCTCGAATGAGACGCTTTCCCCACGCCTCTTCAATCGTATCTCGCATGAACTGCACCGAACGTTTTGGGAGACGTCCGAGCGAGTTACCATCCAAATAAATAAGATCATGATCATCGATGACAAATTCGTCACGGAACGAGGCCAGGTCATCCTGTTGATCGAGTTGCTGTGCAAGTTCAATTTTCGTGCTGTTGAATTTCAATGTCATCCCTCCGAATGAATGCCTGATCTTTTCTTTGAACTTGATGCGGAGGAGCCTTCAGGTTACGTATTCTCCCACCTGTCCTGGTTAACAGCCTCGTGTACAGAATGAATTTACGATGCTGATCTAAGGTTCGGGTTTCTCTAGCTCTAAAATTCTGATGCAATTCTTTCCATGGCTTCCTTCAGCAGCCCTCGAGGAGATGGGACGCAAATCCGCTGAAACCCAGCTCCTTCATCCCCGAAGAATTCGCCATCCTGAAGCACAACGTTGGCTCGGTGATAAATGCGCTCATGTACTTCATCGGAACTTAGTCCGTACCCCCTGAAATCGACCCACGCGATGTAGGTTCCTTCCGGTATCCGATATTTGACTTCGGGCATTTTCTCCCGGAAGAATACATCCAGGTACTCCAAATTCGCATCGATGTAATTATTAACTTCCCCCAACCACGGTTCACCATGGTTGTAAGATGCAATAAGCGCCGTAATTGCAAAGGGTGATGGCATCTTCATCCCCAGCAGTAAAACGAATCTTTCTCGCCATTCTCTGTTCTCGATAACAATATTCGAGCAGTGCAACCCTGCGGTATTGAAGGTCTTGTTGATAGACGTACATGAGATCAACCTGTCGTCATCCACCAGTCCACAAATCGGGTAGTGGGTCTGATCTGTGCGGATCAAATCGCCGTGGATCTCATCGGAAACCAGGACAACATCGTTTGCGATGCATATCTCAGCCATTTTGATGAGCTCGTCTGGACGCCAGACTCGACCGACAGGATTATGAGGGCTGCAAAGTAAAAACAGGGTATTTTTCGGGTCCTTTGCTTTCTCCTCGAGGTCATCAAAATCTATCGTGTAGTACTGATCGTTCTCCACAAGCGAATTGCTTACAACCTTGCGCCCATTTCTCTCTATGGTGGACATGAAAGGGGTGTACACCGGACGTTGGACGATGACGCCCTCACCCTCCTTTGAGAAAGCCCGGATCAGGGCATCCAGACCCTCCACAGTGCCCGGTGTGTAGACGATGGATTCCCTCTTGATTTTCCAGTCATGTCTGCGCTCAAACCACCCCTGAATCGCCTCGATGTAATTGGGCGAAGTGAGGTGCGTTGTGTACCCGAACATTCCTTGATTGACCCTCGTGTGGAGCGCTTCCAATACGGGTTCAGGACATTGAAAATCCATGTCGGCGATGAATAAAGGAATGGTATCGCTGTCAAATCTATCCGTTAATCCAAACTTTCGCAATAAATCGGCCGCTTCCCATTTAACTGCGTTGGTCCCTCTCCTGTTTATGATTTCATCGAAATCGTATTCCACCTGACCTCCATCGCATTGGGTGATTGGTGTTTACGTATTAATCAATCTCGCGAGGATCGTTATGTGTGCAAATTCATTTCGAAAACCAGCACACACTGGCAAACAACTGATCCGGGTTCCTCGAAGTTACGAATACGATTTATTTCATGGAGGTATGGGCTTCGATTAATTCACGAATCTGAGTGTGGTGAAAAACCTCATGGGAGACGTATCCTTCAAACCATTCCAACCCATTCATCGCATCCAGTCCTCCTGCGAATTTGACAGCAGGATGGTCATCCTCGGGCCAATTATCAAACAGATCCACTGTTCGTGATCGAACTCGCTCGAACCAGAACACGATAATTTCTTTCTTCGTTCCATAAGGCGGCGGTGGAGGCAGAAATGTCACACCATCTGGAGGAACAATACCCTCTAGCAGTGGTGTTGCAATGATATCTCGGAGATAAATTTCATCAATTGCCAGATGCATAAAGATCTCCCCAAGAGACCAGGCATCTTCTCCACTATTTCCACCTGGTTTCCAATCCAATTGATCTTGTGTGATCGGGTCCATTTATCGAAGTGTCTGAGAACGAACTTCTTGCAGCTTGTTGAAGACTTTTAATGCTTCAACCATCACATATCCTCCCTTCCTTAACTCATCGAGATACGGAGTTAATCCACATTGGCAGCGCACCACTCGTTCTAGCGATCAAATCGCCGACCACGCTGAATCTTATCCTGCACTCTGCAGCTAGATTGGTAAAAAAATAGTTGGATCCCTGCGGAAAATCTTCTGCACAGGATTCAGATGTTTTTTGGCTTATATACCTGATGGAATTCTCTCCTCTCTGCAACCAAATCCCCTCGTAGAGACTCCCAACCTTTTTTCCCCAACGACCAGAGCGCTTGCCAAATTTCGCCAAGATGGTATGCAGTGTGGATGATTATTGACATTGAGTCGTTGACGATGTTCTCTTGATCCCAAACATCCAACTTAGCTGACAAATCAATCGCGGCATTTTGTTTATGGGACGCGGTCCTCGAGCTCCCAGGCATGATCAATCACATGCCAGGCAACCCTCCGTACAAAGAAGCGCGGTACCCACCGTTTGCCACCTCGGGGTCCGACGACAGGTAACTCGCCCTGAGCTGCCGCCTCGAAAGCCTCAAGTATTTCCTTGCGGATTCGATCGAGCCTCTCCTTCAACTTACCTTCGTCAACGTTCTGCATCTTCCAACCGATACGTTTGAGATAACTCGCATCAGCCATCAATACATGATCGATGATCCTGGTCAGATCTCGACCACCACCTCGCGGGCCCTTCCGCAACTGAATCCCATCAGCCATTATGACAGCCTCATCGAATGCAACCCAGCAAGATTTCAGCAATGCCTGGAGACGATGTAACTCGTTTGCATCGATGGGTTTTTTATCAGCTGACAGAGGCACATCGGGCGCTCCAAAATCTGTCGTCGAGTTGCCATCAAGACGTTCGACGATATTGAGTGATGATGCTCTCTCTGGTGCTTCAAATCCAAGTTCTGTAGATTGAAGTATTTGTGAATATCTTGAACCAGAATCAAGAAGTGCTTGAAGTGCCAACTCTGCACTTCGCCCAGATCGGCACCATCCAGGCCATTCAACTGCCCCAGCGAACACTCGCTTCTCCCCGATTTCAAGATAAACATCCTGCTTGTTTAGGGACTTTGGCAAATTAATTTCCTCCTTTTAGCGACGCTTAACGCAAGGCGGTTCAGCTGCCCTGCTCACTTCATGCGAGAGAACGGCTTCGCCGTTCTATTAAAGTCAAGGGCTCTGCCCTTGACTCGTCGACCATGCAGCGAGGGCGAATCCGGCGAGTGGTTTATTAACCCGGTTACAGAAAAGTCTAAGTATGCGCTGATTTCGTCCTCTGGTAACAATGGAGTTTGTCACCCAGCGGGTATGTTCAGACCTGCCCCCTTTAAAACCCGAAGCACTCGTAAGGTAATCCATTTGCTAGGCTTGCCTTTGGTCTCGATATCCACCCACATCTTGCCATTCAGGCTATTCTCCAGCTTCCATCGCCCGTCTTCATCCTGTTTGCTGACGATCCACTCAAGTGCGGTCGTCAGTCTTAGATCCTCCCCATAGCCCAGTTCCACCAGGTTCGATGTCGTCTCGAGGATATCGCTCCAATAGCTCAGGGGGAATCCCAGCTTGAGCCAGGTGGAACTCACCCGCTTAGTGTATGGGTAATCCGCAACAACCGGATCACGGCTGAGCAGGAACTCGGCTCCGACCTCCAAAGCACGCTTAACAAGGGAGCTCCGAGCCTCCCTCGGAATATTCAGTAGCGCGCGGATTGCCTTGTTGGCCCCCCAGGCACATGGTCGCTCTTCGTTTATACGGCAGGCGAAGCCCGGGGCGGACTCCGCGGAGGCATTGTCGGTCATCGGCTTCTGACCCACAATGGTATGAACCAGCCAGTCGCGTGCCGCCTGCACACGGGGGTCCTCGCCATATCCCAAACGTTGCAGCGCGAATATCATGTTGCCGTTTAAGCAATGGAAAGCCCCGCTAGGGACCGGCTTCCGATACACCGAGAACGCCCCATTCTTGGCCAGGCTATGGTCCAGGTGGTATTCGCAACCTTTGCGAACACGAGCCTCATCCGGGTCGGCGCCCAGTTCTGCCAGAATGAGCAGAGACCAAACGGTGGCTCGATATTTGGGCGAGTAACCGCTCCCCTCCTTGACCCAGAAGCCATTTATCTCCTGGGCATCGAGAATAATGGGTACGGGACCACTCCGCATTACGGCTGCCCGAGCCGCACGGACTTGCACATCGGACTCGGGCAGGTCCAGCAAGTCTCGCAACGCGAAGTACCTCACGCTCGGGTTCTTTTTATCCTTCTCAAGAAGCCAGGCAAGCGGATCAGTTTTTTGCATTCACACCATTCCATAGCCGTGTCCAGGACCCTTTGATGAACTTCTTCGTGGCCTCACCCAAGGTCTCCATCGCACGTGCGGTCTCATATTGCATATTATCGTCCTTTCGACACTCGTTCAAGGTCATGCTGAGAGTGAATTCGGTAGCTTTCTCGACGGCCTCGAGATTATCGAGAAGATAGTCAATTTTCGCTCGACTAGTCCTCACTTGCCAACCACGACATCCATGAACCCTTGACCGATCGTCGGCTTGAGAGCATTACGCATGACCAAGTCAACCTTTCCCGTAAACTTTCCCGTGAGGTAGCTTTCCAGCTCAATCAACTTCAGGAGACTCGGTGTCTGTTGGGAAGTGACCAGGACATCCAGATCACATAGCCCATTCTCCTCTCCTCACACATGGGAGCTAAAAACGCCCAAGGGGTCCACTTCATGGTGATCAGCGACGATGAGGAGAAGCTAGCGGAGTTCCTCAAGCAACTCGCCTGGAATTGCACTCTCTCTTAATCAGCCCCACCCCACTTAACAAACAGGGAGCACGATGATCTGTGCTCCCTGTGACATTATTTGAAGATTTTCCCCCTTTTTTTTTCTTTACCGAGGACAAGCACATGTGCCATCTGTCCTCGGTTTCCCACCATTTGCCAGGCAGGCTTTCTCGCTCAAACCTTCCCAACACCCCTCAGGCGTCGGTGTCGGCTCCAGCGCCGGTAACGGAGGTGATTTCCATCTGGGAATATTCGTTGGGATTTCACCTAAAAACTTGAGTTTTGCCGTAAGCCCCCAGCAATGAAGTCCCTCTGCATCGTCAGGGTTTTGCACAGCCAACCATTTCCCATCCAGGCTCATGGCGAATACTTCGGTCTCCTCTTCCTCTAGTATGTACCCGACGATCTCAAAAAGAGGGTCAGGGCCAAATAAGCAGGCCATGTCGAGATACGGCCTCACGAGGGTAAGAAAAACACACGTTCCAGACTCATTCGTGTAAAAGCGTCTCGTCTCCGAGACCGGACCATTCGTCCCATTTTGATGGGCAGCTACATTCCAGTAATAAATCTCACAGTCATCCAGGAGGTCGGTCAGGACCGTCCCCGAAGGTACATCGATTTCACCTATCAAGGAAGGACCACTCATCGACGAATCCGTTTGAAGGTCGATGTAATACCCATCCGGTAAACATGTCGAAGTACCCGGTCCATATTCCAGTGTGGCGAATCCCTCGGTAATAACCTCATTGTGCTCAGGTGAAAACAATTCTGGTGCGACGAGCTGCGATGGTGAAGTGCACTCAGGACCCGTAAAGAATGACCGTTTCGAGCTGTAAGGCCCCACGTCTGGTCCTACCATGCCAGCTATTTGCAGGAAGTATCGCCTGACCTCCAGTAATGGCATCCCGGGTACCCAGGAGGTAACCGGTGAACCAGTGCCGCCGAAATAGGTCGTATCTGCCAGGTCACGATCTTCTGAGAGTTGCACGGAGTACCCTTCCACCTGACAGGTCGAGGGATCATCCCATAAGATGACAGGATTCAAATCCGGCACGACCTCAAAGAAAGCAGGATACATGATCACAGGTTGTAAAATACTTACTGGATCACACAAACATACGCCGGCGAGATCGGTGCTGAACTCGGAAACGTTCGACCATGGACCATCGTCTACGCCGTTGACAGCAGCCACCCGCCAGTAGTAATCCGTGCAGTCGCTCAGGAGGATCCCCGTCGTCCTCGCTTTGAATGGTATATTTTCCTCGCGTGAGTCAACCTCGAGGACGCTGAAGTCCGCGGTGGAAGAGACCTGGAGATGATACCCGGCTGGCGTACAGGTCGGGTCAGCATAACCCCATGTGTAAGTGGGATCTGCCGTCATGACCGTGCCTCCATCAACCGGGAGCTCGGTGGTCGGTGCGATGAGCGAGAGCGCATCGCATGGCGACCCTACAATAAACTGCCATTGATCCGATGGAAAGGAAGTTTTCGTAGCGTTCTTAGCGGCTACATCCCAGATGTAGGCAAACCCAACCTGGAGGTCTCCTGGGGGTGACCAGGATTCATCAGAGCTCCCCGTAGGACCGCCAAAACCGGTCGCTGTGATGGTCCCATTCGTCCCGTTCTGCCACAAGTTGATGATGTACTCATCAGGCGGACATTCTTCTTCGCTTGTCCAGGCAAGCAAAGGCCGAAGGTCACTGACCATGGAATTATGCGCAGGGGAATCCTGCACAGGTCCATATGTCAAAACAGGGGAACATGGCGCTGGAGCACAGGCAGACGTAACAATGATGCCAAGCCCAAGAAACAACCAAACAAGAAAAGTGTCTTTCATCTTCTCCTCCTGAGGTGCTGCGATGAGATAACGATCCGGCTTATTGAATTTGGTGCACATTCACCCATGTAACGGATTCAGCAAATGTATTGTGACAATATTCACCGAGCGATCTCGTCATATTGTTGTGCGAAATAACCTTTCTTGCAACCTGCCCTTGGTGCTAGTTGACGGAAAATCCACGGATCCCCGGCGATATTCTTCCTCCAATTACGACTTACGGGATCTTGAAATCCGCAGATAAAGAACAGCACCTTACCATACCAGGTTTCCTTGAAGCTACTCAAGACGGAACACCCGCGTCGATGGGAAACCATCGATCATGAGCACATAGGGTTCTGCATTCGTGAGTTCACCCGGGACTGAGATAAGTAGTTGGACGAGAATCGACTCGTAGGCCTGCTCATCGAGCAGCAGTACCTGAGAAGAAGCTGCGTCCAGCAGCAAGTGAGGTCCTCCAGCGTTCTCAGGATAATCATAGTGCTGGGCCCCCCCTTCATCCAGGATATCCACCGTCACGACGAAGCCCGTCCCCTCTCCTTCGACTATGAACTCGCCCGTCTCGAGATCCAGTTGTTCTGGACTGACCACCTGCACCACCCTGCTCTGCTGCCCCTCCCCCTCATCGAAATCCCAGGAGCCGTAGTACTGGATCCAGGGCAGGAACGGCACAGCTTCCCACTGGACGACGAGGTACTGCGGTAGGTCTAATGAACCCTGGTCATCATAATTCCCCAGCTCATCGAGCCAGGTTTCCATTTCGCCCTCATCCCAATTCCCCCATGAATCCCAGGGCAAGTGTTCCTCCTCAACAGCAAATCGAACCATCCCTGCCGAGTGGTGGGAGTCTTGAGACCCAAACACGTGACCGAGTGTAAAAAGATACTCACCCGAGTTCCGGCCTCCATCTGAAAATGTGCTTAATCCGGAGTAGTGCTGGGTTGCGTATCCGTAATCCCACCAGGTCCATACCGTGCTCTCTGGATGAGCGATTTCACCGAGCTCCAACAACGTCTCAGCATGACTTTTGCTTACAGCCGGCTCTATCGGAAGCCTGGCATAGGTTTGATAGACTAGGACCAACCCCAGAATGAGGCTGATGACCGCGATCAATCCCCGTGTCTTATTTCCCCAGCCGTACTTCTGACTCACGTGTGCAACGCTCCAATCAAGAGGCACAAACAACCCCAGAAAAACGACCGGAGCAGCGAACATGGTGAACCGTGCCCCCAGGCGGATGGAAGCAAAACCAAGCATCAGGAGAGGAAAAAGGAAGACGGTGATCGGCTTCTTCCATAGCATAATGCCATATCCTAAAACTCCTAGGATTCCTGCCAACTTAAAAAAACCGATCCCTTTAAAAGTGTCCGGGACGGACAACTGCTGTGTTTCCCGCAAGGAGGCTACAATTTCAGGATAGATGAGCGTGGTCTTTATGCTGTTTGGTGCAATATCTTGCATGAGCCATGCGGCATATGTCGAGAGAGTTGTCGAGATATATCCTTCGAACTGGGTCCATGTGAGAAACATCAGAAAAATGACAAGAATTAAAATCGTAACTCGCCACGCCCATGGATGGCCAAAGGCTTGTGTGAAACGGCCTCGAGCCCACAGCAAAGTCAATCCCAGAACTGCTCCCCACCACCCTAACCCAACGGTGAGGGCTATCGCGAGCAAGACCGTGAAAGATGATCCCTTCGTCCCCTTGCGCCCGAACAAAACAACGAAGGCGGTGGCAATCCACAAAAGTGAGATGAGATAAAGAGCGATAAAGCTATGCCAGGGGGTGCCAATCGCAACAACCAGCACGATGATGGTGGGTTTTTGGAGCTCAAACCGTGCCGTCGATTCATCGTCCTCAGTATGGTTTGGCACGCGCAAGCGCGGTTGAATCCACACCATCAGGAGCCAGCCGATCATCAACGGAAAAAAGGACGTCGCCCAATCCGTATCGTAATAGCCCAATCGAGTACGAGAGTAGAACGCGGGCGCCAACGATCCCAGGACTGCTGCAATCAGCGCAGCATACGGCGCCCCGAGCTGTAGCGCCCAAAGCGCGATCGGAATTGCCGCAAGCGCTGCCAGAAAGACGGGTGCCCAGAAGGCGATTTGCGCAGGTGAGTTCTGGAATAAGACAGCTCCCACCCCGAGCAGAATTGCCATGGGTGTCCCATCGCTTCTCTGGTTAACGCCTTCCGCGCCCGCTACCCAAAAGTAGGCGTCATGCGTGGCAAGGATGTATTCGTCATCTACTTGATGTTCGGCAGGATCCCACCGGGGAAATTCGAGCAGCCTCATACCTGCGCTTAGAGAAAAGGCGAGGATACAGATCCCGAGGGTGAGCCATGTCTCTCGCCGGATTCCACGCACTTGATGCACGGAGAACATTAAATACGATTCTGCCCAAGAAGATACTCTCATCCAGCGGTTCGGCACGCTCGATAGATAACTCACGATTGAACGTCGATCTTTAGCCTGATACGGGGATCTGCATAAGGAATCATCATTAATCATCGGGAGAAAGTAGATTACGGGCCAGATCATGCCTCGTCCTCTTCGCTCCAGAGATCACCTAGTTAAGTTTCAACCATCTTTATATGGAAAGAACCTGTCGATCAAAGTTCGGGTGTATGCACCAGGATGGATTCTGTTCCAAGCGTCATAGAATTGGAAGATTAGGAAGACGATGATGACTGGTTCGATAAAGTATTTGAACCTCATGTTCTCTCCCCTTTCTGCCAGCACACTTACTGCAAATATGTATGCAGCCGGGATCGCCAATCCAATAAACCTGAGGATTTGCCTCGTCACAATTGCTTGTCGAAGCGCAAGCAATCCTTCGATGATAATCAGGATTATGAGAATAGGTGAAGAAAAGACTCTGTAATAGGCAAATCTCCATGGGAGACGATCAACAATCACATGGTTTGTGTACGCACTGGATGGCCGGAAATAGATATTGAGATTCTCAAGATATGCTCTCACCAGTTGACCAATCGGAGCTGCTTTGACATATTCCAGAAAGTGAGTGGTGAGTTGTCGATTGAGTGCAAGGTATCTAACGTGGTTAAAGTTAGTTGCCCCGGTGGCTTTCGTTTTTCGGACAAGGACTTTCGGCAATTCGCTATTAATGCTTAAGTCGGATATTCCTTCCAGATTTCTCCAGTAACTTGGCAGGTCATTGCTTATGCCCACGGATCGCGTGAGATTAAAGCCAGTAAATGACGATGTTGACAATGTACCAAATTGATTGTGTTGCTTTATCAGATAGAGGCCAAAAACTAGGAGGGTAATCGCCATAAAGCCAACTACGCTCCTCTTCTTCATTCCCACCAATAGAAGGGACACCGAAAACAGCAAGATAAATGGCCATTGAAATATTGACCGAGTGAAGAGAAGTGCCAATACGACTAAAGAACTCGCTAGGAATGATACTTTGGTGTTCCTGCTAACTCTCCACAAGATATAATACATCAGCGTGATAAGAAGTGTGGAAAGGATCGTGGTTTCCAAGAATGTCGCGAAGAGAATGCTTGCGGGATGCAGTAGAAAAACGACCGCTGTAACTATAGCAACCTTAAATTCGGTGAGTTCTTACATCCATACAAAGACGAGTGATCCTACAAGACCATACATCAAACTCCACGCCACATAGAGCATCAAATCTACGTGAATTACATCAACGCGTGGATCTGTCGACGGCCATATGTGAACCATGACAGCCCTGATAGCATCCAGAGCAGGGGGTTGGATATGTATGTTCCAAAGAGTTTCCAGTGGCGCAGTAGTAAGATCCTCCAAAGCAACAGTCTGCATCATGGATTCTGATGACCATGCCTGGAAATGGATGCCATCCGGAGTAAAAGGTCGTAGCGACCTTTGTAGGACTATCTGAAACAGGAAACCAACTACTCCTATTATGACAGCAACAATTACGACCTGCCGATTTCCCTTCTGAATCCAGTTCCTCATCAGGGCCTCGATATCAATCCGCTGTCAAAGGCAAAGTAGGTTCTTATAGCTTACGTTCGATCCGAATGATATAACGGCGATCAGCTCGACTCTTTTAGGAGCTTCCGTAGAAGGTTCCAGTCAATCAATCCTATGACACTGCGTTGGTAGGTAGACCAAGATGATATTCGAAGCTAGCTTGCGACTCGGCACATGATGAGGCGATCGACAGTGCGATCGCCTCACGATCCTGATCATTACTTCCAATGTAAAATATTTCCAATTTCCTTCACCCTCTGAAATGGTTCATTTTTATGGGTCTACTTTAATATTCAAGAGAAGAATATTGTTCCCTTCATTTCCCTCACTCACAGTATCCCCGGTATCCACCTGGGCTTTTGTGTTGATGGAACCATACGGGCTCGGATAACCCGCATAGATGTACACGAGATCCTTCGTCTCACCTTCTCCCAACCCGGTATTTACATTCCACGTTTTGGCAGCACTGGGGTAATTCTCGCCCGGCCACCATTTGACAGCGAACGACTCACCCGTTGCCGTACCGTTGTTCTTTATGCGGACGGTGACGGACACGGGATCGTTCTTCGTCGGCGGATTCGGATTGAGGATGATTTGGGTGACCACGAGATCCGTGGGTGCGGCAGGCTCAATAACCTCGATATCGACCCAGAATGCGACATTGCCATTTGCGCCAATACCGAAGATACCGCTCTGCGGGTTGCGCAGCTTGAAGAAACCTTTGTAGCGTCCCTCTGAGCCAGGAGCGGTTAGTTGGACCGACACATCGACGTTCTGGTTCTGTCCAATCGTCCCACTCGTGAGTTGGACTGCAGCCGGTGCGCCCATTTGATCGCCGTGATCGAACACAAGATCGTACCCCGACGTCCATGAACACGAACCTGTGTTCTTCAAGCGCCAGGTCTTTGTGAACACATCGCCGGGAGCATAATCCGCACCATCGGGCACGGTCACATCGCTCACAAACGCAGCCCGATCACACGGGATTTCCGTTGCGGTTGGTGTTGGCACCGGTGGGTTTGTAGGTTCCGGTGTCGGTGAAGCTTCATCTACCGGCTCTTCGGTCGGTGCCGGAGTACTCACATCGGGAGCAGTCAGCCCAGCTTCATCGGTCGCGCGCTTTTCTTCCACGGCGCGCACAGTCGCCGCCACCGAAGCATCCTGATCGGGTTCACTTGAACCACCTAAGTTGCACGCCAGGCTTGTGATTACGAACGCAGCGATCAAAAAGACGAGGGGAGTATATTTATTCGATTTCATTTCAAATCCTCCTGTTAGAGATATCTGGCAACTCTTCTAATAATCTCATCATTGTAACGATCTCTGCCACTCGTTTGTGACAGCTTGGACGAAGTACGAAAACAGTATAGTAGCGTTTGCGCTTAACCGCACTCCACAAAGGTACTACGCCATTCAAGGAACGACAACTCAGAATCTTCCAATCCTATCTCGGAAACATTTACCAATAAAGTGACAAATGGAGAGACCCATTCTGCTCAAGCCCTTCGCGGCTGATCATCAGGTTGATCTGATAGAAGGGTGGGTAGAAACACGGATCCGCCCCGGCAGATTAACAATCCCTGCGTAGGGTCGCCCTTCGTGGCGGCCCTGTTGAAATATCAGATTAACCATGTAGGGGCCGATCCATTTGCCGGCCCGATCATCGGACCTTCCACCATATCGTCTGAATGGGACTGATACGACGGACGGACACATAGGTGTGCCCTCACGCTGAAGCGAAGCAATCCCCTCCATCATTTCCCAGAGCCTGCCCTCATCACGATAGCCCCGTAAGCTTTGAAAACGAGCCGCTGCTCAAGTCAATGCCCCTCTCCCTGGAATCCAGGGAGAGGGGTTGGGGTGAGGGTATCCTATTATCCAAGGAGCCTGCGCCCTCACACTGAGGCGTAGCAATCTCCACGTTCCGGATAATTTATCGTCTCAAGCGAGTATTGCGATGCGTGCACAAAACAGCCTTCAGCCATAGCTTTGGTAACGCTTCTCAGAAATCATGACCCTCACTCGAAAGGAAGGAAAAAAGAGGCTGCCTTGTTGAGACAGCCTCTGTATTGTTCATCCGCTTGGATGGTCGGGCTTATTTACACCCCCAGGGCAGCATGGGCAACTGCAAGACGAGCGATAGGTACTCGGAAAGGCGAGCAGCTCACGTAGTTCAAACCATATTTATGGCACAGCTGGATGGAGGCCGGATCGCCGCCATGTTCACCACAGATGCCGACCTCAAGCGATGGCCGTTCCTCACGACCCTCCAGCGTGCATAGTTCCATCAATCTTCCAACGCCATCCTCATCGATCGATTGGAACGGATTTCCAGGCAGAATACCCTGTTCTATATATTCGAGCAGGAAGTTGCGCTCAGCGTCGTCGCGGCTGTAGCCGAATGTCATCTGTGTGAGATCGTTCGTGCCGAATGAGAAGAACTCCGCCACGGTGGCAATCTCCGCTGAGGTCAGCGCTGCGCGCGGGATCTCAATCATCGTACCAAACTTGTATACAAATTCGACTTTCTTCTCTTCCATCACCTCATTCGCGATCTCTTCCAAACGTGGCTGGATCGCAGTCAGTTCGTTGATATGTCCGGTGAGCGGGATCATGACCTCAGGGTGAGGTTCCTTTCCAGATAGCTTTACATCAGCGGCGGCCTCGAAGATCGCCCTGACCTGCATCTCGACAATCTCGGGCATGACGATGCTCAAACGCACTCCACGCAATCCCATCATTGGGTTCGATTCATGCAGCGATTGCACCTTCCCAAGCAGCTCTTCCTTCTCTGCAAGGCCATCAGTCTCCCCTTTCGCCTTCATCGTGGCCACTTCGGCGATCAGCTCTTCCATACTCGGAAGGAACTCATGCAGCGGAGGATCGATAAGCCGGACGATCACCGGAAGTCCATCCATGGCAGCAAATAAACCTTCAAAGTCGCTGCGTTGAAAAGGCAGTAATTTATCCAGTGCTTTGGTGCGCTCCTCAGAGCTATCCGAAAGGATCATATGCTGGACGATTGGGAGACGTTCCTGTTCGAAGAACATGTGCTCAGTCCTGCAAAGGCCAATACCTTTCGCACCATATTGACGCGCTCGCTCTGCATCTGCCGGGTAATCTGCATTTGCCCATACCTGCAAACCCTTTGTGGGAAAACCATCTGGACCGGTTCGGACCCCATCTCGCCCGGCTATGTCATCTGCCCAGGAAAGCAGCTCGGCCAGCTCAGTCTGCTCCTCAAAAGACGGGGTGGTCGTCGGGAACTTCCCGAGGAATACTTCCCCCGTGGTGCCGTCCACCGAGACCCAGTCGCCCTCGCTCACAACGATCCCGTTCGCCGTCATTTTCCGCCCGGCGAGATCGATCTTCACTTCGCCTGCGCCGACGATGCATGGAATTCCAAACTGCCGGGCAACTACAGCGGCGTGACTTGTGGCGCCTCCCTCACTCGTGAGGATACCCTGCGACGCCAACATACCGTGCACGTCATCAGGCTTGGTGAACGGGCGCACCATAATCACGTCCTGACCATCTTCCTTCGCCTTCGCCTCCGCCGTGTCCGCGTCAAAGTAAACCTGTCCGACCGCGGCGCCCGGTGAGGCATTCACGCCGCTCGCGAATACTTTGCCCTCACCCCGTGCAACTTCTTGAGCCTCGTAATCGAATTGCGGGTGAAGCAGCGCATCGACCTGATCAGGGGAAACTCGCTTCACGGCCTCTTCCTTCGTGATGAGACCCTCATGTGCCATGTCCACAGCGATTTTCATGGCTGCTTTTGCCGTACGTTTGCCATCACGGGTTTGGAGCATCCACAGTTTGCTGTGTTCAATGGTGAATTCGACATCCTGCATCTCACGGTAGTGTTTTTCAAGCTTCTCACTGATTTCAATAAAGGTCTTATAGGTCTCCGGCATTTCCTGACCAAGCTCCATAATATTCTTCGTGTTGCGGATGCCGGCAACGACATCCTCGCCCTGAGCGTTAAGCAGATAATCTCCGTAAATCACGTGCTCGCCGGTTGCTGGATCGCGTGTAAAAGCTACGCCCGTGCCGGAATCATCACCCATATTCCCAAAAACCATCGTGACCACATTTACACCGGTGCCAAGGTCGTGAGAGATCTTCGCAGCATTGCGGTAATCGATGGCGCGTTTACCGTTCCACGATCGGAACACTGCTTCGACCGCGCCCTTTAGCTGCTCGATCGGCTCCTGCGGAAAATCTTTTCCCGTATTTTTCTTGAACACTTTCTGGTATGTTTCCGTCAGCGCCTTCCAATCATCTGCTGTGATCTCCGTGTCGGATTCGTAACCCTTTTCCTCCTTAAGCAGGTCGAGAGGTTCTTCAAAAGCCTCATCGGGGACGTCCATCACGACTGAACCATAGAGATGAACCAGGCGGCGGTATGCGTCATAAACGAACGCGGCATCACCCGTCAGCTCGATCATGCCAGCTGCCGTTTCATCGTTTAAGCCGATATTCAGGACTGTGTCCATCATGCCAGGCATCGAGAATTTAGCGCCTGAGCGACAGGAGACGAGTAACGGATTTTTTACATCGCCGAAGGTTTTGCTCGTCTTCTTCTCGACGTCCTTCATCCCTTCGAGCACTTCATCCCACATCCCCTCAGGGAATGTCTCATCTGCGGAGAGGTAGGCATTGCAAGTTTCTGTCGTCACAGTAAAACCGGGGGGCACGGGTACACCGAGTCTCGTCATTTCAGCCAGGTTGGCGCCCTTCCCCCCGAGCAGTGCGCGCACCTCTTCCCATGATCCAGCCTTCTTCTCGGCCTGATCGACCTCATCAAACAAATACACCCATTTCTCAGCCATTTATTAAATCCCTTTCCGAACAGGATAGTTAGACACAAACTGTGCGCTCGCATAAACATGCGCCGTATCCAGCTTCACCGGACACGGCGCCGCACTGCGGATAATCATACAACAGAATGACACCGATGTGAGGGGGTTTTTTTCCAAGATCTCACACCTATCGAGGGTATTGCCTTCCAGTTACACGTAGGGGCGGACCCATGTGTCCGCCCGTTCTACACGTAGTTGCGGACCCTCCGCGAAGAGAAAGATCCTTTGGTCTGCGTCTGGGCGAACGCGTGTATCCGCCGTTCCCGTGTCACATCCATACAGATGATTTATCGGATGTCCCAATCCTCGAGCCAGCACAATGGCAGATCCTGCTGCAAGAGGAAGGTTCTCTACATGGTTATCTATCAAAATCCCCTCTCCCCGAAAAAAGGGAGAGGGGTTGGGGTGAGGGTATTCTATTGCTTAAGCCCGAAGGGCCGCCCGAAGGGCCCTCCCTCTGACTGATCTACAGAGTGCGAAATGCCATTCTGCCCTGAGCCCGGAGGTTCAGCTCCAGGCTAACCCATGTGTCCGCCCGTTCTTTTTTCAAATCCATTCAGATTATCTGTTGTAGCTCCCATCCATCGGGCCGAACCCTAAGCGAAGAAAATGAACCAGCGGGCTGTCTATGGGCGGACCCTTGACCTGTCATTAGCGAGGGCGCCAGCACTACTGGCGAAGGCGAAGCAATCTCCAACATCAACCTTCCGAAATACTGCGGTGGAGATTGCCACATAAACCGATCCCAAATCCTCAATGCATAATCAACACCACACCTATGTGCCTTGGTGCCTTCGTGCCCTTGTGCCTTATAGCCTTAACCAAAAAAAGAGCCCTCCAGCTCTCCATTCCTCCCTCTTACTTCACGTCTTAAGCGGTATGCCGACGAGAACCTCCCCCTCCTCCACTCGCACCGGATACGCAGGGATGTCGACGACAGCTGGAAGCGTCAGCGCCTTACCGGTGTGTAAATCGAAATGGGCGCCGTGACGCGGGCAAATGACCTCATGCCCTTCGATCTCTCCCTCCGCCACTGGTCCGTCATCATGCGAACAAAGATCGGCAATCGCAAAATACGTTCCCGCTATCTTGAACAACACAATCGACTCACCATCAATCTCGAACAGAATTCGCTCACCATCACCGATCTCATCCTCCGATGCCACGGCGACAAATTCCAACTTACCCTCTTCCATCTCGACGTAATTGTACAAGGCCCTATCTACACACCTATGCTATTCAAGCTCTTCTTCCAACGCATCCACGCCATAAACGCCTGCTTTTAACACCTTCAAGGACAGCAGCGCGCATTTCAGACGGACCGGGCTCAGCTCGATGCCCAGCATTTCTAGAATATCTTCTTTCGAGAGCGATTTCACCTCATCCAGATCTTTGCCCACGACCGACTCTACCAGGAGGTCTGCCGCTGCCATCGAGATCGCACAACCATGACCTTCGAAAGCAGCCTCGGTTACTTTTCCCACATCGTCCACACGTAAATCAATGCGAATTTCATCGCCGCACAGCGGGTTATCGTCCTTGTAGGAATAATCATGTGGATCAAGCGTCCCCTTCATCAGGGGAGTCTTATAACGATCGATGATAATCTCACGGTAGAAATCGTCCATCTCGGGTCCGTCTCCTGTGAGGCTGTCCGGGTTCACCCAAACAGCTTCTTCACCTTATACAGTCCCTCGATGAGCGTATCGATCTCGGCCATAGTGTTGTACACATAAAAGGACGCTCTCGTCGTAGCCGGGATTTTATATTTTTCATGCAGGGGCATCGCACAGTGATGCCCGGCTCGAACCGCGATTCCATCACGGTCCAGAACCTGAGCGACATCGTGTGGGTGCACGCCTTCAAACGTAAACGACATAACCCCACCTTTTTCAGCAGGCGAGGGTCCGTAAACCATAACCCCCGGCACTTCTTCGAGTCGTTCCAATGCATACTCCGTCAGCTGCTGTTCGTGAGCATGTACAGCTTCCATCCCCAGCTCCGTGAGAAAATCGACCGCGGCACCGAAACCGATCGCTTCAGCGATGGCAGGGGTTCCAGCTTCAAACTTATACGGAAGGGAGTTGGCTGTAAAACCATCCAACTGTACCCGCTTGATCATGTCACCCCCACCCAGGAACGGCGGCATCTCCTGCAGAAGTTCTTTTTTGCCAAATAGGATCCCGATCCCTGTCGGTCCGCACATCTTATGCGCCGAAAAAGCGTAAAAATCCACATCAAGGTCGACAATATTGACGGGCAGGTGAGGTACGGATTGAGCGCCATCCACGAGCACGAGCGCACCCGCCGCATGGGCCTCCGCCGTCATCTGCTTCACCGGATTTATCGTTCCCAGCATGTTGGACATATGCGTGAATCCAACCAGTCGCGGCTTGCTCTCAAGGAGCTTTGAATAGGCGTCAAGATCAAGCTTGCCATCATCGGTGACCGGGGCAAAATCGAGCTGGATGCCTCGTTCTTCTGCAAGGATCTGCCAGGGGACGATGTTCGAGTGATGCTCCATCTCCGTGAGCAGCACGCGATCTCCGGTATTAAGGTTCGACCTCCCCCAACTGTAAGCGACCAGATTGATCGATTCGGTCGTGTTGCGCGTGAATATAATCTCCCTGGGGTTCCCCGCGCCTACGAACGAGCTGATTCGTACCCGTGCCGCCTCATAGCTGGAGGTCGCCTCTTCGGCCAGCTTGTGGATCCCACGGTGGATGTTCGCGTTCTGGGTTTCGTAAAACGAGGACATCGCCTCGATGACATCCTCGGGTTTCTGCGAGGTCGCAGCCGAATCCATGTAGATCAATGGAACCCCGGGATAGAGCTCGCGTGTCAGAACCGGAAACCTGCTCCTGACACGCGTCACATCGAAGTTTCCTTTTTTTACGTCAGGCGCCATCAGCGCCTCCATTCCTACAAATGAAAATTGAGGGTCTACTTCTTTCGGCGACGTCGTCTTGTCGTCGGGCGGATGATATCCGCACCATGCTGGCACCATAGAACTCGATCCGGTACCATCCAGCCGTCGGTCAGATACACATCCTCAGTAAACTGAACGGCGACCATCTTTTCATCGACTTGAACGACAACTCCCTGGAGCCAATCTCGAACCCGTTTGTCGTTCTGGTTGTGATCACACAGTACATCGACGACGTCACCTACAGCGTGCAGTTCTTCTCTGATGTTCTCCATCGTCGATCTTCCCTTATCCTTTTGTTTTGTCATAAGCCAAACCCTGTCACGACGTATTTGAACCATATTGTATGTCGTGAACAGGTTACGCGCCAAGCTTACGATCGATCATATCCTTAAAACGATTCCGCACTCCCTCAAAGGGGACGCGCTCCATAATGGGTGAAAAGAAACCGTCGATCACAAGACGCTCGGCTTCTGCCCTCGGCAGCCCTCGAGACATGAGATAGAAAATGGGCTCTTCCTCGAGCTGACCCACCGTCGCACCATGTGTGCAGCGAACGTCATCCGCAAGAATTTCAAGACCAGGTATCGAATCGGCGCGAGCCTCCTTGCTGAGGATGAGGTTCCGATTAGCCTGGTAACCGTCGGTCTTTTGAGCTCCTGGCGCGACGTAAATCATGCCCTGCCACACCGAACGGCTTTGATCCAACAATGCACCCTTGAAGAGCAGATCGCTCGTCGTATTCGCTGCCATGTGGTTCTGCTGGGTGTCATGATCGAGGTGCTGGTCCTTGTCAGCAATATAAAACCCGGACATACGCCCTTGCGATCCTTCACCCATCATATACATATCGCTGAACGTCTTCGTCAGATGGCTCCCCACCGCACCAAATATCCAGTCGAGCCGGGCATCTGTTCCAATATGCGCTCGTTCATGACTGAAATTCCAGACATGTTGGCCAAGATTTTGGAGCTCGACGAACTTCAACGAGGAATTTTTCCCAAGAATGATTTCAACGATTCCAACATGCACGGCCTCGCCTTCTTCCGTGGGGGAAGCATTCTCATGCAGATACGTCGCCGAAGCGCCATCTTCAACCACGATGAGGATGCGATCCATGGTTGCTTTCCCAATAGCAGACGACCAGAGCACACTGTGGAGCGGCTGCTCAAGCTGCACACCTTTTGGGACGTACACAAGGACACCTTCTTCTGTTAGTGCCTCTGCGAGGGCAGCAAACTTTCCATCGTCAGCACTTACGACCGATCCGAGGTGCGGCTTCATCACCGCCTCGTGGTCGCGAACGGCTGTGGTCCAATCGGTGAAAATGACACCCTCAGGGAAATTCTGCGAGTGCTCTAAAATCGGTGTGTCGTGCCCGGGACGAAGGACCAAAAGTGCGCCGTGCTCCTCACCCAGCAGGGGTTGCTGCAGCAGCTCGGGTGGCTCGATATCCGTTTGGACATCAAGAGTCACATCAGGTAAAGCACGGATATCAGTGCGACGCCAGGGCTCATCCCGGGTCGATGGCATCGGGAGAGACGTGTATATCCGCCATGCTTTGAGCCGGCGTTCTAGGAGCCAGTCCGGCTCCTGAAGTTTTTCTGAAACTCGCCGAACGTCATCCTCGTCGAATTTAAATTCAAACGCTTTCTCATGGCGTACAATGCGCTTCCGGCTGACGGTCTTTGTGCTCATGTTCTGATAGTCCTTAATACAATTCTCAGCTGATGGGGAAAGGATGCTCGATCGCGCACCTAGCCGATCGACCCTTCCATCTGTAGTTGAATGAGGCGATTCATCTCGACCGCATACTCCATCGGAAGTTCCTTTACCAGCGGCTCGATAAAACCGGATACGACCATGGTGGTCGCTTGTTCCTCGCTCAACCCCCGGCTCATGAGGTAGTAAAGCTGCTCTTCTCCCACCTTGCTCACCGAGGCCTCATGTCCTATGGTCACATCGTCATCGTCAATCTCGATATACGGATACGTATCGGATCTAGAATTCTCATCCAGCAGCAGCGCATCACAAACCACGTTCGATTTCGAACCATAAGCGCCCTCGTGCACTTTGAGCAGTCCCCGATAGGAAGCTCGTCCACCTGCTTTGCTGATGGATTTCGAGGTGATCTTGCTCGTGGTATACGGTGCTGCGTGGATAATCTTCCCACCGGTATCCTGATGCTGTTTCCCGCTTGCAAAAGCGAGCGAAAGGATCTCGCCATGGGCGCCCTTTTCCATCAGGTAGCAGGAGGGGTATTTCATCGTAACCGCACTCCCCAGGTTTGCATCGACCCAATCGTGGGTGGCATTTTCATATATCATCGCACGCTGCGTGACGAGGTTGTAGACATTCGTCGACCAGTTCTGGATGGTCGTATACCGGCTGCGGGCGCCCTTCTTAACGACAATCTCAATCACACCGCTGTGTAACGAGTCCGTCGTATAGCTTGGCGCCGTACAGCCCTCGACGTAATGCACCTGCGCGCCCTCGTCGACGATGATGATGCTGCGCTCAAACTGACCGATGTTGGCGAGGTTCAACCGGAAATAAGCCTGGAGAGGAAGATCGACCTTGACGCCAGGGGGAACATAGACGAACGAACCACCCGACCACACTGCGCTGTTCAAGGCTGCAAACTTATTGTCCGTATACGGAATGACGGTGCCAAAATACTCCCTGAATAAATCCTCATGAAGCCGAAGTCCATCTTCAATGCTCACGAAAATGACGCCTTGTTCTTCGAGGTGCTCCTGAATGCTGTGGTAGACCATCTCCGATTCGTACTGCGCACCCACACCGGCGAGAAATTTTTGCTCGGCCTCGGGGATGCCCAATCGTTCGAAGGTGTCCTTGATTGAGTCGGGCACATCATCCCAGGATTTACCCTCTACATCAGTGGGTTTCACGTAATAGTAGATTTCATCCAGATTGATTTTGCTGAGATCGGCGCCCCAATTCGGCATCGGTCGATCCATGTAATGCTGCAGCGCTTTCAATCGATATTCCAACATCCACGCCGGTTCACCCTTCATCTCGGAGATCTGACGGACAACTTCCTCGTCAAGCCCTTTGCGGGTCTTATAAACCGAGACGTCGGGATCGCTGAAGCCGAACTGATACTCGTCAATACCTTCGAGATGTGTTAAATCAGAGGTTGCTGCCATATCGTCTCCTAACCTGCTACCGACACTTGATGCTTCTCACGAACCCAGTCATAACCATGTTCTTCGAGCTGCAGGGCGAGCTCCGCCCCACCGGACTCGACCACGCGGCCATCGAGCATGATGTGGACGAAATCCGGCTTGATGTAGTTAAGGATGCGTTGATAGTGGGTAATGATGAGCACACCTAGATCGGGTCCAGAAATCGCGTTAACCCCGCCAGCAACAATCTTTAATGCATCAATATCCAAACCCGAGTCCGTCTCATCCAAAACTGCGATCGAGGGTTCAAGGGTTGCGAGTTGGAGGATTTCCGCTCGTTTTTTCTCACCGCCGGAGAAACCTTCATTCAAATACCTGCCGGCAAATTCGTGCGACATCTCCAACAGATCCATTTTTTCCTTCAGCAGCTTGCGGAATTCCGGGATGGGAATCCCTTTATCATCTTCATCTTCGGCTTTGCGTCGAGCGTTGATCGCTGTGCGAAGGAAGTTCGCCAGCGA
>SDBS01000185.1_pt1 | contig 53737 bp, 47 predicted proteins | sample 2277091 | NCBI WGS metagenome assembly SDBS01 (sample SAMN10404972, study PRJNA504765) | marine sediment metagenome | isolation source: marine sediment core GS10_PC15, 163 cmbsf | place: Arctic Ocean: Southern Knipovich Ridge | collected 2010 | reverse complement strand
TTCAATATTTTGATCTGCCCACACCCACGCTCCTAATGTCCCGACTTTTCCTTTTATCTCATTGATACTTTTTTCAGGTAATGGCTGGAATAGGGGAGCCATCCAACCAGGAGTGACACCAGCGCCAGCATCGATAAACAATACATGCTTGCCTACTACAGTTTGGTCACTGCTAATGCGCGTCGGTGCAGATTGTTTAGTCGAACGATACCACAATTTTGCATCTCCCCAGGAAAGGCTATATCCCAGAACAACAATCCCGATAATCAAGAGCAATGCCCATGCATATTTACGCCTCTCACCTCTAAAGATTGCAAACAGCAAAGAAATTGGCAGGACGATCAAAGCCCCAATTGCAGTGCTCTTGGTGTAAAAACTAAGGCCAGCTGTAAGTGTTACCCATAGAATATTTACTATTGAGAAACCACCCACGATCAATCGCAGTCCACCCCACAATGTTAAAGAAAGGATAAAAACCGCTCCCACGTCGTTGTTTATTGCTGTCATTATGTCGGTTAAACCTGGCAGCATTGCTAATGACATTGGCAGCACGATTCTCAAAGGATTACCAGCAGACGTTATTTCTCGTGCTATTCCCCAAGAGATTAAAATTGTGACCAGGTACAAGAGATAAGATGTGATCCGCCCCATATATAACTGTGTTTCGACCTGATTTATTTTTAATAGCCTGATAGGTATTGACTCGATTAGATAATACAGAGAGGGCTTACCTTCTTGGGATAACCCAGGCACATTGGTTCTATCTTCAGGCGCTGAAAACACCCACTGATCGCCCATTCCGCCGTAAAATCCGTTAACGATCATCGAATCAATCACCTGCTGGCTGAAATCCGCATAACCGTCGACCAGATGGGGATCACGCTCTCCATTCGCCATCGCCCATACATATTCAAAATGATTGGGTTCATCATAATGCTGCCAGGCAGGGATCAAGAACACATACATCAATCCGTGGATGAGAGCTGCAATTACGACAAAGATGATCCAAATGTCTTCGTCAAAATTGTTCCCTTTGGATTCATGCATAGTGTGACCCGCCTTTCAAAACAGCCTTTCTCCTACAGATTGCCTCACTACTCAAATGAGCCTAGACTTTTAATCAAAAAAATTCATTTAACCGTGTGTGCAGTCAAACATCATAGATTAAGTTGTCATTGCGAGTAAAACCACCCCGAAAACACGGGGGGCAAACAGAAAGAAACTCAGCAGTTTGTAGGGCGGATATCCTTATCCGCCGAATCTTTTCTAAGCAGTTTCTTAGTAGGGAGCGCAGCGACCGTGGCAATCTCCTCGTAACTCGCTTAGACTCTTCGCGTTCACTCAGATATACAATCCAAAAAAATATTTGACAGATAACTAATAGTAAGGAATGATCAACCACCTTCCTGCAGGAATCCAGTTTTTATTTGATAGCGAATTATATTTTTGGATCTCTTCCAGATCTACCTGGTATTTTTCCGCCAAAGCCTTTACTTCTATCCTACGATCCACGAAAATAATATCGAATTTTTGCGTTCCCTCGATCTCATGGACACCGGGAAGTACGAGGATAATAATGCCAGATAATAATTTCATACTTTCTGGTTTGATATTCGACTTATCCAATACTTCAGTGGATGTATCATACATTTCTGCAATTTTTTCATAACTTTCCCCATCGCTTACTCTATGTAATACATAGGATTGGTTGGGTCCAAATGGTGTTTCGAAAGAAGGACCCGGGGTCAGAGTTGGAGGTTTTGTCCCAGTCGGACGATATGTAGCTGTGGTAGTAGCTGTTTCAGATGGAATTCCAATCAAGATCGTAGCAGATGGATCGATGGTATGGGTACTTGTTCCGGTTGGTGTATCTGTTAATGTTGGTAAAGGAGAAGGGGAAATGATTAATCCGGATGAATTTGTAGACACATGAGTCGCAAGTGCCGTATTGGGTTTTGCTAAGCTCCCATAACTGGTCAGTGAATATCTATCATTGACAACAAGAATTCCAGTTACCAAAAAGATCGTCAAACCGATTAATAAAGGTATAAGAACCCATGTTTTTAAGGATAGTACGTTTCGCTTCTTTCTCCTTTTAGCTCGTATGTGTTGGGGTAAAGACTCTTCCCTAGACGAATTAAATACCTCACATTCTTTGTATAATTCGGAAAGACAGAATTTCTCCTGATGTGCGAGCACTATCCCTTCAGGGGATTTTATATTGTAACAACGATGCGCATGACTTGGATATTTATATGATGTACTTGGCTCTCCTTTGATCCCCAAAAAAGGACAGATTTCTAATCTTGTTTTGTTATTACCTTCAGTCGAACTTTTTTCCGGATAAGACATGTTATCTATAAATTCATCAATATTTGGAATGAATTATTAACCGCGTCAATATCTAATGAGGAAATCTTTTGAATGACGGTATGTAATTCATGGTTTATAATTCGTGGTTTGTAATTCTAATGTAAAAAAAAAATTAAGTTACGAGATCAACTTTTTTCATATTACATTATAATCAATAAAATGAAATCCCAGGTAGGTCATTGTCACTGATTGAATTATTTCATGGATTACTCCATTTCAAAGGTACACAATCACACCAAATTTTTATCACCATAAAATTTGGGTTTCTATGCATTTAAAAACTGTCATTGATTTCTATATGATTACCAGATGTGTAAAACTTGACTTGATAAAGATAGGAATGCTGTCATTACTAATCATTTCGAGCACCATTCTGACTGGCTGCTTATCTGAAGGGCAAATCACTCCATTCTTCACCTCAACCTCTACTTCTTCTGCATCCCCAATCTCCACCCAAACACCAACGAATAATATTTTGGAAGTTGAATACGCACTCGAGTCAATCTTTACACCAACTCCTACTTCAACACACACACCTGGCAGTACACCACCAATAACCCCTTCACCTCCTCAGACTTATACGATTACTGTAAGCAATCCATTCCCGTGGGAAGCCCATATTTTTATGGATGACGTCTATATCATGTCGATTAATCAAGGTGAGCGTAAATCCTTTTCAGGTGTACATCCAGGAACGCACATATTTCATTATTGCCAGGTTAAAAAATTGTATATCTGCATCCCACAGGTTTCAATTAACGTTTCTCAAGATTCCGAATGGGAAGTAGGAGTGCTTCCTTCGGGCATACCAACTATAGAATTTGTTACACCTACACCCACACCGATCGCACCTGGTTCTTTGATCAAATGGATTACGATCAAAGTTAATAACAGGTGGCCGCGGCGTATTTATATATTCAAAGATGATGAACTGTTTTTGTCAATTCCATCTTTTCATTACCTCATATTTCAGAGGGTGCCAGCGGGTAAATACATTTTTAAATTCTGTACCGATGATGAACAGGAAAACTGTACAAAACCCCGAGAGGTCACCATCGATAAGGATGTGGAATGGTGGATAAATCCATAATTAATCCATCTATAAATATCTTTACAATTGCTAACCATCACACTCAATTATGTTTTTGATATTGAAATTATCTTGACCAATGAAGGTGGTTAATGGTACTTCATGCAATATTTTATGATTTCAGAATAATCAGTTCAAGCGTATGACTTTTTTACTTTTCTATTACGAGCTCAAAGACGCAAATGTCCAGGCTGGTGTGATATACTACTACTGGTTGGAGGAAGTTATGACCGGTGGCGGAAAATATCCTTTAGGCGCCGCCCAGGAGACCGGATTATACGGATTCTGGCTGCCATTAGGATTCAAGTAGGTTGTTTTTTAATCTGGATATATGGAATTTCTGATATTTTTTGAGTATGCAAAGAATGGCAATGATTCAATTAGATAACACATACGCCAAAGACCCATTAATCGTATCGAGGCTAATCGATGATGAGGTAATCCTGGTTCCAATTCGCCAGAATGTGGGCGACCTGGAGAGCATCTACACCCTGAACGAGACTGCCGCACGCTTCTGGGAGTTGCTCGATGGTCAACGCACACTGGCAGACATCTGCGATTTGGTCGTGACCGAATATGAGGTAGATCAAGAAGAAGCCCAAAGCGAATTGGTTGAGTTTATTAAACAACTTGAAGAATTTGACGCCGTGAAGAGATCCTGAGATGGACTGCGTGCACACCCCTGAACAACGATATGGAGAGTTTAGCGAGGAGCTGCATAAAAAAGCTGCTGATAAGCGAATCCCAATATCCGGATCACTTGAATTGACCTTTCGCTGTAATTTACGCTGCCAGCATTGTTACGTTGCCCATGGTCATCAGGGCATACCCGGAAAACAAGAACTCACTTTTGAAGAAATTCAACATATCCTGGATGAAATTGTCGATGCGGGTTGTTTGTGGTTTCTATTAACCGGCGGCGAGCCGCTGATGCGGCGCGATTTTTTGGATATCTATAAAAGCGCTAGGCAGAAAGGGTTGATCGTATCCTTATTCACCAACGGTACCCTGCTCACGCCTCGCATCGCCGATTATCTGGCCGAATGGCGTCCCTTTGCAATTGAGATCAGCCTGTACGGCTCCACCCAGGCAACTTACGAGCGCGTAACAGGCATCCCCGGTTCCTTCTCGCGCTGCATGCGCGGCATCGAACTTCTGCTCGAGCGTGAGCTTCCCCTCAAACTTAAATCCGTATTGATGACATTAAACCATCACGAACTGCACAAAATGCAGGAATTCGCTAAGAACTTAGGATGTGAATTCCGCTTCGACCCCATGATCGATCCCGCCCTTGAAGACCACGCTGCGCCCTTACCACTGCGCCTGTCTCTAGAGGACATCATTACAATAGAGCGTGAGGATCCGAAACGATCCACAGCATGGCCATTGCATTTTGAAGAATCAAGCCACAGAGAATACGATAAAGACCAACTTTACTTATGCGGCGCAGGAGTGAGCGGCTTCCATATCGACCCTTATGGTAAACTGTGCCTGTGTATGATTGACAGGAATGCCAGTTACGATTTACGAAAAGGCTCATTCAAAGAAGGTTGGGAAGAATTTCTTTGGAGGATACGCTCTCAGGAACACAGCGATAAATATGAGTGCGCCAGCTGCAATCTTCGGATTATGTGCACCCAATGCCCGGCATACGCACAAATGGAGAGCGGTGACCCGGAGAAACGAGTGCCTTTCTTATGCCAATTGGCACACTTAAGGGCAAAGACATTTCACCTGGGTTGGGCTGAAAAAACCATTCAGGATGAAGTATACATTAAAATATAAAACATAGATACCATTTGACAAAATATTCTTTGGAGGAAATTATGGAGAATTCAATCGTGAACATTAATAAGAGGAAGCCCTTTCCCAAACCAAAGATCACAAAGGTAAGGCTTGCAGCCGAGGAAGCTGTACTAGCAACTTGTAAAATTAACGGGACGCAGAATCAATGCCAGGCTATAAACTGTAATCTTGGACCCTCTGGAACGAGTTGATTTACATAAATATATAAAATATTTGCATTCAATTTAATGCCCGATATATTCAAATATAAAATTGGGTCTATTACAATATCCCTTATTGCTCAAACATCTTCTTGTTCCTTCGAAGATGCAAAACAATTCGATAGATTCTTAGCTCAAACGACACCGAATGTCCGCCTTGAAGTCCATTGTAAACCGACACTCGAAGATCTGGCGGATGGGCTTAATGGTCGTCAGATCTTTGATACAAATGTAAACTGGTATCTCTCTCAGGTTGGTGATAAGAAAGCGCTCTTCCAGCGCTCCGCCGACAATAATCCAGCCAGGATGGCTTTTTTTTCACCTGATTTCCATTCAGGAGAAATCTACGTAAGAGCGATTGATGAGTCACCCGACCTGTTTTATTTCCCTTTAAGCGCTCCGATGGGCAAAGTCTTTATGATCAACCTGCTGGCTCAAGGTTATGGTGTGCTTATTCACGCCTGTGGGGTGATAGAAAATGGAAAAGGATTGATTTTTGCAGGTTTCAGCGGAACCGGCAAGACCACAGTATCCAAATTATGGGATAGAGAGTCCGGAGCGCGTGTGATAAACGATGACACACTAATCCTACAGAAAGTGAATGGCAGATTCTGGGTCTATGGAACACCCTGGCACGGTCAGGGTGGCTTCGCCTTACCAGATGGCGCACCGTTAGACAAGGTCTTTGTTTTAAAACAAGCAAATAAAAACCAGGCCAGCCAGCTAACTCCAGGCGAGGCGACCACATCTCTGCTAGCGCGATCCTTCCCCCCGTATTGGGACGCGGGTGCGATGGATTTTACCCTGGGATTTCTCGATGATTTGAGCCACTCGCTGCCCAGTTATGAACTTAGATTCGTCCCCGAGAAAAGTTTGCCGGAGTTCGTGCGATGTCTGTGATCCCGATCAACAGCCATGATTTAAGCGAACTTGCCGAAGAGATACTTCAAGCCGGTCATCAATTACGATTCCAGGCGTTTGGCAGCATCATGCGACCATTTATCCGCGTTTGATCAGGTGAAAAATCCTATGGGTAAGTTGTCAATCCAGCGTGTAATTCTGATTTTATCGGTTCCTCTGTTAGCCGGATTGGGGGTTGCTCTGGTCTTAATTTCAAATGCATCTGCCAATAATCAGAGAGGCTACTTGACCTCTGAAGCGAATACGGGGTTAGTCGTTCTGGAGTCAAGTGATGAACGACTGGTTTTAGAGATCCATATTCCCGAATTTGAGATTGAGCAATTAACTACTAATGAAGGCAATTGCCAGCTATTACGTCTGGAAGGGTTTGGGGAATCAGCACAGGACGGTTTCCCCCGTTTACCGATTCTTGGAAGGATGATCGCTATCCCACCGCAAGGGGAGCCATCAGTAGAGATTTTCGAAGCTGAAACAGTGACAGCTCCAGGGATCTATGATATTTGTCCGGTACCCACCCTTAATGTCGAAATCAATCCTTACGGGGAGGTTGAAAGTCGCACAGAGGTCTTGCAGCGCAATGCTGATATTTACAGTAGGAATCAATCGCTACCTGAAAGTCTTTTCAACCTGAGTCAACCCGCCTTCCTGCGCAGCCAGCGAGTGGTCAAGTTGACCCTGTTTCCATTCCAATTCAATCCGGTGAGCGGTAGTCTGCAATACCAAACCCGGTTGGTGGTGGTAATAAATTTCCCAACTCAATCCCAAAGCAATTTTAATATCGGTTCACTACCTTTTGATGAAGGCAGCTATGAAGAGATCTATAATCAGGTTCTAGTCAATTATCATCAAGCGCGCAACTGGCGTATCAAGCCGGAACCTGCTGTTCATCCGGAGAAGACTGGGATCTCGGGCGCTGCACAAGCCATAAAAATTTTTATCGACCAGGATGGCATTTATAAAGTCTTTTATGGTGACCTTCAACCTTATGGGCTGTCAGTTGGTATAAACCCAGCGACTATCCAGTTGTTTAACCAGGGTCAAGAAGCGGCTATTCAGATCGAAGATGGAGGCGACGGCTCTTTTGATAACGACGATTATTTGCTATTTTACGGTCAGCAGCTAGACACGAAATATACCCATACCAACGTCTATTGGTTGAAATGGGATGGTAGAGATGTCCAACGCATGCAGCCCCTTGATGGTGCACCTGCTGGAGATAAAGATATCCCTCAGGAATTCAAAACCACCCAACGCTTAGAGGAAGATCTCAATTATCTAACCCCATTCCCGAGTGGTTTGGATGATGACCGCTGGTATTGGGAATTCATAGTCGCCAGCTCTGTGCCCGTTTCCAAATCGTTTACCACCGAGCTAAATAACCTCACAACGACTCCAATTTCAATCACCGTACGAGGATTAATCAAAGGCTATTACGCCTCTCCCCAACATCATTCCAGGATCTACCTAAACGGAGAAATTATTGATGACGCCTTTTGGCCCTCCGAGGATGAGCACTCCTTTAATAATGGCGAGGTGAATCAGTCATTACTGGTGGAAAGTTCGGAGGGATTGAACACCATTCAAGTTGAATTGCCTGTTGATGGCGCGATAACCAATGACATAGTTTTTGTAAACTGGTTTGAGATCGATTATTACCACACTTTTATGGTCGCAGATGACCAGCTTTTTTTTAATTATGACCAAACCGGGACCTGGGAATTCAACTTAGACGGTTTTACTGCGAATGATATCCAGGTATTTGATATCACCAATCCGCATGCCCCTAAGCGTATCATTAACGCCCAGATAGAGGTCAGCGAATCCCTCTACAGGCTGAGGTTTGAGGCGCTAATCCCTGCGCATAATCATTACTTAGCTCTAACCACGGCTAATTATAAAACCCCAAAAAGCATCCTCGCATATACCCCTGCTGGTTTGAGTACGCCATCCAATAGCGGTGATTACATCATCATCACCCATCCAGATTTTCTGACTCAGGTAGGACCGTTAGCCGTTTTGAGGGCGAGCCAGGATCTGAGAGTAAAAATAGTTGATATCCGGGATGTGTATGATGAATTCAGTTTCGGCATCTTCACCCCTGAGGCCATTCGCAGTTTTCTCAGCTATGCTTATACGAATTGGACCCATCCAGCCCCTACGTATGTCCTTCTAGTTGGGGATGGCAATTATGATTTCTTAGATAATCTAGGAAAGGGTGAAACCAATTATATCCCTCCTTACCTGGCAGATGTAGATGATTATGTTGGTGAAACTGCTGCCGAAAACCGTTTTGTCAGTGTCCACGGGGATGACATTTTGCCGGATATGCACATCGGTAGATTGCCAGTCAAGACAGCGGATGAAGCCACTACAATGGTCGCTAAGATATTGGCTTACGAACAGAATCCACCCTTTGATGGTTGGATAAGGAATATAACCTTTGTAGCTGATGACTACGATCCTGCTGCTGGCGATTTTGCCAAGCTTTCCGATCAGATTGCCGACAACTATCTTCCAAAAGGATACAGCCCTCAAAAAATCTACTACAAAGTCAATTATGATAATCCATCAGATGCGAAAGCAGCCATAATTAAAGCCATAAATCAAGGCACATTGATCGTTAATTATATCGGTCATGCCTCCATCATATGGTGGGCTAACGGGAATAATGATAACCTGTTCCACCGAGACGATGTTTCATCACTCAGCAATTTAAACCATTATCCATTTTTTGTTCCTATGACCTGCCAGGAGGGTTATTTCATCCGACCTTCTGATTCTTCGGAGGATAATTCTTCCTTAGCTGAAGGTGTTGTCAAGGCTGAAGGAAAAGGAGCCATTGCCAGCTGGTCTCCAACAGGTTATGGTGCGTCATCCGGACACGATCTCCTCAATCGCGGGTTGTATGAAGCGATTTTTTCTAACAACGTGACTCAAATAGGACCCGCAACGACGCTGGCAAAACTTTATCTGGATAACAATTCGGGTGCCTATGATGACTTGATTGAAGCATACGCGCTTTTTGGCGACCCAGCTTTACGCCTGCATATGGGACCGCGCCAATGGCTCTATTTCCCTTTGATAATGAGACCATAAAACCAATCACAATAAAAATTTCTTGATGAGATAGAGAAAGACTTTATCATTTCTCGATGATAGGACCTGGTCATATTAGAGGAAGAAGATTATGTAACCGAATTGCCTTGGTAGGAACCAATATTCTTGGTTAAGAAATTTGTTCAAGCAAATGAATTCCCAGCATGAGGTGAAGATTCTGAGTCCCAAGTCAGTGATTATCCAGACAGATCGGGTACTGATTGAGCATTTGGGCGGCTTTTTAAGTTTCACATGAGATATTTTATGCTATAATCAATCTAAATTATTTCTCAAACCGTAAAGGCAAACCTATCGTGAGGTGGGGACGCAAAGCTGTGGGTCTGATTCCCTCAGACAGCCGGGCTGTCGGTTGTTTTTCTGTCACCTTTTTTTGATTCAAGGTATCCTTGAAAAAAAAAATTGAAGATATAAAAGATTATCTGTCAAATTTGAATTCCTAAGGAGAGGGAAGATGAAAAACAGAAAGAAATTAATAAAAAAGACGAAACCTATTGCTATCTTGGTTTTAGTAATTATACTAAGCGGACTCATCACCCTCACCGTACTTGCCGCTTATTGTAACCTTGAAATTATTGGGTCGTCTTGTGCTTTCAATGACGGATTTATGATCCAATTCGATCCAACTGGGTCTGCAGGATCTGGTACCTTTCCGGTCTTCTTAAAAATCCAGGCTACTGGGACGGAAAAAGGTTATAACACAGATGGGGCACTGGAATTTGACACAAAAGAGACAACCATCGCAATATTATTGAGTCAAGTACCACAGGTATATTTAAATGGTGAGTGGTATCGGGAGTTCCCTTTGGACATTAATGAGTCGGTTGGCGTATTTGTATCACTTGATGCCGTCCAGGTGTTTGAGTCGCTTGACGACGATTGCAGCGGATACAACGGATTTACAGCTGGACCCACAGATTCATATATTACTTGTCCAACTAATTCAACACATTTGGTTTATGATTTTGATGGTCCACGGGATGCCAGTGGTGTTCCGGTTGTTGATAAGTGGGCAGGTTTAGACTATAGTTTACAAGCTGGCAGTGGTGTGGCTGATACTATTCTGTTTGTTCCTGATTCAAATTTTAATGATCAGACTGCTGCGTGTGACTTCAACGGCACAGGCTGTCTTACATATGTCTATTTGTATTCAGAATTTGGTAATGCTGGCATTGTAGGTGAAAAAGATTATACTTCCGATGATGGCTTCGAAGAATGGGGGCTTGCCGATCCTGCGATTTTTCAGCCATACATTGACATCGAAAAATCCACCAACGGGGTTGATGCAGATGAGCCAACCGGTCCTGGGGTTTCTTGGGAAGGAGATATTACCTGGGTTTACACAATAACCAATCCCGGAACTATGCCTATTAGCAACGTAGTGGTTGAGGATGATATAGAAGGTATAATCCCTGGACCTGCGAGTGGTGACACTGATCTTGATGGGCAATTGGATTTAGATGAAGAATGGATTTATGAAGCGTCAGGTCAGTGCACAGTTGCAGGAAAATACGCGAATATAGGCACTGTAACAGGACAATATGGGATAGATCCAGTGATAATTGTGACTGATGAAGATCCAAGCCATCATTGGTGCTTGTCACAAACGGCAGTAACTTTTGATTACTTTACTGCGACCCCGCAAATCTCGAACAGCATATTGCTGGATTGGGCTACTATTAATGAAATCAATAATGCAGGCTTCAACTTGTATCGATCACAGGCTCCAGATGTCTTGTGGGGGCACCTGGAATTCATACAGCCCCAAAATCCTGGAGGCTTCGAAGGTGCAGTATACAATTTCCTGGATGAGGGATTAAATCCTGGTACGAAATATTATTACACATTACGATCTGTGGATGTCGGCAATGTAGTAGAAACTCTCGGTACTGTGGATGCCACTACATTCTACACAGTTTTTTTGGCTCTCATTTATTAAGCGCTTTATCACCCGCAAATCACGCGTTGGAAGGAGCGCCTACACCAGCGATAACCAATTTTTTAGATTACGAAAAGAATCCACCCTTTGATAGTTAGACTGGGAAGTGAATCGTGTAACTGAATTTCCCTGGTAGGAACTAATATCATCGGATTGTGAGAATTCGAAAGAGGTGACACCGCCGATAGTCACCTCTTTTTTTATGAATGTCAGGTAAATCCTATAATAAAATCAGAATTAAAATGACTCTCCCTTGGGAATAAACTGTTATAATTAACAAATGCTTAAAGAATCATAATGGTCATCATGCTCACAGACATCCAGTATCCCCAATCCCGGCAAAGATGCGAAGAAATGGGAGCGGAGGAATACTTATTCGACAAATCAACTGAGATTCATCGCGTACAAGAAGTGCTCACAGAATTATCCGCCAGCGCTCAAAAATACCTTGACGAGAATATTCCATTTGGAAGTTGATGAGAAATGCAGTTATAATTTTACATTGCCAGCAGGATGGAGAATCCATTTATGCAGATACAGCCTGAGTCTGGAATGGTTGTTTAAACGATGTTTGGGTGACACATTTGATTATCAGAACTAATGTTGTTTTAGACAGTTTTTTCTTTATTGCTAGTTAGGTGGGTAATTACAATTGCTTTCAAAAAATATCTGACATTGTCGGATGGGCGGAGCGTGGCAATAGATAAATTTCAGAGTGAATATAATAAACAGATTTCTATTTATACCAACTTCTAAATACCCCTTCGCAATTCCCATTTCTTTTTCCGAATTTCTCTTCTCCCCCTCAACCACTACTTTGATCTCGATGAAAGTACTTGTGAAAGGTTACAAAACTTGACTATTCGAATCCACCCTTCTGCAGATGTATCCCCTAATGCTTCGATTGGCGAAGGCACCCGCATATGGCACCAGGCTCAAGTGCGCCCAGGAGCCAAAATTGGGCAGAACTGCATCCTTGGTAAAGGTGTCTTTATAGATGCTGGCGTAACCATAGGGAATAACGTCAAAATTCAAAACTATGTATCCGTTTATTATGGTGTGACCATAGAAGATGGCGTTTTCGTTGGTCCCCATGTTTGCTTTACAAATGATATCCGACCACGAGCCATCAATCCGGATTCTTCACTGAAGCCTGCCGGTGATTGGATCTTGAGCAAGACACTTATAGGACATGGCGTTTCAATAGGTGCTAATTCAACAATCTTGTGCGGCATCTCGGTTGGCGCTTGGGCAATGATTGGAGCTGGCTCTATCGTCACCCATGATATCCCCGATTATGGCTTAGCTTGGGGAAATCCAGCCAGGCTGCAAGGTTTCGTATGTCCTTGTGGGGGTAACTTGAAAGGTAAATCGCGGGATGCACATATTGTGTATGCTGAATGTCAAAAATGCAGCGAGGTAATTGAGATCCCCTTGAAGGATTGGGAGCTTGGCGGATGATCAACATAGCAAAATCGCTCATTGGTGACGAAGAAAAACGATTGGATGATGCCGAATGCAATCTTGAAAATCCGGTACCTGGTTTACAACGCTAGTAGTTCGAAGCTCCAAGATTCGGACATGGTGAGATGCTTTCCAGATGCAGACTCCGCACTCGAAGCCTTAGGAGAAGAGGAAGTCAAAGGTGCGGTTTCCCACCACCAACACAGATCTACACAATTCAGCGTTTCTATCCAAAGCGATATTGGATTCCACTCTACCTGCAATATTACATCAAAGCAAAGCACCTACATAGCTGGTTAGAGTATTTCTGGTTGTGGTTCTTATCACCTTGGAGGTTGCGTCGTGCGATCCGTGAAGCCACGGTCCTAAAAAATAAAATCTCGCTAGGGTTTTCCCAACCTGCCCAAAACAACATCGAGAGTAATAATAATCTATCTGCTTGATGAACAAAACTGCTCACATAATGCACATTATTGACAGCCTTGCACTAGGAGGACCTTAGCGGATGTTAGCTGAAATCGCAAATGCTACTTGCCGCATTGTAGACACCCGCAATGCTTTATCCAAGGTTGGCGCAGATCGCACAAAAGTAGTGCGCCTGTAAAAAACGTCTGAATTCGCAATTCCAATTTCCAATTCCGAAATTCTCTTCTCCCTCTCAACTTGGAATCCCTCAATATCCTTTCTGCCCTGGTATCTCAAAGACTGAGCCCAAAATCTGTGGACGATGACCAATGGGGGGAGGTTGTGGATTTAGCGCTCCATAACGGTCTGGCGCCCATGCTGAATTGGGTGCTCAAGGGCGCAGGCATTAATCTAGAATCAGCCTCGCTTTGGACACCTCTCGTTTCTGCTGCCCGGAGTGCTGCCTTAAGATACGCATTGTTGGATACGACTCGGGTTCAAATCGACACAGCCATGAGAGATGCCAACATACCAACAATCTGGTTGAAGGGTATTGCCCTGGCGCACAGCGCTTATCCGGAGCCCTGGTTGCGTCCCATGAGTGATTTAGATGTTTTGGTCCCTCATGAACAGCGAAATTTGGCTTTAACCACAGTCGAATCACTCGGTTTTCGCCATCTTCAAAACCCAAATACGTTGATCATTGACGTCCCTGAGGATTTACAGCACCATTATGTTTTTTATGCCACCGTAGCTAATTCAGTCTGTTTAGAGCTGCACCATAGATTGTTGGGAACGTTTGGGTTAGAGCTGCTCCCCCGGGAGCAGCTGGACTGGTTCTGGGAAAATTCATACATATGGACAAATGACAGCACAACGATCACAATTTTTAAACCTGAACCCGAGCTGCTTTACCTGTGCGCCCATACCCTTTTACAACATGGCGAAGCAAATACGTCCCTATTTTGTTACTTCGACTTGCACTTGCTGATAACAAAGACAGCGCTGGATTGGCAGATGGTTGTCGATAAAGCGCTAGAATTAAAGTGGTCCTATGCTGTCGAACGAACGCTTACGTTGGCTATTCAGTTCTTCAAGACACAAGTGCCAGAATGGGTCCTGGACCAGCTGCGAACGCGGCGGTCTATCGATGAAGATTCATTCCGCGTGACAAGGCTCCAAGGAAAGGGAAATCGCTGGGAAAGTGAGATGATGTTTCTTTCCAAATTGCCCTTTGCTGCCCGCCTTCGGATAATTACAACAATGCTTTTCCCCAAAAAAAAATTCATCCAGGACCGATACTCCATCCCGCCAGGGCAACCTGTATTGCCATATTATTTCTACCGCTGGTTCGATGCCGGCCTGGAAGTAGTCTGGTCCACACGCAATCGTTTTACGAGGTTTATCAATAAATACTGAATTCGCAATTGCAATTTCTTATTCCGAATCTCTCTTCTCCCCCTCAATATCCTTTCTGCACTGGTATCTCAAAGACTGAACCCAAAATCTGTGGATGCTCACAACGCAATGGAAGATACAGATCATCAAAGCGCAAAGCTTGTGAAGTTGTAAAGCTAAAAACTATAAATGAACAGTTTAATATCCAGGAGAACAGCTTTTTTTTCGCTGGTTTTACTCTCAAGTTTGCTTATTGTGGCGCCAAGCATTTACCAGGCGGCTAAAATAAACGTTTGGACTCTGGACTACTTCCAAGGAACATACAAAGGTGAGCATCAAGTACCAGCAGCCGGACACCCGCGGGGAGAAATATGGCAGGCGCTATCCGCATTATCTGCACAGGATTGGCAGGCTGCAATCGACCTGTTGTCACCATTGGCAGTGCAAGGAAACAAATATGGAATGGAACTGTTGGGTCGGGCTTTTGAGGGTGCCGGTGATTATTCAGCTGCTTTCCAGGCCTACAGACACATTGGCAACAGAAAGGGTTTGCTGCGTGTTGCTGCGACCACTGTCCAGGCAGGGGACTTGAACACTGCACTTGAAGCCTACCAGGCTGCTTGGGAGGTGGATCCGGTTGAAAGCACAACGGGTTATGTTGATTTCTTACGGAATAATTTGAATGAGGATGAAACCGCCGTCGCTGTACTGCGCAAAGCGCTTTCTTTGCAGGCTGTTCCCAGACGCCGGATGATTTGGTACGATCGCCTTATTGGTCTGCTATCTTCACAAAAAAGGTGGCCAGAAGCTGAGAGTGTGATAGAAGAAGCAATCCGAGAATACCCCAAGGAAGTTAAATTTTACGTCAGCCGTGGATGGCTTTTCTATAACAGCGGAAAGGGTTTCGGCACTGCACTGCAGAAATTCCAATATGCAGCGAGCATAAACGAAAAAAGTGGGGCAGGCTGCCGGGCTGTAGCCAACTTGTACGAACGCGAAGGTCGATATCTAGAGGCCGATGAATGGTATCTGAAAGCCATTCAGCGTGAGCCCGATCAGATTGCATTGCATCTTAATCGGGCGAATGCTGTACGCAATAGTGGTGATCCGCTGAAGGCGATTGGACTTTACCAGGAAATATTGGCTCTCTTCTCCGACCATTCAAATGTTTATTACGATCTTGCCTGGGCATACCATCTAAACCAACAACCCCAGCATGCTGTCACCGCCATCGAAAAAGCCCGCGATCTGGGTCAATCCATCCCTTCTATTCACGCCCGCGCTGGTCAAATATATGAAACCATTGGGGATAAAGAAAAAGCCACTGCCGCATATCAACGCGCCTTAGCGCTTGAACCTGGCAACTCGCAAGCAAAACAGGGTTTAAAGCGCTTGTCAGAGGATTAAGCGAAAAACTTCTTGAACGGCTGATTGTTGCACCGTTAATCATCGTATATGAAAATACATTTGACTATTAAGTAATTACGTATTGAGAAATGTGATGACACGAATGACAACGGAAATTCCCCAAGAACTCACTGTGATCGACGCTCGCTCTGGATGGCGCCTGATCGATTGGGCGGAGCTTGTCCAGTACCGCGACCTGTTCTTCTATCTGGTCTGGCGCGATGTTAAAACCCGCTACGCCCAATCAGTCCTGGGGGTCGGCTGGGCGGTAATCCAGCCGGTTTTTAACATGGTTGTTTTTTCAATCGTATTCGGTAGGCTGGCCCAGGTCAGCTCAGATGGTGTCCCTTACCCAATCTTTAGTTATACCGCCCTGGTGCCGTGGACCTACTTCTCCAACTCCCTAACCGGCGCCAGCGGCAGCCTGGTCTCTGCTTCTAACATGATCACCAAGGTCTACTTTCCACGTTTGGTTATCCCATTCGCGCCCGTGCTTGGCAAGCTGGTGGATTTTTTCATTGCGCTGCTAATCCTTTTCCTGATGATGGTAGGTTACCGTATTACCCCAACGATCTGGACGCTGACGCTTCCGCTCTTGGTACTATTAATGATGCTGACCGCAGTTGGCTTGGGCATGTGGCTGACTTCCCTTTCGGTGCAGTACCGCGACATCAACTATGGCTTATCCTTTTTCGTCCAGTTGCTGATGTACGCCGCACCGGTGGTCTATCCCGCCAGCGCCGTGCCGGAGCAGTTCCGCCTGCTCTACGGCCTGTTCCCCATGGCTGGCGTGATCGAGGGTTTCCGCTCAGCCCTGTTGGGAACCAATCCAATGCCCTGGGACCTGATCGCCGTGGGCACGCTTTCCGCTGTTTTGATCGCCATCAGCGGGCTGTGGTACTTCCGCCGCATGGAGCGTATCTTCGCCGATGTGGTTTAAAGACCGGGGACTGAAGACTGAGAACAGGTGTGACAGACGGGAGACAGGAGACGGATGACAGAAGCGTATAAATTCCAGAAGTTGCGGGTGTATCAGATGGCTCTTGAGTATATCGATGTGACCTACGAGCTCAGTAACCAATTACCCACTTCGGAGAAATACAATATTCAAACCCAGTTGCAAAGAGCTGCGACATCAATAGCTTTGAACATTGCTGAAGGATCCACCGGTCAAAGCGACGCAGAACAGCACCGCTTCTTAGGACTTGCTTTGAGATCCTACTTGGAAACGATCGCTTGCTGGGATATCATCGAACGGCGCGGCTACTTAAAAACAGAAGAATTGATACTTATGCGCAATCAGGGGCATGAGTTATTTAAAAAATTAATCGCCTTCCGTAAATCTCTTAAAAAATAGCCCCCAATCCCAGTCCTCGGTCTTCCGTCCTCAACTTCCGTCATTGATCCTCCATCCCTGTCCCCCGTCTTCCGTCTTCTGTCATGTTCGAATATATTATCTGTGTAATTTGCGAAATCTGTGGTTAAGAAAAAATGAATCCAGTTGCGATTAAAGTCGAAAACCTCTCCAAACGCTACCGCATCGGCCTCGAAGAAGAACAGCACGACACCTTCGTCAGCGCGGCCCTCGCCGCACTGAACCGCCCCTTCCGCAACCTCCGCCGCCTCCGCCGCTTGACTCGCTTCTCAGACGACAATCCCAGTCCCCCGTCCTCCGTCTCCGGTCCTCTTTCCCATCCCCAGTCCTCCATCTCCGATCTCCCCTCCGACATCATCTGGGCCCTCAAGGACGTCTCCTTCGAAGTCCAACAGGGCGAGATAGTGGGCATCATCGGGCACAACGGCGCCGGCAAGAGCACCCTGCTCAAAATCCTCTCGCGCATCACCCACCCTACAACCGGGCGAGTAGAAATTCGGGGCCGCGTCTCCAGCCTGCTCGAAGTCGGCACCGGCTTCCACCCCGAGCTGACCGGTCGTGAGAACATCTACCTCAACGGTACCATCCTGGGCATGCGCAAGGCTGAGATCGACCGCAAGTTCAACGAGATCATCGATTTCTCTGGCGTGGAGAAGTTCATCGACACACCCGTCAAGCGCTACTCCTCCGGCATGCGGGTGCGCCTGGCCTTCTCCGTGGCAGCCCACTTAGAGCCGGAGATCTTGCTGATCGACGAAGTCCTGGCGGTGGGTGACGCAGCGTTTCAGAAGAAGGCCCTGGGAAAGATGGGAGATGTGGTAAACGAAGGGCGGACAGTGCTATTTGTAAGCCACAACATGACAGCTATTAAGTCGTTATGTCAAAAGTCGATTCTGTTAGAGAATGGTCAAATCTTGTTCGAAGGTCTCCCCGATGAGGTTGTGACTTTCTATCTCAAACAAACTACAGAACAGATCAGTGAAAAGTCATGGGCTGAACCGAAACATGCACCAGGAAATGAATTGGTGCGCCTAAAGCGAGTATGTGTAGTGCCTGGAATGGATAGAAACCTGATTGATGTTAAGACCCCATTCAACATTGAATTCGAATTCTGGAATTTTCAGGATGACGCAGAACTTAATTACAGTCTCGTGCTTTACACAACAGATGACGTATGCGTCTTAAACACTGGTTCACAGCGACAGGTATATCCCGCCGGAGTTATTAAGGGCATATGTCATGTTCCGGGAGATTTCCTAAATGCTACAACTTATCGCATCCGCATATTGCTCGTTCAAGATAGTCGCGCTATTTTCGAAGATACGAACGTCATTTCATTTGAGGTGACTGAGGGATCAAGGACTGGTAACTGGTATGGCAAATGGGTGGGAATTGTCCGCCCAAAATTCAATTGGACTAACGAAAGCTTTCCTTTTTTACCCCATTCTAATGGTGAGTCTATTCAGAAAGGCATCCGAGATAGATATTAGACGTTTTGTGCCAGGAAAAGCAAAAAGAGTGTTGAGAATGATGCATACAGGCGTGCGTTCTTGTACTGAATATGTGGTATCCCAAAATTATGAGTTTGTTTGTCCAGTCTGTGACAAGAAAGTCAAAGAATTCTTACCACTAGGCACGTTCTATGTAGAAAACAAAAGAAAGTACGGAAATCCTTATACTGTATCCGATGTTGAAACGATGAATGACAGGCACTATAGTTGCCCACATTGCTCCGCGTCCGATAGAGACCGGTTGTATGCACTATACTTTCGCCGACGCTTCCCCCAGCCAGATTCCGTTCCGTCAATCCGACTTCTTGATATAGCACCATCGCAGCCGCTCAGGATTTTCCTATCAAGATACAAGCGGTTTACATACCGAAGCGCTGATCTCACAATGGAGGGAGTTGATGATAAGATCGACATTACAGATATATCAATCTACCGCAGTGCATCCTTCGATGTTTTCATTTGCTCACATGTATTGGAACATGTTCCAGATGACAAGAAGGCTCTATCTGAGTTATTTCGTGTGTTGAGTCCGGGGGGATGGGGTATCTTGATGGTGCCAATCAACTTAGTGATCACACAAATAGATGAAGATCCATCCATTACCGATGTTCGAGAGCGCTGGCGCAGGTTTGGTCAGCACGATCACATCCGTCTTTATTCCAAACAGGGGTTCATAACAAGAGTAGAAAATGCTGGGTTTATCGTCCGCCAATTTGGGGTTGATTTTTTCGGGATGCAGGCATTCCAAAAGCATGGTATTTCCGAGAAAAGTGTATTATACGTAGTCGAAAATCATGATTAACGTCACCAAGACCTACTTGCCTCCACTGGAAGAGTATGTCCAATACCTCCGGGGCATCTGGGAGCGCAACTGGGTCACCAACAACGGCCCGCTGGTGAAAGAGCTGGAAGCCAGACTCAAGGAGTTCCTGGGCGTCAAGCATCTCTTCTTCGTCAGCAACGGTACCATTGCCTTGCAGATCGCCATCAAGGCGCTTGACCTGCACGGCGAGATCATCACTACACCCTTTACCTATGTGGCCACCACGTCCAGCATCGTTTGGGAAGGTTGTCAGCCGATCTTCGTGGACATCGACCCAGAGACGTTGTGCCTGGATCCCAACTTGATCGAAGCGGCCATCACCCCACGGACGACGACGATCCTGCCTGTGCACGTTTATGGTCACCCATGCGACGTTGAGCGCATTCAGGTGATTGCTGACCGGCATAGGCTGAAGGTGATCTACGACGCGGCACATGCATTTGGGGTGCGGTACAAGGATCAATCGCTGCTCGTGCATGGCCACATCGCTACCCTCAGCTTTCACGCTACGAAACTGTTTCATACTGTCGAAGGAGGCGCGATGGTCACGAACGATGACGAGGTGGCACATCGCATCGCCTATATACGAAACTTTGGGCACAAGGGGCAAGAAGATTTTTGGGGATTGGGCATCAATGGGAAAAACTCTGAATTCCACGCTGCAATGGGTTTGTGCATATTACCAAAAGTTTCTGAATTGATATCTAAGCGCAAATTTGTCAGTGAGATGTATGACATTTTATTAAATGATATTGGTTTAAGTATGCCGAAAAGGTTATTTGGCACATATTATAATTATTCATATTACCCGGTTATTTTTGAATCAGAAGAGCAGTTATTTAATGTACGTGATGCTCTCAATGCACAGAGAATTTTTCCAAGGCGATATTTCTATCCGTCCCTCAACAAACTCCCTTATGTCGAAATTTCAGTATGCCCTTTTTCTGATGATATTGCAAGACGGGTGCTTTGCCTACCGTTGTACGATTCGTTAAAAGCAGCCGACATTGAGAGGACTTCGCTAATCATAAAAAATGCTTTGTAGAGGAAATTAAACTGTGAGAATATTAGCAACCGGACAAAGCACCATTCATTGGGGGCGTTTAGAATTTGGGAATATTGGCAATTTCTACATAATTGAGCCTTTTTTTAGAGAATTGCATAGAGTCTTTCCAGCTGCTGAAATTGTTACGACATTTCAGATGACAGATGAGTTTTGCAAACGCGAAAGAATATCTTGTCTGCCGATGAAGTTATATTATTCATGGACTGATAATGATTTGGACGAGAGTTTGAAAGAACTTGGAATTGCTAATATCTATAGTACAACTGGAAAACTGGTTGGAACAACAAAATACATTGATGAAGTGTTAAAAAGCGATTTGATTATTGATTTAAGTGGTGACATCTGGGGTGATAATGCTGACTTCTTGGGCAAAGACAGATTTCTGGTTGGGCTCATTAAAGATAGAGTTGCACAGTTATTAGGAAAGCCTGTTGTGATGATTGCGGGTTCACCAGGTCCATTTAATAATCCGGAAACTTTAGATTTTGCGAAAGAAGTTTTTGCTAACTTTAATTTAGTTACAAATCGTGAACCTATAAGTAAAGAGATGCTTCGCGAAAAAGGGTTTGAAGTTTCAGGAGTTAAAAGTTTTGCTTGTCCCGCATTTCTTTTTGAGCCAGCAAAAGATGAAAATATAATAACAATATATCAGAACATAGATAATCATAATAATACACCTGTTGTTGGTTTTATTCTTTGTGGGTGGAATTTTCCTACAGGCCCGTTTGATAAATGGCCAAGACCGGATGATGACTTCATATTATTTGCGGAATTTATTGAATATATAACTGAGAGACTTGGGTTGCAAGTTTGTTTAATGTCGCATTCAAATGGTTTTAATTTGCCGCCGTCGGAATTCAAGTTGATCCATGGTAGAGATTACAAAGTAATTAAACAATTACAAAATGTCCTTACTAATAGGGGTATAACCAAAAATGTATTTGCACTGGATGGAATTTATGACCCATGGACAACAAAGGCAATTATTCGCAATTTTGATATGTTGATTAGCGGACGACTTCATGGAGCTGTTGCAGGTTTATCTCAAAAAGTTCCTACTGTAATGATTGACTATGGGCACGAACCAAAAGCTCACAAGTTGCGAGGTTTTGCTAAAGTCGTAGGGATAACCGAGTACGTTGTTGACCCAGGGAACCTAAATGATATGGTAAATACAGTAAATGCTTGCTGGAAAAACCAATCAGCGATTCGTCAGCATCTAGCAAACAAGATCCCAAAAGTGCTGGAATTAGCGCGAAACAATTTCAATAGCTTACTTGAGGTAACAAATAAAAGAAGTTGATTTGATGAGTTCAAAAAAGAGAGTAATAGAGTAATAATGAAGATAGCAATTATGCAACCTTACTTTCTACCATATTTAGGTTATTTTCAATTGATTAATGTGGTTGACGAGTTTGTTATATACGATAATGTCCAGTTCTCTAAAGGTGGTTGGATTCAGCGGAATCGTATTTTGGTGAATGGAAGGGATCGCATGATCTCACTACCGATACAGAATGATTCGGATTACAAAAATATTTGTGAGCGCAAGTTAGCCCCGTTATTTGTGAAAGAACGCCAAAAGCTATTACGGAGGATTGAAGCTGCATACTTTAAGTCCCCTTATTATTTGTTGTCAATGCCCATTTTAGAGCAATGTTTTCATAATAATGAATCAAACCTATTCTTATTCATATTGCATTCCTTGCAAATTATTTGTAACTACTTAGGCATTAAAACTAGACTGACATTCTCGTCGACGATAAATGTTGATCATAGCCTTAAAGGCAAGGAACGAGTCATTGCGATTTGTCAGTCTCTTCTCGCCAATCATTATATAAATCCAATTGGTGGCAAAGAACTTTATACCCGAGAAGAATTTATGGCACATGGATTAAGGCTCTCTTTCTTGCAAACAAATCAAATACTATATCCACAATTCGATAACGAGTATGTTCCTAATCTATCAATTATTGATGTTATGATGTTTAACAGTGTGGAACGGATAAAAAAAATGTTAGATAATTTTGAATTGGTATGAATATGAAATTAAGATAATTAAACCTCCATGTTTAGAGATTGCCATTAATAAATATACTATGTGCAGAAAGTTTAAATCCTTTACTCATTCTCTATGTGGAAAATCAAATAATAATTGAACGGGCTGTATGAGTATCCGATTACTTAGGAAATAAAAAATCCTTGTAGAATTAAATGCCGAATTTCATTGATTAAGTGATAAAGATTGGATAATAACATATGTAAGTTGGCTTCTAATTAGATATGTGAGATTTAAAAATGGGATCTATTTAATCTCTAGCAATTAAGTGATATATGGCTTCTAAATAGGTTAATGACCTAAATGAGGCTTTTCCGATACAGTGGTTGGGATGAGCTTTTGCTGCCCCACAAATCTGCGTTAAACTAAAAAACTTAAAATGAACATTAAACACACATAAAAAAGAGAACCTATGAATATCAAAGGGAAAAAAATTACATTAAGGGCCATTGAGGAAAGTGATCTAGAACTTCTTCACAAATGGTCAAATGATACTGAGACTCAGGATATGATTGGACACTTGCACTTTCCAAGTTCTATGGATTACCACAAACTATGGTTTCAAAATCTGAAGAATGACCAATTTAATCAGAGACTCGCGATCGATGCACCAGATTTAGGTATTATTGGTTTATCTAGTATCATGAATATTGATTGGCGAAATAATCATGCATGGCACGGAGTTATGTTAGGGAATGTAGATACTCGAGGCAAAGGTTATGGTGTTGATGCAGTAATGGCTACTATGCGGTATGCATTTGAAGAATTACACTTTGAAAGGCTAGATGGCGCATTAATTGAATATAACACTGTATCATATTCTTTTTATTGCAAAAAGTTGGGTTGGAAGGAAGAGGGGCGAAGAAAAAACTGGTATTTCAGAAAAGGGCGCTATTGGGACCGAATAATTGTTGGTATTACAAAGAAAGACTATGAGCAACTAATAAGAAATACAAGATATTGGGATTGAGCAAGAGAAAGGCGAGAGCAGGAAGAGTCATTTTATTTCTCCATTATTTATACTTATCAAAATTCCAACAGAAACTATACAAATTTTTTGACTGTTGTTTGATTTATTTATCTACCGCAATTTATTATTAGCTTATCCTCCTTTCCTTCAGAAAATATTGAGGTGTGAGCAAATGTTCACATTGGTAAAGATGTGCATATTGGAAGTAATACAACAATTCGAGAGAAGGTTAGAATTGGGGATTATAGTTTGGTAGGTGCTGGTTCTGTTGTGCTTGATGATGTTCCGGAGAATTTGGTTGTTGTTGGAAATCCCACTCGCATCCTGAGGATACGATAATATATGAACAACAATCTAAAAAACAGCAATGCCGTGAGCATCTGTTGTATTACTTATAATCATGAGAAATATATAACTCAAGCAATTGAAAGTATTTTGATTCAAAGGACGGATTTTCCGATAGAAGTCCTAATATTTGACGATGCTTCAACAGACAGAACGGCAAAGATAATTCGATCGTACGAAGAAAAATACCCAACGCTCATAAAACCAATCTACCAAACTGTAAATCAGTATTCAAAGGGTATTAAACCAACCTTGAAGTATAACTTTCCAAGGGCCAAAGGCAAGTACATCGCCATATGTGAAGGGGACGACTACTGGACTGATCCGGACAAGCTGCAGAAGCAGGTGGATTTTCTGGACAGTCATCCTGAATGTGCTATCAGTTTTCATGCTGCTAGGTTTATATACGAAAATGGTAGTCAGCCATCCTTTGACCGCTATCCGCCTGGACGTAAGACAATTTATAATCTCAATGATCTATTATCGGGTGGCAATAAGATAACTTCTTGTACCGTAATGTTTCGAAATGGGTTAATTCGCGAATTTCCATCCTGGTATTATCAGATGCCGATGGGCGATTGGCCACTTCATCTTCTGAATGCCCAGTATGGAGATATCGTGTATATCGATGAAGTTATGGCCATTCGTAGAATTCATGGTAGGGGAATGTGGTCTTCATTAGAGCCCATCGAAGCACTTGAGAAAGAAATCGTAGGGTATGAAATTGTACGGAAAAATCTTAATCTTACTTATCAAGGTAAGAGAAATCTAAGTAAAGCATTATCCAAACTTAATTATCGATTGGCCAAGGCTTATATTAAAATAGGCGATTTATCAAAAGCAAAGCCTCACATTTTCAAATGTATACTCTTCCACCGCAGTTGGGAGGATGTAACTCTGAAGAGACTCTTAATAATGATAGTTAGTGTATATTCTCCAAAAATATTAAAAATCCAAAAAGATTTTCGGTCACGGTTTTCATGATCCTCATAATCATTCAGTAAAAAATATACCTTTGACCTCGTTTCAACACACGAAAGTATAAAATCTGAATTAATAGTAATGACATAGAATTGGCGTATTTTATTTATTTAGTTTCATTACGATTCATCGCGGGTGACCATCGATGATTTTCAGAAATTAAGTTAAGATTAATAATGTCTGTTTCGAATCCCAAAATTTGTGTAGTGATGCCCGTTTACAATGGCGGAAAGTACCTGCGGGAAGCAATTGATAGTATCTTAGCTCAGTCCTACGATAATTTCGAGTTCATCATCATTGATGATGGTTCTACAGATAACACGTGGATGATATTGAATGATTATGATGATGTGCGCATTCAGTTAGTTCGAAATGAAGAGAACATTGGCATGGCTGGTTCGCTTAACAAAGGGTTGGCATTAGCTCGAGGTGAGTTCATTGCTCGGATGGATGCGGATGATGTCAGTTTACCTGAACGACTGGAAAAACAAGTTAGATTTCTAAACTCTAACCCGCATATTGGTGCAGTTGGTAGTTTTGCTTATAAAATTGATGCAAGTGGACGGATAATCGGCGAAACACGACCACCGACAGATCCATACCTGGTGGAATGGGGCTTATGTTTTGACAATTATTTATGCCATCCAACATTTATGTTCCGAAAATCTACGTTTACCCAGGTAGGTGGATATTCTGAAAAGAAATGGCATTCAGAAGATTATGATCTCTGGAGTAGGATGGTTGGTATAACCCGAATTTCAAACCTCCCTGACCGGTTGCTTCTCTATAGACATCACCAGGAATCTGTGGGTAGTAAGTATTTTGAAGTTCAGAAAAAAATGAGCGCTCTAAACACTCAGGAGTATGTTTCCAGGTTAATTGGGAAACAAATCTCAACTGACCTAATTAATAAATTCAGATTTTCGCCTCAAGAACTTACCACAAAAGATTTATTTCAATTAAGCGATATTATCCTAGACCTTTATGCTTTATTCAGACGGCGCAACATATCCAATCTTGAATTCAATAAAATAAAGCAAGATGCAGCTCGAAGACTGGTTCTCCTGGCTTTAGAAAGCAATATTATTTCATGTCGGTTGGTAATTTTCTTTAGAGGGTTCGTAATATCGCCAGTAAAGGCAATAAAAGTATTAGGCTCCAGGATGAAGAGATGGATCTTTGAGTTAGTTCCAGCCTGACCTCAATCGTGACAATAATCTGAGTAAATTCAAAACCACTTCTTATCACACGACAAGAAAGCATTGTTCAACATGTATGAGGGATTCATACTCTCTCCAGTTTAGGACGCTTTTTCCACCAGCAATGAAAAACTCTGTCAATTCCATTTTTCTTTCTCAATTGCATTTCTAGCAAAGAATACTATTTGATCAAATTCTTAAGATTCTGATTGCTATGCCTGATGCGAGCATTCAGGAAATATCTCAAGATATCCTTTAACCTTGAAAATATTGTTTTTCATCCCCAAGCTAACGGTTGGAGGCTCGCAAATCAATGCTATAAATCTAGCTAATGCTCTTATGAAGCGAGGGCATAAAATAATATTTACTTCTGACGGTGGCCCATTGGTGAAACATATTCAAAACAATGGGATACTTTTTGAACACATCCCATATAAAGGGCATCGCCATCCTTCTTTTAAAATTAGCAAAAAGATAGCTGATTTTGTCAATCATAATTCCATAGATGTGGTACAAGCTTTTGATAAAACTCCATTAATTGAAGCCTATATAAGCCAAATGTGGCATAATAAACCAGTCTACGGAATGGTCACATCTCAAAGAATGCCCAATTTCCGAATGCCCAAAACCCGAGAGATGGCATTGGTAAATCCTGCGATACGCCAACGCTATATTCGGGAACTCGGCTATAAGCCAGAGAATTTGCATTTGATTGTAGCCCGTCTAGATTGCGAACATTACCGCTCCATACATGTAGTACCTTCCCAGGTTTTTGCAGATTTCTCGATTAATAAAAATATACCCATTATCAATCTTGTGAGTCGCATTGACAAAGGAAAATGGCCCACTATAAAATTATTTGTATCTGCAGCGCGAAGTTGGATGGATACACGTTATCGGGATACGCCTGTATATTTCGCAATCATTGGATCTGGTCCCCTCTCCCAGGAACTAAAGCGGACCATTGCTGAGGTGGACCTTCAGCACACGGTATTCGCTGTTGGCGAGAGAATCGACATCCCTGATGTGATGAACGCATCTGCAATTGTACTCGGCATGGCCAGCACTTGCCAACAGGGTTTGGCCTGCGGTCGTCCTGTGATCGTCCTAGGAGACCAGGGTTATTCTGCAATTGTTGATTCCAGCAACTTTCCTGATCTTGCTGCTCAGCACTTCAATGTGCATCATATCACTGAAACCAAACAACCGGAAATTTTGTGCCGACAAATTGAAACAATCCTACTCGCACCTGAGCACGCCAAAGCATTGCGCGATTTTGGCCGGGAGGCAGCCTGCAAGCATTTTGACAGCAATATCGGCGCGAAGCAGCTGGAAGATATTTATTCCGGGCTGCTGAAAGAGCCTTCAGGTTCAAAGGCTCTTATTTGGACGGATGTTTACCTGTCATGGATTTCGCTGCAATTCGCGCTGTTTCGAAAGCGAGCAACTCGACGGATTTTACGCCTCAATCTTTTAAATAATTCGCTCGCAAAGTCAAAGAAACTCCAATGAGACATCAAGTTTTTTAACTGGTTGGTTTGGTTGTTAGCGGCAACAGCTAAACGAAAAGCGAATCTGGAAAAATCTCCGATCATTTCTCCTTTCCTGCTTGATTGAACATCATTTCTATCTACTTGGCTTCCGTGATGATGTGCCACTAATCCTGGGAGGTTCAGATATTTTGTTACACACTTGGGCGTTTCGTCGATTGGGAGTATAGCAATTCCGATCAATGCATTTGGAAAAGCAAGTCTGTGGTTAGGGAATTCTTCGCCATCAAGGAATTTAATTAATGGAATCCTATCGGTTTGTATATTTATCCTCTTCTGCTCGCTCAGGGTCCACTTTGCTCGCACTCCTTTTGGGCGCTCATCCGGATATTGCTACCATTGGTGAATTGACGGGACCGGCTAGAAGAGGTGCTAGAGGCACAAAAATCTGTTCATGTGGTGTGCCATTGGAGGAATGTGAGTTTTATGAAAGAATTGCCTCTGGCATGCAGTCTCGAGGACATCAGTTCCAACCCTTAGCATTTGAAACACGAATAGTGTGGGGGGAGAACACGTACCTCAGGCAATTCCAGACTGGTTCTTTGGAGAGCAATTTCCTTGAGAGGTTAAGGGATGTCTTGTTATCATTATGGCCAGATCACAGAAAGAGAATTAGATACTTGATAGAACGAAATATTGCTATCATAGAGACGATATTAGAAATTACAGGCAAATGTGTTTTTCTTGATACATCCAAAGATCATATGCGTATCAAGTATTTCCATAATTTCGCTTATACCGATCTATATGTAATTCACCTTGTTCGTGACCCTCGCGGTGTCGCTACGTCATGGTTTAGAACAAAGAATAGAACAGCTGCAGATGCCGCTCACAGATGGGTGAGAGAGAATAAGAATATCCGGCGACAATTAAAAAGGCTTCCCAAAAATCGCCACATTTTAATTCGTTACGAGGATTTATGTAAGGAACCTCAAGCTACCTTATTAAAATTGTATAAGTTTCTTAAAGTGCAAGAGTTGGATATCATTCCTAATTTTCGCAAATATCCCCACCACGTTATTGGTAACAAGATGAGGAAGGGTAGCCCCTCAGAAATAAAATTAGATCTTCGCTGGAAGACTGAGCTATCTAATGACCAGCAGGATAGAATAAAAAGAATTGTATATCCCTATTGCACATTATTCGGCTATATGACTTAGCATTTACTTCTCCAGTTTCCTCTCTATCAAGCAAGATTCAAGCGATCAGTTTATTGCTTCATAAGAAAGATATTCTGTTAGTGTTATGGATATTATCAACAACACAATAAATGATTATTGTTTACCCTTAGAATGAATCATGTGTGGAATAGCTGGTATTGTAAACCTTTCTGATACCCCAATCAATCCCATCGTGGATACCTTGATGGGATCTGCATGTCGGCGCTGCAGGAACAATCAGCCTTTCTGGCTCCAAATGGGTATATCGATGAAGCAGCCAAAGCCCTCATTACTTTGCTTAACAGCACTGAATTAAGAAAAAGAAGGGGAAGGCAAGGGTATCAAAGAGTGCAGCAGCACTTCACTGCTCAGCGCACCACGGGAAAAGTAAACGAGGTTATCACGCGAGTTTTATAGCAAACAGGACAAAAAACTTAGTGCCGACACTATCCAATTCACACCTTTTAGGCTTGACATGATCGATGTTTGCCTTGTTACGAAATATTTTTATCCTAGTCTAGCTGGAGGTGCCGATCGTTTTCGTAATTACGCACCGGGATTGCGGGAACGAGGTGTTCTTCTGCGAGTAGTGACTGTTTTAGAGCCCGGTACTGCTACCCAAGAAGTAGTAGACGGTATTCCAGTTCACCGTGTTTCCATGGACAAAGATGTTCAAGATGTAGGTGCTTTGCTTCTCCGGAAAGCAATGAAGAGTTTTCAGGAGCATAACCGCTGGCCGGAGATATTGCATTTTCTTAGCCACTCCATACGAGGTGTTCCTGATGTTTGGCGCGCAAAGTTTCTTGGCATTCCGTGTATGATCACCTTCACCATGATGCCTACTGAACACCAGGGGATCGGGAATAAATTAAAGAACCTGGTTTTTCAATGGATAAGATGCCACCCTTTTGATCGCATCATTACCAGCAGCACGGTTATGGCTCAGAGGGTGAGAAAGCTGCGTTATCCAGCGAGATATCTTGAGATTATTCCCCACGGAGTTGATATCAAGCGCTTCCGACCTGTGTCGTCTCTCTTAGAGCGCAACAGGATTCGGGAGCAGTTGGGATGGGGATTAGACGATGAAATTGTCCTTTTTGTTGGCGGAATCCTTCCACGTAAAGGAGTAGACCTCTTGCTATCTGCCTGGCTCAATGTCATCCGGCAGCGGCCAAATGCCAAGCTGGTATTGATTGGGCCTCGCCACAAAAATATGCCAACACTTCAATCTTTTAATAATAGGATTGACGAATTACTACTCAATGTCATACCTTCTGAAAGGATGATGTTTGCAGGAATAGTGAAGAATGTGGAAGCGTATATGCAAGCTGCTGATGTGTTTGTGTTACCATCCAGGCGTGAGGGAATGAGTAACGCGGTTGCCGAAGCTATGGCTACAGGATTGCCTTGTATACTAACTCCTCATGATGGGTTGCCAGCAGAGTTTGGGCAGCCTGGACGTGAGTATTTATTGGTGCCGCACAATTCGGATGCACTGGCTGCGACCATGCTAGAAGTGATGGAAAGCAACAACTGCCGTGGAGAAATAGGTCGGGCAGCGCGCATCTGGGTTGAAAGGCATCTGGATGTTGAGAAGAGCTTGGATCGGTATGCTATTACTTATCGAGAACTTACTGCGAAACGCCATAAAGTAAGGTAACGAGAATAATGATTAGATACGTGTTAAGAAGAATGTTACATGGGAACTATTTGCAGCGAAAAGTTTTTATCAGATGGATATCCTAACCTGGAAGGTATGGGCGTTGAACATACACGGAAACGCCTTGTACCATTATGCGTAATCACATCGCACGCTCGCCGTGGTGCGTTGAGCCCATCCTTAAGTGGTATATTATCATGCCTAGAAAAACATGATTCATACAGAAAGAAATTTCACCGGTACTGCGTTAATCATAGCTGGCATATTGTTGTCAATTTTAGCCGCCTGGAGCCTGGTGAGTTTTCCCCTGAGCCTTTACAATCCATTCCTAATTATGATTGCTGGTCTGGTATTGGTTGCAATTGTTGTCCGGCCCACATTAGGCATATTACTGCTGCTGGTGATTAACATGCTATCGACGCTCTTCCCTGCGTCCGGCGAAATCACCCTCAATCGCGCCCTCGGGGTGTTGGTGATTGTAGGCTGGCTCGGTTCGCAAATCTCCCCGATAAACCGCCGTCAGATAGTAATCGACAAAGTCGATCTCCTGTTTGGTTGCTACTTGCTTACGGCTCTTATCAGTTCCCTGTTCAATGGAATTTACCCTACTACCCAGGGCTTTCTGCTCGAAATAGCGGTCGGTTATATATTCTTCTTCCTCCTCCGTAATATAATTGATACCTGGGCGAAACTGCGCTGGACTTTCTGGGTAGTCGTGCTGGCCACGATACCGATTGCAATCTCATTGGTCAGCGGTTTGAGCGATCCCGCAGCCGCGACAACCAGGCGTTTTGAAGCAGGGCTTCAAAGCGAGAACACGACGGGCTTTTTCAGCGCCATGGCGATCATCATCACACTGTACCTGGCGGAGAGCTCTAAAAGCCGCTTGCGGTTTTTTTATTATGCGCTGATACCGCTTTTTGTAGCAGCGATTTTCTTATCAGGAAATCGTTCGGGGTTTGTCTTGTTGGTCATCGCTATCCTCCTGATTCTCGGTTTTTCACAGACCAGGTATCAGAAACTAAAATATCTCCTTGTGTTAGCCCCGTTTCTTGTTAGCGTTGTCTTTGCCTTATATTCCTTCGCTCCTCGAGCCGTGGAGCGCACGATGAATATCCCCATCGAAGAAATTTTTCTAAAAGAGTCCGAAATCACCGACATTAGAGCAGTCGACCGTCGTGTATTTCACATCAGAGCGGCATGGGAGATGTTTCTCGATAACCCTGTTCTGGGTGTGGGAGTAGGAGGTTATCGTGAACAATACGCTTATTACTCGCCAGATAAGGGAAGACCTTCTGCACATAACGTCTTTTTGAACTCTCTTGCGGAAATGGGTATTTTGGGGGGATTCGTGACCCTGATGATCTATTTCGTTGTGATACGTGACTTGTTGACCGCCAGAAGTGAGGGAAGCTCTCGTAAAACACGATCTATCGTTTACATGCTGGTGCTTTTCATTGGTGCAAATGTTATGGAAGCTCTCCTTCACGGTGACTATTTTTCAAGGGAGATGTTTATCGTATTCGCATGGTCGTTGTTAATGGTTAGTCTGCCTTACCAAGAAGGTGATAGTCAGCAAATAAATCAACAAGTTCGTGATTCCGGCTAATGGTGATTGTGCAAGTATCAAACTTAGGTTTGAATAAAACAAAACACAGGAAGATGGTTCATGAAACATTTACAAGTGAAAGACGATCTGGAGTTGTTGTCCATAATGATGGATCATATGGATAAAGAACCTGACCTCTATAAACCAACGAATTATTAAAAATTTTATGAACAAAGATTATTGCCAGAACTAAAAAATTGGATCTTAAAGATTTCCGAAGACGAAGATACTCAATATTAACAAGTATGGGAGCTACTGACTTAATTCCTGTACTGGGCGAAATTGATTTGCGTTCATTTCGTATGTTGAACAATCGGTTTACTCGCAATTTAACTTTTTGGGAACACCTGCTTGAAGCGGTTAATCAATGGATCAACCACATTCTTCCAATTAGGAAACAAAGCGACCACTTCACGATGCCCTTTAGTATTGAATTAGAAGATCTTAGATTAATTGCATACGAAATCGCAAAGAGTTCTGGAAAACTTGTTCCAAAAGCAAAGTTAATATCGCAGCTTGAAGCGTCGCTTATGGGAAATCCAGAAGATGTATTTGAAGTTGATGATAGAAAATACACACTGATTATATTGCCTCACAATCTCATGCACCTGACTGCCATCCGCTCCGCTTCAGGCAGCAGGTGAAATGTTGATATTTTTAGATTAAGCCCCGAAAATGATGCTCAACACCCTGTTTGGGAATTATCATAGAATCTCATTTGACAATGGTTGAGGAGAAAAATATGAGAGGTTGGAACGTGATATGGCTGCTCGTGGACTCAGTTAGGACATATCGTTCAGGGTTGGACGATCGTGATCGAATTGATCTCATGGATAAAATGGCCGGTGAAACGATCGAATTCAAGCGCGTAGTCAGCTCTGCACCTAGCTCGGTCATGTCAGTTAGCGCCATGATGACAGGTATGCCGTCCTATCAAGTTGCTCGAGACTACGAGAACTTCGTGTTTGATCCACAGTCTTTTTCATCAGTTCCACGTGTCTTAGAGGATAATGGGTATGGTGCTCTGGGTTTAGTTTTCTACCGTGGAGGACGTGAGAGGTTTTCCACTCTTTTCAACCAGGTGGATCGACGTTTTTGGCCAAAGAAATTGCGGCGCAGTACTGCACGTTATTGGACGAATGACGAAGTAAATTCAGTACTCCAGAACTTGCTCGCTGGTGGATTGCAGGAACCATTTTTTTTATTTGTCCACTACAATATTAGGAAAGACCCTGGAACTTCCGCCAAGGTCGAAAAAGTTGTTAACTACTTTAAGAACAGCGGGGTTTATGATCGCAGCATTTTTATTTTGTGCTCAGATCATGGTTATCCAGATCCTTCTCGCGGGTTGGGACCAATGTGGTTCAAGGATCGGGGATTAAGTCACGACCTCATTATGTCAAATGATAACCTTCTCATCCCTCTGTTGATGCATTATCCTGGAGCAAAACCGTGTACGATCTCCACGACTGTTAGTAGTTTGGATATTGCCCCTACAATTCTGGATCTTTTACAAATTGAGCCGGATTTGAAGTTGAAAAGTCAAATGGAAGGGTGTTCCCTAACGCCTTTAATTGAAGGGAATGTCGCGTCTTGTGATTTTGAGTCGCGCTTTATTCGGTCAGACAATCGCTTCACTTTACAAGTTGGTCAGACAACAGTTTTTATCCGAGGGACCAAGAAGTATGTCTTTCATCATGATACCAAGCAAGAATCTTTCTTTGATTTCGAGGCTGATCCACTAGAGGTCAGTGATCTAATCAATCATTCTGGATTGCAGGAGGAGATAGCGACATTTCGAAAAGTTTTTACAGAGGCTCAGGCGAAAGCTCGTAAACTTCACGTTGAGTATTTGTTGCAGAAGATAAGTCGCGAGAGAAGCTCTCGTATAGATTCCGGAGGCCAGCTTCTGGTGATTGACCTCAGCAATTGGCATGATATTGGAATGGTGCTTGATGCACTTTCCAATGCATTCAATCCATCTACAATAGCTGTGCTCACAGATAAGTCGAATCGATATGGCGACTCGTTGCCAAAGACAGTAGAAGTGTTGTTTCTAAATAATCTGAGGAAGAAAAACAATGTACATGAAACCTTGTCCCTGTATGACCATCTCATAGCAATTGGTGATCGCATTACCAGTGAGGACATTCACCGCCAATTAGGCTTTATGCCAAGAAAAATCTTGCTGCTTGATTCAAACATGACACCAATTAGACCTTCGGGCTGGAAGGTTTTTACAAAGTTTATCAGAGCGCGTTTTCGATTCTACTTGAAAGAGCCGATGATGCTGATCAAAGATCTTAAGAAAGCGATTCGAAGAAATATGCCACATTTATTGTTATGAGTTTGCTCCTCGGACCTCTTGACATGTCTCCTGGATTATATTAACCCCAAAATGCACTTTTCCCCTTTTTCTCTAGCAAAGTCTGGTAGCACCTCTCGGCGATCAGTCTGGATGCTCATCGCCACGTTCTATCCTATCTCAGGTGGGTCAGAGATCTCCGCTCAACGCCTGTCAAGAAGATTGATTGAAAACCTCGGCTGGCGGGTTTGCGTTTTGACCAGACAGCACAAGCACAACGAGCGCAGCTTACCCCCAAAAGAGACAGTCAATGGCCTCCCGGTCGTTCGCGTGTTCAGCCCCCGAAAATTTGGGGCGTTTTTCCATCTCGCAAGCGGGCTATATCACTTAGCTCGCTTCGGTCGAGGCAGCATATACCACGCCCATGATACAAAAGTGTCTCACTGGATGGCAGTGATCGCGCGATTCTTGTTAAGTGGACGATCTATCATCAAGTTGCGTTCCGGGCGACTTCCTTATGAACGACGCATGGAAATGTCCCTGCTACGACGGTTACATTTCTTAATCCCCATTCGCCTCGCTGACCGAATAATCGTCGTTAATCAAGAAATAGAAGAATTCGTCCAAGAGCTGGGGGTATCGCCCGACCGTGTCGTACGCATCCCCAATGCCGTAGATACCAAATTCTTTCATCCCATAACAGACAAGGAAAAGTTAAACGTCCGCCATCAGCTCGGTCTTCCGAACGACAAGAGGATATTTCTTTATACAGGTAGCTTCAGACCAATAAAAGGTACCGATGTGCTCTTGCGTGCTTGGGCTTTATTACCAAAATCGATGCGCAAAACCCTGTTGCTTATCTTAGTTGGAGGAGATAAAGATCATGACAAAACCAGTACTCTCCTTGATCACTTGAATTTTTACGAAGGAGTAAAAATCGTGAATCTCCAAAAGAGCGTTCGCAACTATTACTGGGCAGCTGATTTCTTTGTGCTTCCTTCTCGCTCTGAAGGTTTGTCCAACGCCTTACTAGAGGCCATGTCATGTGGCCTGCCGGTCATATCTTCAAAGGTTGGAGGGGCTCTGGATGTTGTAGAGAACGAGGTCAATGGGATCTTGTTTGAATCCGAAGACCATGAGCAACTTGCGAAATGTATCATAGAGATATTGCAGTTGGAGGATCAATGGGTGGCATTGGGCGCGCAAGGACGAAAGATTGTGCAGAGTTATGCAGAACTGGATACATGTACGCAGATATTGAGCGATATGTATCAACAACTCTTCTGAATCCGGAAAATTATGAACTTCACGGGTTCTTCCCTGGCATATTTTGGCTGGTAGTGGTGCAAAATCAACCAATCGATCTAAGATGAGATTAAAAAAATGCCTGATTCACGAAAAGAGAATAACCATAATATCAAGACCTCATACAATACTTACCACACTGGAATTGACCCCCTGATTCGTGTCATCAAACAATCGGTAGATAGACTCAAATCTTCCCGCATCGCACATCCTGCAATAGATGGCATCACATACAGTGGAGCGTCTGTTCTTTTTAAATTGCTCAGATACCCAGGACGAGAAATGAATTTCTACTTCCTTTCCACGGGCCGGTGCGGGACGCGATTCTTTGCGAGAGTGCTGGATACAGCAACGAATGCCGTCGTATTGCATGAGCCCAGCCCGCATCTGCAAAATGATATGAGTGAATTAGCGCCCCGATACATTACTAGCAAGCGCGATTTCCAACGAGCGACCATTAAAGACTACTCCAGCCTCAAATTAAAAATCCTCTTAAACCAGACCATACGGTCACAAATTTACGGTGAGACATTCCACAAATTGTTCCCCTTTGGTCATATACTCTACAAGTACTTAGGTCCGAGCAAGATTCGCCTGGTTCACCTGATACGTGACCCTGTTACCTGTTGCCGCTCATACTTAAAAGTGGAGCGTGACAATGGGGGAATCGGCAGGACACACCTTCCGCCCACCCTAATAGATGGTAGAAACGCTGCCGAACAAGTGGCCAGTCTCTGGAACAACATCAACGAGATGATTCAATATGAATTCAAGATTATTGACAACCCGACTATATGCAAGACAGTCCGCCTTGAGGATACAAACTTGGACAATATAAGAGAACTTTTTGAGTTTCTGCAGCTTGATGGCTTCAACGAACGTGAAATAACAAAGATTATGAATGATAAGTCCCAGGATGTACGTCATTCACATATCGCGAGGTCTGGCAACAGGGATGCCACTGAAGATGAGTTAGAAACTGTCGCCCGTATTTGTGCACCACTGGCAGCAGAATTTGGTTATCAACACTTCTAGATAGGTGAACAAATGAGGGATAGTTTCTTTGATCCAAAATTCCTGCTTCGCCGGAGCAAACTGAACACAATCAAACACTATACTGAAAGATATGCCCAGGGACGTCTCATCGACCTGGGATGTGGTTCTGCAAGTTTTAAGCCATTGTCCCAATTATGTTGACCGTTACCTCTGCCTGGATTATTCCGTCACCTCCCAACACATGGGATATGGTTCAGCAAGCTTCGATGTTGCAGGAGATGCGCGCTCCGTTCCCCTGCAAGCTGGATACGTCGATGCGATGCTCTTATTGGACATCCTGGAACACGTTTTCGAGATAAGCGCTATCCTGGCAAATGCAGCCCGCCTCCTGAAACCGGGCGGGTCCTTACTGCTGACCACCCCCTTCATTTATCCTGTTCATGGCAAACCTTATGACTTCCATCGCTTTTCATATTTCGCGCTGGAGAAGCACCTGGAAAAACACCACCTTCGCATTCTCGAGCGCGTGGTGCTCGGCTGCTACGGAACGGTTCTGGTGGTCTTACTGAACCAATTCCTGGACTGCGCCGTCTGGGGGTGCACAGACCTGTTGAAAATCGCCGTTTTGCCTCTGCGACCATTGCTTCGAGGTGTATTCGCCCTGTTCAATTACACTGGCTTTATATTAGATCTCCTGACCAAGAAACAGCCAACCTGTATTTACCTGGAAAATGCAGTTGTCTGTGAAAGAGTACCCGCACGAAAGAGTTAAAAAGGCATATATGCAAAGAAACCTGATCTGGATCATCGTCGATAGCGTGCGCACCTTCAAAACAGGCGCCGACGACCGCGACCGCCTTGACTTTATGGATGAATTCGGACAGGAGAGCGTTGAATTTCTAAAAGCCTTCGCTTCCGCGCCCAGTTCCATCCTCTCCGGGGCTGCCATGTTTACCGGTATGCCCGCGTGTTTTATATCCAGGCATTTCAGCGACTGGCAGTTTGATCCCGAATACATCTTATCCATCCAGGATGTTCTGGAACAAAACGGCTATACAATCTACGCTATCCATAACTCCAAAGAAGATCGGCAAGTGATGCGCGATCTCATCAAACCAATACCGCATAAGTACTTTCCTAAAGGCGTCAGTCATGCTGAATGGTGGACCAACCACCAGGTGAACCAGATCCTGGAAAACGTTTTGCGTAAAGGTTTCCAGCAGCCGGCCTTTTTTATGCTATGGTACGATTGCCGCCGGGACCCGTTTGTGTCGGATAGGGTAAAAGCAGGGGTTCAACTTTTTAAGCAGCATGGATTGTACGAGGATTGCATTGTCATATTAACTTCCGACCACGGCTACCCGGACCCTCGCAGCGGCCTCACAGAATCGACCATGAGGAATACACGCCATGACATGGTCGTGACCGACGATAACATCCAGGTGCCTCTGCTTATCAAGTGTCCAGGCTTTCGATCGCGTAAAGTAAAAGAGATGATAGGTCTGATCGATTTGTTACCCACCACATTAAAACTCTTAAATGTAGAAATCGCCGATCCACGCCTGCAGTACGTACAGGGACGTGACTTGACTCCATTGATGGAAGGCAAGAAAGCGCCTTGGGTGGATGGACGTGTTATCCGTGTGGATACACGCCTGACATTAGCGCCTGGCCGAGTTACAGCCCTGCGCACAAACAACTACAAGTACGTTTATTACCATGATGAGAATGCCGAATCTCTTTTTTACCTGGTTGATGATCCACTTGAGTTACAGGATTTATTGGATGGTCATTCAACATCAGAAATTGAAGAGTTGCGGTACCATTTCCGCAAGAATTTTAAGAAACTTCAGGAGGAGTTAAATCAGTTCCACAAAAATGAGCTGATTGTTGCCTTCCATAAGAACGTTGCTCGCCTGAAGAAGCGACTGTCGATTGACCGGATGTTATTTCTCTCAACAGCTCCGGATAAATTCCTAAACCTGACGGCAACTTCATTTCGCGAAACGTTTCCGGATATTACTATCGATTGGCTCGTCAGTGAAAACTACCCAATCTCAGAAAATGTCACACGCAACTTTGACCATATTTTTAGGTTTCAAAAGATCACACCTGAAACTGCCAGAATCGCTCTAGGGGCTAAAAAGTTGACCAGGTATGATTTGGTTTTGTTGATCACTGAGCAAAGCAGTATTGGTTTCGACGACCCGGTCGCCTATAAAGTGGCTAAAATGGTTGGCAGAAAAGTGCTGCTCATAGATTTCAACATGAGGTTTTACAGCCGCTTCATTGCCCGCTGGTTAACGCCTGTACTCAAATACGCTAGGAATTGGGTGTTCTACAAACAAGAACCGGTTCTGATTATCAAAGACATGGTCAAATTGATAACTCGAGGTGTAAATATTTTAATATTAAAAAAAACGGGGGATACCCCTGATATGGAAAAATCCAAAAAGATGCGCGATAGAGCCTTGCTCGCCCAAAAGGAAGTATTTGCTGTGCAATGTGAGACAGATTATGATTCAGATCAGATTGCCAAGCACAAGCTTCGTGACCACGTAGAGCAATCAAACGGACCGGATTGATTGAATGATTTTCCGAGTTTGTATGCTTATCCCATCCTTTTATCCCAGGATCGGTGGAGCGGAACGCCAGCTCTCCGGTTTAATTCCTTTCCTAACAAACGAAGGTGTCCAGCCGTTCATCCTCACTCGACGCCTGCCTGGAACCTTGGCTAGAGAGCAGATCAATGGAGTACCCATTGTTCGCACTTGGGCACGAAATAACCCACTTTCGTTTTTGTTTTCATCTTTATTGTACTTAACTCGCCATAGAGATGACTGGGATCTTATCCACGTTCATACAACTTATTCCCCCGCTTTATTAGCCGCAACCGCCGGTTGGTTGTTTGGGAAACCTGTGGTCGTAAAAGTGACTCGTAGTGGCCCGACTGCCGCTCTAGCTCGATTGCAGCGATCATGGTGGGGTCGTAGCCGCTTTCGATTTCTATGCAAGTTCACAGATACATTTGTGGTACTTAATCAGGAAATATACAACGATCTATTGTGCATGGGTGTGCAGGAAAATCGGTTATATAATATCCCCAACGGTGTGGACACAAATAGGTTTTATCCCCTATCATTGGAACAGCGCACCCGGTTGCGTAGAGAATTAGGACTTAACAATGTTCCTGTAGTAATTTGCGTTGGCCGCTTGATCCCACGCAAAGGGGTTAGGCTTCTGCTGGATATATGGCCTGCACTCTTGCAAAAAGTTCCCAAGGCGACACTTCTACTAGTAGGACATGGCCCCCAGATCAAATATCTACAGTCAGTAGTGCAATCTGCGGGTTTACATAACAATGTCCGCTTTATGGGTGAGTGTGAGCAACAAGAGGTTATACGTCTCCTTCAAGTTTCGGATTGTTTTGTTTTACCCTCTGCCTCAGAAGGGGTATCCAACGCTTTACTTGAAGCCATGGCTGCCGGGATTGCGCCCGTTGTTTCACGTATCGCCGGGAACTTAGAATTGATCAGCGATGGGGTCAACGGTCTCATATTCGACAAACCGGAGGAGCTAGGTGTTAAATTAGAACGTTGTCTGTTACATGAAGACCTGCGTTATACGTTGGGCTCCAGGGCCCGGCAAACCATGCTAGATCACTTCTCCATGTCACAAGTGGTATCCCAGTTGATTGCTTTATACACTCATCTGCTGCGGAAGACAGGGAAGAAGATTCTGCGTTCAGGAGATGAGGGTTTATTGCAAGACTACAAATCAGAGAAGGGACAAGAGTCAAGTGTTATTGGAGGGCGGGATGGAACAAAGTGAATGTAAATGAGTAAGCGGTTATCCGTTTTACGTATTTTGCTGTCAATTGGCGATACGAGTGGCCCTTACAACCAGTTTTCTCTGCCTATGGCGTCTCGGCAAAACATCACAATTTGCACCTATTTTCGACCGGAAATTGATTTGCCTGACCAAATAAAGTTGTTTACGGGCGATAATACATTACTCGGGTTTTTTCATACACTTAAGGTTGTGATTAATGCACAGAAATATGATATTATACATGCACATACCCCGCATGTCGGTTTTTTTTTCATAATAGCATGTCTATTCATGCATCCTAAACTTCTATCATCCACGGTTTATACGGTTCATAGTTCCTACCCAAACCACAAGTTTAGAAACCGCTTGATGCTGCTATGGGTTTTTCTCTTTTTCCGCCGGATCATTTGCTGCAGCCACTCCAGTTATGCCAGTTTCCCTTTATTATATAAACGGTTATCGGGTAATCGCTTACAGGTTATTCCGAATGGAACGGATATTGAACGGATAGATCGATCCATCGAACGAAACCAAACACCAGATCGGTTTCGCAAGTTCACCATTGTCACTGTTGGACGGCTTATCGAACTTAAACGTCCTCTTGTTCTCCTGCATTCATTCCACAAGATTTGCAAATCCCAAGAGCAATTGATTTACATTGGGTCGGGACATCTACAGCAACCACTTGACATTCAAAGCCAGATACTTGGCATCGAAAAAAATGTCATATTCACCGGATTGATACCACGAGAGGAAGTATATCAATATTTGAGCAATGCTGATTTATTTGTCTCAACCTCAAGCGTCGAAGGGTTACCGATTTCGGTTTTAGAAGCCATGGCTTGCCGTTGCCCTGTAATCTTATCCGACATAATGCCGCACCGAGAAATTGCTCGAGGTGCAGATTTTATCCCATTAATTCCTCCTGAAGATATCAATAGCTTTTCCTTTGAAATAGAGCGTTATATCCGGATGTCCGCTGACGAAAGAGCCGATATTGGCCAAAGATGTAGGGAGGTAGTAGTAAACAACTTTAGCCTGAACAATATGCTGGATGGATATGAAACAGTATATTCAGAAATCGCTCACGACCAGTTTGCGGACACCAGATCTAAGTAACTGAAATTATGTATTTCGGCAACTTCTAAACTAACAACGAGGTGATCATGAAGAAAGTATATGTGGGATTGAGTGCTGACATCATACACCCTGGCCACTTGAATATCATCAAGGTTGCCCGAGGACTGGGTGAGGTCACTGTCGGCGTTTTAACGGATGAAGCGATCGCATCCTATAAACGACTGCCGTTTATGAACTACGAACAACGCAAGATTGTGGTCGAAAATATCATGGGGGTTGCACATGTGGTTCCGCAGACTACCCTTGATTATGTCCCAAACCTGAAAAGACTCAAGCCAGATTACGTTGTTCATGGTGATGACTGGAAAACCGGGGTTCAAAAGGAGACGCGAGAGCGTGCTATTGAAGTCCTCAAGAAGTGGGGGGGACAATTAGTTGAACCTGCATACACAAAGGGGATTTCTTCGACCCAACTCAATGACGCTGCGCGTAAAATCGGAACCACACCAGAAATGCGCATGCAGCGCTTTCGGCGATTACTGGCCTCCAAGCCTATCGTGCGTGTTTTAGAAGCACACAATGGTTTAACCGCGCTGATTGTTGAAACTACGCAGATTCAAGATGATGAGGGTAGAAAAGAGTTCGACGCCATGTGGATCAGCAGCCTCACAGACTCCACCGCAAAGGGGAAACCTGATATCGGCTACGTCGATATGACGTCGCGGTTGAACACAATTCAGGATGTTCTTGAAGTGACCACCAAGCCTGTAATACTTGACGGCGACACTGGCGGTGCTCCTGAGCATTTTGTGTTTGCGGTCAGGACTTTGGAGCGGCTTGGGGTCTCAGCAGTGATCATCGAAGATAAGGTTGGTTTAAAGAGAAATTCTCTTTTCGGCACAGAAGTTGAGCAAGTGCAAGATGACGTAGATTCATTCTCTTACAAAATCACTCAAGGCAAGAAGGCCCAGGTAACTGACGATTTTGCCGTTATTGCACGCATAGAGTCGTTGATCCTAAAAAAGGGTATGCGGGATGCGCTGATACGCGCTCAGGCATATATTCAAGCAGGGGCTGATGCTATCATGATCCATAGCAAGGAAAAAGAGCCAACTGAAATTTTCGAGTTCTGTAACGAATATGCGAAGTTCGACAAAAAGAAAACCCTGGTCGCTGTGCCATCTACATATTCTCAAGTCAAAGAGCAGCAGCTTATGGATGCAGGGGTGCAAATAGTCATCTACGCGAATCATTTACTTCGCAGTGCTTACCCCAATATGGTGAAAACAGCAGAGACAATCCTCCGCAATTCCAGAGCCCTGGAGGCTGATGATATCTGCATGCCCATCAAAGATATCTTGGAACTTATTCCGGATAGTTGAGATTATGTTAAGCTGTAAAGCCTTTTACGAATCGTTGATTGGATCTGGTCTATCGTTTTTTGCAGGTGTACCGGATTCACTGCTGAAAGACTTTGGCGCGTATGTGACAGATCACACTAGCCCGGTCGACCATATTATTGCAGCAAATGAGGGAAATGCCATAGGTTTAGCAGCGGGTCATTACCTGGCGACAGGCTCTCCTGGCCTGGTTTATATGCAGAATTCCGGTCTGGGGAACGCAGTAAATCCCCTAGTCTCGTTAACTGCCCATGAAGTTTTTGGTATTCCTATTCTTCTCCTCATTGGCTGGCGAGGTGAACCAGGAAAAGTGGACGCGCCGCAGCACGTTTTGCAAGGCAAGGTGACATTACCCATCCTTGAAACCTTGGGAATTGAACATAGAGTGTTACCGAGCACAATGGATGAAGCGCTTACTTGCCTGAACGCGGCCCTTGGTGTTATGCGGAAAAATTGCTCTCCATACGCGTTGGTCGTTCGCAAAGGTACATTCGAACCTTACCATTTACAAACACATACAGTTACCCATTACCTATTGATGAGGGAGGAGTCAATTAAGATTATCGCTGATAGACTCGGTCCTAGGGACGTAGTTGTGTCTACAACGGGTAAAACCTCACGAGAGCTGTTCGATTATCGTGTGTCTTCTAAAAGCGAATGTATGGGGCAGGATTTTTATATGCTTGGCTCAATGGGTCATGCATCGCAAATCGCCTTGGGAATTGCGCTTGCTCAGCCTGATAGACAGGTGTTATGTATGGATGGTGATGGTGCGCTAATTATGCATATGGGGGTTTTACCTGTGATTGGAACAAAACACCTCAGCAATTTTAAACATATTGTATTCAATAATGGCGCCCATGATTCGGTGGGTGGGCAACCTACCGCAGCTCATGATATTGATATTCCAGAAATTGCAAAAGCTTGCGGTTATTCACTTGCAATGCGCGCAGTAACTCGTGATCAGTTGGTAACGCAATTGGATGAATTGCGGTCAGCACAAGGTCCGGCATTACTAGAGATTCGAATTAGTCGAGGCGCTCGTACAGCCCTGGGAAGGCCAACTGTTAGCCCAAGCGTCATTAAAGATAATTTCATGACCTTCTTATCAGGATGAAGCAAGAAATTTACTTTGAAAAAGGCGCAATTAATACGTTAGCCGAAGTAATTCGCAGATTAGACTCGAAACGCGTTTTTTTGGTGACGGGCAATTTTTCTTATTCTTCCTCCGGTGCTGAAGCTGTCCTAAAAAAGCTGCTTCTGCCCTATCAAGTTCATCGTTTTGTAAAACTTGAACAAATCCCAATAACCAGAGAGATAGAGCGGGGTTTGGTGCACTTTAGACAGGGCAAATTTGATACTATCATTGCTGTGGGCGGTGGAAGTGTCATTGATACGGCCAAATTAATAAGGATTTTTGCGGTGCAAGAGGTTCCACCCTTGGATATTATAAGCCGCCAACGATATATCCAACACCAGGGGGTTCCATTGATTGCATTACCGACCACGGCAGGCAGCGGCAGTGAGGCAACCCATTTTGCAGTTGTTTATAAGGACCGCATAAAACATTCTGTTGCCCATGATTATGTTCTTCCGGATATTGCCATTATCGATCCTGATCTGACAGCTAGTATGCCTTCCAGGCTTACTGCCGTTACTGGTATGGATGCCTTCAGCCAGGCAGTAGAGTCATATTGGTCTGTCAATTCCACGGAATGCTCTAAAGCATTTGCTGCAGAAGCGATTCGTTTAGTCTTGGATAACTTGGAGAAAACAGTCCGTGAACCTTCCGAGGAGTCACGGTATGCTATGTGTAAGGCTTCACATTTAGCAGGTCGTGCGCTCAATATCTCTAAGTCCACGGCTCCGCACGCCTTATCTTACACTATGACATCTCATTTCGGTATTCCTCATGGTCATGCGGTCGGCTTGACGTTGGGAGAGTTTTTCGTCTTTAATAGTCTGGTTAGTAATGAAGATGTAATCGACTCACGCGGATTAGACTACGTTCTTCGTACAATAGAAGAGCTAAACATGCTTTTAAGGGTTACTAACGCAAATGATGCGCGAGCACTTATATCAAAACTGATGCAGAGACTTGGTCTTGAGACCCGATTAAATGAATTGGGTATTTCTAGTGAAGCAGAACGAAATTTGATCATAGACAATGTGAACATTGAACGAATGATAAATAATCTTAGACGTGTGACAAGATCATTTATTGAAACATTAATAACTAGCATTCAGTGACGGATTTTATTAATTTGTGATTCTGCCACTAACATTTTTGAGAAAATAGAATATAAATATTGGTTGACAGAATTTTAAAAATGAGCTGTATAAATTGGCTGAAAGTATCCAGGCACTAAGAAAGATTTGCCAACCGCCTCAGGAACCCACCATAACCGCTCGTGCGATACGTTATGTGTCTATTTATATTACCTGGCTGTTGGTGAAAACCCCGATTACTGCAAATCAGGTCACTTTTTTTTTCCTGATATTAGGAATCGCTGGTTCCGTCTTATTAGGTTCTGGAAAATTAGGTATTTCTATTTTTGGTATCATCCTCCTTCAGTTGAGCATTTTGTTTGATTATTCTGACGGAGAGGTGGCCCGCTACCATGGAACGACTTCAATGTTGGGAAGTTTCTTGGATGTCAGTTTCCATAGTATTGTGCATAGTGCTGCCTTTGCAGGAATCGCTTATGCAGTGTATGCATATTACTGGCAAAGCCCTATTGTCTTTTGGTTTGGTGCGGCAGCAATTACTTTCGCTCTTATGAATCGGGGGTTGCCAGCTAATGTTATGCGGATTTTTATTGAGGGCGGGCAGAGCAACGTTGTAGAAAAATATAGTAATATTGCAGTTTCAACGCGCAAGCAGGGGCAATTGATATCTGAAACGGTAGACCTTTTATTTGGATATATAAGTTTTGTGTTTATTATTTTACCAATAGGGGCTCTATTTCGCAGGTTAGATGTTGTCCTGTTTTACTATAGTACAATTTTCCCTTTATATTATTTTGCAAAAGCAACTTTACTTTGGAAACGATTAACTATTAATTAGACGAGCTAAAAAGTTTGAGTCCTAATAACCATTCCTGCTGAGGGTTACTCGCATAATGATGCACAACAGGATAATTATATTTCAAGAATAGAGGTAAGTCACAATTTTTTATTCCAGAGAATTTTTCTAAACACCTTAAAATCGCTCCTATTCTCGAATAGTAAAAATATCCACCACTTTAATCCACGATTACTGTACAATCACCACCCATTGAAGCAATAAAAAAACGTGCTTGTTCAAGATATTCACCTCCTCTCGATCGATACCACTTCAAGAATTTATTTGTTCAGAAAATACTTGCTTGGTCCTGCAATTGTTATGTGTTCCGCTGGTATAAACCTTCTTTCTTCCCTTATACCTAAATCCCTTCAAGAGTTGGAAAGGCCGATATTTGTAGTTGGCTGTTCTAGGTCGGGTACAGATATATTCATGGAACTATTCAGTTCCCACGCCGACCTCTCTAATTGGAGCGAAGCTGGACAAATATTTGAATTAAATTACTACAATCCTAATATCGATCACTTGAAATCCGCCGCATCAATCAAGAAATCCGATGCAATTCGGATCAAAACCTTATTTGGGGCTTACTTGCGGTTCCAAGGTAAACAAAGATTCGTCAACAAGCACCCGCAAAATTCTCTAAGGATTGAATATCTCAACACCTTGTTTCCCGATGCGATCTTTATCCATGTTATCCGTGATGGTCGTGCGGTCGCTAGTTCGAATTATCAAAAATGGAAGAATGAAAAATTCAGGCAGCTCTATCCCTTTGGATGTTTCCCAAAGCCAGTCAACTGGCGTTCATATTTAGAACTCCCAATACTGATACAGTTTGCTTTCCAATGGAAAGAATTAGTGAATCATGTACGCACAACTGCCGCCAGTATCCTGTCCCCAGAGCGATATCTAGAATTGCGATATGAAGATTTTTGCAGTGACCCACATGGTGAGCTTGCCAGACTTGATTGTGCCTGTTCTCTCGCCTTACACCGCCGCCGGTATGTCCAGATACCTAAGAAACTTAACTCCCAGAATCACAAGTGGCGGCAAATAATGACAGTTGATGAGATCATCGAATTAGAGAAAATAATCGCCGAAGATTTAGCTGAATTGGATTATTGGGATTGAAATTGTGCTCCATAAGGCAAAAGTAATAATCGTTGGTGGTCCGGACGTCGACACCCGTATCCCGCTCATCCACCACCTGAAAGATTCCCTCTCTATATACACTTTAGGCTCGCAGCCCGAGCTTGATCAGCGTTTCGCCAGCCAGGGCTTGGATTACCGCACCTATCGTCTTAATAGGGGAACGAACCCGCTTTCCGACATTCGCACCATGATCCAACTGTCATCCATATTCCAGCGCCAAAAACCCCAAATCGTTCACACCTACGACGCCAAGCCTTGCGTCTGGGGGCGCCTGGCTGCCAGGCTGGCTGGTGTACCCGTCATCATTGGTACGCTTCCCGGGCTTGGCTCGCTCTACACATACAACAAAATCTCTTTTCGCCTCGTCCGCTCCATTTACCAGCCCTTACAGAAGCTCGCCTGCGCAGTTTCTGACATGACCATCTCTCAAAAGCAAGCCGATGCCAATCAATTGATATCCTCGGGGATCGTTACCCGGGAGAAAATTAAGATCATTCCCGGATCTGGTGTGGCTACTGAGTTATTCGATAAGGCCCAAATTTCTTCCGTTGATATTGCTAAGATCCGCTCAGATTTTGGGATACCGAAAGATACTAGCGTTGTAACCATGATTTCTCGTCTGATCCGCTCTAAAGGGGTTTTGGATTTTGCCAAAGCAGCTGAAACAGTAAAAGCAAAGCACCCCGAGGTGGTCTTCTTGTTGGTTGGCGCAGATGATAAGGACAGTGTTGAACGCCTGACGCCAGAAGAGTTCCAGAAGATGGATAAAGCAGTAACCCGGTCCGGTTACCGCTCTGATATCCCGGCCATCCTGGCGGCATCCGATATTTTTGTCTTCCCCACCTTTTACCGCGAAGGTATTCCCCGGGTTCTCCTGGAAGCCGCCTCCATGGGCTTACCGATTGTGACCACTGATGCCCCAGGCTGCGAGGAAGTCGTGGAGAACGGGAAGAACGGCTACGTGGTACCCATGAAAAATTCGGGGGAGCTAACGCGGGCGATCTTACGCCTTGTTAGGGATATCGAATTACGGCGCAAGTTTGGTAGACAATCCCGCCTGCGCGTAGTAAACCGCCTTGATCTTACGGTGATTGCCGAGCTAACCCGCTCGTTGTATTTTGATCTCTTATCCCAGAAGGGGTATTTATAGAAAGCGGTTCAACACACTGAAGCTGAAAATACCTTCTTTCATGAATGAGACCAAAGGTCTCAAAAAATCATCTTTTAATCTTTCTAATATCTTGTGCCGTTGGTCCCTTCTCCAGGTCTTTTGCATCCTTGCTAGAAAAACGGCGTATCTTCAACTTCGACTACCTGGTCACCATTAAACTCCTAGTGCGCTGATTGGGGAAAAAATAATGGCAGGCCACCCCCGCATTCTATTTGTTTCGAATTGATTTTTATTAATTCAAATATCACCTGGATTGATTTCCAAATTCAAATTTCTAATTTCCAAATTCAAATTTCTTTTCACCTCTTTTCCACGGCAAACATCGTGCTTGCATCCTCAGTTGAAAACTAATAACCTTATTCTCGCAAAATGGACCTGCTTAATAAACACCCTTCTCCATCCTTAATAATACCCACGGAGTGAATAGATACCTTGCACTAATCCGGGAATTCTGATTTTATTTAATGTTTACACTTATACATTTTTTTGCACCCTCATCTACACTTCAATTGCATTAATAATCTTTTACTTAAAAATCACATGGAGCGATTATCAAAAATCAACAACGAATTTATTTATTTATTAATTTCATGGATGACTCAATGACAAGTTATTGTTGTAATAAGATTCAGAGATAAATTAATGGATTAATTCTATGCAACAACCATTAGAAATGAAACCCTATTCTCCTGGTGATGAAGAAGCCATATTGAGTTTATTTCACCAGTGTTTTGGTAAACCGATGTCTATGGATTACTGGCAATGGCGATTTCTGCATAATCCCGTTGGGTCTACAATGATTGAACTAGCATGGGAAGGGAATACCCTAGCCGCACAATATGCAGTATCTCCAGTTCTACTCACAATAAAAGGTGAGGATTATTTGACAGCTCTTTCCATGCACACAATGACAGCTCCATCATTCCGTAGTCGAGGATTGTTTCCTGAAATGGCTACTCAACTATACAATCGAATGTCAGAACAGGGATATTTGATGGTTTGGGGATTCCCAAATAAATTTTCTCACCGAGGATTTGTTCGCGATCTTGCCTGGCGTGACATCTATGAAATCCCAACATTGTATTTAGATATAGAGAATTTGCGATCTTTGCAGGATGTTCCAAACTGTATCTCCCAGATTTCAAGATTAGATGAGATGGGTGATTCACTTTGGGAAAGAGTTAAAAGTAATTTTAAAATTATTGTAAAGCGCGATAAAAAATATCTCGTCTGGCGATATTTCCAAAATCCACAGAATAAGTACCACGTCCTTGGCTATTACCAACAGGATCATCTGCTAGGCTATGTGGTATATAAAAAATATCAGAATACGTACCTAGATATTGTTGACATCCTGGCAATAGATGATCAGATTAGCCTGGAACTTGTTTTAGCGGTCATTAGCACATCCATAAAGGAAGAGATTATAGGCATAAACATGTGGCTCCCATTGAGAAATTCTTTACATCTCGATCTAGAGAAACTGGGATTTATTATTAATTCACCAATTACCTATTGGGGGGCTCGTTTGTTGAATCCACTTTCTGATGTTGTTGAGCTTACCGACGTGAGAAATTGGTATTATTCCATGGGTGACTCAGACGTTTATTAACTCTTATACACAAGGGGAAATCATTATGAACCTAGAAATCGCAAACCAGTTAAAAGTTCTTTGTGTTGTTGCTCATCCAGATGATCTGGAAATTATGGCGGGTGGAACGATAGCTAAATTTATTAGTGAAGGACATATAGTAAATGTTCTCACTTTATCACACGGGGTTTGGAAAGCTCCAGATGGCAGTTTAATGCGGGACAAAGAAAATGCCATAAAAGAAGAAGAAGCAGCAGCGGAATATCTAGGCTATTCTATAGAAAATCTTGGGTATCCAGCGATGAATTTGAAGCATGAGGACAAGATAGTAGTTGAAGTATTAAAGAGAATTGAAAAATATAATGTGAATACATTGTTATGTCCTTGGAGTAAAGATGTTCATCACGATCATGAAATAGTATCCAGAATTGCCCTTTCCGCATCAAGAAGAATCCCCAGAATTTTAATGGGACAAATTAATTACTATTTGAGAGAAATTTTCACTCCAAATATATTTGTTGATATCAGCGATTTTTGGGAATCCAAGATAGAGGCACTGAAGTGCTATTCAACCCAATGGGATCGAGCAGGGCAGGATTGGTTCGAATTCCTCGATCTCACTACTCGTTTTTACGGGAAAATGGTAGGAGTTAAACGTGCAGAAGGATTCATATCTAATAAATTCCTTCTTTAGGATAAATGCTATCATCTATCTAAAAACCCACATATTTGTCTTAATCAAATGATGCGTGTCGAACGTAATGTACCCTAAATTGTCCCAATATTATCAGTCATACCTTCTCTTCCCATCCATTACCTTAATCTATTTATCAAACTACAAAGGACATCCCATTAACCTTTTCGTCTTTATTATGCATTCTAGGAAAAATTCATGTCAGGAACATTCAGTTCTTCACCAAAAGATCGCCTGAAAATGACTTCCACCAGCCGCCACAGTTCCAAAATGGATAATTTTGTCAAGCGATTCTTTGACCTCATAGCATCTGCCTTAGGATTGCTGTTTCTCTCTCCTCTTTTTGCTCTCATAGCTATTCAAATCCGTCGCGACTCTCCCGGTCCGGTCTTCTACCGCGGGGTCCGTGCCGGTCACCGCGGTAAAACCTTCCAAATACTGAAGTTCCGTACTATGTACGAGCGCCCGGAGAGTTACCAAGGCCCGCGTATAACTACTTCGGATGATCTACGCATCACGCCAATGGGCAAGTTTCTTCGTGGAACCAAGTTAAACGAACTTCCTCAACTCTGGAACGTGCTAAAAGGTGATATGAGCCTGGTAGGTCCGCGTCCGGAAGATCCGGTGATCGCTGCAAAATGGCCCGACGGGGTGCGCCGCGAGGTGCTCTCTGTACGCCCCGGTATCACCAGCCCAGCCTCGGTGTTGTTCCCCGATGAGGAAAAACGACTTCCTCAAGGTATGCTTATGCAAACCTATTTCGAAGAAGTCCAACCCAGTAAGCTGCGCCTGCACCAGCTTTATGTTCGCTATCATTCATTTTTGAATGATTTAGATGTGCTCTTCTACACTCTCCTGATACTGCTGCCGCGGCTTAAAAAAACCTCTCCGCCAGTGGAAAGTCTGATTGTCGGACCGTTCAGCAATTTTGTTCACCGTAATTTAAACTGGTTTGCTGTGGATACCCTGACTACATTGGCAGCGATCAGTTTGGTCGGTTTGCTGTGGCGTTCTTTTAGCCCATTAGATGTTGGCTGGCGAACAGCGCTTATCTTTGGGGGCTTTTTCGCTTTGATATTCAGTCTTTTCAGTGCAATGTTTGGTTTACAAAAAATTTATTGGTCTCGTTCATCCGGTACCGATGCATTGGATCTCTTGCCCCCGGTTGGGGTTGCGACTGCAATTATATTATTAATAAACCAGTTTGTTCTTATGAGAGATCCACATGATTCGTACCGGGTGGTGGTCTCAATTCCTGGTTTGCAGCCGTTATTTCCAATATCAATGATTCTGTTGGCTGCATCTCTTTCTTTTGTTGGCTTTGTGCTTGTACGCTACCGCGGCAGGCTTATTACTGGTCTGGCAACTCGTTGGGTGAATATACGTGGAAAAGCTCCCCCCGCACAAGAACGTGCATTGATTGTTGGGAGTGGTGAAACCGGTCAGTATGCCTCTTTTATACTCAATACTGGAACTTACCGGGATATGTTGAAAATAGTCGGGTTTGTAGATGACGATTATTATAAGCGGGATTCCAGGATCCAGGGGATAAATGTTATTGGTCGTTGCCTGGATATCCCTGAATTGGTATCCAAAAACGATATTGGTGTCATCATCTTCGCCATCCACAATATCACCAATAAAGGTCGTCGTGAGATCTTGGATTTGTGCTACAAAACGCCTGCGCGGACGGTCTTTTTCCCGGATATCCCCATCATTTTTAACGACAGCGTGTATCGGGATAATGGACTGAGGGGCGGTAAAACTCAAACCTCACACCAAACCTTTGTCCCCTCATCTCAAAGTACGGACCTGCCATGTCATATCTGTTTGAGTAAACTTTCACCTCCGCAGGTTGACGCCTGGTTAGCGAAGTTGGAATCACAAGCCAGAGACGGCAACCCAAATGAAGTGCTTACACTCATCCAGGAGATGCGCCATTATGTCCAGGGTAAAGGGAACGCCCTGCATCCAAGTGAATACTTATTCGACAAAAGCTCTCCTCAGGAAATTAACACTTCTGATAATTAATGCCATAATGGAAACTGGAGGATATTCTAAAATCAAAATGGACACCCCCGAAATTTTACCTTTTTACATTGTCAGCCCCGACGTGGTTCTGCGTGAAGAAACTTATTGAAAAAACAGTTGGAACCTTTTCATATACTTACACTAATAATCTCCGATCGTTCAGACCAGATTGATTGGTCATCGATAAATTCCACTGATTGGGAAAATCTATATTTCACCGCGCAAGCCGAGAAAGTAGCGCCGCTGCTTTACTGGAAACTAAAAATTTCAAATTCCAGTATTGCTTTGAGTATTCCTGAAGTCACACTGGATAGGCTTCGGATTTCATACAGTCATAATTGTTCACGTAATGCCCATATATATCGAAATCTTGGAGAGGTTTTAGATATCCTGGTTGATGACGTCATTCCAATCATTGTACTGAAAGGGGCTGCCATTGCACCGACGGTTTATCCAGATATCGGTTTACGTCACATGCAGGATATCGATTTATTAGTGCCTGAGATAAAGTTAATTAACATCATCAAGTTACTTGAATCCTCGGGTTATAAACAGACCATACCAGATTTCGGGACAGGTATCTTGGATTTGTTAAGCAACCAGGTATCCTTGAGCAAAAACTCCTTTCACAATATTCCACTCGATATTCATTCATCCATTATAGCTTCCAAAGCTTATGATTACGCAGTACC
>SDBS01000184.1_pt1 | contig 53857 bp, 52 predicted proteins | sample 2277091 | NCBI WGS metagenome assembly SDBS01 (sample SAMN10404972, study PRJNA504765) | marine sediment metagenome | isolation source: marine sediment core GS10_PC15, 163 cmbsf | place: Arctic Ocean: Southern Knipovich Ridge | collected 2010 | reverse complement strand
GGTTTAAGTTGCGCCTCTGGTTCCGGAGCTCCCCCGGTTTCCTCGGGAGGGGTTACCTCGTCTTCCTTCACCTCAGTCTGGGTTGAGTCTTCGCCAGGTTTAAGTTGCGCCTCTGGTTCCGGAATTCCCCCAGTTTCCTCGGGAGGGGTTACCCTTTCTTCTTCACTAAGTACCTCAACAGCCAATCCGAGGCTTCTTAGTTCCATGATTAGCACCTTGAACGATTCCGGCACCCCCGATTGGAGAATATCTTCATTCTTAACTATGGCCTCGTAGGTTTTGGCTCGTCCGGTGACATCATCTGACTTAATGGTCAGAATTTCCTGAAGGTTGTGGGCAGCACCATAGGCTTCCAGTGCCCATACCTCCATTTCACCAAAACGCTGGCCCCCGAATTGAGCCTTACCGCCTAGGGGTTGTTGGCTGATTAGGGAGTAGGGACCGGTAGATCGGGCATGAACCTTGTCTTCGACCAGGTGATTTAGCTTCATTATATAGATATTCCCCACGGTTACTGGCTGGTCAAATGGCTGGCCATTGTGGCCATCGCGGAGCATGACCTTGCCCAAAATAGGTGGGGTCAGATTCCTCTCAGTGTTGATCTTGTCTACAGCCTGCTCCAGCTCCTCCGGGTTAAGGTCTTGGCTCGCTATGCCCAGGTCTTCAAGCCATAGGCGCAGGCAGACCTCCTTTGCCTCCCCGGGATAATCATTACTGAACACCCTGTCCCCGTTGTAGCCATGGCTGGCAACTAACTCCTTAGCCGGTTCCAGTTGCACAGCCTGGCTCTTCTTACCGGGATCAAGGCTAACCGCCCCGGCTCTTTGGGCTAGCCAGGCTCTGGCTAGGGCGTCCTCTATGGCGGTATCGTCGGCGCCGTCAAAGACTGGTGTCATTACCCTGATGCCTAGTGTCTGAGCCGCCCAACCAAGGTGAGTTTCTAGGATTTGACCCAGGTTCATTCGTGACGGGACATCAAGAGGATTGAGAATAATATCTACTGGTGTGCCGTCAGGCAGGAAAGGCATATCCTCAACCGGGGCTATAATAGAAACGACCCCCTTGTTGCCATGCCGGCCGGCTAACTTATCCCCTACCGAAATCTTTCGCTTTTGGGCAACCCAGACCTGTACCCAATGGTTAACCCCGGCGGGGAGGTCATCACCGTTACTACCAGAAAAGACTTTCACGTTAATCACCTTACCCCACTCGCCGTGAGGCATGCGCAGGGAGGTATCTTTTACCTCTCGGGCTTTCTCGCCAAAGATAGCTCGCAAAAGTTTCTCTTCAGCCGATAGCTCAGTTTCGCCCTTTGGCGTAATTTTACCAACCAGTATGTCACCGGGGCTTACTTCAGCACCAATCCGGATGACACCGGTTTCGTCAAGCTCGCGGAGACTTTCCCCACCGACATTAGGTATATCCCGAGTGATTTCTTCAGAGCCAAGCTTGGTATCCCTGGCTTCTACTTCATGTTTAGACAGATGAATAGAGGTAAACTTGTCTTCCTCAACCAGGCGACTACTGATGATAATAGCATCCTCAAAGTTATAGCCCCCCCAACTCGTAAAGGCAACGCACACATTCTGTCCCAGAGCCAGCTCACCCTGGTCAGTGGACGAACCATTGGCTATGATCTGTCCCGGTGTTACCTGGTCACCCTTATCTACTACCGGGCTCTGGTTAATACAGGTTCCTTGATTAGTGCGCACAAATTTCATCAGGGGATATAGGTCCTTATCGCCATTTTCTTTAGTAACCACCACCTCTGAGCCGGTAGCCGAGGTTACTACTCCCTGGTTCTGGGCTAAGAGCACCTCCCCACTATACTTGGCGGCTTCTGTTTCCATACCGGTAGCTACCAGAGGTGCCTCGGGCCGAAGCAGGGGCACGGCTTGCCGTTGCATATTGGAGCCCATCAGAGCCCGATTAGCATCGTTATGCTCCAGGAAGGGTATTAGGGCGGTGGCCACACTGACTATCTGCTTGGGTGATACATCCATTAACTGGATATTGTCCGGCACCTCTACTAGGTAGCGGTCACCATGTCTGACCTCGACCCTATCTTCAGTAAATTGACTGTTTTCATCGAGCTTGGCATTAGCCTGAGCAATAACATATTTTTCTTCCTGGTCAGCGGTCAGGTAGACGATGTCATTAGAGACAAAAGGCATCACCTTTATGACTTGCGGTGATAAGCCGGAGAGCCGGGTGGCTAGATCAGGGGTAATGGTAGACTCGGCCTCTACTATAGTATTACCCTTCTCATCAAGCACTGCCTCACGGGTTGTTTTGCCGGCAAGTCTATCATCAGTATTATTTATCTCGGTAATGACTTTCCGGTATGGTGTCTCAATAAAACCATACTGGTTAATTCGGCTATAGGTTGCTAGAGAACCAATGAGACCAATATTGGGGCCCTCTGGGGTCTCAATGGGGCAGATTCTACCGTAGTGGGAAAAATGGACATCGCGAACCTCAAAGCCAGCGCGTTCCCGGGACAAGCCTCCCGGCCCCATGGCGGAGAGGCGGCGCTTGTGGGTTAGCTCGGCTAAAGGGTTGGTTTGATCCATGAATTGCGATAGCTGGGAACTGCCGAAGAACTCTCTGATAGTGGCTACTATTGGGCGAATATTGACCAGAGCGCTGGGAGTAACTTGCTCCGTGCTGATAATGCTCATCCGCTCCCTTACTATTCGCTCTAGGCGCAGTAGGCCAATACGAAACTGGTTTTGAATTAGCTCACCGACGGTGCACACCCGCCGGTTCCCTAGGTGGTCAATATCGTCGGGGATGTCATTATCATTATTAATCATAATGATATGATTAACTATCTCTACAATATCTTCCTCATCAAGAGATCGCTTTTGCTTGGCATCGTCCAGCCCTAATCGCATATTAAGCTTATGGCGACCTACCTCGCCCAGGTCATAACGTTGCGGGTCGAAAAAGAGGTTCTTTACTAGCTTTGCGGCATTTTCGATAGTGATCGGCTCGCCAGGTCTGAGTCTCTTATAGATATTGAGCAGGGCATCAGACTTGTTTCTAATTAGAGGGTCACGCTCTATAGTTGAGCGGATAAACTGGTGTTCCGGTGAACTGTCCTCTTTAGAGAAGAGGGTGAGTAACTCTTCGTCACTACTATAACCAATAGCACGTAAGAATGTAGTGATTGGAATCCTTCGCTTACCATCTATCTTAGCTGAGATTATATCCCGGTTACTGGTTTCAACCTCAAGCCAGGCCCCATGGGTAGGGATCAGCTTGGCATGGCATAGTGACCGGCCACTGGTGGCATCTTCTTCAAGCGTGAAGAAGACGCCAGGGGAGCGGAGTAACTGGCTGACCACGACCCGTTCGGCACCGCTAGTAATAAAGGTGCCTTTAGCCGTCATTAGGGGCAGGCTACCGAAAAATATGTCTTCTTCCTTGATTTCCCCGGTTCCTTTAACCAGTAGCCTGGCTCTGACGTAGAGTTGGGTTGAGTAGGTCAGATCCCGGTGGCGGCACTCCTGCTCAGAGTGGTGAGGAGCACGGAACTCGTAGCTTACAAAACTGAGCTCCAGCCGGTTGCCGGTGAAGTCCTTTATGGGGGATATCTTCTCTAAAAGTTGTTTTAGCCCCCTTTCCTGAAACCAACGGAACGAATTCAATTGAACCTCAATTAGATTGGGGACATCTAGTATCTGGGGTAACCTAGCATAAGATTCTCGGGAAACAGGAGGTATTTTCTTTCCTGTATGTGGTGTCATAAAAACCATATTCTGCCTAACTCCTTTTAAATAAACACATGAGGTTTTTGCATCACTATAGCACTAAAAACAAACAGGACCAGTGGCTAATGAAGGTATATAAAAGGTGAGACTTAAGAGGCATGATATAAAACTTAATACTACTACTATTCTTGACACTTGTCAAGTCCGAGCCTTATATCTCTTTCCGTGATAGAAGACCTGATGACCGATGCAAGTGGCGACTGGCTGGCTGGGCATGGCTACTGTGTAAGTCACAGGCAGTCAAGCTGTTCAGGCCTTTGCCCGGTCTTTTTGGATAGCTTAGCTATGGGGGATTTGGGGAAAATGGCTGGTATGAAGAGGTCGTGATTTAGTGAATACCCCACAACCACCCAAAATAATATAGCATATTAAGATAAAATTATCAAAGATATTTATAAGTATTTATTATTTTACTTAATGAAATATTGACATACTCGTCAGGATGCTTTATAATACGGCTGTAACTTAGGTTGGTGGTTGGAAAAAGATGGCCGGTAGAGATTACTATGAGATTTTAGGGGTTAAGCGGGCGGCTAGCGAGCGGGAAATAAAGCAGGCTTACCGCAAGCTGGCGCGTAAGCATCACCCGGATGTTAATCCTGGTGATAAGTCAGCTGAGGCGAAGTTTAAAGAGATAAACGAGGCTTATGAGGTTCTATCGGATAAAGAAAAACGACTGAAGTATGACAGGTTTGGTGATAGGTGGCAGTCTGCTGACCAGTTTGCCCAGGGTGGGTATCAGCAGGCACCATTCTGGGATTTTAGCCAGGGCGGTGGCGCTACCCAATTCCATTCTGGAGAGGGCGATCTGGGTAGCCTATTTGAGGAATTGTTTATGGGTTCCCGCACTAGAACTTACCGTCGTCAGGCTCAGCCGCGGCGGGGCCAGGATATAGAATATCCGGTAGAGGTAACCCTGGAGGAGGCCTATCACGGGACGAAGCGCCGGCTTAACCTTGAGGTTGGGGAGCCATGTTCTAGCTGTCAGGGCACGGGTCGGATACAAAACGTGCCCTGTTCGGTATGTCGTGGTTCCGGAGTAGGATCTCGTTTGAAGCGCCTTGAGGTTAAGATTCCGCCAGGGGTTAAGACTGGCTCCCGGGTACGCATTGCCGGTAAGGGAGGACAGGGCTATGGCGGGGTGGCTAGTGGTGACCTCTACCTGGTGATATCGGTCAAACCACACGCTTTGTTCAAACGCAGCGGTGATGACCTGCGTGTGGAGGTGGGGGTTCCCTTGACGATGGCGGTGCTGGGGGGTGAGGTTCAGGTGCCTGTCATTAAGGGCAAGTTGGCGTTAAAGATTCCACCGGAGACGCAAAACGGGCGTACCTTCCGCCTGGCGGGACAGGGCATGCCCCATCTGGGTAAGTCATCCCATGGCGACCTATTGGCTAAGGCTAACGTGATAGTACCTACTAAACTCTCGAACAAGGAGAAGGAGCTATTTAGGCAGCTTAGCGAGCTTAGGCCAAGCTAAGAGTTGCGAGGTTTTTAAACTTACTTCGCTAAAATTAGTAGATCGGCAGGTTTTTAAAGTTACTTCGGTTAAAATTAATAGTTTCGTGGGGCTTTTATGAACTTAGAAGAAAACGAACCGCGTTACGGAATAACTATCGCTGCCAGAATGGTAGGTGTGCAAACTCATACCTTGCGCTATTATGAGAGAATTGGCATAATAGAGCCGTATCGCTCCCGAGGTAATATTCGTTTGTACTCAGAGAGCGATATTGTCCGGCTTCGGCAGGCGAAAACCCTGGTGGATGACTTGGGGGTTAATCTGGCCGGGATAGAGGTTATCTTGAGGATGCTAGAGCGCATGACTGAGTTACAAAATCATTTGGCGGCGACAGAAGCAGATTTGAGGAGACTTGAGGGAGGTGGAAGATGAAACAGGAGAGATTTACGGAGCAGGCGCAGGAGGCGCTGGTTTTATCGCAGGAGATAGTGCGTCAGTATCACCATAACCAGTGGGATGTGCCGCATATCCTGCTGGCATTACTCCGTCAGGAGGCAGGTCTGGTTGGTGATATATTAAAGAAGCTCGGGGTTAATGTTGAAGCCGTCAGGCAGCAGGTTGAGGCTGTCTTGGATAAGTCTCCCAAGGTTACCTATGAGACAGGGCAAATCTATGCCGCACCACAGGTTGCTCAATTACTGACCAAGGCTGGTGAAGAGGCTGATAGACTCAAGGACGAGTTTATTGGCACCGAGCATCTTCTGATTGCCATGGCTGGGGAGGGGAAGGGTGAGGTGGCGAGCATTCTTCGCCGCTCGGGTATTGACCAGGAGAAGGTATATCGTGCCCTGCAAAGGCTTCGTGGCGGGCACCGGGTTACCGATGCCCGGGCCGAGAGCAAATATCGTTCTCTGGAGAAGTATGGCCGCGACCTGACTGAGCTTGCCCGTGAGGGTAGGCTTGACCCGGTTATCGGTCGAGATGAGGAGATTAAGCGGATAATGCAGATCCTTACCCGCCGCACTAAGAATAACCCGGTGATTGTTGGTGATGCTGGCGTCGGTAAAACGGCTCTGGCTGAGGGGCTAGCACAGAAGATTGCCATTGATGATGTCCCCGATTCCCTTAAAGGGCGCAAGGTAGTGGCTCTGGATATGGGGGCACTGGTGGCCGGGAGTAAGTTCCGTGGTGAGTTTGAAGAACGACTTAAGGCGGTGATGGATGAGGTGCGTCAGGCACGGGGAGAAGTAGTATTATTTATTGATGAGTTTCATACTGTAGTCGGTGCTGGTGCCGCTGAGGGGGCGATTGATGCCAGTAACATGCTCAAGCCGGCGCTGGCTCACGGTGAATTACAGTGTGTCGGGGCGACCACACTTGATGAGTACCGTAAGTTTATTGAGAAGGATAAGGCTCTGGAGCGGCGTCTCCAGCCGGTATTCGTTGGTGAACCGAGCCTTGAGACTACGGTTGAGATGCTCAAGGGGCTTCGTCCCCGGTATGAGGCGCACCATAAGATTAAGATAAGTGACGAGGCCCTGGAGGCAGCGGCTAAGCTGAGTCAGCGCTATATTTCCGACCGCTTTTTGCCGGATAAGGCGATTGACCTTATTGATGAGGCTGCCAGTAAGCTACGCATTGATACCGAGAGTGCGCCGCCGGGGGTTAAGTCACTCGAGCAGCGCTTAAAGCAGCTGGCCAATGAGGAGGAAGCCGCCTCGCAGCGGCAGGAGTACGAGCAGGCAGCTCAACTTAAGGCGGAGAGGTTACGCCTCGAGGATGAATATAACCAGGCTAAGAGCCACTGGCTTAAGCAGGAGAAGATTAGCGGGGTAGTGGGTGAAGAAGATATTGCCCGGCTAATCTCTAACTGGACGGGAATTCCCGTGTCCCAGATGCTGGAGGGCGAAGCCGAGAAGCTGCTTCATATGGAGGAGCGGCTTCACGAAAGGCTGGTAGATCAGGGGGAGGCGGTTACCGCCATTTCTGAGGCTATCCGCCGAAGTCGGGCGGGGCTTAAAGACCCGAGGCGACCCATCGGTAGCTTTATGTTTTTAGGTCCTACCGGCGTGGGTAAAACGGAGCTGGCGCGGACCCTGGCTTGGTTTTTGTTTGATGATGAGAATGCTATGGTGCGTCTGGATATGTCAGAATATCAGGAGAAGCACACCGTATCGCGCCTTATTGGGGCACCACCGGGCTATGTTGGCTATGATGAGGGGGGACAGCTTACGGAGGCAGTGCGCCGACGTCCCTACCGGGTAATCCTGCTGGATGAAGTGGAAAAGGCGCACCCTGAGGTATTTAATACCCTCCTCCAGATTCTTGATGACGGGCGATTAACCGACGGTCACGGGCGGACAGTGGATTTTAAGAACAGCGTGATTATCATGACCAGTAATACTGGTGTCGAGCTCATCAAGCGGGAGGGGGCTATTGGTTTCGGCACCCAGAAGGATGAAGCCAAAACTCGGCAGCAGCGCTATGAGGCGATGAAGGAAAAGATAATGACGGCGGTGAAGAAGACCTTCCGTCCCGAATTCATTAACCGAATTGACGAGATTATGGTCTTTCATGAGCTAACTGAGGAGCAGCTTAGAAGCATTGTTGACTTAATGGTCGGGGATTTACAGAAGCGGCTCAAGGAGCGTAAGCTGGGGGTGGAGCTAACTGAAGGTGCCAAGTCGTGGCTGGCGAAGGAAGGTTACGACCCAATTTACGGGGCGCGGCCCTTGCGGCGGGTTATCGAACGTTATGTAGAAAATCCGCTGTCAACCAAGCTACTTAAGGGTGAATTCAGCGAGGGTGACACGATTAAAGTTGAACTTGGCGACGAGGGCTTAACCTTTAGTACTGGGAAGGCAGCTGAGGTAGCTGTGTAAATAGGAAATCCTTGGTAAATGGAAGTAACAACTAGCACAAGCTCAAATAAAAAGAAATACATTACTGGCAGCATTTTTCTAGGCGGGGTAATTGCGGTTTGTGTTTTCCTAGTTTATCACTGGGAATATGTTGCCCGCTTTCAGCAGTATGGCTATTTAGGCCTTTTTGTTATGACCATTGTGACTGGCTACAGTTTGCCACTACCTGTTCCCTACATGGTAGTGGCTTTCACCCTCGGCGGAGTATTAAATCCGGCATTGGTAGGAGTGGTCGCTGGCACAGGTCTCGGTATCGGAGGTATGCTACTTTACTTAACCGGTCGTGGCGGGCATCGGTTTCTCCCCCAGTTTAATATTTCCGACCCAGCCGATGAAGCCTATTCCTCTCGAATGTCTCGATTTCTAAGGCGGCTAAAGGTACCACGGATGATGGATTTTGCTCATCAAAGAGGAGCCTTAGCCATTTTTGTACTGTCCGCAGTGCCTAACCCTTTTTTTGCGCCGGTGGCGGTTAGTCTGGGGACAATGCGCTTCCGTTCGTGGAAATTCTTCGCTGCCTGCTGGGCCGGCTCAACAGTTAAGGCTATGGCTCTTGCCTATCTGGGTTATCTGGGCTTGGGCTCTTTACTGCGCTGGTTGGGTGCATTTAGCCTACCTGCGGTACCTGGTTTATCTTAAGAAGAACTCATAATGGGGGTAGCTATGGAGAGGGTGGTCACCGATTGGGACGAATATCATAAGCGTGTTCGGGTTAGCCAGAGACTCCTGTGGACTATTTGGCGAGCCTATGCCAATTTGCTCCGCGGGATTAGTTTCCCGGGTCCGATTAAGGTAATTGAGCTGGGCTGTGGCACTGGCTATCATACCTTACAAATGACCAAGCTATATCCGGTGGCTAAGGTAACCCTGGTCGATTTTAACGCTAGTGTGCTTAAAGATACTGAGAAGAGGCTGGCCTGCCTTAAATGCGAGAAGGAGTTCTGGCTGCGGGATTTGTTGAGCCTTGAGCCAGATGAGAAGTATGACATAGTGCATTCCCAGGGGCTTCTAGAACACTATACCCCTGACGAGCGAAAAAGGCTGATTTGTTTACACCGGGACCTCCTGACCCCAAATGGGATTGCCGTAATCCTGGTACCTACCCCGAGCCTACCCTATCGATTTTGGAGAGGGCTGCTGGAGAAGCTGCATCTGTGGATTTACCCTGATGAGACCGCCATTTCCAAAGCGGAATTTACCCAGGAGCTTGAGTCAAGCGGTTTAGAAATCTTAAAAATACAGGGGTGTCACTTGATGGAGGTGGGTGCCGTCTGCAAGAGGCGGGTTAGTCCGGAGTAAAAAGGTAGTTTTGCCGTTACTTGAGTCAATCTGTGAATTGAGGGATGCTGTGCCTAGACTAAATGCTTTGAATAGAATCGGTGGTGGGCGTATGCCATCTTTTCCCAATATACAGCGTGCCGGCGACCGAAGAACACCGAAGGGTAACTACAGGATGGCGTTTAATTTCAACTGGGCTCTCTTCGGCGTCCTGCTAAAGTATCTCAAACCCAAGGCGGGAGAGGCGATCCTGGACCTGGGTTGTAGCCGGGGCTTCTATGTTAGGGAAATGGAAGCCTATACCGAGGGCGTGATTGGGATTGATATCAGCGAGGCCTCATTAAAGGAAGCGGTTACCCGGAAGGTAAAATACGGTGATATTACCAACCTGAAATTTGAAGATAGTAGCTTTGATAAAGTCTATTCACTGCATACTGTGGAACATATCCCAGATTTGAGGCAGTTCTTTGCCGAGATAGCTAGAGTGCTTAGACCGGGAGGAATAGCTATCATTGTTTATCCCTGGGAGCCGTTTAGGGGGTTCCAGGCTCTGGTTGCCGCGGTAAGGCAATATAAGAATCCCTTTATGGCACGGCAAATACACCTACATAGATTAACGCCGAAGAGTATTATGAAACTTATTGAGGGCATTTCTCTGGCTCATGTTGAGAGTAAACTTGTGCTTGCCCTGGGACTTCAGTATCTTACCGTGCTGTCAAAAGAGGGCTAACCTTAAAGTGATTTGGGAAATTCCTCTGCTAGGTTAATGATGGTCTTCTGTTTTGAATGTAGTGGTTATCCTTTTCTTATACTCTGCGGTTCCTTTCCCTATACCTTCTTGAATTGAGCTGTATCTTTGGCTGTTGGGAGATATTAACCAGCCTAATCTGAGATGCAGTTAGCCTTCCTCAATAGTTATCCGTATTATTTTATCTCCCTCAAAGTTCGGTTTTTGGGTGGGGTCTCTGGGGGTGAGTTTTTCCAGGACATCCATCCCGGCTATTACCTGACCGAAGACAGTGTGCTTACCATCAAGGTCGTGCCGCGGTTCGTAGGTAATGAAAAACTGGCAGCCATTAGTATCAGATCCAGAATTGGCCATAGACAGAGCGCCAGCAACATGAGTGTGCTCTGTAAATTCGTCGGCGAAGGTGTAACCGGGATTACCCCTTCCTGTTCCCGTAGGGTCTCCCCCCTGAGCCATAAAACCGGGTATTACCCGATGGAATGTGCTGCCATCGTAGAACCCCTCGCCGGCAAGGAAGACGAAGTTGTTGACGGTGATGGAGACGTCACTGGCAAATAGCTCCAGGACTATGTTTCCTTTCTCAGTTTCGATGGTGGCAGTATATGCCTTGCTCGTATCGATAGTCATCGCTGGCGGCGCTGAGTAGGTTTTTGTTTTTTTCTCCGGTGCTTGACTGGTACACGAAAGTGAAAAGACTATACCCAGAACGAGGACAATGATAGCTATTTTGGATAGACCATTAAGTTTCATGATTGTATCTCCAGCGAGTTTTGCTTAGTATTGTAACCTATCTATCAGCGATAGGCAATTACTTAGTGGGGGCTAGTTCACGAAAGACTGTCCCGGTAGGCTTTGGTCTAGGCTTGCATTAAATAGTATTTTTTGCTAGATTAGATTGCGGGGGAGGAAAAATATTGGGGCTGTAGCTCAATTGGGAGAGCGTTTGACTGGCAGTCAAAAGGTAGAGGGTTCGAATCCCTCCAGCTCCACTTCCTGCCTGAAATCAAGCTGGGGTAGTCCGTCTGAGTTGCTTCGTAGGTTTTGACTGTATCAAAACTCAGGAGGACGTTATGCGTAATCTATACCATTTAACTGCATCAAATACCCTGGCTTCCCTTTTGGATTGCCTTATTCTAAGGTCGACCTCGTCTGCGATAAATAGTATCTCTCATCGCGATTTCTGCAACGGCTATTATCTTATGCACTGACTTTCCTGAAGTCCAAGGGTAATTGAGAACCTTCCTTCTGCACTTTCCGTCATAAAGTGCAATCGGCCTCCCATAATCTGGATGATAACAATCTCGCTAACCCCTTACATGTGCTGTATGCCGTTTTATCAAGTGGGATATCTCCGCCTTTAAGTCAAGGATGAAATAGCGACGGCAAATCATCTATTCCCGACAAGACACCATGAGGACCGAAGTATTATACAAGACGAGCAAGACGATAACCTTCGTCGATAGCTTCTGAAACCAGGCGTGACTCTGCGCAGTCGCCCATGGCGTATATCTCAGGCACGGTATCTCCCAGTGCATCCAGCAGCTCTCTATCAGGTTCCAGGCGTGCGGCCAGGACAATGGTGTCCGCCTCCAAGGTCTTCTTACTGCCTTGCTCATTCGCGACGACAACAGCGTTGTCCGTAATCTCTAGGACGTTCGTATTCTTCATGATTACCACCTTAGCTGCATCGAGCCTCTCGTTAACATCTAGGTTGTTTATCCAGAACAGTTCGCGAAGCGTATCGTGTCTCGCGACGACGGTGATTCTCTTCCCCTGCTGAGCCAGCCAGAGCGCAGTCTCACAGCCAACCAAACCGCCCCCAATGACGACAACTTGGTCACCAGCCTTGGCTTTCCCCAGAAGTAAATCAATGGCGGTGACTGCTCTTTCTGCCTTTGTTGCCTTCTTCATTCCAGGGTACTCTGGAATGATAGGGGTAGCACCGGTAGCGACGAAAACTACGTCGGGTTTGAGCTTCTGGATTAGCTCGGGTGTTGCTTTGTGTCCCAAGCTAACCGTCACGCCTGCCTTATAGGCCTGGGTGATGAGGAATTCCAGCAGACGCTTATAATCCCGTTTGAAATCAGGTACTGACGCCGTAAAAAGGTTCCCGCCCAGATAGAAGTTTTTCTCAAGCAGGGTAACCTTATGACCCCTGACGGCCGCAACCCGTGCCGCTTCCAAGCCGGCCGGACCTCCACCAACTACAAGCACTTCCTTCTTGGTCTTGGCGGGGGTTAGTGCCAGTTCTCTCTCGCGGGTTGTTGTCGGGTTTGTGCTGCAGCGTACGTCCATGCCACCCATCACTCGCTTGAGACAGCCATCATGACATGTCAGACAAGGGCGGATGTCTTCAAACCTGCCTTCCTTCGCTTTTTGAGGCCAATCTGGGTCACATAGTAGAGGCCTGCCCAAAGCAATGAAGTCGGCTTTCCCTTCTAGTAGTGCCTTCTCAGCAAGCGCGGGATCGCCTAGTTTGCCGACGGTAATCACCGGTATGTTGACAACTTTCTTTACCATCTCGGCTAGGTACACAAGACAGCCCGGCTCCATCATCGTTGTTGGCTGAGACCAATGCATGGTCTCATAGCTGCCAGCATCAATGTGAAGGGCATGGACACCCACAGCCTCAAGCATACGAGCTATCTTAAGCCCCTCCTCAGTCCCCCGCCCTTCGGGGAAATGGTGGGTGAGGGCATATCTGTAACTTATGGGAAAGTCGTCCCCAGCTGCTCTCTTGATCGCAGCGATGAGCTCTCCAGTGAATCTGAATCTATTCTCCAGACTTCCGCCATACTCATCAGTCCGAGTATTCCAAAGCGGGGTCAAGAATTGATCCATGATATAGCCAGCATGCGCATGCATCTCTATGGCATCCACTCCAGCTAAAGTCAGGATTTTTACACTGACTTCATAGTCTCTGATGATGACCTTGATGTCTTCTTTTGTAAGCGGACGGCACATAGTCTTTGGGTCAGCATGGGAGGGTACTGCCGAAGCGCAGACCGGCTGAGCGTGTGGTAGTTCTGGATTGAAAATCAGGTTGCGTCCAAATCCCGCACTTAGCTGGACGCACAGCTTTGTACCATAATCATGCACCGCTCTGACTAGGTCATTAAGCCAAGCTATGCATTTCCAACTATCAAGAATGGGTTCGCCAAAGGATGGCTCCCAATTCTCGCTGGGATTCATGAAGCTGGTTATGATCATTCCGACCCCGCCTTTTGCTCTAGCAATGTAGAAATCAAGAAAACGATCCGTAACCCTGCCCTTCTCAACCGGGTCATTCACTAGTGCCAGCATAGGAGCCATGACAATTCGGTTTTTCAGCAAAAGTTTCCCTATTTTTCCGGGCTCAAATAACTTCACGTTACGTACTCCTTACACTATTATTGACTGATGTGATGGACCTTGTGTAGTTCAGTTTGGCAGTGTTTCAAGTTGGGTTAGTCATTTCGTACCTCCAAACCATATTTCTTTCTGCTCACTTCATAATGGTCTCCGGCTTCTGGTCTTTGGAGGAACAACTTGAACTCCGCAAGCTCGCCTTACACCTGGGCCTACATTCACACCGCCTGGACCGCCTTCCAGATGATCTTCAAAGGCTCCACTGTGTCGTAGTAGGCAAAGTGCCCTCTTGCGTCTTGGCCACTCATGATCGTGATAAGACCCTCCCTTTTCATCAACTCAGTGGTTCTCTCAATATCTTCGACAATGAATTCTATGTGATGGATTCCCTGCCCATGTCGTGTCATGAAGTCACGGAAGCTACTTGTGCCGGATAACGGTTCAACCAACTCGATATCTATGGCACCGCCAGCAGCCCTGCCGGTCTTGTTTGCAAAACAAGCTTGGGCACCCCGATATGTATAGTGCTGCACATTTGGCGTTGAAAGCGCTGCCACCTCCCAGGGCGCAATACCGAGGATTCTAGTGTAATCATTGATTGCCCCATCCAAGTTCTTGATCACGATGCTTACCATAGAAACTTCTTTGACCTGAACTATGGGCGACTTCTCAATTGGAGTCGCGTTAGGGAAACGCTTAACTGGGCCATCAAATCGGTCTGCCATTTTAACTGGCTCCCAAACGGTTCCTAGGGCGCGGGCAGTATCCATGTAAGCGAAACCACCATTGTCGCCGAAGCGAGCATATACCAGCGGTGGGAAGCCATTCTCGGTTAGAGACTTTACATGGGCGTCCATGACACCTACGTTATCAACCCAGTACTGCACATGATTCGCCCCCTCCCCATGCTTTTCCAGAAAATCGTCGTAGTCAGTGCGGCCCTCGATAGTAGTCATCAACTCAAGCTCGAAAGAGCCCACCTGAGCGAATGCAACCCTAATGCCGAAGCGGGCAGGCTTACCGTGATAGGTTCTATCATAGATGTCAGGTGTGAGCAAAGTGAATATGTCCCACGGCCCGATTCCGAGGAGATGGGAATAGTGGAGAGCAGTTTTCTCCAAATCCCTTACTACGATTCCGACCTGGTGAATGGACGGTACTCTAACCAGCGGTGTTTGGTCGTACCTCATCGTATTCCCTCCAAACATTGTATGTAGTCAGCGGAACTGGGACAATCAGGCCTAGAAAATAGCCTGACCTGCCCCCGGTAATTAGCCCACCTTTTAAGTTAGTGTTGATGCTTTAATGGCTTCCGGAGCGGGAGACCGATAACCCAGGGAGCTATGCGGACGCACCTGATTATACTCCTTGCGCCACTGCTCAATCAATATCTGCGCCGCCACCAGATTCATGAATATCTCCCGGTTAATAAGCTCATCCCTCAGCTTGCCATTGAACGACTCTATGTATCCATTCTCCCAGGGACTGCCTGGTTCTATGAACAGGCCCTTAACCCCGATTCTGTATAACCAATCTCTAGTTGCTTTCGCCGCAAATTCAGGTCCATTATCCGACCTGATATGCTCTGGCACTCCTCTAAACAAGAACAAAACGTCATTGTGTATAATGGTGCAATTTGTTGTAAATACGCTATAGTATACTATAGAAATAAAATGCAAAAACCAAGATAAAGTGTAGGGAGGGATAAATGAGACCATCAGTAAAGGGGAAGGAGCGATTGCCAGCCAACCCGGCTTGGTTTATTGAGCGGAGAATCAAAGAGTATGTGCGCGCCAGCCCGGCGAACCGCCTGTCGTTTATGAATGATTATGTTATGTGGGATGAGCCGCTGGTCAAATTTGCGGATGGTGATGCGCCAATCTTTACCGAATACAAGAGCATTATCGCGCCTACCCATCTTACTCCACGCGAAGCACTGGCCAACGCCTATACCAAGAATCCAGCAGATATGCCAGCACACCTCTCGGTGATAAGCTGGATTTTGCCGGCTATGGATGAAACTCGTAAATCTAACCGTGCCGAGACACGTGTTCCCAGTCGTCTCTGGTCTCACACCCGCTGGTATGGCGAAAAGTTTAATGAGAAATTACGGACATATGTGGTAGAACTCCTCACCGAAATGGGGTATCTAGCAGCAGCACCAATGTTACAGCCCTATTTTGTAATATATACCAATGAGAAGGGGGCTTACTCAAACTGGTCAGAACGGCACATAGCCTACGCTGCTGGTCAGGGCACCTTCAGCCTTTCCGATGGTCTTATCACCGAGCGGGGAGTTGCCCACCGCTGTGGGAGTGTGGTCACCAATTTAATACTACCCCCAAGCAGTAGGATAACTACAAGCCCATACTCAAACTGCCTGTTCTACGTAGGGATTAATTGTCGAGCTTGTATTAAACGCTGCCCGGCTGGGGCTATAACAGAGAAGGGTCATGATAAGAAAAAGTGTCAGCAGTATCTGAGTGATATTGGTTACTCGATGGAGGCATTGAATTATGGGTGTGATTACGATAATGATATGAGCATAGCTGGTTGTGGTTTATGCCAGACGAAGGTACCGTGTGAATTCCAAAATCCAACGAAGAAATTGAAGAAGAAACCAGAATAACGGACAGATTGAAGCGATTGCACAAAAAGCCAAAACGTGCAAAATAGAGTCCCTTAATTTGAGAGTCCATTCGAAGGGCATACTGCTGAAATCGAGAGAAAGTACTCTGGGACAGCCTCCATCTCACGCCCAAACTGAAGCTAACAAATAGCTAGCGGACTGGCTACAACGGAATGTAACAGGTTGGTATTTTATGCACAAGATGGGATTTTTGCTGTTGATACAAACGTTCTAATTTGAACGTAAAACCACTGTTTGGTATACTGGTCTATAGACTGGCAGTCAAAAGGTAGGGAGTTCTAATCCCTCCAGCCCCACTTTCTTGTTATGAATTTGACCGCAAGATTTCCGATCGTCTGCTACCTGTTACTAAAGCAATTTTCCGTAAAGTCTTGTTTCAAAGACTGATTATTCATTCTAAATTATCGACTTCGCCTATTTGCAACGGCGCAACCTTGATATCTGATGTTACTTCTACTTTATCCTTAAATTCTTGAGGGTCTGCCTCCAAATTGTGCATAGGAATTACAATCTTTGGCGTAATTATTAAAATTACCTTTGGCGAGGGCAGTAGGGCTAAAAAGCAGGACTAAAAGACATCTGAAAGGTTCTTGCCTATTGTTACCTCAGTCCACCAGCTGTACTGGCAATTGTGTGCCTCTTCAAGAGAGCAGAAAGTGGTACCGAGTTTAGCGGACTTTACCGCAATTTAAAGAGTTGTGATAAGGCTCCATCAACCTTTATCCCGGTGGCGGTTATGTAGGAGGATTCGTCGGAGGTTAAAAATAGAACCAGGTTGGCGATTTCCTCTTCCGTGCCAAACCTGCCCAGAGGCTGGGCGGCCTCAAGTTTTTCTAAGGCATTTTTATCTCCCTTTGTCAGATCCCGTGTTATCATCGGGGTTGGGATAAGCCCCGGCATAGTCCAGTTAATACGAATATTCTGGCGGAGGTAGTCCACCGATGCCATCGATAACGAGGCTACTCCCCCCTTAGAAGCAGAATAGGAGGACAAGCAAGGGGCACCCTGAATACAAGAATTAGAGCCCTGATTAACGATTGACCCTCCCCCTGTCTTGAGCATCTCGGGGATAGCATACTTCATACACAGGAAGACACCTTTGAGATTAATGGCAATGACCTTATCAAAATCCTCCTCTTTGACCTCATGTAGAGGCATAACCTCTTGTTCTACAATACCGGCGTTATTAAATAGGATGTCCAGCTTCCCATAGGTATCTACGGTTGTCTTAACCATTTTTTTAACGTCTTCTGTTTTGGAAACATCAGTCTTGGCAAAGATAGCCTTACCACCAGCCTCTTTAATCATCCTGACCGTTTCTTCTCCCGCCTCAACACCACGCCCGGCAACAACCACTTTAGCGCCCTCTTTGGCGAACAGAATCGCCGTCGCCCGCCCCATCCCGGAACCACCTCCGGTTACAATTGCTACCCTACCATCTAATCTACCCATCTTCTTAAACTCCTTTCATTTACATTACTATTTTCTCAACCACGCTCCTACAGAGTCATGCCCATAATCAGCAGTATTGACATGACTCAGTTATCGAAATCTTAAGTGGCTGAGTTGATTTTGTTAATGTAAAACTGGTTTAGAAATTAATTTCTGCTCGTGCAGTTACTATGGCGCCGACTAAGAATTGTGCTGTCTGTTTGCCACAGAATTCAATAATCCATGGTTACTTTAGCTGATAGCCCACAGTTGCAAGCCATACTGCTTACTGCTACAATTATCCTAGATGAGAATAGGGTAGCTCTTCGCTGGTAATGCATGGTGGCGGAGGGCTTTTGTTTAGAAGGGGAGGGTAAATGGTAGCCAGATATAACCCACAGGAAATAGAAACGAAGTGGCAGCAGAGGTGGGTTGAGGATAGGTTATATGAGGTCACCGAGGACAGCGCCAGGCCCAAGTATTATGCCCTGACCATGTTTCCTTATACCTCGGGAGACCTCCATATTGGGCACTGGTATGCCATGGCTCCATCTGATGTTCACGCCCGTTTTAAGCGGATGCAGGGTTATAACGTGCTTCACCCGATGGGGTTTGATGCCTTCGGTCTGCCCGCTGAGAATGCCGCTATCCGCCGGGGTATTCATCCCTTCACCTGGACGATGCAAAACATTGACAATATGCGTCGCCAGCTCCAGAGCATCGGCGCTATCTACGACTGGAGCCGTGAGGTGGTTACCTGCCTGCCGGAGTACTATAAGTGGGCGCAGTGGTTCTTTCTAAAACTCTATGAGGCGGGCTTAGCTTATCGGGATAAGGCGCCGGTTAACTGGTGCTCTAACTGTCAGACAGTATTGGCTAACGAACAGGTGGTACAGGGTTTCTGTGAACGCTGTGGCACCCTCGTGGTTCGTCGAGACCTGGAGCAGTGGTTCTTCCGTATCACCAGGTATGCTGATGAGCTTATGCAACACGACGGCATTGACTGGCCAGAGCGGATAAAGATAATGCAGCGGAACTGGGTGGGTAAGAGCGTTGGTGCTGAGATCGCCTTTACCCTGGACTATGCGGGCATAGCTGAAAAGGAGATTAGGACATTTACTACCCGACCGGACACCATTTTTGGGGTTACCTTTATGGTTCTGGCTCCGGAGCATCCCCTGGTGACTAGACTGACCACACCGGAGAGAAGGACTGAGGTTGAGGATTATATTGACCGGTCACGGCGCCAGACGGATATTGAGCGGCTGTCCACCGAGAAAGAGAAGGAAGGGGTGTTTATCGGGGCTTATGTGACTAACCCGCTCAGTGGCAGAAAGGTGCCCCTCTGGACTAGTGACTATGTGCTCATGAGCTACGGTACCGGAGCCGTGATGGGAGTGCCGGCTCATGACGAGCGAGATTTTGCCTTTGCCAAGAAGTATGACCTCCCCATACCGGTAGTGATTGCCCCGCCCGGCTGGCAGGGAGAAGAACTAGCCGCGGCTTATACGGAACCGGGTGCGATGGTGAACTCGGAACAGTTTAGTGGACTCGCCAGTGAGGCGGGGATAGAGGCGGTTTGTGATTTTCTGGAGGCGAAAGGCTGGGGCAAGCGAGCCGTAAGTTATCGGCTGCGTGATTGGCTTATCTCCCGCCAGCGCTACTGGGGGGCGCCAATACCCATAATCTACTGTGAGCGGTGCGGCATCGTTCCGGTTCTGGAGTTGGATCTGCCCGTATTACTACCGGAGAATGCTGAGTTCAAACCTACTGGCGAGTCTCCCTTGAAGTACTGCAGAGAGTTCGTCAATACTACCTGTCCTAAGTGTTCTGCTCCTGCCAGGCGAGAGACCGATACCATGGACACCTTTATGTGCTCCTCTTGGTATTTTTTGCGCTACGCAAGCCCTCATTGTGATACGGCCCCCTTTGAAGCCGACAAGTTAGAGTACTGGCTGCCGGTTGACCTTTATACCGGCGGTGCTGAGCATGCGGTTATGCACCTATTCTATGCCCGCTTCTTCGTTAAGGCACTTCGGGATATGGGATTGGTTAGTTTCGGTGAGCCGTTTACCCGCCTGTTTAATCAGGGGATTATTATTGTTGAGCGTCAGAAGATGAGCAAATCACGGGGCAATGTGATTAATCCCGATGAGTATGTTGCGGAATTGGGGGCTGATGCGGTGCGTGCCTACCTTATGTTTGTCGCCCCCTGGGAGCAGGGCGGTGAGTGGGACGACAGCGGCTTAAGTGGCATCAGCCGCTGGCTTAACCGGGTGTGGAGCCTGGCGCTGGAGAAATACAAGCCTGGCGAGGCAATTAAGACGGTGGCTAAGGGGGGGCTAGAACGCGCTTTATACCGTATTACTCACCAGACTGTCAGGAAGGTAACCGGCGACCTGGAGAGGATACGCTTTAATACTATGATAGCTGCCCTTATGGAGTTCACCAACTATCTGGCTAAAGTGAGGGAAGCCGGCTCAGTTACCCCTGCCGCCTGGGAGGCGGCGATTAAAACCCTGATCCTGCTTTTAGCCCCAACCGCCCCGCACCTGGCCGAGGAGTTGTGGCAGAGGCTGGGGTATGACTATAGCATTCATAATCAGAGCTGGCCCGAGTGGGATGAGGAGCTGGCTAAGGATGAAGAGGTTACCCTTGTAGTTCAGGTTAACGGCAAGCTGCGTGACAGGCTCACTGTTCCGGTATCTATCACCGAGGCTGAAGCCAAGAAACTAGCAAAGGAAAGTAAAAGGGTGAAGCTTTACCTAAAGGACAAAGTGACACTCAGGGAAATATATGTCCCGGGGAAGCTCATAAATCTGGTAGTGCGATGAAGTGAGACAGACCAGGTCTCTATTAAGGGTAGGCTGAAGAGGCTAAGCTCCTTATAACCCTGTTTCTCTGTGTATTTCCCTGCCTCAGGTCTATTCTCGCCACCTCGGCCCTCTTGTCGAATTCTTAATGTGCAGCCAGACGGCGTGCGATAGCCTTTCACAATCTCCCGAGACCGACCCTAAGGCGGCCTATCGAGCTCCATGAGCTGGATGACAAGCTCATGGAGCTGCGTCAAGCGGAGGCATAATCATAAGCATAGGAAGGACAATTATCGCAGATTTGGCGACTTTATGCCCTATCAGATGCAAAGCCTACCTCTTGTGGTGAGTCTTCCCATCTAGCATTATGCCACTAACAAACCTACAACACACACAAATGGTCCTACCTTTTATCCTGCTCGGTCTACCATGCTCTGAGCGAGGAAATAGAACGCCTGAATCAGGAGGAGTAGCTATTGGCGAAAAGCCTTTGAGGCGGCCGAACTACTCGAGCTTCGCTAGGTATTTTCATTGGTTCAAGCTATTAGGGCTTATAGAGCGGACTGAGAGAAAGGAGCCTGCCATTTACGATTTCCTGCAGAGACGAGTGTTCTATATATTGACTGCTAGGGGAGAGTCTAACTAGCCCAGCTTGGTTATCTATCCGCTTTAGCCCGATTATAGGACTTGAGCCCAGAAAGTTTCCCGATTCGGTAGCTATTCCCTCAAAAACGTCGGGATTAAAGGTCGGGTTTATCTCGCAGCCATTAACTCCCCACCTGACGGCTTCACCTTTATCTCGACACTAATCTCCCGCCCTGGTTTAGCCTCAATAAACGTTGGGATTAGATATACGCTCTCCTCAGGCTCCTCAGGGATTGGTGGCGGCTCGGCAGGTTCTACTCCACAGGTACAGGATATGTTGAGTATGCCAGCCCCCAGTGTAACCAGCAAAACCAGGCTGACAATAACTATCCGTTTATCAAAACTTACCTTACTTGATATCAACCATATCACACTCTCCTTTAGTGCTGAGGCTGATTTTTTTGGTGATTACCATGTTTAACTCACTTTTCCTACATGAATTCTTCATCGCGGGCATTAACCGGGTACAATCTTTCTTCTCTTTTTAATTAAGGCGAAAAAAATGTGTAAGACTAGGAGCACTATAAAGGGGATCCACAGATTGTTATGAATCTTGAAGGCCAAGCTCTTGGTTAATAATCCAAATGATAAAGCTTCAACGGTCCTGAACTCTGTGATACCAAAGCCAGCAACAAGGTAGATTACTATCACGATTAATAATGACCAATAGATTATTCTCTTGACCAAGTCTGGGTTGGATATGTTTTTCATTCTTTGAAAAAGCCTTTGTCCAAGTCTGCAGTATTGGAGTAGCCTCTACTTTCCCAGTAGCCTCGGTAATTCTCATCATCTGATAATTCAATCTTGGTTATCCATTTAATCCATTTGTATCCCCATTTGCTTTCGGCTATCAGTTCAAAGGGGAACCCTCTTTCCGCCGGGAGAGTAATTTCGTTCATCTTATACGCCATGATGATATCGTTGCTCATAATATAATCTAGAGGCAGGGAAGTTGTGTACCCGTCATAGGCATGAAATATAACCACTTTGGCATCGGGTAGGGGATTCGATTCCTCTATCAATTCTCTTACTAGAAGACCTTCCCACAGAATGGTTGTACTCCATCCCTCTACACAGTTCAGTGTCACAACTTTCTTGTAATGTTGATGGCTGTCGAGGGTTTCATTATAAGTATGGCTCTCCGGATTTTCGACAAGCCCAACAATCTCGAGCTGGTAACCTTCTATTTCTACCTGCTGCGGACCCATGATAGAATTTTCCCTAAAATCATTGGTTGATGAGAGTTTTTCACCTTCATACTCTCTAATCTCTACTGGTTCTAGTTCCTTAATTTCATCCGTGCCCTCACGCATTATGCAGCCGCTTGTAGCTATGAAAACCGGCGGTAGAACAGCAAGTAAAGCCACAGTGCTGGTAATCACTCTTTTCATTAGCTTGACCTCCAACTTTCGGTAATGAGTAGTAAGATTATACTAGTAATCATTATTAATCTTAACATGGCGGAGCTTTTCTTGAAAATAGTCGGATTCTTCCCCGCAAATCTTTGAATTTAGATTTCCCATTTCAACTCACTATGGGGCATCCTAACCCTCATTGCTTTGTCACTGATACTATATCCATGGCACCGGGTTGTCAATCTCCATCCCGGAGCCCTGTAGTAGCTCCTTTGACATACGAACCGTACACCGCAACCCCCAATATCCTCGTCTATCAGCGCTGATGAGGCTCTTCACCTGAAAAGAGACGCTCCTTCGCAATCTCCAAACTCGCTGAAAAGGAATAGTGGATGATAACACACCATCTCGAAGTGGCCATTATAGGCGGCTCCTTCTTGCTCTCCATGTACCGGGTTCTCCGAGCTGTCCATGTCTCCGGTTGCCATGGCCAAATGATTAACACCGTTGAATTCCATTGCCACTCTCCTGTTCAGAGCCCCCAAAGAGAGTATGAAGCACGTCTATGCTTTATGGTCTTATGAGGGCGCTTGTGAAATTCATAGATACGGGATCGAATGCTATGGAAAATGTATGATTTCGGTACGGCAAATCCTATGTATGATTACGAAGCGTCACCATTCCATATCGCTGAATAATCCGAGTCACCAGGGCTTGCATGCGTGCCACCAGGCGTTCCATCACCATTCATATTGGTGGCTCCATCAGGAACGTTTAAGGTATCTGCTCTTTGAGTTCCGACCTTACCCGAGTTACCTCTATTAAGTCCTGGTATTATGGTGTAATCACCACCACCAATTTCAACCGCATTTGGGTTCTTTGCACCCGCTTGAGAATCAGAATTCCATACCGGACAAACGAAATCGTTACCGCCAGCTGCCATCGCTGGTAGAGCCCCGGCAAACAAAACTGTAATGGCCACAACAGCTGCTACTACTGCAAGTCAATTTTTTCAATTTCTACCTCCTTCTGAATGCATTGATCCCGTACCTTTGTCAATTCTAGTCTTTGCTTAGTAAAATAGTCACAAAGTTATTGAGCAAAAAATTACATTTCTATTACATTAGGGAAGATTCATAGCCCTACAAATACTAAGATTCTTTTTAGAGAAACGATTCCATTGGGGGAGTCGACAAAACATAATAATAGCCATCGTGAGATGGTTTATCATGGCAAGAACCATAAGCAGGCTATGGGAGCAGTGATGAGCCACCTTGGAGCCAGGGTACTGGCAGTGCTCAAGGAGGATAGACCATATGAGCTGAGGGATCCTGAGGGTAAGCTCACTAGCAAGGATGAGGCCAGGAAGCTTATCCTCTCCAAATACTACGTGTCAGAAGACATACGGCAAGAGAGACAGCGACGTAAACCCGTTAAAGTACGAAGAAGGGATCGAGAGATGACAACTTACAGGACGAACGAGGCAGCTAAAGCTCCTCAGCCTGTAGAAGTCATGGCCATCTCCCGAAAATAAGTTTATCTTAGAGTCAAAAGGAGGTCAAATGAATGACCCTTGACAACTATTAGGAAATCTTACTGTTACCCTGCTATTCCAAGCCTTCTCTAATCAAGTTCTTAGCTTATTCCAATCTCCTTATAGAATAACTATGCTAGGATTAAGCAGGCTTAGAGGGGTTGGAGAGTAGCACGCTCTCAGAAATCCTAATAAAGGAGGAATGAAAAATGAGGTTTCTGGTTATTTCAAAGAACAAGCATTTGGTACCACCAGAAGTGTTGCCAACCGTAGTGGATGCTATGTCGGAGTGGATAAACAGGTACAACGATAAGCTAGAGCAAGTCTGGGGATTTAGTGGCATACAAGGAGGTGGGGGGATTGTCAGGGTCGAGTCTCTGGATGAATTAGACGCTATATTATCTGAGTTTCCCATGGGTCCCTTCGCCGAGCAAGAAATATATCCCCTTGTGGAGCTTGGGGATTCTCTCCAGCGTGTAAAGCGAGCTGCGCAGGCAATGACTGCTGTCGGGTCGAAATAAACATTTGGATGTTGTTGAAACCAGAGGTTATAGATTTCGTAGATTATTTGTAGGTGCTGTTTTGTGCTACTCTCCGAAGCCTCTAAGGTTTTAAATAGAATGGTTAGAAAATACCTAAAATTGGGAGCAAATAGGATGAATAAACTACTTTTGTCAGACGATGAATTAGATTTGATTTGGCACTTGCCATACATAACTGAAAAAGAAAGACTGAAAGCCATTGCAGGGGCACAATTAGAGAAAATCATGGAATCACAATTGTTTGCAAAGAACGCCTCTGTATCGTACGACAAGGGCTCAGAAGCTCTAGCATTGGCCGGAAGCTAGTAATAGATTCTAACGAATTCTATACGGCCCCTCTATTACTGAGGGGCTTTTTATTTAACCCAATTACTACTTACCTGAAAGAGTGAACTTGCTGCCAGTGACTACGTTTCGTCCGGTTCCAAAGGTAAGCATACCGCTCTCTATCAGACATGGTAAGCCATCTTATTCGAAACCAAATCTTCCTCGTGCAATTAACTACTGCCGCCTTCATTATTACCTCTTTTGATTGCCAGTTGTCTACATAGTAACCCTAATGATGTCATTTGTCAATAACCCATTAGAACTATGAACTTCTTTTCGAGCTGCTGCTTCTTTTTTCTGTTTTCGGTTCAGGTCAGGGGGCCTAACTCAGACTGATGTCACGAGGGAACCTAGCAGAGGGGTTACTGGTTACCAGTTTAGGCATCGGGGATACCGGCAACCCTGTTAAGCAGCCTAGAAGCCGTCTACTCTGTTTACTTCATCACCCTTTCATATCTGGCTGATATGAATACCGTCACTTACTATGTTGATGACCGGCGCGGTTTACTGAATCAAAGCTCGTTACCAGAAAGAAGAGCCTTTATTCGAAGTTTTGTCAAGGAAGTCAGGGTGACGGGTGGTGAGGTATCGTTAACCTACACTATGCCTCTACCACCGACAGGAATATCTGAAGAAAAAGTTGGAGTTCTGGCTACCGTACACTATGGTGGGCGATACTGGACTTGAACCAGTGACCTCTGCGATGTCAACGCAGCGCTCTAACCAACTGAGCTAACCGCCCCCCGTAAGAATTCTACTAGATGTCTTGCCGACCGTCAAGCGGCTTGCCTTTTATCCTATTATCAATAAAACTTACAATAAAAAGGAGGGAGACGCTAATTACCAAGCCGCCCAGCTCTAGATATTCTATACCAAGTATTTTACTAATAAGGGCGGTTACCCCGCCACCAATAATCGCTACCAAGGCTCCTAAGGGGGTAACCCTGAACCTATCCTTATAAAAACCAATGAGCACCGGCAGAATCAAGCCACAGGTATATACCGTATAGGCAAAAAGAAGAGCGCTTATTACTCCCTTTAGAGCCAGAGCCAGGGATAGCGAGGAAATCCCTATGATAACCATTGCCCAGCGAGAATAAGACAGAATTTTTGTCGGACTAAGTGCCGTTTTAAAACGTCCGATTATATCCACGGTTAATATGGTGCTGGCACTTAGCAAACAGGTATCGGCTGAGGACATTAGCGCCCCGAGTAGAGCGGCCAGGACGACCCCACCCATGAAGGGGGGCAGAACCTCCGTTATCACTACCGGGAAGGCTTGTTCAGGAGAAATCTGGGGGAATAGCGCCGATGCCCCCATCCCAATCAGGGTAATACCAAAGGCAACCGGAATAATAAGCAGGGCAGCCCAGAATACTGACTTCCTCGCCGTGTCACTATCTCTAGCGCAGAATAACCGGGAATACATATCAGGTCCGACAACATAGGTTAGACCGACCAGTAAGAGCAGTGAAATCAGTTCTTGACCGCTGAACTGAGAGCTAACGGGAAAGGCAAAATGCTCCGGTGGTAGAGAACTAACCAGTCCACCCCATCCCCCCAGACGCGATATAACCAGGGCCAGGCCACCAAAGATACCTGCCAGGATTATGCCTATCTGCACGGTGTCGGTGCGAATAATGGCCTGCTGACCACCCAGGACAGCATAAATGATAAAAACGATGGTAAAGACCACCATCCATAAAACCGGGGTGCCCACTCCTAAGGCACCCAGTATTGCCCCCGAAGCTATAATCTGGGCGGCAATGATGCCTACCCAGGCAACAACAATGAGGATTGAAGCCGCTAAACCGACCCGACCGTCGTATTGCTTTGCCACCAGCTCGGGGAGGGTATAGAGCCCGAACCCTCTCACTTTCCTGGCAAAAAAAACGCCCAAAACCACCAGCCCAATACTGCCAACTAGTAACCACCACGCCCCGGTTAAGCCCCGGGTAAAACCCAGCCCAGCCATACCCACGGTAGCTGAGCCACCAATAATGGTAGCCAGTAGTGAGCCAGTAATAAACAAGGTTCCTCCCCTTCTGCCGGCAACAAAGAAATCATCAATTCCCCTTGCCTTCTTCCGACTCAATATCCCAATAACAATCATGCCCGAGAAATAGGCAGCAATAATTATCAGTTGAAGCACCCTTTATCTCCTCTCGCACACTTTACCCGGCGCGGGTCCAGCCTTCAGATTTTTGTTTAAGTATAACGGCTTTAGGCCCTAGCTGGCTAGTTCGCCATACGTTTTGGAGGGGTGCCCAACAATTTCAGCACCGAGACTTTTACGAGAATTGTCCGGCGGCTTCAGTATAAATGTTTGATTTATTTTCTGGGACACGATATAATCTAACAGTGTTTAGAATAACTGAGTCTAGAAGTAGCTGGTATCGTATAAGGAATATTAGTTTTCCAGACGTTACCTAGAAAGTTCCAATAGAGTGCATAATTTTGTTGGCAAAAGGGGATGAACCATGAAAAGGTTTAGAGGAGCTCATTACCTTATTTGTTTAGCCCTGCTCTTTGGAGTGTTTGGTGGCTTATTCGGGAACCATGTTATACTCGCCGCCCAGGAAAGTAGCGACGGTGCTGTTTTGCTACCACCATCTGAGGAAGAGCCCCTACCTGAAGAACCTCCTGAAGAGAAGCTGGTAGTCTTTTCTCGGTTTCCTATCCTGCAAAATACAGTTGGCACCATCTTTGAGTGGGAGATTACATTGTATTATGAGGGTAGTGAACCGAGAACTTTTGACCTTGATCTGACACTACCTGAGGGGTGGATAGGAATATTCATGGGAGGCTATCCAGAGACGGAAATATCAGCCTTTACAGTGGAACCGGGGAAAAAGAGGGAAACCATCAAGCTTTTTGTTGGTCCCTTACCAGAAAGTCTACTGGCACCAGGTGACTATATGTTTACTGTTGGGGCAGCTTCAGACGGGTTGGCGGATAGTGTTGACCTCAAAGCAGTAGTAGTTACGGCACCACCTATATATCTAATGTATATGTCTACCACCACACTGCTTCGGGAATTTCAGGTAAGACCTAACGAGGATAATCACGTATCAATCGAGCTGGCGAACGCCGGGACGGGGAGCCTGGAGAATATCACCTTTACCTCAGAAAAACCAGAGGGATGGGATATAACCTTCACGCCGAGCAGATTGGCATCGTTAGAGCCGGGGGTTACTCAGGAGGTGGATGTAGTCATCATCCCACCCCCTGGTACGGAGGCCGGTGATTATCCCGTTACCCTGAAAACCGCCGGCGACCAGGCTGAGATGGAGCGTGATCTTAGGATAACCGTGGTAACATCTACCATTTGGGGAGCGGCCGGTATTGGTATTACGATAGCCGTTATAGTTGGCTTGGCAGTCTGGTTTAGACGAGCCGGGAAGCGGTGACAGAGTTGACGAAGCAGTTCATAATAGAGACGGTAGACCTGACTAAAAACTATGGTGACATTAAAGCTGTCGACCGGTTGAACCTTCGTATTGAAGAGGGTGATATCTTTGGTTTCCTTGGCCCCAATGGTTCCGGAAAAACGACTACCATATTAATGCTGCTTGGGCTCACTGAGCCAACCTCAGGCACTGCCTATGTAGCTGGATATAACGCTACTCGGGAACCCCTCAAGGTTAAGCGCCTCACCGGTTACGTCCCGGAAAAGGTGGGCTTTTATGATGATTTGACCGCTGCCTATAACCTAGCCTACACGGCGCGGTTAAATGGTTTTCCTGAGGAGCTGGTTACTAAAAGGATAACTGAGGCGCTGGATATAGTTGGGCTACCAGAGGAGGCGGAGCGGAAGGTGGGGGAGTTCTCCCGGGGCATGAAGCAGCGTTTAGCTATTGCCGATATAATGATTAAGCTGCCTAAAATCGCCATCCTGGATGAACCCACTTCGGGGATAGACCCTGAGGGCATCAGTCAAATGCTGGACATGATAGCTGGGATAGCCAAGGAGAGGAAGATGACCGTTATCATGTCCTCCCATCAGCTATACCAGGTTCAGCGAATCTGTAACCGGGTGGGGATGTTGATGAACGGACGACTGGTGGCAGAAGGTTTATTGGACGAGCTGGGTAGGGAGACGTTCGGCGGTAGCCAATTCAGGATTGAGGTGAAACTAACTGAAATCACCTCAGATATCATTGATGCTATCAAGCGGATTGACGGTGTGCTCAGCGTGGACCGGTCAGCGGATGTACTGTCTATTGGCTGCTCAGTGGACTTGAGACCTCAGATAGCCAAGACAATTGTAGATGCTAACGGCTTACTGGTAGAGATGAAAATTAAGAGCTATGCTTTAGAGGACATATACCGGAAGTATTTTAAAGAGGCTTAATATGCGAGGGCTTTACACAATATTCAATAAAGAACTGACTGACTATTTTATAAGCTGGCGCGGGATAATACTATTCGCTGTGGTACTCATGGCGGCCATAGTTGCTATCTATGGTCCGTCGGGGGCTGTGGCAAATATTAGAGAAGAGCTGAGTGTGCCCACTCAATTTGGGGCTACTGAGTTTGTCTTCCTCAAGCTCTTTACGGCTCCAGGCCAAGGTGGATCGCCCTCCTTTCTGTCTTTTATTACTATGTTTCTGGTGCCCATATTAGGCATCGCCCTTGGCTTTGATGCCATAAATAGTGAGAGGAATAGCGGGACGCTGAGCCGAGTCCTATCTCAACCTATCTACCGGGATACGTTTTTCAATGGCAAATTTCTGGCGGGCGTCGTTACTATAGCCGTCATGCTGACGAGCATCGTTCTGCTGGTGTCTGGCTTGGGACTGAGAATTATTGGGGTTCCCCCAAGTTCAGGGGAGGCTCTGCGGCTGCTTCTATTCTTGATGCTGACTACCCTCTACGGAGCCTTTTGGCTGGGTTTAGCCATGCTATTCTCTGTCTTCCTGCGGCGGGTGGCTACCTCAGCCCTCGCCTCAATAGCGACTTGGTTATTCTTCCTCTTTTTTATGCTTATAATTGCTGGCTTTATTGCTGATATACTAGTCCCTGTTGGCGGAATGTCATCTACGGAAGAGCTAATGAGGAATGCCAGTGTTCAAATCACGGCGATGCGTATTTCACCCATTGCCCTTTTCCAGGAGGCGACCACTGTCCTCCTCGTGCCCGGGGCAAGGACAATGGGAGAGTACCTTGTGCTTCAAGACGCTTCTGGTGCTGCATGGATGCCTGGTGCTCTACCAATAGGCCAAACCCTGCTTACTATATGGCCCCACCTGGTAACCTTTGTGGCCTTAGCCGCGGTGTGCTTTGGTGTCTCATATTATAAATTCACGCGTGAAGAGATAAGGTCTACCTAAGCACGCTGTAACCTTGCCTCAGTCACTTAGGACACGGCCAAGATTTGGCGGGCGGCTTGCCATCTTAGCGAGAGCAGATTGATAGCCGCCAAGTATGGTTTCCCAGTCTCTAAGTTCTCACACTTATAGTTATCTTATCCCCGGATAGCCTGGAAACCAAGAAGGCTGCGGGCATAGCGCACCTACAGCCTTACGTTGGTCTCGAGGCTTTTTATATTCAATTAGGTCTCCCCGAGAGCGTTACCGGAGCGGAGTTTGTAATGGCGTCTTATTAACCAGTTTCGTAGACTGGGTTATCACCTGGCGCCGATGGCTGAATAATGGGCGGCGCAGGAAGGAGGGAACATCCAGTTCCTCTTCGCTCTTCAGACTCTTAAGAAATTGGACAACTTCGTCTTCCTGGCTGGCTTGACTCATTCCTGTCTTGGAGGCAAACCCAGTGGCAATTAGGGTAATCCTGATTTCGTTATCCATATCGGGGTCATGAGCCACGCCAAAAATGATGTTAGCCTCGGAGTCAACTGCCTCCTTGATTATTGCCGCCGCTTCATTAACCTCAAACAGGGTGAGGCTGCTACCGCCAACAACGTTGAATAACACTCCCTTTGACCCGGTAACAGAGACGTCTAATAGGGGGCTGGATAAGGCTTCCTTGGCCGCCTCTATCGCCCGGTTCTTGCCTGAAGCGATGCCGATGGACATCCAAGCGGGACCAGCATCCTTCATTATTGCCTTGACATCAGCGAAGTCAAGGTTGATTAGCCCGGGGACAGTGATGACTTCAGATATAGCCTGGACCCCGTGTCTCAATACATCATCAGCGAGCTTAAAGGCATTATCTACTCCCGTCTTCTGGTCGCAGAGGGCAAGCAAGCGGTCGTTGGGAATGATAATAAGGGTATCAACCTTAGTTAGCAGTTGGACAATGCCATCATCAGCTACCTGGCAGCGACGATTACCCTCAAAGGCGAATGGCTTAGTGACCACAGCAATAGTGAGGGCGCCACCCTGTTTAGCTATTTCAGCAATAGTAGGAGCGGCCCCGGTGCCGGTGCCACCACCCATACCGCAGGTGATAAACACCATATCCGCGCCAGAGACAATTTCCTTAATCTCGTCACGGTTTTCTTCAGCTGCCTTCTGCCCCAGAGCATAATCACCGCCGACACCTAAGCCTCTGGTGATTTTTTCTCCAAGCTGGACGCGGGCAGGAGCCTCGGTAATGGCCAGGGCTTGGGCATCGGTATTCATAGCAATGAACTCAACACCGCGAATTTCCTCCTGTACCATGCGGGTTACCGCATTACAGCCGCCGCCGCCCAGACCGATAACCTTAATCTTAGCTGGGTTAGCTACAAAGCTTGTTTTTGCCATCTCCTCCTCCTTTCTATATCATTTGGGTAAATTTTCTGTTGTTGTCTAGTAGCGGAACAGACTCTTGATTCGGGAAACAAATCGTCGGAATGGTCCCCTGGTTTTCCATGTCGGTTTGCCTTCGTTCTTCACTCCCCAGAGCAACAAACCAACACTGGTAGCGTGTGCCGGGTCACGAAGAGTGTCACTGATACCGGGCACAGTGATGGGAACCCCTACCCTTACTGGGAGTCGTAGTATATCGCGCCCTAATGCCTCGATACCGGAAAGGTTAGCGCTACCGCCACAAAGAACCAGTCCCGCGGGGACTAGTCTTTCATAATCAGAACGTGGCAGCTCAAGCAGGATAAGCCTTATGATTTCCTCAACTCGAGCCCGGACAATGTCACACAGGTCTTGATAGGAAACACCATGCCCGTCGGCAGATATGGTGCTGGTGGTTTCTGCTTTGCTTTCGTAGACGGGCATAACACTGCCGTATCTCTTTTTCATCTCCTCAGCCACGTCAAACGGTAGCCCCAAGCCAATGGCTACATCCCGGGTAAGTTGATAACCGGCTACCGGCAGGATAGACGTATGCCAGATACTGCCTTCCTTAAAGACGGCAATGTCAGTAGTGCCGCCACCGATATCAGCCAGTATAACACCTACCTGCTTTTCATCCTCAGTTAGTACCGCTTCACTGCTGGCCAGTGGTTCAAGGATGAGGTCATCAATATCGATGCCAATGCTACGAATACACTTTACCAGGTTCTGGACGGAGGTTACGGCGGCGGTAATGATGTGAGTCTCGACATCCAGTCTGAAGCCGTGCATTCCCACCGGGTTCTTGACGCCTATCTGTCCATCGATAGCGTAACCTCGAGGAATGACGTGGAGTAGCCTTCGGTCACTGGGGACTTTAATGTTTTGGGCACAGGAGAGTACCCGTTTCAGGTCATCTCGGCGCACCAGTCGATCACTATGGGTGATGGCTACTACCCCTCGATTATTCATCGAACTGACATGTCGGCCCGTCACTCCAACATAGGCTGATTCTACCTTATAGCCGCTAGCCTGCTCTGCTTTTCTCACCGACTCACGGATTGATTCTCTGGCCTCGTTAATGTTGACCACCAGCCCTTTATGCAGTCCGTTGGATGGGGTGATGCCGACTCCGACAACCCGAATACCACCGCCCCCATCTACTTCAGCGATAATGGTGCATACTTTGGTAGTGCCAACATCAATTGATGCTAAAGTAGCCCGCTTTTTCATCTGTCACCTCCCGTTTTAGATTTTGCCCTCTGTAATTACTCTTATTTTTCACATTGCTAGTACCCCCTTAGTGCCGCGATAAGGTATCTATAGCTATGACGCCCAAAAGGTCGTCCGAAGCGTTTCCAGAAGCACTGGTCTTCTCCATTCGTTGGCTCTATCCTGAATCGCAAAGCACAACTTTTCTGCTGTTTCACAGTATTCATCCCGAAAGGCAATACGCTCGGTGGCTCTTAACTTGGCGCTACGACTACGTGGGTTAAGCTCAACCTCTTGGGGCGATGGAGTAATGACCTTCTTGTTGACTAATCTGAGACAGGCAGTATGTCCGCAAACGCAGGTTGGTATCCCCGGAGGGCAGATGCAGTCCCTGGCTTCTTTTTGCATGAGCTGTTTTACAATACGGTCTTCCAGGGAGTGATAGCTAATGACGACTAATCTCCCCTCGGATCCCAAGAGGTTAACCGCCTGCTTTAGAGCCGCCTCTAGATTTTCAAGTTCGTGATTAACTGCTATCCGCAGTGCCTGAAAGGTCCTGGTAGCCGGGTGGATTCTATCTTTTCTGCCGCCGATAGCCTGTTCTATTGTTTGAGCCAGCTTAAGGGTAGTTTTTATGGGGCGCTCCCTCACAATACGGCGGGCTATCTGACGGCTATAAGCTTCCTCACCGTACGTCCGGATAATGTGAGCCAGTTCAGTCTCGGATGACCGGTTAATAATATCGGCAGCCGTAACCTCCTGGCGGGGACTCAGGCGCATATCTAAAGGACCGTCATGCTGAAAACTGAAACCGCGACTATCCTTATTGAGCTGCCGTGAAGAAAGTCCAAGGTCAAACAAAATACCGTGCACCGGTTGGAAGTCATATTTGAGACAGATAGCCTGTAGATTAACGAAGTTTTCGTTAATTAGTAGGGTTGAGCTGGCATAGTTCTGGAGGCGGGCACTAGCTGCTTCTATGGCTTCGGGGTCAGCGTCAATGCCCAGCAGCTGCCCACCCGGTGAGCTACGCTCCAAGATGGCGGCGGCGTGACCGCCACCCCCGAGAGTGCAATCAATATAGCGTCCCCCGGGCTGAACCGCCAGTGCCCTGACCGCCTCTTCAAGTAGAACCGGGATATGGGTGGGGGCTGACATATTCAGGTTCATTCACGCTTCTCCAGGCTTTCTATAATCTGCCAGGCTTGCTCCTGACTAACAGCCTTTTCCGCCTCCCAGTGCGCTTTATTCCACAGTTCAAAGTAATTGTTGGCGCCGGTGATGATGGCTTCATCACCGATCTCAGCATATTCCCGCAGCTGATAGGGTAGGGCTATCCTACCCTGCCCATCAACATGGAGGTGAAAGGCGGTAGCAAAGATAGCCCGATTTAGCTTTCTGAGTTTACTGCGGGTAATAGAACCAGTAGTGAGCGCCGTAGCCAGCTTTTTCCATTCCGATACGGGGTAGCCAGTGATGCATTTCTCCACACCGGAAGTTAATACTACTCCCTCTCTTAGTTCGCTTCTGAACTTGGGGGGGATTGGCATCCGGCCCTTGTCATCAATCTTGTAATCAAACTCACCGAAGAACATTACACCTTCCCCAGTATATACCACTTCTTACCACTTACTACCATTTTACAACACAACACCCCATATTTGTCAATACCCCTGGCATAAAAATTTAAAAAATAGCTCATTTTGCTATCCACTTTATATGTGGTAAAATAGAATGCTTAAAATAATGCTATGTTTACCGCAGGCATACTTACCATTAGTGATAAGGGGTGGCAGGGTCAGCGCTACGATAAGAGTGGTCAGGTAGTCCGGGATAGCCTTTCTTTACTCGGTAGTAACGTTGTTAAGTATGAGATTGTCCCTGATGAAGTGGATGTTATTGCCAGTAAGCTGGCTGAGTGGGCTGACGGGGGTAGCCTGGATGTTATCCTGACTAGCGGGGGCACGGGACTGGCCCGGCGTGATGTTACCCCCGAAGCGACCCTTTCCGTAGTGGATAAGGTGGTGCCCGGCTTGACTGAGGCAATGAGAGCCGAAACCTTTAAGGTAACGCCGTCGGCGATATTGAGCCGGGCGGTATCCGGGGTGAGAGGCCAGTGCCTTATTATTAACCTGCCCGGTAGCCCCAAGGCAGTTCGGGAATGTCTTGAGGTAATTCTACCGGTTATTCCTCACGCCATAGAGATTATTAAGGGTGAGGTAACGGAGCACGAAGCCCCGCACAGTGAAGCAGAAGCAAATGCAGATTGATATTTTGACCTTATTTCCGCAGCTGTTCCAGGGCCCATTTAGCGAGGGTATTTTCCAACGGGCGGTTGACCGAAAGCTCGTTCAGGTAAATATCCATAATATTCGAGACTATACTCATGATAGGCATCATACTGTTGATGATTACGCCTATGGGGGTGGTGCCGGCATGGTGCTCAAGCCCGAGCCGATTTTTGAAGCGGTAGAGAAGGTAAAGAAAGACATAGGTCTTAGGGAAGGAGTTGAGGAATTGCCCGTTATTCTACTCACTCCGCAGGGGCGTCTTTTTAGCCAGGAGGTCGCTCAGGAGCTAGCGAGCTATAGTAATCTAGTTCTTATCTGCGGTCGCTATGAGGGTGTTGATGAGCGGGTACGCCAGCACCTAGCCACTGATGAGATCAGTATCGGCGATTACGTGCTGGGTGGTGGTGAGCTAGCGGCTATGGTTGTGGTTGATGCTGTGGTCCGGCTACTACCCGGAGTTCTTGGTTCTGAGGCTTCGGCACAGGATGATTCTCATACTATGGGATTGCTGGAATATCCCCAGTATACCCGTCCCGAAGTCTACCGGGGCTGGGCAGTACCTGAGGTTTTACGATCAGGAAATCATGCCCAGATTGCTAAGTGGCGTCACGAGCAGGCTATCCTACGCACCCTGAAGCGTCGTCCTGAGCTGCTGGACAGAGCTAACCTGGATTCAGCAGAAAAGCAGTTAGTAGACAGCTTTAAGAAGCTTTAGTTTCTGCTTGGAGTTTGAAAGCCAAGCTTTATATAATGGTCTAAGGACTAAAGAAACTTTATTTATACGAGGGGTCTCAAAATGAACATCGCTCAACTGGTAGAAGTCAAGCCAAACCCTAATATTCCGTCTCTAGCTCCCGGCGACACGGTAAAGGTTAGTGTCAAGATTGTGGAGGGAGATAAGGAGCGCCTCCAGGTTTTCCAGGGGGTAGTAATTAAGACTCGCCGTGGTATTGGTGGCGGTAGCTTTACCGTAAGGCGTGTCAGTCGTGGTATCGGTGTCGAGCGCACCTTCCTGTTTGGATCACCGCTGGTGGAGAAGGTAGAGGTGGTGCAGCACGGGAAGGTACGTCGTGCTAAGCTGTACTACCTGCGTCGGCGCAGTGGTAAGGCGGCCCGCCTTAGGGAAAGGCGGATGGATAAGGGAGAAAAACAAGAGGCGAGCTAGGCCAGAGCTACCTGCCGGAGTAGTGGATGGAGTATGCTGAGGTTAGTGTCAACTCTCCGGTAGCCCGGCGTCAGGCATTTAGCTATGCGATACCATCTGATTTAATTATTGAGGTTGGGCAGGCGGTATGGGTTCCTTTTGGTGATAAGCAGCTCCAGGGTATTGTTTTAGAGCTGACTGATAACCCCTCGGTTGCTGAGACCAGAGACATTGCTGGTATTATTGAACCCCGCCCCTTATTATCCCCATCCCAGGTATTTTTGGCTCGCTGGATAAGCGAGTATTACCTATCGCCCCTTTTTGATGCTGTGGCGCTAATGCTACCCCCGGGCTTTAAGCGTAACGTAATCACCTATCTCTCGGCATTACCAGTCCCCCGCGAGCCTGATATATCTTCACTAACCCGGGAACAGAGGTATGTTCTTGATTTAGTTGGGAGAAAGGGCAGGATAGGCCTCGGGGAGCTGGAGAAGACCCTGGGTAAGAAGAAGGCTCAGGGTATCGTTTCCCAGCTGGTGAAGCGAGGACTAGCGCTGAGGAGCTATGAGCTTCAGGCAGTCAGGGCAAGACCGAAGGTAGAGTCTTACCTCAGCCTGGCGGTTGATGTCGCTGAAGCTCAGTCGGAAATAGCCAGGTTGCGTAAAAGAAGAGCCCAAAAACAGGCGGAGCTGCTTGATTTTCTAGTGCGGCAATCCAGTCCGGTGCCCTGGACAGAGGCCAGGCAAGAGGTTAACTGTGATAAAACCGTGGCTCATGCCTTGGCGAGCAAGGGTTTAGTAACCGTTCAGCCGGTTGCGGTAAGACGCGAACCGATTTCCTATCAGGGCATTACTCCGTCAGAGCCGCTACTCCTGACGGGGGCTCAGAAATCGGCTCTGGAGTGCATAAAATCCAGCCTGCATAGTGGAGCCAAGCCTCATACCTCGCCAGGTGTTTTTCTGCTCCACGGGGTTACCGGCAGTGGCAAGACCGAGGTCTACCTGCAGGCTCTGGCTGAGGCGGTAAGGCTGGGTAAAAGAGGCATCGTTTTGGTTCCTGAGATTGCCCTCACCCCCCAGACGATAGAGCGGTTTGCCGCCCGTTTTCCCCACAGGGTGGCTATTCTCCACAGTAAGCTTTCCCTGGGGGAACAGTTTGACGAGTGGCAGCGGATACGAGACGGGGAGTTTGATGTCGTTATCGGCCCGAGGAGTGCTGTTTTTGCTCCCCAACCAGACCTGGGGCTTATCGTTATTGATGAGGAACACGAATGGACCTATAAACAACCGGACAGACCACCCCGCTACCAGACTCGTGATGTGGCGATAAAGCTGGCCGGCTTAACCGGAGCCGTAGTCGTTCTCGGCAGTGCCACCCCGGATGTTGAGACTTTCTACCATGCCCAAAGAGGGGACTACCGCCTGCTTCAGCTCCCGAAGCGGGTGGTTCCGGATGAGGGCTCACCCCTACCTAACGTTGAAGTAGTAGACTTGAGGGAGGAGCTTAAGGCGGGAAACCGGAGTATTTTCAGCCGCTCTCTATCTCAGGCCATCACTGAAGCCACCGGTAGCAGTGAGCAGGTGATTCTGTTTCTCAATCGGCGGGGAGGGGCTACCTTTATTCAGTGTCGTAATTGCGGCTATGTGCTCCGCTGTCGGCGCTGCGAGGTTCCGTTTACCTATCATCTTGACGAAGACATGCTGGTCTGCCACCAGTGTAACTACAGGATGCCGGTTCCCCAAACCTGTCCCCAGTGCCTGAGCCGGCGTATAAAGTTCCTGGGCATTGGCACCCAGAAACTGGCGCAGGAAGCCAATTATAGTTTTCCCCGGGCCAGGTTACTGCGCTGGGACAGCGATGCTACTAGGGGAAAGGATTCTCATCGGGAGATACTAAACAAGTTCCGTGCCCATGAGGCTGATATTCTCGTGGGCACGCAGATGATTGCCAAGGGGTTAGACCTGCCCCTGGTTACGCTGGTGGGAGTCATTAACGCCGACATCAGTCTGAACCTGCCTGACTTCCGGGCCGGGGAGAGAACCTTTCAGCTACTGTCTCAGGTATCAGGCAGAGCCGGACGGGGCACCCTGGGAGGGAAAGTCATCATCCAGACCTATTTTCCGAAACATTATGCCATTCAGGCCGCTGCTAAGCACGATTATGCCCTTTTCTACGAGCAGGAGATTATCTATCGGCGTCAGCTTCGTAATCCTCCCTTCACTCGGTTGGCTCGCCTTACCTACAGCCATACTAATGACGCTTTTTGCCAGCGAGAGGCCGAAGGAATGAAGCGGCGGCTTACTGAGGAAATAGAATCCCGGGGAATAGATAACCTCAGCCTGATTGGGCCAGCGCCGGCCTTTATTCATAGATTGCGGGGAAGATTTCGCTGGCAGATTATCCTTCGGGGCGCCGAGCCTGCCGCTTTTCTCTCCCCGATACCGATACCACCGGGCTGGGTAGTAGATATTGACCCCATAGGTCTAGCGTAGGGTTTTGCACTTAGTTAGTACTAGTATAGGTTATAAGCCGGTAGGCTGGCGGATTTAAACTCAGAGGACACCCTTGGAGATAGACTTCACGCTAGAAGGCGCGGTAAATCTTGATTAGTTAGAGGGTGTCCTTCTTCCTCTATCAGCTCCGAGCTCAGGAGCCAGATAAAAAAGCTCATCAAGTTTGTGCCGGGGGAAGGCTCTTATTGCCCCCACGATAAATTTTTGATTTATACTGCGCTTGCCTTCCCTGACCCGGTAAATCTGGCTTACCGATATTCCCATAACCTGGGCTAGCTCTGACAGGTTCTTGTAGTTACCGTTGCCTAGCTCAAAGATTCTCGTCTTTACTATCATGACTACTACCCCCTGATGACTTATGGCGGTATTATAGCACTAGTTTAGCCAGTTGTCAAGATGTCTACATGAAATTTATGGTGAAGAAAGTGAAATGCAGGGTTATGACCAACTAACGCAAGAAGCCTTGTCCTAAGACGGGGAAGTGTTTTCACTTTGACCACAGAGAACCTTAACGTCACTTTCGATGGCTCTTGCCACCTGGCAAGTCACAATACAAATTGGGTATAATTATGGAAGCAACCTACAATTTTTCTCTTAGCCAAAGGGGTTTTATCCCGTCTTTAGGCTCTCCTTATCCTTAAGCGAATCACCTAGTCGTATGGGATTGGTCAGTAGCGCCGCTTCTCTTGCTAAAGGTATGACTTGTATAGTATAGTTTATCTTTAGATATGAGAAAGGAATAAAAAGGGTTGGGGCTAACCGACTTATAACGCTTGGGATGCAGTTTTTAGCCGAGATTAAGAGTGTGCGTGACGAGATGAACATTGCTGAAAAGGCTGCCAATGGCTTTTTCGGCAGGTTGATTGAGCCTAGAGTCTTATTATTACTTGCCAGGGTAAGCAATTTTCTCGCTGGGCAGAATATTCAGGCCTATGTTGTTGGTGGTTTTGTCCGTGACGGGTTGCTGGGGAGGGCTACGGCGGATATTGACATCGCGGTGGCCGGCGATTCACTGGAGATTGCCCCCGGGGTAGCTACTGCCCTCGGTGGGAAATATGTTCTGCTGGATGAGGTAAACCGGATAGGTAGAGTAATTCTAGCCAGTAAAGAAGCCTCGGCAACTAGCCAGCAATGGGAGCTTGATTTCTCTCCAATTAGGGGTAGTATTGAACAGGACCTTGCCCAGCGTGATTTCACCATAGATGCCATGGCGATTGAGCTTAATCAGTTAGCCAAGGGGCATCCTGATATTCCAGTTATAGACCCTTTTAATGGCCGCGGTGACCTTCAGCGGGGTGTGATTAGGGTGGTTACTGAGACAGCTTTCCAGTCGGATGCCGCTCGATTGCTACGGGGGGTACGTTTGTCCTATGAGCTTGATTTCAGTATTGAGAGTAAGACCGAGGCTCTAATTCGGCGTCATTCTCACCTTGTATCCGGTGTTGCTGGTGAGCGGGTCAGAGAAGAACTACTCCGACTGCTGGCTATACCTGGAGCGAAAAAACTACTACCCCATCTTGATGAGCTGGGTTTACTGATGACCATAATCCCCGAGCTGGCTCAGGAAAAGGGGGTGGGGCAGCCCAAGGAGCACTCCTGGGACGTTTTTGACCACTCTCTCAGGATGGTTGTTGCCGCTGACTTCCTGCTTCGGCAGGGAGACTGGGAATATGCCAGTGAGGAGGCCCTGGCGGCGGCTCCGTGGTCAGTCAAGCTAAATCAGCATTTTAACCTTGCGGTCAGTAGTGGCAGTACGAGACGATTACTGCTCAAAGTGGCGGCGCTGCTTCACGATATTGCCAAGCCACAAACTAAAGCCATTGACACTAGTGGGCGAATGCGTTTTCTGGGACACGCTAAAGAGGGGGCAGCTATAGTCGTTAGCATTCTGGAAAGGCTCAGGTTTAGCACTAAAGAGATAAAGCTGGTGGAAACTATGGTAAAGCACCACTTGAGACCAACCCAGATGAGTCAGAATGGACTTCCGTCTCCGCGGGCTATGTATCGCTACTTTCGTGACACCGGGGATGCTGGGGTTGATATACTATTCTTGAGCCTGGCTGACCACTTAGCTACTAGAGGCCCTCATCTAAAGCTAGCCCAATGGCGAGAGCATACTCACCTGGTAGACTATGTTCTAACTAAGCACTTCGAACCGGAGAGCCTGGTGGCGCCACCCAAGCTGATTAGCGGCCATGACTTAATCAACATCTTTGGTCTTAGCCCCGGGCCTGAAATCGGAGAGTTACTGGAGGAGGTGCGTGAGGCCCAAGCTTCAGGCGAGCTTAATACCAGAGAGGAGGCTCTAGCCTATATTCGCCAGCGTCTGTCAGGTAAAACCGAGTAAATATGACCAGAAATAGAATACCCTTTATCATAATAATCACTATCTTCGTTTTGGCGCTGCTGGTGGTGGTGCCCATCGATGAGGGAGTGCTGGGTAAGAGGGGATTGCGACTGGGGCTTGACCTTCAGGGTGGTACTCATCTGGTGTATCAGGCTGATTTCTCTTCAGTAGAACCAGGCACGGAAGCTGAAGCCCTTAGTGGTGCTATAGCCGTTATCGAAAAGCGGGTTAATGTTTTGGGGGTGACTGAGCCAGTTATTCAGAAGTTAGGCGAAGACCGTATCGTGGTCGAACTGGCCGGTATCAGCGAAATCGAAAAGGCGAAGAACCTCATCGGTCAGACGGCACTTCTTGAATTTGGAGAGTTAATAGAAGAGGGCGAAGAGGCTAGGTGGGTAAATGAGCTGGGTGAGTGGAAACCAGCTACGGCAGTGATTAATGGCGAGGAAGTGGAACTGAGCAGTCAGTATTTCAAAGAAAATACATATTTGAGTCAGGATAACTTTGGCCAAGTAATATTAGCATTTGAGTGGGATGAAACCGGCAGCAAGATGTTTGAGGAAATTACCGAGCGTCTCTTGAATCAGCCCCTAGGCATTTTTCTCGGTGATGAACCGCTGCGCGGGGATGATGGAGTTCCTATCACGCCTATTATCCGTAGCGTTATTAGCGATAGGGGTATAATCGAAGGTTTAAGCCTTGACGAGGTTACAGAACTATCTAGATTGCTTAACGCCGGTCGTATTCCGGTGCCACTTACCTCGATTTATGAACAGACGATATCCCCCATTTTAGGGTCCGATTTTATTGATATGAGCCTTAAGGCGGGTCTAATCGGGTTGATATTGGTTCTGATATTTATGATGGTCTACTACCGTCTGCCCGGAGCTCTGGCCAGTGCCGTGCTAATTTTCTATGCTTTCTCAGTGCTGGCTATATTCAAGTTGATACCAGTCACCCTCACCCTGGCGGGTATCGGTGGCTTTGTGCTGTCTATCGGGATGGCGGTAGATGCCAATATCCTTATCTTTGAGCGCATGAAGGAAGAGCTGAGGTTGGGGCGAACACTGGGTGCTGCTATTGAGACCGGCTTTAAGCGAGCCTGGCCGGCTATCCGGGACAGTAACATAACTACCTTTATTGTCTGCGGTATTCTCTATTGGTTAGGTAGCAGTATCATCGCCAGTGCTCCGGTAATGGGTTTTGCTGCAACCCTGGCTATCGGCGTAGCGGTAAGCATGTTTAGCGCCGTTGTGGTCACCCGTACCTTCCTCCGTATATTTGCCAGCACCCGTCTGGCACAAAAAACCTCGCTATTTAGCGTGTATTCGGGAAGAGGAAATGACTGATATTGTCGGCAAAAGGTTCTGGTTCTTCGTTGCTTCAGGGGCGGTTATCCTTTTCTGTATTATCTCGCTGGCTCACTTTGGGCTCAAATATGGGATTGAACTCAGCAGTGGTTCTCTGCTAACAGTAAATTTCGAGCAAACGGTGAACGAGGATGATCTGAAACAGGAGCTAGCTAATTTAGGCTATGGCGGGGCTATCGTGCAGCAGACTGGGGAGGGTAATTTCATCATCCGCACCAGTGAGCTAACCAGCCGAGCTAAGACAGAACTGGAGGGCGGATTAACTGTCAGATTTGGTTCGGTCACTGAGGCCGAGTTCTATTCGGTATCACCTATGGTAGCCTCTGAGACAGCACGAAATGCCGGTATTGCCATCGGTGTCGCTGCCGTGGGGATACTGCTTTATGTCACCTGGGCATTTCGCAGGATGCCCAACCCCTTCCGCTACGGCACCTGTGCCATCATCGCCCTGGGACACGATGCTTTGGTGGCAGTGGGGGTTTTCTCTGTTCTCGGCGGCACACTGGGCTGGGAAATCAACCTGATGTTTATTACCGGTATCCTGGCCGTTGTTGGCTACAGTGTCAATAACACCGTGGTCGTCTTTGACCGAATACGAGAGAACCTGACCAAGGGGATAAGTCCTGACTTTGAGACAGTAGTTAATAGTAGCCTGGTAGAAACCCTGAGCCGTTCCTTGAACACCAGCCTGACTACGTTGCTGGTCGTTCTGGCCCTGCTGCTCTTTGTCGGGGCGTCAATTCAGAATTTTGCCGTGGTGCTCCTCATTGGCATCGTGGCCGGAACCTTTAGCTCGATATGTATTGCCCCCAATTTACTGATAGTCTGGGAGAGGGGGGAGTGGGGCAGGCTCTTTAGGCGACGGCCTCGGCTGACTGAAAAAGCTAAGAGCCAGGGATAAAGATTATTTACATAGCTACATTGACTGACTCTTCATTACTTTCCAACCCAGCCAGAGCTTTGAATGCTTACGACAGGTCATGTATTCTCTTTATCGACTCAACAAGAGAAGTAATGTCGGGTGGCTGGAAGCCGCGTAGCTTAGGTCCGGCCTGTGGCTCGCCCAGTGGGTCGCTAATATCAGCATTACCTAAAAGTATATCAAAGGTAGCTTTTACCGAAGCCGCCAGAGCAGTAAGGTGGTAACCACCCTCCAGGGTGAAGACAAGGCGACCGCCACATAATTCATCAGCCAATCCCTTGATAACGCCTGCCATGCGGGCAAAGCCGGTAACACTCAAATCCATCATGGCGAGTCCGTCAGTCCAGTGGGCATCATAGCCAGCTGAGACCAGGATAAGCTGAGGGCTAAAACGCTTGACTGCCGGGATGATTATCTGCTCGAAGACCTCTAGATACTCAGCATTCCCACTACCTGCCGGTAATGGTATGTTAACCGTGGTTCCCTTACCGTCCCCACTACCAATTTCCTCAATGCTACCCGTTCCCGGATAAAGAGGAAACTCATGAGTCGATATGTAAAGCAGGCGGGGGTCATCATAGAAAGTGCCCTGTGTGCCATTACCGTGATGCACATCAAAATCAATAATTGCCAGGTGGTCTAGTTTAAATTTATTTAGAGCATACTTAGCCGCAATAGCCACATTATTAAAGAGACAGAAGCCCATAGCCTGGGTGGCGGTGGCATGGTGCCCCGGGGGTCGGACCAGGGCAAAGGCGCTGCCCCCTTCATTTATAACCACCTCGGTGGCTCTAATGAGGCCACCGGCGGCGTAAAGCGCCGCCTGATAGGAGCCGACCGACATTACGGTATCAGCATCCAGCCAGCCACCGCCCCCTTTCGCTACCGCCTGAACGTGGGCGATATGATGCTTATCATGCACCAAGGCTATCTCTTCAGTAGTGGCTACTCGAGGCAGGATGTGTGATAGCTTTTGTTTAAGCCCGGTCTCCTCCAGATGGGAGATTATCGCCCTCAACCTCTGAGCATTTTCCACATGCTGTCCGGTGTCGTGCTTTAGATAAATGGGGTCGTAAACATAGCCGACATTCATAACTACTTCCTTTTTACTAAAGTTACCTGACTTAAATGATAGCAGATGCGATTTCTTAAAGATAATAACAGTGGGTGACTAAATCACCAATCTGATGCCTGAGGAAAGGAACCAAGCCCCGAACCCGATAAGTAAGAAGCTGCAGGTGATAAATAGCCCCTCCTGAATTTTTTTTCGCCACATTGATTTTGTCCGATGGATAATAACCGAAATAAAAGATAGCCAGCCGAAATCACACAGTAGATGAACGGTGATAAGCAGAACAAATCCAGTTAAGCCAAAACTCAGGGATTTCATGATAAGCATACTGCCTACGACTGCCCACCACAGGAAAAAGAGTGGGTTGGCAGCACTGGTAATTACCCCGGCCAGAACTGAGTTATAAGGTAGATCCCTGGCCTTGTTTACAGACTGGTTCCTTTTGCGGAACATAGAAGCACCCATCCACACTAATATTGACCCACCCACCAGGTACAGGGCGATTTGGACCGGCTTTTCATCAAAGAATTGAGCCAGGCCAAAGTAGATGAGTAACATCAGTGGAATTTCTACGATAGCATGCCCCAGAGCCATCTTGGTGCCGGCAAACTGGGACCGATAGCTCCTGGTTACGGCAACGGCAAACATGGGGCCCGGCATCATTACCCCGGACAACGAAATTACGGCTACGCTGGATAAAAACGGAATCATAAAGCACCTTTATTAAAGGGATAGCTTTTAACCTTCCCTGATAATGAGCTTCGGGGTTTATTATAACACTGATTATTGGTGATGCTCACCTTAGGGCGTAGCGATTTATGTGGGAGAAACCCTCATAAAAGAAATTGTTTTTGCGGGCATAGATGCTATAATAGAACAATCAAAACGGGAGGCCAAAAGTGCAGTTAGAAGATATTAAAAATATAAGCGTTATTGGAGCTGGTACTATGGGACATGGCATTGGTCTCACCTATGCCATGCGTGGCTATCGGGTGGTCTTGAATGATTTAAGCGAGGCGATTCTCGGTAATGCCGTGGCTCACATCCGGGATGAACTTAAGACCTTCGCTGAAAATGAACTAATTTCTCAGGATATGATTGAGACCACGCTATCTCGCATCACCACTACCACTGACCTCAAAGAGGCAGTGAAGGGTGCCGACTTTGTTACCGAAGCGGTCTGGGAGGATATCGAGGTAAAGAGAAAGCTTTTTAGCGACCTTGATGTCCTGTGTCCCGGACATACTATCCTAGCCAGTAACACATCGGCACTGCTGCTACAAGATATTGCCTCTCAGTGTCAAAGAAGGGACAAGGCAGTTATTACCCACTGGGTGAACCCACCCCATCTGGTACCGCTAGTTGAGGTGGTGCGGGGTGAGGGGACCTCTGATGAGACCATGGAGCTGGCTTATGATTTGCTTAAGAAGGTCAAGAAGGTGCCGGTAAGAATCATGCGGGAAATTCCCGGCTTTATCCTTAATCGTCTGCAGGCGGCGATGATGCGTGAGGTATGGTCACTGTGGCAGCAGGGAATTGCCAGCGCTGAAGACATTGACCTCCTGATGAAAACCAGTCTTGGTTTTCGCTGGGCGGCGATTGGACCTCTAGCAACCGCTGATTTAGGTGGTCTCGATATATTCTATAATGTTACCAGCCGATTGCTTGAGGTGATTAGCGATGTCCACGAACCACCTGAGGAACTTAAAAAAATGGTGGCGGCTGGGGAGCTGGGGTTGAAAAGCGGGAAGGGTTTTTTTAAATATGACGTTAGTTATTTTGAAGAGGGTCAGGCGGAAAGCGTTACGGCAAGGGACAAGAAACACATCCAGCTCCTCAAACTGTGGTACTCTTAAGAAATGGCACACTACTGCTTAATTTACATCACCACTAAGGACGAAGAAGAAGCCGGGGAGATAGGCAGGGCGCTGGTTAGCGAAAGGTTGGTTGCCTGCGTTAACATCCATCCCATTAAGTCTATTTGCTGGTGGCAGGGGGAAATCAGCCAGGAGACTGAAGTGGCGATGCTGGTCAAAACGAAGGCTGAGCTGGTCGATGAGGTCATTAGCCGGGTGAAAGAACTACATTCATATGAAGTCCCGTGTATTGTCTGCTTACCCATAGAAAGGGGTTACCCCGACTTTCTAGAGTGGATTAACCGGTCAACAAAATGATTTTTTATAAACACTTCGAGTATATGCTGACTTCGGGCTAGCTATAAATAAAGAGAGGCTTTAGAGATGCCTTTAGATTTAGATAAGGTGTTCCCCCAGGTGGGTGGTATGGTAGCCGGGCTGAAGGCTGAGGGTGCGGAACGGCAAAGGCGTCTCCAGCAGGCCCTGAATGTTCTTCATAGTCAAGCTGGTAACCTGGATTGCTTAACTCGGAAGATTACCTCGAGTAGGACTACCTGGCTGGTGGCGGGCCTGGCGGACGGGCTTGACCGCTGCTATCAACCGCTGCCGTCCCCTGCCGAATTCACAATCCTGGCTACTGATGGCTCCCATATTGCGGTTGACCGGCACCGGTCAACCAGGTGCTACCTGATTAACATCGGCGCCGTCGTTCTTCATTATGGCAGCACCTCCAGTGCTACCCTGGATAGCTTCCCCAGTCTCTATTCCGGGGAGGAAGAGATGGTTATCACCCCGAGTGGTGTTAAAGGCCGTGAGCAGCCGGTAGAAGGCAACCTTCTGGGTATTAAGTGCAGTGTCGATGAGTGCTGCCGGCTGGCCAAACTGGCCTCGGAGTTATCCCCGGGAAGTCAGAGCCTGGCACTGGTTGATGGCTCGCTTGTTCTCTGGGGGTTGGAAGCCTACCCCGACTTTGTCACTGAGGCGCTACTGGACAAGGGCTTCTTAAGCTACCTTACCCAGATAGAAAGGCTTAATGATAGTGGCCGGCAGGTAGCTCTCGCCAGCTACATCAGCTTTCCTCGCAGCACCGAGGTCGTCAACGCCCTGCGGGTGGCTCTTTGCCCCCATGAAATTCTTGACACTGACCGCCATTGCCAGGCCTGCGAAACAAATGAATGCGAAGCGGTAGCCGGTGTTCGAGACAGGGATATATTCCTGAATTTACTGGGTCAGGGGGAAAGGTCAGCGCTTTTTACCAGCGGCTCAAAAATAGTGGGCAAGCACTACGGGGGGCACCAGGTCTATTTCTGCTACCTCAGGGTGGATGATGAGGTTGCCCGCATTGAGATGCCGCGCTGGGTAGCCCGGGATGAGAACCGGCTGAGTCTGGTGCATTCTCTTGTCCTCGACCAGTGCCAGCGGGGGCAGGGATACCCGGTAGCCCTAAGCGAAGCCCACGAGCAGGCGGTGGTCACCAATGCCGATAGAGAAAACTTCTGGCAGCTGGTGGAGTCCTCGTTGGTGGATGAGCATCTACCCAGCCTTAGTTCAGCCAAGAGCCGAAGCAAGAGAACGAGGTGGGTCTAAAGATTACTACCTTACCCGCTTTATCTCCTTCTCTGTAAAAGGAAAAGGGAAGGCAAGATTTTGAAGGGGCGAAGCCCCTCTAGATTCCCCTTAACCCAGTAAGTGGAGGCACTGGGCACTCTTGAATGTTTGCGGTAGCCTAAAGTGGATAGCCGGGAGAATAAATATCTATGGCGGACGGTTTAAACAGTCTGGTGAGACTGGAGAGGTCTCAGATTAAACCGGCCGGTGCCATGCTTGCCCGGGCGTTTTATGATGACCCGTTCAGTGTCTATCTTATTCCCGACGGGTCCCGGAGAGGCAAACTGCTGCCCTATATTTTTGAGTTTTCGACCCGTTTCGGTGTTTTGTATGGCGAAGTCTATACCACATCCCATAATCTGGAAGGGGTTGCTGTGTGGCTGCCTTCAGAGAAAGCTGATATGACGCTGCGGAGAGTAATGCGGAATGGCGGGCTTTCCCTCTTACCCAAGTTAGGAGGGGATTTGATACAAAGGTTACCGGCTCTAAATTCTATTTCGTCGCTGCGCAAGCGCCACGCACCTTTCCGGCATTGGTATTTGCTGCTTCTTGGTGTAGACCCTCTCTTCCAGGGGAAGGGATATGCCGGCAATCTGCTAAGAGCCATGCTTGCCAGATTGGATGATGAGCATTTGCCGTGCTATCTTGAGACCCAAAATGGGAAGAACGTATCTATCTACCAGCACTATGGATTTAAGGTGGTTGCGGAGGTTCTAGTCCCCGATACTGAAATTGCTCTGTGGGCTATGTTAAGGGGGAAAGCGGATTAATACAATCTCACAGTTAGTGGGGAACCTATATAAAGGGGAAGGATGAAAAGGCTAAGGAAATTACCTTTACGAATTTGGGCTATACTGCCCCTTACCATTATTTTTAGTGCGGTGGTTTTCCGTCTGACCTGGAATATTCCCGGCTCCGTCGCTACCGTCAGCAAGGTCGTGTCGGGGCTGGCTATTGGCATAACCATTAGCGGCTACTTTTTTCTTCTCCGTCTCCTGGTCAGGCCCGGCCTGACCCAAAAGCTGAAAACCCAGGCAGTGAGAATAGGAGCTACCGTAGGACTTACCGCAGCCCTGGGTGTAGCCACTGTTTACCTGGCCCAGCAGGTTCCTGTTTCCATCGCCGCCATCAGCAAGGTCGTATTGGGGCTGGCTATTGGCGTAGCCGCTGGTGGCTACTTCTTTCTCCTCCTCCTAATCAGGCCTGGCCTGATCGAAAAGCTGAAAAGCCGGCTGGTGAGAATCGGGGTTACCGCCGTAGTTACCGGTGGACTAGCTGCCCTCACCATCCATACCATCCGTTTTCTGCCCTCGCCTGAAGCTGCTCACCTCTTCAGCAAGGTAATGGCTATCCTGCTTCTGGCGGCGCTTATCAGCTTCTACCCAGTGGCGCTAAAGTATATCTGGGCTGTCTGGAGAAGGGAGGAGGAAAGTTGATTGAGACGGGAAATAGGGATAATATACAAAAGTACCATTATCTTAAAGGGTTAAAATGGTTTATTATGTAATTGGTTGTAACCTCATCCCCTTTGTCCCCCTTCCCTTGATAGAACGATGTCAAAGGGAGGTAAGTAAGGCTAAGAAATCGAAACAATCAAAGGAGGACAAACCATGGCTAGACAGAAGTTGGATAGAGAGACTCGGAAAGTTCTGTTAAATGCACGAAAGATGATAGAAGAAGTTGCTAAAAGGGATGGTAATGAGGCTGCAACGCGTGCACGTGTACGTCACATCTTTGGAACGATTATGGGATACGATATTTTCAAGCATATTACAGCGGAATATGCAATTCATGGTGTTGGGAACACGGTACATTGTGACATTGCTGTCCAACTCGAACGCGAAGAGTCCTCAGGACCTGACTTTCTTGTTGAACTAAAAAGGGTAAACATTGACCTTGCGCCAAAGCATCTTAGGCAAGCTGCTTCCTACGCTATTGATATTGGGTGTGAATGGGTTTTACTAACCAACAGTAAGGAATGGAAGCTTTACCATATCTCTTTTGGCAAACCTCCCCAGACAAAACTTGTAGATTCCTGGAATCTTATTAATGATGCCCCTGTAATACTAGCCGAGAAATTTAATCTAATCGGCTACAAAAACATTAAAAGGGGTGGCTTGGCACGGCTATGGGAAAAGAGTAATGTGCTGACCGCACAGAACATTCTTAAAGTCATTCTGTCAGAAGAGTCAATAAAATTAATCCGTCGTGGTCTAAAGAAAGCAACAGATGTCACAGTTTCTCCAGAAGAGATTATTGGAACTGTCCGGCGTCTATTAAACGAAGCGGCAGTTGGTGAAATGGAGAAGATTAAAATATCTCTACCTGCGAAAAAGAAACGGAAGAGCATTACCATCTCAAAGAGCAGTAAAGAGAAGTAGGAGGCGTGACATGGGAACTAAGGGAAGAAAGAATGTGAAAAAGCCCAAGCAGAAGAAGGAAAAGACGGAAAAAAAGAAATAGGAAACCCAAAATGAGTGAAGCGCAGCGAGTAGGTGAGGTCATTGAAGCCTCAACCACGGACTTTGTTGCCCAGTGCTATGAGCTCTACCAGTCACCGCCTCTAGGCAGCCTGGTAAAGACCGGGGAGCAAGACGTGGAACTGTATGGAGTCGTCTATAATGCTACTACTACCAGCTTTGAGCCGGGACGGCGCCCCATTGCCAGAGGTAAGGATGAGACCAGCGAGGAAGCAATCTACCAGGCAAACCCGCAACTCCTGAAGTTGCTTAGGAGTGAATTCAGTGTCCTGGTGGTGGGGCACCAGCAGGGTGATAAGTTACACCACTACCTGCCGCCCCAGCCCGCCCGCATCCATAGCTTTGTCTACCTGTGCTCGCCGGATGAGGTAAGAGGGTTTAGCCAGTCCTTTGGCTTCCTCAACATGCTGGTGAATACTCACCTGCCCGTCTCTACCGACGAGCTTACTGGCGCTGCGTTACGCCAGATGAGTCAGGTATATGAAGACCGTCATGCTTTTTTAGTCGCCGCCGGCAGAGAACTGGCCATTTTACTTAGTGGTGACTTTAGCCAACTCAAGTCCATTCTGGGGAGGCTCAAAACATAACAGGAAGTAGCTGAGGTGCTGGGCATTATTAGCTCTCGTTAACTTAATAATCAATAATTGGATGGTGAGAACGAAAAAATGACCCAAGAGAATACCGAGAGGTTAGGTATTGTTACCTCCGGTTCACTAAATAAAGGGGTGGAGGTCAGGCTGGATAGGTCAGCCTCGGTGGAGGAGATGGCAGTGGGGCGGTATGTAACCATTGAGGGGCAAAAACAGCGTTTCTTCGGCATGATAACCGACATCAGCCTGGGCGTAATTGACCCGAAGCTTACCCTCACCCCGCCTGACATTACTGACCCCTTTATGGCCGAGGTGTTAGCCGGCACCAGCACCTACGGTGAACTTCACATTTTGCCGATGCTTACCATCGGCGGTGACGTTACCAGCTTGATTGGGGGGCCACAACCGGTTAAGACAGTTCCCAGCCACTTCTCCAGGGTTAATTTAGCCTCGCAACAGGATGTAGAGCTGGTCTTTGGCAAAGAGGATGAAAAGAGGTTCTGGATAGGTAATCCTCTGGATATGGAGACTAAGATTTGTCTCAACCTGGAGGAACTGGTTAAGCGGTCTAATGGCATCTTCGGCAAAAGTGGCACCGGAAAGACCTTCCTCACCAGAATTCTGCTTATTGGTATGCTGCAGAAGAGTAAAGCAGTAAGCTTAATCTTTGATATGCATAATGAGTATGGTTGGGAGAGTAGCAGTGAGGGAGGGCGTACCGTTAAGGCATTAAAGCCACTTTTTCCGTCAAAGGTGGCTATATTTACCCTTGATGAAGAAAATTCACGGCGCCGCGGTGTGAGCACCGACTTTGTGGTCAGAATAGGTTATGATGAGATTGAGGCTGAAGACATGGTGCTACTGCGCCAGACCTTGAATCTTACTGAACCCGCCGTCGAAGCTGTATACCAGCTAGCCAGAAGGTTTGGCAAGGACTGGCTACAGGATACCTTGAATTTGAAAGATACTGATGAATTGCCAGAAGATTTGAACATACATGAGAGTACCTTTCAAAACTTGCGGCGGGGGCTTCAGACCATCAGGCGGCTTCCTTTTGTGGAACCTCATGCTCAGACTAATGCCGTAAAGTGCATCCTTGATCATCTTGACCGTGGTATAAACGTAGTCCTGGAGTTTGGTAGATACAGGGATATTACATCTTATATTCTGGTAGCCAACATGCTCACCCGCCGTATTTATGCCCAATATCAGGAGAGGATGGAAAAAGCGATGGCTGAGGGTAGTGCCCAGCCCATTCCCCTGGTGATAACTATTGAGGAGGCACACAAATTCTTAAATCCTGAGGTGGCCTCTCGGACCATCTTCGGCACCATTGCCCGTGAGATGCGTAAGTATAATGTTACCCTGCTGGTGATTGACCAGCGTCCCAGTGGCATTGACGATGAGGTTATGTCACAGGTTGGGACTAAGATAACCTGTCTTCTGGACAACGAGCGTGATATTGATAGTGTCCTGGCTGGTGTATCCGGTAAGAGTGAGCTTAAATCAGTGCTGGCCAAGCTGGAATCTAAGCAGCAGGCACTCATCTTTGGCCACGCGGTGCCCATGCCCGTAGTAATCAGGACCAGGGAGTACGGCTCGGCTGAGTCCTATAAAGCCTTCAGCATTAGTGGGGAGACTGAGACTGAGAAGCAGGCTGAGAAGGACATTGAGGAGCTGTGGGAATAAAGTAACCGGGTGCCAAGTGGGAGCAAGATGGAGAGCGAAGAAGGCTGCCTCTTCTGTGTACTATCCAGTGGTGAAATAGAGGCCAGAATATACTATAGTGATGCGACAGTAACTATGGTTGATTGTCCAATTTGTGGCGAAGGTCGACCTATCGTAGTTTTCAACCATCACGGGGAGGTCACCGAAGTAGAAAGGGAACGGGCTCTAAGGGCGATAAATTCCCTCTACGGGTATGCTAGCATTGTCAAGGAACCAAGACACTCCTGAGATCACGAGCATTGGCATCTTGAGGGAGAGATAACACTAAAAGACCCTACCAGTTGCCATATTTAAGGCCGTGGAAGCATCACTGGTAGTAATTTAAGCAAACTAGATTAAGCGGGACAGTAGTACCAAAGGGGTGTTGTTTTTAGGAAATATCTGCCCGTCTAGAAGTAAAGAGGTAGGTCAAGTTGGAGAGAAAGAAGGTTGGCGTAGCGCTGAGTAGCGGGGCTGCCCGGGGTGTGGCTCATGTGGGGGTGCTGGCTGTCCTGGAAAGAAAGGGCATCCCGATTGACATGATAGCTGGCACCAGTAGTGGGGCTATCGTTGGTGCCTTTTATGCTGCTGGAAAGGATATTAGTCAAATAAAAAAGGCGGTAATGAGCCTGAGTCGGCGACAGATGATGTCTCTAGCTGATTTTACCATACCCACCAGGGGGTTCATTAAGGGAAAGAAGATTACCGGCTGGTTAAGGTCGGTTATCGGTGATATAGATTTTGAGGACCTGAAGATACCCTTCGCCTGTGTGGCTACTGATATAAATACCTGTCGGGAGGTAGTAATTCAACAGGGCTCAGTAGTGGAGGCGGTAAGAGCCAGCGTGTCTATGCCGGTAATATTTACCCCGGCCAAATGGCAGGGCCAGTATCTAGTTGACGGCGCTCTAATGGACCCGGTACCGGTGAGGGTAGTCAGGGAGATGGGTGCCGACCTTGTTATTGCGGTGAACGTAGTGCCCTATATCGGTGACCAAATTCAAAAGGCAGACGCTGAGGATTTGGGAAAGCCAAAGGAGCCCAACATTTTCAGTGTCTTAATACGGATGATGTATATTATGGGTTATCAGGCTGCGCTGTCGGGGCTCAGGGAGGCTGATATAACCATTGCTCCCAGTGTAGGTCACATCCGCCCCGATAATTTCAACCGCGCCCGGGAGCTAATC
>SDBS01000183.1_pt1 | contig 53979 bp, 49 predicted proteins | sample 2277091 | NCBI WGS metagenome assembly SDBS01 (sample SAMN10404972, study PRJNA504765) | marine sediment metagenome | isolation source: marine sediment core GS10_PC15, 163 cmbsf | place: Arctic Ocean: Southern Knipovich Ridge | collected 2010 | reverse complement strand
ACTGTGTTCGGTTTTCTTAAAGCTCCAGTCGGACATGAAATAATACATGTATGTTTACACCAATCAGGGCATCCCACCTCTATTGTAGGACTATCAGGAGTAAACTCATGGTTTACAATTATTGGAATTGGAGTAGTCCAAGAGCTCTGTCGAGCTACTTTATTGGAATAAAAAAAATTATTCTTTCCTAGAGTTCCCAAACCTGATCTAACAGCTGATAACCTATGAGGCATATTAAATGGGACTCTTGAGCTTATATCATTATCTCTTAAATAACCGCGAAATGCCTTAATCCGCTGATACAATTGCCCCTTTGTCGCTCGATCGTCATCTAAATATGCTCGTCCAAAATGGCCTTCTAAAACTGTTGGATAACTCTCTTTAAAATAAAGATCTATCAAAACAATAATAGATTTTGCATCTGGCATGAAAGTTTTTGGATCTGTCCCTTGAAAAATATCAGTTCCTTTCCCCAATAACCATGAATATTCATCTTTTCTTGAGAGTAGAATTTCTTTTTGTGATTCAAAGGGTTCTGCCGTTGTAAAACCAATATCAGCAAAACCTAACTCGATGGCTTTTTCAATAACATCACTTTTCTGTAACATACTAAACCTCTTAAATTGTAAGGTACTATTTATATAATTAATTTCTCATTCAAATGTACAATTAATTCCTCTTATAACAAATTTTATTTTTAAGATGTATCAATGCTTTTAAAGCATACTAAAGATAAATTACATAATACAAAATAAAATAATTATAATTGAAGATGAAGATAAATGTATAGAGAGATTATCTCCTTACTGAAATGTCCTAATTGTGATGAATCATTACATCTTGTAGATTCATTAATAGTAAATGGTGAAATAGTAGATGGAGGATTGAAATGTAGATGCGTTGAACAATGGGAGATAAGAGATGGTGTTCTAGATTTTAGAGTAGAAGAACAAGAAAGTATCAATAGGTGGAGTGAGTTGACTAAAGATATGTCATTCGAAGAATTAGATGAGATGATTTTAAGTAAAACTCCACAAAATCAACAAGAGCTTACTAAAAAAACTATAGAAGAAATTATTAATTATCTTAATTTAAACAAGCCTGAAGTTGTGATTGATATAGCAACAGGGAGAGTTATGTTATTAAACGAATTAGCAAAAAAGTTAAAATATGATTCTCAGTTAGTATGTATGGACCTAAGTTATGTCGTTCTTAAAGCTGATAGAAAAAAAATTCAAAAATATAATCCTAAAATTAAAGTTAGTTTTGTATCTTGTGATGCCACTAATCTACCATTTCAAAATAATAGTTATGATTTAGCGTTATCATTTATGGGAATTTCTAACATGAGAGAACTTATTCCTAAAGCTTTGAAAGAAAGTCATCGAATATTAAAGCACAATCATAATTTTTTAAATAGCACGATTATTATTGAAGAAAACTCTAAAGGTTATAAAAAATTAGGAGAATTTTTTAGTGATAAAGTTTTGGAAGGATTTGATAAATTCTATCTAGCTAGTGAACTAGTAAAATTCCATAAAGAAGCAGGGTTTAAAGAAGCAGTTTTTAAAATGATTGATGAAAGTGTTGGCCAAAAAAATGAATTGGACTTACTACCTTTTGAAGGAGAATGGTTTGGAATTGGAAATGTATATGCTAAAAAATAAAATATTATTTAGTGATGTAATTAATAACATCACTTTTCTGTATTTACAAAACCTCTTAAATTGTAATCTAGTATTTATATAATTAATTTTTCATTCAATTGGAATAATTAATTCCTTTTTATAGCCAATTATTACTTTCCCAAATCCTATAATTATCTCATCAACTTCAATATCACCCGTATCAACTCTTAGGCAATCTAGCGCCCTTAGTTTCTCTTCTGTGGCAATTATTATAATATTTTTTTTACCAATACTTTTAATTATCTGGGGGGTAAATTGTTTATTTCCACGACCAAGAAGAAATCCTTGTCCCAATATAGGTGAAACTATAATTTTTGCATCGGGGTAGCTTCTTAATAAACTTAAAATGTCGTTTTCATTTAAATCCTGCCCTACAAGCTTACCATCATAAATTGCATCTATTCCGAGTAGCGTTTTAGGTAATTCCAGATTGTCTGTAATTGTTTTTACTGTTGTACCTGGTCCTAATAAATATAGGACATAAGAGAGCATGTTTTCAATTATGAACTCCGCAATTTCTTGCTTGTTTTCTTCAACTGTTCTTCCAAAATTTGAACCAGCTTTACCAGATTGTATTAATTTTATGATTTTAGGCACTTTTAAATACCCATATAACTCTGTAGCGAGTATGTCTTTTCGCACAAGGCCCTCATCTATATCTAACACTTCTTTTTCATGAGTTTCTACTTCTTCTTCTAAAAATTTATCAATAATCTGTGCTCCTGCTTTTGGATTAAGTGCAAAAACTGAACTAAACATCTTTACACCGCCAGGTATTGCTAATACTGGTTTTTCTAGTTCAATAGCGTCATAAATATCTCTCGCTGTTCCGTCACCACCACAGAAAATTAGTAATTCTATTCCCTTTTCAATCATCTTTTTTGCTATTCGTTTTGTATCTTCTGCTGTTGTATCTTCACTGATCGTTCCTATAACTCTAAATTCAAAACCTTGTTTTTTAAGGTAATCTTCTCCCATTTTACCTGGTGCTACGAGAAATTGAATTTTTTCTCGATTTTTTATCTCAGATAAAAATTGATTTACTCTATCGGGAGTAACTGGTTTGGCACCCATTTGTAGTGCCTTTCTGAAAATAGTACCGTCAGTACCTTTGAGTCCAACACTACCACCCATGCCTGCAATTGGATTAACTATAAACCCGATCTTATTCATACTAATAAAAAAACTGAATTATATTTTGTTTCGCCATAATATATCACTTTTTTAAATATTTGTTATAATCAAGAAAAAATAGGCTATAAGAGGTTTAATCCTCCGTATATAATGAAAATAGGCCCAAAAATTAGCATTAGTGCTACTATGATGGTCGTCATATATACATCAAATACATATTCTTTATTACGAAATTTTCCATTCTGAACAGCAAAGGCTAAATCTATCAAACCTAAAAACATCATCCCACTTCCTCCGATAATGGAAAATAAATACCCGAAATCATGATTCAATAATAAACCTATAGTTGCTATTATTAAGTTGGGTGTTATCCATCCTAAATCAGGAAGAGGAAATGATAGTTCATGCTTAAATTCAACTTCGGACATTTTGTGATTTTTATATTCTGTAAAGTAAAATATTATCCAAAAACCAGGTATTCCAATCGCTATAATGAGTTCTAATACTGCGATAATTATATTCATCACTTTTAATTCACACTACTCACTAATATTACTTTATCTTATTAAATTTTAGAATCTAATTTATGAGCCGGAACTCCTATTTCACCTATGCCGCCATCTATTGGAAAAACATGACCCGTAATAAAATTGCTCCTCGGAGAAACTAAAAAAATCATTAAATCAGTAACATCTTGAATAGTTCCAATTCTATTTAATGGAGTCTTTATTTTTCCATCATTCATACTTTGACGCATTATATCTTCTCTATTACCATAAATTCCTGTCACATGATATCCTGGAGCTATCGCGTTGGATGTAATATAAGGGGCAAGATTTTTGGCAATAAGTTGGGTTAGTGCTATTACACCTGCTTTGCTTATACTATAAATTGGTATAAAAGGATTTACCTTAATACCTGCTATTGATGTTGTATGAATCACCTTGCCTTTTAATGGTTCAAACTTCTGACGATTCATTTTGCGACATACGAATTTATCGACTAACCATTGTCCTTTCAGGTTGACATTCATAGTAAAGTCCCAAGCTTTTTCTCCTACTTTTATGATATCAACACCATAAGCCGCTTCAGTACCTGCGTTATTGAACAAAATATATATATTTTCAAGTTCGTTGAATGCTTGTTCTGTCATTTTTTTAACTTGTTTTGCTTCTGATACATCACACACTATTGGAACGACTTTCTGATTTGTTTCTTTCTCAATCTTTCTGCTTGTTTCATAAAGTAAGTCCTCATTTATATCTACTAAAACTAGTTCTGCTCCTCTTTCAGCTAAAGCAGATGCTGAATCCCTTCCAAAACCGGATGCTCCCCCTGTAATAAGAACTACTTTCCCATCCAGAAACTTATTGTTCAATTAACTCACTCTTTTGATTTTTGGAAATTCATTAATAAATAATAATATCTTACTCTTTTTGTATTTAAAATTTTAATTTTGAGTTTTTTTAGTGAATTAAAAACAAAATTTAAATTATTAAATCTGTATTAAAATTTCATATAAACAAATTAAGTGAATCAAATATGGTTGACCAAGTAGTACCTTATTTAATTAATATGGGTGAAGTAATTCCTGCTCGAAGCCAAGCAACTTTATTAAATGAACTTGCAATGGGAATAATTGAATGCATTGAGATATATGGTAAAAATATTAAGAAATTAGGAAGGCTGAAAAAGATATCTACAGCTTTTTGGCCAGTACGTCTAATTTCCTTAAACGACACTAGGGCTTGTATGTTTAGCTATTTATTAAATAAACAAGAAAAATTAAATGTTGGTAAATTTGCTCAACTCCCTCCTAGACCTGACAATGTTATTCAAGGAGCTGATCCCATTTCATTTTTGAATTCACTACAAAATTATAACGATACATATCTTAGGCGCACTAAAAACTTTAGAAGAGGTGTTGTTCTTCAAGAAGCTTTATTCTCTACTAACGAGGTAGGGTTTTTCCAAAACTTTTTTCTTAATCAATATAATTTAGCTTCTCATAGTTCTCCCTATTTCATATTGGAAGGAGGACCAATAGCTAAAAGTGTAAATCAGACAAAAATTGTGACGGAAGTATTAGATTTTGTATCTCAAAAGGAAGTTGATGTATTGGATAAAATTGCAGATCGGATAACCCAGTTATGCGATAAATGGATAGAAAAAGGCGGGAAAAATGTTGATAATATAAGAGATACTAAAATTGATACAGGTGAGGAAGAAAAACAACTAGAAATCCTGAATAAAGAATTACAAGAGGTAAAAGAACAAAAAATAGAAAAATCACAAGAGGAATTGGTGAAATCAGGTAAATACAAGATTAATGATAAAACTGATGAATTGCATAATAATGTCACCTCAGTGAAAAATAGCGTTAATAGTTTGAGAAATGGTATAAATCAAAGAGACCTTTTCTTGGTTGAGGAGGGCTTAAAAGATTTAGATTTAAAATATAGGGATTTAGGTAATTCTATTGCTCGTTATAAGAGCGAAATTGCTCAATTGAGAAAAAATGTTCAGCGAGAAATTAATGATCTTGAAAAAACACGACATCAAAAAATAAGAGAATTGGAAAGAAAGAAATCAGAAGTTGAAAAACAAATTGACGCAAAACATTCTGGTCTTAGTAAAGATTTGAGCACTGCTGAAAAAGCAATAGTTAAAATTAAAACAGAAAAACAGTCTTGTTTGAGTAATATTGAAAATATTAAAGATAAAGAAATGACTAGCGTTCAGAACTTTTTTAACAATTACTCACTTGAAATTAAAACTAAAAATGTAATTGTAGGCATTCCTATTTATATTTTCTATTTTGTCGATCCAAGCACTAGTAGAACAACCGAACGGGCTCCAGTCCTTCCAATACTAATAGAAAATGGAAAAATAGTTAGAACTAAGGTTAAAGCGAGTTTCAGGGTTAAATTAAGAGACTTAATGAACAAAGATAATTCGATGATTAGCTTAGTTGAAACTCAAGGCGATAAGAATAATTTAATGGAAATGAAGAACTTGGATACTAAGCTTGAGGATGCCATTAACGATTTAAGAATTAGAAAAATTTTAAGTAAAAAACAAGCTGAAACCGCTAAATCGATAATTGGTAATTTAGTCTGGTAAGATATCTAAGTCTTATTCTATTTAATTTCTCTTACAATTCATATTGATTTAGTAATAGAATTTCTTTTAAAATAAAACTTAACTTTAAATTTGAGTTTAAAAGAAATATGGAGTGCTAAGAATATAAATAATCTATTTTTTGATCACAACATTCAGGTATAGGTTTATGTCCACATTCGTCTGAACAACAGCATAATAAATACTCATCTTTAACAAGCATCGACCTATCACAACATGTAGGTACTTCCTTTTCTGAGCCGCAAATTCTACAAATTAATCTATTTGACATTTTTTTCAACAACTAATTCACTCTCTTTACTGAGATTACCACAACAATTTATAAACAAAAATTAATCTATTATGGATTATAAACAATGTTTATATTTTAGTTTCTTATTTAAGGCAAAGAAGTTCTTTAGAGAGAAAAACTAATAAGAAATCTTCAATAATTATTTTATATATTTTTTAGCTATATATGTTAAGAAAGGTGGAGAAAGAAAATGTCAAACAAATTACCGCTGAATAATTCTTTTAAATTATATGAAGAAGCTTTGAAATTAATTCCTGGAGCTATTCTTGGGATTCGTAGACCTTATAATTTTGTTGAAGGTGAATATCCCATATTTTTTGAATCGGCAAAAGGAGGTAAAGTAATCGATGTTGATAATAATGAATATATTGATATGCTATGTGCCTACGGCCCAATAATCTTAGGGCATCGAGAGGAAGAAGTGGATAATGCTGTCATAAATCAAATTCAAAATAAAGGCTTTTGCATGTCTTTAACCCAGCAAGTACAAAATAAGCTAGCTACAAAATTAAGAGAATTGATTCCTTGTTGTGAAAAAATGGTATTTATGAAGTTAGGATCAGATGCAACAACTGCAGCAGTTCGAGTCGCTCGAGCCTATACACAACGAACAAAAATTCTTCATTGTGGATATCATGGTTGGCATAATTGGAGTAGTCAAGTTCACGGTATCAAAGCAGGAATACCTAGCAAATTATATGAAGACATTTATGGTTTTGAATATAACAATTTAAATCAAGTCGAAAATTTAATTAAACAGATGGGTGACGATATAGCTGCAATAATTTTAACCCCCATAAATACACCAGGTGGAAATGAAGTTGAAATGCCCAAAAAAGGATATTTAGAAGGAATTAGAGAATTAGCTACTGAGAATGGTTCAATTTTAATTTACGATGAAATTCGTACAGGATTTCGCGTTGATATGGGGGGTGCTCAGAAAAGATTGGGAGTAATACCGGATCTCTCAGCTTTTGGTAAAGCTATGGGAAATGGATATCCAATTAGCGCGCTAGTAGGAAAAACAGAAATAATGGATGTATTGGTCGAAGATGTATTTCTTAGTTCAACATTTTTTCCTAATAGTTTAGCTCAAGTAGCTTCTCTTAAAACCATTGAAATACTTGAACGAGAAAAGGTATTAGATAATATTAATGAAAAAGGAATGAGATTTGCTAAACGAATTAAGGAAAGTATAGAAGATACAAAAATCCAAGCGACTTTTTCAGGAGAACCTTGGATGCCTTATATTACTTTTCAAAGGGATTCAAATAATATATATAAAAAATTACGCGAGGAATTTTATCGTCAATTAATAAGACGTAAAGTATTTCTTCAACCTTATCATCATGGCTATATCTGCTATCGACATTCTAATGAAGATCTTAATTATGCAGCAGATATGATTGAAGAATCCCTAAAAGCCTCTAAAAACATAATTAAGTGAAATTCAATATGGTTAGAGCATTAGAAGGGGTAGTTATATTAGATTTATCAAGAGCTCTTGCAGGCCCTTATTGTACGATGATGTTGGCAGATATGGGGGCTGAAATTATTAAATTAGAAATGCCCGGAAAAGGAGATGATTCCCGAGCTTGGGGTCCTCCTTTTGTAAAAGGAGAAAGTGCTTATTTTATGAGTGTGAATCGGAACAAAAAGAGTCTAACCTTAAATCTTAAAAAAGAAAAATCACGAGAAATAATTCATAAATTAATTAAGCAAGCAGATGTAATTATAGAGAATTTTCGACCTGGTACAATGGAAAAGCTAGGTTTAAGTTACAATGAAGTTACAGAATTAAATCATGAAATTGTTTATTGTAGTATATCAGGGTTTGGACAAGATGGACCATACCGGTTGTTACCGGGAATGGACCAAGTGCTCCAAGGAATGGGCGGATTAATGAGCATTACAGGTGAGCCTGAAGGCCCCCCTACCAAAGTCGGAGTAGCAGTTGCCGATATTGCTGGTGGTATGTTTGCAGCATATGCTATAATGATCGCTCTTTACCATAAGGAAAAGACTGGAAAAGGTCAGAAAATTGATATTTCTTTATTAGATTGTCAAATTGCCTGGTTAACTTATCAAGCAGGTTCATACTTCGCATCAGGAGAGATTCCAAAACCACTAGGATCTGGTCATCCTGTTATTGTTCCTTATCAAGCTTTTAAAGCAAAAGACGTCTATTTTAATATTGCTGTCGGCAATGATCAATTATGGCAAAAATTTTGTGCAGCTGTTGGTTTGGAAGGTATAAAAGATGATATTAACTTTGCTACAAATGCTAAACGTGTAGAAAATAGAGATGAATTAGTAAACATAATAGCAAACCTATTTAAAACGAAAAATGGAGAAGAGTGGCTTAAAATATTAACTGATGCTGGTGTTCCTTGTGGGCCTATCAATAATTTATTCGATATCTTTAAAGATCCTCAAGTTTTGCATAGACAAATGGTACAAGAACTTACACACCCTAAAGTTGGAAAAATTAAGTTGACAGGTATACCAACCAAATTGTCTGATACCCCAGGAGAGATATTAACACCACCTCCAGTTCTTGGGCAACATAATAAAGAAATCCTTATTGGATTGGGGTATACTGATAAAAATATTGATGAAATGCAAAAAGAAGGAGTAATATAGATTATTTTTACAGTTTAAAAGAGACATCTATGGATATAGATGATAATATGGAGAAATTAATAATTACTGCAGCTATCTCTGGAGCAGAGGTGACTAAGGAGCAAAGTCCTTTTATTCCTTATAGTGTTGAGGAAATAGGATTAGAAGCTGAATCTGCATACAATGCAGGAGCAAGTATTATTCATTTGCATGTCAGGGAAGATAGTGGGACTCCAACACAAAATATTGAGAGATTCAGAGAGTGCTTTGAGGTGATTAAAAAACGATGCCCCAAAGTAATTATTCAACCTTCTACTGGAGGTTCAATAGGTATGGACAATGAGGAAAGACTCCAACCCATATACTTAGAACCACCCCCTGAAATGGCTACGTTGGATTGTGGAACTATAAATTTTGGTGGAGATGACATTTTTGTTAATACTGAAAATACTATAATTTATTTTGCTGAGGAAATGAATAAAAGGGGTATTAAATATGAATTAGAGTGTTTTGATAAAGGAATGGTTGACACGGTACTCAGATTACGTGATAAAGGCTATATAAAGGAACCATTACATTTCAATTTTGTATTAGGAGTTAATGGTGGTATGAATGCAACACCACGAGATTTAACTTTTCTTGCTGAAAGTATCCCTATTAAATCAACCTATACCGTATGTGCTATTGGGAGATATGAATTTCCAATGGTTTCTCAATCAATAAAAATGGGAGGTCATGCAAGAGTGGGATTTGAGGATAATATATATCTATCAAAAGGGGTATTAGCAGAATCTAATGGAGAGTTAGTACAAAAAGTTGTAAGTATCGCAAAAGATTTAGAAAGGGAAATCGCATCTCCTAATGAAGCACGTAAAATCTTAGGATTATAATAATTAAATTAATTGAAAAGAGAGATAATTTTTATGTATAAGGAATTAGCTAAATTTTATAACCTAATTTACCATTGGAAAGATTATGAGAAAGAATCTCGTAAGATTAAAGAATTAATTGTTAAGTATAAGAAATCAGAGGGAAAAAAATTACTTGATGTTGGGTGTGGAACAGGAATACACTTAGAATATTTTAAAGATATATACTCTTGTACTGGTGTTGATCTTAATGATGAAATATTAGATATTGCTAGAGAAAATATTAAAAATGTGATCTTCAAACAAGCAGACATGATTAATCTGAATCTAAATTCCAAATTTGATATAATTACATGTTTATTCAGTGTAATTGGTTATGTTAAATCTTATTCGAATTTAGAAAAAACAATTCAAAACTTTGCAAGTCATTTAGAAAAAGATGGGATCTTAATTATTGAACCTTGGTTCACTAAATCAGCTTATTGGGTTGGACCTCCTGGAATGACAACATATGATGGTGAAGAAATAAAGATTGCTAGATTAAACTCTACGAAATTAGAGGGTGATATTTCAGTAATGGAAATGCATTATTTAATTGCTGAGAAGAATAAGGATGTTAAATACTTTGTAGAAACTCATAAATTAGGCCTTTTTAAGATTGATAAATTTTTAGAACTCATGAGAGAAGCTGGATTTAAAGCAGAATTTCTAGAAGATGGCTTAATGAAAGAAAGAGGGCTTTACATTGGCATAAAATGAAAAAAAAAGCTCTCATATCTCAATTTTCTAATACAGAAATCAATTATTTTTATTATTAATCTTACATTAAACGAATTTTGATGATATCATGAAAATAGGATCGAAATTTGGAACACATAGAGTTATTGAACCTAAAGGAGCATTACCTCAACCAGCAGTAAAAATATCAAACGATACTGAAATATTTAATAATGAAATTTTAATCGATGTGGAATATTTAAATATTGATTCGGCGAGTTTTACACAATTAAAAGAAGAGGCTAAGGGCGATCTAGAAAAGATTAAAGGTAAAATATTGGCAATAGTTGAAGAAAAGGGAAAAATGCAAAATCCAGTAACTGGCTCTGGTGGAATGTTAATTGGGAATGTTGAGAAAATCGGGGCTGATCTAAAGGATAAAATCGATTTGGAGATTGGTGATAAAATAGCTACACTAGTCTCTCTTTCATTAACACCATTAAAAATTGATAAAATCTTAGATATTAACCCCGATATTGATAGAGTTGAGATAAAAGGAAAAGCGATCCTCTTTGAGAGCGGAATCTATGCTAAATTACCAAAGGATATGGAGGATACACTATCACTCGCAGCACTAGATGTTGCTGGAGCTCCTGCTCAGGTGAAAAACCTTGTGAAAGAAGGTAATACGGTTCTGATTCTGGGAGCTACAGGAAAGTCAGGACTCATGTGTTCCTACATGGCAAAGAAAATGGTTGGGAATAAAGGTAAAGTTATTGGTCAAGCAAGAAATGATTTACGTTCGCGTTTTTTAAGAGAGACTAATTTTTGTCATGATGTGATAATAGCTGATATTCTAAATCCTGTAAATGTTTTAGAAGAAACCTTAAAAGTGAATAATAACCAAGAAGTAGATATCTCAATTAATTGCTTAAGTATTCCAAACACTGAAATGTCGAGTATTCTTCCTGTTCGTGACGGAGGCGTTGTCTATTTCTTTTCAATGGCGACAAGTTTTACTAAAGCCGCTCTTGGGGCTGAGGGTGTTGGGAAAGATGTAACTATGATCATTGGCAATGGTTACACAAAAAATCATGACAAAATTGCATTAAATGTTCTGAGAAAGTCAAGTACACTTAGGAGAATATTCGAAGAAAAATATACTTAAAGAGAATACTGATTAAGGATTTTACCTTCTTTCTATATATTTTTTCAGTTTAGAGTATGTTTTTGATCCTCCAGAAAATGGGCAAACCGCAATACATATTGAGCACCCACGGTCTTTAAAAAAATATGGGAAACATTTAGCATTGTCTATACATGTTTTCATAGCACCGATTGTAGGGATATTATCAATTATTACCATTTTTTCAGTTTTAATTGCTTTACCTGGACAATTTTTTTGACATAAATCGCAAATAACGCAGTATTCTTCAATCCATTTATGCTCAGTATTATCAGTAAATTCAAATATTTTCTCTTCAATAAAAATGGGTGCTAATCTTTGGCGAGCTCCAAATTCTGGTGTTATCAAACATCCTTGTCTTCCTTGCCAACCCATTCCAGCTTTCCCTGCAAGAGGAGGAGTGCAAACTAAACCACCCATTGGATGATTACTCTGGCATCTTATACCATTAGAACGTATCCAATTTGCGATATTGTTTACAGCTTGTCCTAGTGATGCATAAACTCGCATTGTTTCTTCCCCGGCTTCAAAACCGGGGGCTTTATCCATTTTATCCTTTTTCATTTCTTGCATAAAAACTAATCCATATCGGAAAAAAACCATTTTATTTTTGAAAACTAATGATGTTGGAAGTTCTGTAAATCCAATTTTTACAATATCCCATTTTTCCTTAGCATATTTCTGAAGCTTTGACCATAAGTCCCTGTTTGGATATAGTTCTATAAGATCTTGAAGAACTTGGCTTGGTGGGTTTAATTTCCCTTTTTGTTCCAATTCGAGTAGATAAGGTTCTATATCATCATAACTTTGTGATATTCCCCTTTTAATTTTTAACCCATGGCTACTAAAAGTACCCTCTTTTCGAGTTTTTGAACTAGGTTTTTCAGTCTTACTTGGTTTCGTTTTCTTATAATCTGTATAAAGATACTCAAATCCTTCTTGAGCTGACCTTATATTGGATATCACTAGTTGATCAGAAAAAATACGACACCTGTCTAAGTAGTTCTTTTCTGGACTTCCTGACCTTCTCGAACTTTTCTTATTTGAAATAGAAATTTCACTCCGAAATCACTATTAGTTTTTATCTAGTTTGGATTCATTTTAATTCAAATTTACATAAGATTTACCAAGAATTTATTTTTACTATCTCAAAGAATCTTTGAAACCATCTAATTAAACAATATTATACAATATTTTTAGTTTAAGAAATTATACAATATTTTAGAATAAACCTCAATTGATGGATATACTAACTTTAAAACTAAACCTTAACAAATAAAAAACCTTACTAATACTATACACTAAAGAATTTAGGTTATCATTATGAAAGTTAATAGACGTAAAGAATTATTTGGTCATATAAGTGATGAAAATTGGAAAGATTGGCATTGGCAAGTTAAAAATAGAATAACTACTTTAGAAGAACTCAAAAAATATATTACATTAACAGAAGAAGAAGATGATGCTCGAATCCTTCAAGAATATCGGATGGCTATTACTCCCTATTACCTTTCTTTAATTGATCCTAATGATCCTTTTGATCCAGTAAGAAAGCAAGCAATTCCAACAATTCACGAGTTAGAAAGATATACTGGTGACTTAGAAGATCCACTTAGTGAAGATATTGATTCTCCTGTTGAGGGACTAACTCATCGTTATCCAGATAGAATATTATTCTTAGTTACGGAAAATTGTTCAATGTATTGTAGACATTGTACGAGAAGAAGGTTTGCTGGGCATCCCGATATGGCACCTCCACTATCGCAGATAGAAGCCTGTATAGATTATATAAGAAACACTCCATCTATTAGAGATGTTCTTTTATCTGGCGGAGATGCATTATTAATATCTGATAAAAAATTAGAGAATATCTTAAAAAAGTTGAAGGAGATACCTCACGTAGAAATTATACGAATAGGATCGAGAACCCCGGTAACAAATCCATATCGGATAACTTCAGAGTTATGTGAAATGCTTAAAAAATATCAACCAATATGGTTTAACACTCATTTTAATCATGCTAATGAAATTACAGAAGACTCAACAAAAGCATGTGATATGTTAGCAGATGCCGGAATCCCTCTTGGAAATCAATCAGTTTTGTTGAAAGGAGTAAATGATTGTATCCATAAAATGAAAAAGCTAGTGCAAGAATTAGTCAAAATCCGAGTAAGGCCTTATTATATTTATGTTTGTGATCTCTCAATTGGTCTTGGGCATTTTCGCACTAGCGTTGCTCAGGGTATTGAAATTATTGAAGGTTTACGTGGGCATACTTCTGGATTATGCGTTCCAACATTCGTAGTAGATGCTCCAGGAGGAGGAGGAAAGATACCTGTCATGCCAGATTATACCATTTCTCAAGGAAACAAGCGAGTTGTGCTTAGAAATTTTGAAGGTGTAATTACAACTTATGAAGAACCAGAGGATTATTCACCAATTTGTACCTGTGAAGATTATGAAAAACAGATTGGTGTGAGTGCGTTATTAAGTGGACAAAAAGTTACAATTGAACCAGTTGATCTACAACGAAAATTAAGAAGGAAATAAGTTCAAAAAAATTCTTTTTAACTATCTAAATTTTGAATATCTTCCAGTTAACAGATCAACTTAAGTAATTCCAAGGGCAATCACCATTTACAGTAAATAAAATTTTGATTTAAGATTTTTTGATAAAATCTCTCATTATTTGCATAGATTCAAATATATGAAAAGGATTTATATTCATAAGATGAAAGAAGAAAGAATCAAGCGATATAATGATAAATTGGAATATTTAAAGCAGACAATATCGAATTTATATGAATGGACGGAAGGTATTGATTCAAATTCATTTTCTAAAATTATTGATTTACAAAAACAATACGGAATTTATCATGCTTTTCAACTTTCAATTGAAGGAATTACTGACTTGGTCGCTATGATCGTAAAAGATGTGAAATTAATCCCTAAAGATGATTACCTAAATATAGATATAATAGCAAATAAAAAAATTATTAATCCTGCTTTAGCAGATAGCCTTAGGGAAGCAAATGGCTTAAGGAATAGAATTGTCCACGATTATAATGGCTTTGATAATGAAATAGCATTTAATCGTTTAATTGATCTTTTAAAATCTCTTAAAAAATTTCGGGAGGAAGTTAAAGAATGGTTAAAAAAGAATTGTTAGATCAAATTTATTCTGATTTCTCGATCGTAATTAAGGAAAAAGAGATTTTAGGAATTTTCTTATACGGTTCTTACTTGTTGGATAACGAGACTAGTAAGAGTGATATTGATCTTTGTATTGTAGCCCCTAATGAAGATATTCATAAACTAATTTCTGCAATATTACAAAATATTAATGTTACTTCAAAAAAATATGATGTACGTGTTTTTCAAGAATTACCTTTGTATATTAAAATTCATGTAATAGAAAACGGCAAGTTAATCTATACAGTGAATGAGTTAGATTTATACGAATATTTTTATCTATACCGTAAATTATGGAATGATCAAAAGCATAGACAAGAAATATCAAGAGAAGAACTATTGTCTTTTTTAGATTGAGATTAAAGGATTTTAGATAAACATTCCTTCAGGAAGAGGTTTAGTATATGGTTTTCTATAATAGATTTGACTTAAAATATTTCTAAATGTTGTGGAATCATATTTCCAGAAGATATCATTCAAATCAATATTTTTAGGGTTATAATCCGCTTGATTATAGATTTTTCGCTTGACTGGATCCATTAGCGTTTCGTAAGCTTCATGTAAGGTAATAAATTTCTCCTTAGCCTTAGGATCTGTCTTGTTTAGATCCGGATGATATTTTTTTGCTAACCTCCGGTAAGTTAATTTGATTTCTTCCTCAGAAGCATCTTTTTCAATTTCAAGAATTTTATAATAATCTTTATTTCCATCCATTTTTTTGCTATGTTCTTGTATAAGAAGAAAATCAAGGATTATAACAATTGATCTTAAAATAATATAGTTAGGTCATTAATCTAAATTTAAAAATAAAAGGATAATTAGATGTTTTATTTTCAAACATTACTCAAATTTTTAATCTTATATCCTAGGTACTAACAGATCTGTTTTAGTATTTTGAAAAACAATTAAATAATTCTTTTTTAACTAATTCTTTAAATCTAGGGTTTTAAGCTAAATATTTTTTAACTGCGATTCTGTATTATTTTATAGAGTGGAATAATAAAAATTCTAGCTAGTAATTTGACTAATAATTATACAAACACTAAAGAATGGATGAGTTTAGCATTTAAGAATATAGAACGAGTAATTAGAAATTATAAAATTAGTGATTATTCCGAATGTGTGTTTAAAATTCAATTGTCTATAGAACAATTACAGAAAGCCTTAATATTTCTATTAGGGTTTCAATTTCACAAAATCCATGATCCTTCAAGAATATTGGAATCAATCGAAAATAATAATAATATTACAATTGAAAAAGTAATTGTTGATAGGATAAAAAGAGTAGCATCTTTAGCTAAAGACATTGAAGGAGAAGGAACTGCTACGCGATATGGAATAATCGAAGAGGGAAAATTAATAACTCCAGAAGATAAATATGATAAAGCAGAAGCAGATAAATATTTAAAAGATTTAAAAGAAATACTAATTAATCTGAAAGATATTCTTAAAGAAAATCCGAATATGGAGCAGGAAACAACAAGATTTTCAGAATATATCACAAAATGTGAGGAGCTGATTATCAAATGAATAAAGTTAAGGATATCGATTTATCTTTTATAAAATTGGAATATTTTCAAAAGAAGCTGAAAAAATACACTCAATTCATTTTTAAACTGGGTTTGAATATAAGAGCGATTTTACTATTTGGTTCAGTTGCAACAGGGAAGGCTCAAAATAACGCAGACCACTTAAGTGATATAGATTTATTCATTATCTCTGATGAAATTACTGTAGATCTTCTCAAGAGGAGTCAATGGGTAGTTAATTTAACTAAACCTGTGTGTTCGGGAGTTCAAGCACTCTGGAGAACCTCCAAAGAAATGAGGAGCTATGTAGATTCAAAGTACTATCTAATTTTGGATGCATTTGATGAGGGGCAGATTCTTTATGATCCAGATAATTTTCTTCGTAAATTAAAAGAAAGAACTTTTAAAGAATTGCAGGAAAAAGGCGTTATTAAGACCGAACTTTATTGGCAGTGGCCAATAAAAAAGTTCGGTGATAAAATAGAATATTAATAAGGAATACTAACTCTAAAATCATATTAATGTGATCTGATTTCAATATTGAGATCTTCAACTTTTTTCTTAGTTCGAAAAGATTTAATTACTTAAATCCTTAATTTTGAAACATGAATGCGGAAAACTCTAATTTTTATAATTTTGTTATAGTTGGTGCAGGTCCAGCCGGATTAACAGCGGGAATTACTGCAGCAAGACTTGGCTTTACATCGATAATCTTAGAAAGGGGAAGCCTTGCTGGACCGAAACCACGTGGTGAAGGAATGGGAAACATGCCTATCGTCGATAAAATATTAGGGGAAGACTATCTCCCGTCGATAGGATTTAAATCGAAAGGAGGAAGAGTTTGGCATTCACCTAATGACTTACAAATAACTACTACATACAAAGAATATGATCATTATTTCTTTGAATGGAGAGAATTTATTGACCGATTCACTGAAATTGCCAATGATTTAAGTATTAAAATACTATTTAACTCTACTGTTACTGAACCTATTGAAAAACAAGGGATAACAATCGGTGTAAAGTATGAAAACATGGATGGTCAAATTCAAGAAGTTTACGGTAATGCAGTGCTAGATTGTAGCGGCTTTAAAGGCGTTATTGGAAAAAAATATGGAATAGATTATTCTACGATGAATTGCCCAATAATAAAATGTCTTATTAGTAATGCTAATTTTGATATTAAAGAACATCCTGACTTAGAATTCTTTTTTATAGGAAATGGAGATTTACCTTATTCACTTGATTTTCCACCTTGTGTTGCATACTTCTTTCCTTTAGAAAATAAAAGAGCTGAAGTTGGATTAATGCTAAGAATGGCACAAGTTCCCAATATGAAAACAGTAAAGATACCCAATGATGAGAAGATTTTAAAAGTTTGGAATAAAATAAAAGAGACCTATCCGGGATATAAAGTATTTTTTAAGAATTGTACTATCGACTATGAAGAAATTACCTATTTACCTAACGCTAAATTAGCTGAAAGGTTCGTTCCTAATCCTGGTGCAGTGATACTTGGAGATAGTGCCGGTTTAGTAAATCCATTTGGTTCTTCTGGACTATATTATTCAATGGAAATGGCGAATTTTTGGGTCGAGATGATTATACAAGATCTTAAAACCATAAGAAATATTAACGAAGTTGGAATAGAGATCAATGAAAACTTATGGACAACCAAAAAAATTGGGGACTATACGCAAAAATTTGAAGAGCAACAAGTCTATAAAGAAGTAAAACATATGTACAACCTTATCGGTGCTTTTGAATACAAAATTTTTAACAGATTACGTACTTCTGAGAAAATAAATAAAAAATGGGACTATATATCATCTCTTCTAGAACAAGCTTAAATAATTTTTTTATAAATCTTAAATCATAATTTAAGTATGGTTTAGTCTCTTATTATCGGTGATACATAAATTTTAAATGAAAAAATGGGCTTCATGACTAATTTTTTAAGTGAAATCAGTAAGTATCAAATTATCTCAATTATAGGTCTATCTAAAAACGTCAGTAAAACCACTACACTAAATTATATCATAAAGAATATAAAAGGCTATAAACTCGGTCTAACATCAATAGGAAGAGATGGAGAGAAATATGACGTGTTTACACAGTTACCTAAACCTCGAATATTTATTAAAGAAAACACCATTATAGCAACAGCTAGACAGAGTTATGAAGCCTGTGAAGCTAAAATGGCGATATTAAAGACCACCAATTATAATACACCATTAGGAGAAATCTTAATATTAAAAGCATTAAGTGATGGTTTTATTGAACTGGCAGGACCCTCGATTAACAATTATTTAAAAGAAATTTGCTTAGATTTAAAACATTTAGGCTGTGATTTGATACTAATTGATGGTGCTTTTGATAGGAAATCATACTCAACACCAACAATTTCAGACGCTACAATCCTTTCTACAGGGGCGTCTGTATCAGAAAATATGGAAGAAGTTATTAATGTAACTCAACACGCGATTGAATTATTTAATTTAGAAAATGAAAAGGAAAAAAAAATAATTAAAATAGCTGAAGATATTATAAAAGATTCCAAGGTAGGTATTATTGATAATGATAATTCAATTAAATTAATCGATGTTTTAACTCCTATAGATGCTGCTAAAGACATAGTAAAAATCCTTAATGCAAATTCAAAATATATCGTCCTTAAAGGAGCACTAACAGACAATTTATTAATAGATTTAATGAAACATGATGAAAAATACACTCAATTAACCTTATTGGTTGAAGAAGCCACAAAACTTTTTTTAAGCCAAAAAATAATAAAGAAATTTCAAAAAAAAGGTGGAAGTATAAAAGTTCTGCATCCAATTAATATAATCGCGGTTACTGTAAATCCAACTTCACCGTATGGATATAGATTTGATAAAAATAAATTTTTGAATGCATTAAAAGAAAAAATAAACGTACCAGTTTATGATTTAGGAGTTAATGACTGATTAAGGAAATTATTTAAGATAATGATAATTAATCTTGAAAAAGTGTAAAGAATGCAAGAAGAAGGAAACAGGTTTGAAAGTAAATTGAATTTAAATTTTGAAATTGTTGGAAAAGCAAGATTATCTGCCAAAAAAATTGCATTAGAGACTCAAAAATTTATTGACAAACACACCACGACTACAATAGAACGGACTGTTTGTAGATTGTTGGGGATAGATGGAGTGGATGAGTTTGATGTTCCTCTTCCAAATGTTGTTGTAGATAATATTAAAAAAGGAAATCATTTTGGTCTCGGTGCTGCTACTCATGTCGGTAATGCCATATTACACACCAATCTATCACCACAAGAAATCGCAGAAAAAATTGCCAAGGATGAATTGAATTTAACAGAATTGCCAATGAAAGATCTTTCTGAAATTAAAGCTACTGTTAATCTTATTGCTAAAGAAACATTAGAAAGCATATCCAAAAATAGAAAGGAAAGAGATTTTTTAATTCAAAAATATGGAGACAAGGAAGGACCCTTAATATACGTTATCGTGGCAACAGGAAATATTTATGAGGATATTATTCAAGGGCAAGCAGCAGCAAAACAAGGTGCCGATGTAATTGCTGTCATTAGATCCACTATTCAAAGTTTACTAGATTATGTGCCTAATGGTCCAACAACAGAAGGGTTTGGCGGAACTTATGCTACTCAAGAAAATTTCCGACTAATGAGAAAGGCGTTAGATGAAGTAAGTGAAGAATTAGGGAGATATATTAGACTTACCAATTATTGTTCGGGCTTATGCATGCCGGAAATTGCTGCCATGGGTGCTTTTGAAAGACTTGATATGATGTTAAATGATGCTCTTTATGGTATTTTATTCCGAGATATTAACATGAAGAGAACCATTATAGATCAGTATTTCTCAAGAATGATAAATGCTTATGCTGGTGTAGTTATAAATACTGGAGAAGACAACTACTTGACCACTGCTAATGCTTATGAAACAGCCCACACGGTCCTTGCTTCTGAATTTATAAATGAGCAATTTGCAATACTTGCAGGATTGAAGGAAGAACAGATGGGATTAGGTCATGCATTTGAGATGGACCCTGATTTAGAAAATGGATTTTTATATGAACTTGCTCAAGCTCAAATGGTACGAGAGATATTTCCAAAATCACCCCTTAAATACATGCCTCCAACAAAATACATGACAGGAAACATATTCAAAGGACATGTTCAAGATGCTTTATTTAACATGATAACGATAATGACAAATCAAAGAATCCATCTCTTAGGAATGTTAACGGAAGCAATACATACTCCATTCATGTCGGATAGAGCTTTATCTATTGAAAATGCCCGCTATATCTTTAATAACATGAAATCTATTAGCGAGGAAATAGTATTTAAGAAAGGAGGAATAATGGAATCCAGAGTTGATGAAGTTCTCAATAAATGCTATCATTTATTACAAGAAATAGAAAAGCAAGGACTATTTAAAACAATAGAACAGGGAATTTTTGGTGGAATAAAGAGACCAATTAATGGAGGAAAAGGATTAGAGGGAGTATTCAAAAAAGAAAAAGATTATTATAATCCATTTATAGACATGATGATTAAAGAAATAACAAGGGGAGGGAAGTAAAATGGGAGGAAGCTTATATTCTACGGATAAAGAGAACTTTGGTAAGAATCTTGACCTAACTAGAATTAAACCATATGGAGATACAATGAATGATGGTAAAGTACAGTTAAGCTTTACTCTTCCTGTAGAATCTGATGAAAAAGCAATTGAAGCAGCTAAAGAACTTGCAAAAAAAATGGGATTACAAGATCCAGAAGTAGCATATCAAACACCATTAGATAAGGGGTTCACTTATTTCATAGTATATGGAAAGGTAATTCACACGATTGATTATACTAAAATTCAAGTAGAAACCGTAGAAGTATATGTCATGTCAAAGGAAGAAATAAATAATTACATAAAAGAGAAGATTGGACGCAAGTTGGTCGTTCTTGGGGCATCTACAGGAACAGATGCCCATACTTTAGGGATTGATGCAGTATTGAATAGGAAAGGTTTTGCGGGTCACTATGGTCTTGAGCAGTACGAGATGATTGAAGCGCATAATCTAGGTAGTCAAGTACCAAATGAAACTTTTGTAAAGAGAGCTATAGAATTGAATGCTGATATTCTACTTATCTCCCAAACTGTCACACAAAAGGATATCCATGTAAAAAACTTAACTCAATTGGTAGATTTGTTAGAGGCTGAAGAAATAAGAGATAAAATTATATTAATCTGTGGTGGAGCACATATAAGTAATGAATTAGCAAAAGAATTAGGTTATGATGCAGGATTCGGACCAGGTACTTATGCTGAAATTGTAGCTTCATTTGCCATACAGGAATATGTAAAAAGGAATGAAATTAGCCCAAAATAGACTTAATTCAGATTGTCCCATTTTCTTCCCAAACAGAAAAGGAGAACATCTAAATTTTTAATGAATCTGTTCATATAATTAAATAGTATTATAAATAAAGAAAGAAATGTGAATTGAAATGCCAACTTCAAAAGAATTTATTGATATGGATGGTAAATACGGTGCTCACAATTATCACCCTATTCCAGTTGTAATAACCCGAGCTGAAGGTGTCTGGGTTTATGATCCAGAAGGTAAAAAGTATTTAGATTGTTTATCTGCATACTCAAGTCAAAATGTTGGACATTGCCATCCTGAAATCGTTGCAACCCTAAAAGAACAAGCAAGTATTGTAACACTAACTTCTCGTGCTTTTCATAATGATATGATGGGCCCTTTTCTCAAAATGTTAGCGGAAGTTGTTGGGCCTCATCTTAATGATCCTAATAATTCAGGTATAATGTCTCTCCCTATGAATACAGGAACAGAGGCAGTTTCAACTGGGTTAAAAATTGCTAGAGCTTGGGGATACATAAAGAAAAAAATCCCAAAAAATGAAGCTAAAATAATAGTTTGTAGAGATAATTTCCATGGAAGAACCATTACAATTGCAGGTTTCAGTTCTGATATTTCTGCTGTTCGTTATTATGGTAATTTTGGTCCTTATACTCCCGGTTTTATTATTATACCCTATGGGGATGCCGAAGAATTAGAGAATATAATTTTAGAAACTGGTCCCGAAAAAATAGCTGCCTTTTTATTCGAGCCAATTCAAGGAGAAGCTGGAGTAAAAATTCCCCCTGAAGGATACTTGAAAAAAGTTCGAGAAATTTGTACGAAATATAATGTTCTAATGGTTCTTGATGAAATCCAGACAGGATTCTGTAGAACTGGGGAATTTTTTGCTTGTGATCATGAAAATGTGAAGCCCGATATGTTATTACTCGGTAAGGCGTTGGGAGGAGGTGTGTACCCTGTTTCAGCCTGTGTATCAACTCAAGATATCTTAGGTCCAGAAGTTATAACTCCAGGGACGCACGGGAGTACATTTGGTGGGAATCCTTTAGGAGCTGCTATAGCAATGAAATCAATTGACATTCATTTACGGGAGAATCTTGCCGAGCGATCAAAAGAAATGGGTAAATATTTTTTAAAACGCCTTAACGAAATCGCGGAAAAGAAAACAAAAATTCCTATTAAAGAAATTAGAGGTAGGGGATTATTAATCGCTATCGAATTTAAAGAAGATGCTAGGCAGATCGTCGAAGAACTGAAAAACAATGGAATATTAGCTAAGGATACACACTCAACAACAATTCGATTTGCCCCACCTTTAGTGATCACTAAGGATGATATTGATTGGGCAATAAGAATCATTGAAAAAATATTAGTTAAAATTTAATCATTTAATCACACATATTATTCTATAACTTAAAAATGAGCTTACAAGGTAGTTTAGCAAGTCGTAAAGATTGTTCTGGTAACGGGATTCCCTTATCAAAATCCGATATTTTAGATATCTGTAAATCGACAATACAAGCAGCCCCCTCAAAAAGTTTATTTATTGTGCTTCCTGATGGAGATGAGTATGCAGGAGGAATTTATAAATATGATAAAGATGAATTAACGTTAGTAACAAGTAAAGAAAAAACATCCTACAGTATGGAACTTTATCCAGAGCTAATTACGGAAAAGAATATTGATTTAGGAGAATTATTAGAAGTTGGCCTTATTTGGCAATATTTATCATTAAAAGTAGAAAGTATGGGACTAGGAGTATCGCAAAGAGCTAAAACACCAAAGAAAGTTAATAAAGCTGTGAATTTAGCTACGAATCAAAATTATACTTTTTTATATTCTGTTGCTGTTCGCGAACGAGATCGAGGAGCTTTAGTTGAAGATAAGGCAGAACCTCTTCGGATTGAAATTAAGGAAGGAATCCATATCCTTAACACCCCAGATTGTTATAAGGACCGTGCAATTTATAATGGGACATATCAAGGTATTCCGATAGATACAGCAATCTTTAATCAGAACGAAAAAATCCCCCCTAATATTTCATCTTTACACGAACTCTCTCAATTACTTTGGGCTTGTCAAGGAGAGAATGATCATGCAACTCATGGTAACCGTGATATCGTAGAAAAAAATGGTTACGGTCGCGTTCATGCTTCAGGGTGTGCAGGATATGCTGTTTATCCAATAGTTTTTATAGATGAGTTAGCAGACATACCAAAAGGGGCTTATGTTTATAATCCAGTTGGTTTTTCAGCCTTAAATCGATGGGTTCGTATAAATGATGTTTTAAGTTACGATCATTTTATCCAAAAATATTCACCTACTTATGCTAAAGTTGAACTAGAACATGAATTTAATACTAATTTATCAAACTATGTAATATTATTATGTATTGATAGAAAAGCACCATGTTCAGGATTTATGCATTCCAAGCTTGGAAAAGCATTTATGAATCCTAAATATTGGGCTGAAGTGGAGGCTGGAATGGCACTAGCAGGATTGCAATTACAAGCCAACGCTTTAGGTTTGGAATGGGAAAAGAATATAATATCAAATCCAGATGATCCTAAATACAGAGAGTTATTCAATCTCGAATTAGCTGAACAAAATATTAACAAAATGGCAGAGGATTTAGTAAACCTTCCAAAGAATGAGAGGTTATCTCTTAAAGGGAATTTAACACCAATTGTACTATTTTCACTCAAACAATAAAAGTAGAAACTAAAACTATGAATTTGATTCTTTTATTAGTGGGTATTATAATATATTTAGTTAACATTGTCTTAGGATTTTCAATTTCTTTCATAATAATTAACAAGCTCTACATTTCTAAGAAATTTTCGAAAGAAAAGAATTTTCATTTCTATAATGACCTATTCTCATGGGAAATGTTCTTTATTTTTCTTGGAATTGAAAGCATCCTTAAAGTTTTTTCACTTTTTATATTAGCTAATAATGTAATTTTACCCTTAATTACTAGAATAAGTGTTTTATTCCTCTTTTTTCCATTCTGGAATAAAATAATTCATTTAGAAAAAGTTATGAATAAAATAACCTATGAAAGGCATTATTTTGCTGGCATAATTCCTTTTATTATAGTCTTGGTATTAGGTTTTACGAGTTTAACAAATTTATCACTAATTGTCATTTTCGCATGTTCGACTTTCTTTCCCTTCCTGGTTTTCTTTACATTTTTACGAAATACTGGAACAACTAGTAATCAAGTCATACAAATAATTATTGGAGCAATTTCCATTTTAATAGGATTCCTACTTAGACCAGAAATTATGAGTGAACTATTAGGATATACTACTACACTATTAGATTATTTGAATATTGTAGCGTCACTCTTAAGGATGGTGGGTATTTTTCTTATATTTAATAGCTTCCGAAAAGAAATGACCAGAGAATTGTTATGAAAATCATAAGTACAACAATATTTTTGCATTTTAGGCGATAGTCTTGAGTCTAGAAAAATACAAACAAATTATTAATGAGGATTTTACCAAGGACGTTGAATTCATCAATAATACAATAGATTTGTTAAAATTAGATAATAAATCTATAATACTAGATATTGGTACAGGGATTGGAGCAATGGCGATTTTACTTGCTGTAAAAGGTTTTAGTGTTCTCACAGGAGAACCGGAGACGGATCCTAAAAATGAAGAATCCGATCATCATTCTCATGCAGAATATCAAGTAAATCATGGTGAAGGAAATCACGAACATTCTACTGGTGTTTGGAATGATTGGAGGGAATCTGCTAAAGAATTAGAGGTCGACAATAAAATAAAATATCAACATTTTAATGCTGAAAACTTACCATTTCCACAGAAAACCTTCGATGTAATTTTTATGTATGATTCACTCCAGCATATTAAAAAGAGAAAACTTGCTCTTGATGAATGTGTAAGGGTATTGAAATCTGAAGGTATAATCTGCGTTATAGAATGGAATCAAAAATCAATAGATGGAGATTATGAAAAATATGGTTATAAAATAGATTTTATAGATCCTCAACAAATTCTTAACAAAGAAGATATTTCAACTGAAATTTTTAAAGGAGAGTACTTAAATATCTTTATAATTCAGAAAACAAATTAAAAATGAATTCAATTAATAATTCCAATCTCCCACCTATTGTAATTGAAAATGGATCTTTCTTTACACGTTGTGGTTTTGTGGGAGAGGATAATCCAAACAACATTTATAGAACTAATCTTCTTCATAGCAAAACTCAATTCACTCAAAATTTTCAAAAATTATATATAAATCCATCTTCGTATTATGTTGTTATTCTTAAGGATACAGGAACATCCAATGAAGAGATAAGCGAAGAAGCTGATATTCTTTTTAATGACTTTAATATCAAAGCCTGTGCTTTTGGTAATTCTCAAACTGCTATTTTGTCTAATTGGGCTCATGGATATAACGGGCTTATAATTGACATTGGGTATAAAAACTCAATTTGCGCTCCAATAATTAATGGTAAACCTAGAATGGATTTATTCGAAAATCTAATTATTGCAGGAAAAACCATTGAGAATCATATCCTAGAGGATTTGAAAGCAGAAAATGACTCTATATCTAATGATGTTATACAAAGAAATAGAGAGCAGATATTATCTTATTTAAAAAAAAAACATTACTATTTTGAATGTCAGAAAGGTGATTTTGAGTATCAAGATATCAAAAAAAGAAAGTTAAAAAAGTTCTTTGAATTGAATGATGAGATTGTAGGAAAAATAGATATTAATTTACCCGAGCCAATATTACCCGAAGATTTACTTCTTAAAAATCAAGATGCAAACTCTATATCTCTAACTGATCTTGTTATTAAAGTTGTTAATAATTGTTTACTTGACATTGGAGCAAAAAAATTAGAGTGAATAATTTTTTGTGGTGGTGGGAGTCAAGTTCTGGGATTAAGATCTTTCCTAATTCATCAAATTCTCAAATCTACTGATCTTCAAAAGAGCATAGAAAAATATGAGGTTGGAATTAAAAATGTACCCCCAAAAGAGAGTATAATAAGTAGTTGGCTTGGAGGGTCAATTTTGTTCAGCTCGAGTTATTCTAAAAAGTTTTTTATATCAAAACAAAATTATAACAATAAAAATAGAACAATTAATTTTATTGATGAAGAACTGGCTGCGGGGATAAAAATTCATAAAATTTAGGCCAGATTTTATATAAAAGTTATTTAAATATGAGATTTTGAATCAAACCATAATATTTTTCTAAAAGGTTTCTACTTTTCTTTAGGATCTTCTGATTTTGAACTTTATTCCCAATGAATTCCATAAAACTTAAGCTGTATATCATACCTATAAAAACGTTGCTTTTACCATACAACACCTTGATTTTTCTTTCTATTTCAGCTTTTTGTTCTATCTCTAATGATTTATTTATCATTATAAATTCGATCAACTGATTTATGGTAGCGTTAAAGCATTTATCATGGACTTCCATTAAACTCTCGCCTACGATTACGGTAAGGATTATTCCACGACTTATATCTGGGCCTAAGTTATCCTTATAATCTCTGAATTTATCTAAAATGGCTTCTTTAGGTATTTGATAAATGTCTTCATTAAAAAAATCTAAATATATGTCAATTTGTCCCATATCAATTAAATCAATCGGTTTAGTAATGAGGGAATAAAAAGCTTCAATAGCATTACCAGCCCCCTCAATATGCTCAAATATATCTTTAGTACGTCCATATATGTTATCATCTCCATAATAAAATTGTTGATATAACATGTAACGTACCATATCGTCAGGGTCGATTTTTACTGTTGGTTTGATTTGCATCTTATATTAAGAATAATAACAAGACTCATTTATATTTGAAATTATTAATTTTTATTAAATTAAAATAGCAGCTTCATTTTGTATCACTTTCACACTTTTTTATCCTATAATTTACCACGTAGGAATAGCATTATAGCTTTCTGAATATGTAATCTATTTTCTGCTTGATCAAATACAATTGATTGAGGTCCATCAATAACCTCAGTTGTTTGTTCAAATTCTCGCATCGCTGGTAAACAATTCATAAAAAGTGTATCTGGTTTTGCGGCTTTCATTATTGGCATAGTTACTTGGTAAGGCATAAAAGCCTTTTTTCGTTCCTCTTCTTGTTCTTGTGGTATTCCATAACTCATCCAACTATCAGTATATATGATTGAAGAATCTTTAGCTGCTTCAATAGCATCATGAACAACTCTTATGTCTGCTCCAGTATTCTTAGAGAGTTCTGCTACTTCAGTTAGTATATCTTTTTCAGGAGCATATTCATGTTGATTTGGACAAGCCACATCCATTCTCCATCCAAAAATTGCACACATTCTCATTAAGTCATAAGTAACGTTGTTATAGGCATCCCCAAAATAAGCAAGCTTTAAACTACTTAAACTTCCTTTTTTCTCTTTTATTGTTTGAAAATCCCCTAAGATTTGACAAGGATGAGCATAATCATCTAGCATGTTAATAACTGGAATATCGGAATATTTTGCGAGATCCCTTATGTCTTGACGTTTATAAACTCGAGCAGCAATTATATTCACAAATCTTGAGACTACTTTCGCGGTATCACTAATATTTTCTTTTTTACCTAATGGAGAATCTTTTATAGAATAAAATATCGCATGTCCACCTAATTGTTGCATACCTGTTTCAAAAGATATTCGAGTTCTTAGAGAAGGCTTCTCAAAAAGCATTAAAAGAGTCTCTCCTTCAAGAACAGAACTATAATTTTTTGGATTTTTTTTTATCTCAATTGATTTATTTATTACTCTTTCACATTCTTCTTTAGTAAAATCTGATACTTTTAATAGATCTCGAACCATTTTTTATTCCATTTTTATGGATTTGATGATATTAATATATTTAAAAGATTAGTTAGTTATAAATCAAGTAAGAATTACATAAAGATTTAATCTTATTGAGATGAATTTGTCGCTACCATTATGGCTCTGCATATTTTAAGATATAAATCATCTGATAACTTGGTATATTCCTTTTGGATTTTTCCTTTAAAACTTAGATCATTCCAATCTACCATAGCTACAATCCAAGCTTTAGCACAAGCTGCAAAAATTTGTTTTGCTTTAAGCTCATAATTCTCTGGTATAACTAAATCATTGTGGACAATTAAGCTAAGTGGATCATCAGATTCTATGTTATCAAGAGCGTTTTGAAAAATATCTATAAATTGAATTAATGATTGTTTTTCAGCAAACTTTTTTATCTTAGTTATTCCAACAATTAATTTTTTATGCCAATCTTCTAATGGCGGATATTTAATTAGTGGTTGATTGTAATTTTTCGATGTTAAACCATAGGTAACAGACCAAATTCTTGTTTTTTCTCCATAAGGGTTAAAATTCCATTTAACATGCCAAATATCCGAAACTGATCCCTTGAATGCTTCAATTAACCATGTTCCACCCCCTCCTAGCATAGGAGCAGAAATTCTATCTCCTCCTGTGGGAGGAAAATGAAGCTTCAGATTAATTACGCTATTAGTTTTTAAATATTTAAATCATTCATTGGGATTGCTTGCTATGGGAATCTCCTCCGATGTGTCTCTCTTAGTGATCAATTCTATAAAATCAATTTTCTTACAGGAATTAGTAGTAGAATGATTAAGATCTAAACTGATGGATTGGTTAGCTAAATATGCGTTACCATAAGAAGTAAGGGTAACCATTTGTGCTAAATCGAGTTTCATATATTTTAGTCAATTCCATTCCTTATAATATTTGTTGGGAAATTTTATTAGATCTTAAAGGCACAAACCAGCGAATCCAAGAAACCAGCACCCTCAGTCACTATAGCTATAAAACAACTAATTTTTTAATGTTTCTAAAAAAAAAAAAGGATGATCCTTTTTTTGGCTCAAAGGGAAATCCTATTAAATAATTATAAAAAGTTGAAGTTAAATTTATTTAAGTACCCAGAAACTGTCATTTCCTGCTTCTATTTTTCTAACAGTTTCCATTTTATTAAGATATTTATAAGCTGTATCTCTATCAATATCGAACAATACTGCTATTTCTTGAGTAGAAACCTTTTCAAATTTCTTAATGAATCTAAGTACATCTTCCTCTTTAAGATAATACATATCTTTTCTAAGTGAATTTCCAGTAAGCTTTTGGAAAACCTTCTCAAAAGTTTGGTAGTTTTGCCATCCATTTAGAAATATTTCTTTTCCTTCCTTGTTTTTAACTTGAAAGGTTGGAAATCCATGTATACCGAAACTCCTAGTGAGCTTTAGATCCCCTAAGAATTTTTTTTCCGCTTCTCCACTTTTAATACCTTGAACTAATTTTTTGGTATTTAAACCGATTTCTTCAGCTAGTTCCACTTGAACCTCAATTTTATGAATGGGTTTCTTTTCAGCAGATGTAGCTTCTCTCATACGCCTTAGGAACTTGTCAGCGATCCCCTGATCTTGCATTTGTGCGGCTTTATAAGCAATACTCGCTGGATAAGTTGAATGAAAATCTTTCTTAAGATCAAATATAAGCTGATTATCTACTGGTTGACCATGTCTTCCAGAAGCTTCTGCCCAGTGAGCAGCGCCCTGTTCGTATTTTCTTGGTCCCCCGATATTATTGTGTAAATCGTAAAAAATATCAATATTTTCAACGAGACCTCCCATTATGAAAGATATTTTTACTTGTTCCCCATAAAGTGCCTTAATTTTTCTTAAGATCGGTTCGGAACCCCAAACACCATGCGCAATAAGGGTCCGTATATGAAATCAATTCAATTTTCCAATCTTGTTCGTTTTCGTCTTTTCTATCAGTAATTTTTATCGTTTTTACTTTTAAATCTTCTAATTCTGTTGATTTTTCTAATTCTATATTATTCACCTCAATAATAACTTTTATATATTTATATTAGTATATAATATATAGTAAATAGTAAAAGTATATAAATAAGTTAGTATCCTTTAATATAGTAAGAAAGTATCTTGCAGGATAGTATAATGAAAAATTAGAAAGCGAAAATGGTGGTTGAAAAGTGTTAGATAAAAAATGTTATGTTGAAGATCTGTTAATGTATTTAGGTAAAAAATGGACTTTACCAATATTGCGGTATTTATATGGCTATAAAAAATTACGATTTAATGAATTGACGAAGAAAATCGGAGATATCACCCCAAGATCACTTTCTCAGCGCTTAAAAGAGCTAGTTAACTTAGGAATTATTAATAAACAACAATTTAATGAAATTCCACCTCGAGTAGAATACTCATTAACTGAAAGTGGGAGAGATCTAACCGAATTCTTCAAAGGTTTAGAAGAATGGGGAAGAAAGTGGGGAGAAAAAACATTTTTAAAGGCTAGTGTTCTCTGATTAATTATAAAATCAAAATTTACAAAATCAAAAATGAATGAAATCTAAAAAGATGAATGATTATCGACCTCTTCTAAAGGATGTAGGTTTTTAGGTTAATATTTAGAATGAGAATGTCCACTTATTTTTCCTACAGGAGCTATTAACACCACAAACTCGTCTTTTCCATCCAGTTCAAGTAATGCATCAAACTTATTTTGCTCATAATACCCAATAGCAACTGTTCCAAGATTAATTGCCTCACAAGCCAAGTATAAATTCTCACAAACATGTCCTAAATCGACTGCTATGAACTTGTGGGCCAGTATAGTATATCGCCATTCCGTTCGGTATGGAATAGCCACCCAACAGAATATTACTGCCCCTTTACCGACAAATTTTTGGTCAAAGGAGAGTTCTCCAATAATAATTTCAGCCTCCTCTATACTTTTTATGAATAATAAATGGTGAGTAAATGAAATATAGCGATAAAGACCTGGTTCAAGCCCTTCCACTCTATTAATTATGAGATATGTCTCAAATGGACTTTTTGCTCCTGCAGATGGAACAGTTCTCAGAACTCCACGTCCACTCTTGACTACTTGCTTCACTCCTTGCGTACACCAAAGCAAAAATGATAATTCTTCAAGGGTTAAGTACTCTGTTGTGTATTTCCTTCTACTCGTCCTTTTATTCAAGACATCCAAGAAGGGTGTCTTTCCTATCTTGAAATCTTCAGGAGAGACTAACTCAACAAGTTTAGCATCTTCCGCATGTTTTTTTTGAAATAATGGAAATGGTTTTTGTTTTTGTTCATCCGATTCTGGGACTACCCTCTCATATTCATCTTTATCAAAGAAACGCAAAAATTTTCGATTATTTTCCATATACTTTTACACCATATCTGTTATTCTAAAATAAAAAATTAATTTTAAATTTATAACAATTTTGAGTAATCAAAATATTATCAGTAAATTTATTTGAAATAAGTATTTTCCCAATATAGTTATTGTATTCATCTTCTTGATTTTAGCAATATCGGAACCAAATTATAACCCCATTACTCAATCAATGGGCGAACTTGGTGCTACTGATGCATAAGAAAATTGTAATTGTAATTATAATTGTTCTATTAATAATTGTGGGTAGCTTAGTGAGCCTGGTTTTTTTAATTTCTCCTTCCTTTAGAAATTATGATGTTTTAAGGAGAGTCGAATTCAATCTGCATGATAGTGTAGTTGATGACTTTGCGTATTGGCTTGATAATATTAATATAGAAGCTATTCGAAATTCCAAATATGATTTAATAATTATGGATTACTCTTCAGATGGAGAAGAAACTGGTGAATTTTCAAGTACAGATGTAAGCTACATGAAATCCACGGGAGATAGTAGAAAATTTTTGATTTCGTATATAAGTATTGGTGAAGCTGAAGATTATCGTTTCTATTGGGATGAAATATGGAATGCAAATCATGATGGTATGCCAGATGGGGGTGCTCCAAGTTGGTTAGATATAGAAAATCCCGAATGGGAAGGAAATTATAAAGTTAAATTTTGGATGAATGAATGGCAACAAATTATTTTCGAATATTTAGATAGGATAATGGTAGCAGGATTTGATGGTATATACATGGACATTGTTGATGCATACGAGTATTATCAAGGAACATTACCAAATGCTGACTTGAGAATGATTGATTTTGTTGGAGGCATATCAAATTACGTAAAAACTCATACGAGTGATAATTTTTCTATTTTTGTTCAAAATGCAGATATTCTATTATTGAACTCAACATACTTAGGGCATATTGATGGTATTGGAAGAGAAGATTTATTTTATGATGATAACATGCCTACTGATGATAGTTGGCGTTATGAAGGAATATCAAACTTAAATATTGTTATTAATGATAATAAAATTGTATTGGTCACAGATTATCCTCAATCGACAGCCTTAAAATATGATTTTTACAAAAAATGTGTTAATAATGGATTCTTGGGTTATGCGGGTGACCGAAATTTAGATACCTTAAAAATTATTGATTTTTATCCTCCCAGCTGACCTAAATAGGAGTTATTTTTAGATTATTATTTTCGAACGTATACTAGTTTCAAAAAATTCTCCGGAAAAAAATAATTAAATTTGTATAATTATATAAAGAAATTACATTGAAAACTCTTGCATCAGTGAAGGAAGAACAACTCTTTCTCCTTTTTCTTCTTTTTGCTTGACTCTTTCTTTAAGAATCAGATAAATCGTCCTAGCTTGATGTAATCGAGTTTGTTCGTAATTATTTTTATTAAGTACTACCCATTCAAAAAGGGAGGAAGATTTAAACGAATTCAACATATATAAATGGACTTTCTCTTCAATATCGGGAGAACCTCTTATTAAATCATGAATAACTGGTCTACAAGTAATAATAAGTCTTGCATTGTTCGATAGGACAAATTTATGAAGTTTTTCAAGGAGTTCTTCTGGATTTGTGTTTTTACTAAGACCGTCTAAAAGGATAACAGCTTTCCCTGATTTAATAAACATTTCAAAATTTTCCAGATACCTATCATCTGTATCAGGTAATAAATAATCGTAAAACCTATGAAATAAGTCCCTTGAGTCATCTATTAATTTTTCGGCATCTATGAAAAACGGAATATAATTTGAGAGAAGCTCTTGATGAAGAATGTCATGCTTCAAGGAAAATAGAAATATTGTTTTCCCTGAATGTGGTGGCGCTGTAATTACATTAAGCGACCCTCGATTAATAGGATCGAATAAAATAAATTCGAAGATCCGATAACTAATCAAGGGGAGTTTCTTTTCACTCTTATCCTCTTCTTTATAAGTTTCTGTGACATCTCTCAGTTCAGGTTCAACATAAGATGATTTGTTAAATTTAAACGTTTTGTGCATTTCATTCCGAAATTCTAAAATAGGATTGGATTCCTTGAATTTTGCTTTTTTTCCCGTTATTTTATGATACAAGTCTTCGCAAAACATTCGAAAGTTTGAAATAAATCGCACTCCTCGACTAGATTGTATATCAGCAACAATGTTTTCAACTTTTTCAAAAACTGGCATTATTTTTTTTTGAAATGCTTTTGCCATCCCTATCTCCTCGAGGACAGGAACAGAATCCTTCGAATTTTCTGTAAATATAACCACTACTAAATCACTTATTTTTATATTGTTCCTCATGTAATCATCAAATGTTTCCCCTCCTTTAGTATCTCGAGCCCAATAATAAACTCTTTTAATATCTACTTGAAATTCTAAAAATTCAACAATTTTCTCGATTTTAAAATCAGCCGTGTCAGTACTTGAATAACTTAAAAATATTTTCATAGTTAATCTTCTTTATATAGAATGTTTTAAAGAAATTTATTGGTTTTATCCAAAAATTTCTAATATTAAATTAATATCTACTTATCTTTTTTAAAATCTTATTTTAATTCTTCTATTCTCCCAAAATCGCGATTATTAGAAAATGTCTCTAAAATTTCTTTATCTTGAAAACTTATCTTATCTGTTACGAGACGGGAAAGAAGTTCTCCTAATCCTGGACCTAACATAAATCCTTGACCGCACATACCAACAGCATTAACATATCCTTCAATTTCATTAACTTTTCCAACGATTGGATTTCCATCTGGAGTCATAGGGTACAACCCTCGCCAAGTCCGTCTAATTTTTATGTTACTCAAACGCGGTAATAATTGTAGCATCCTCTTTGAGATTTGAGGTAAAAATGAACTTGTTTCACGACGATCGAATCCAGGGATTTTAGGAGAAGGAGTTAAACAGAATAAAATTTTTCCCTCCATATTTTGATAGAAATAGTAGTTTGATGAATTTCCAAATATGGTGTCCTCGTATGGGCTAATATCCACAACCATAGGAGAAAAGAATTTTCTTACAGGTTCTGTTATCCCTGCTTCATGTGATTCAGGTTCCACTGGAGTTGGTACACCTACAATATTACCAACATCTTTAGCTTTCCCACCAGCAGCATTAATAATAAATCTTGATTTATAAATTCCTCTGGAGGTTTTAACGCCTAATGTTTCATTCTTATTTGTTATTATATCAATAACCTTCTCATTAAAATGATATTCACACCCTAAATCACATGATTGGCGATAAAATGAATGTAAAGCTAGTAAAGGAGAAGCATTCCCATCTTCAGGGCTGAAAGTACCTCCCAGCAACCCTTTTTCATTAATACCAGGTATAAGTTCCTTAATCCTTTCAGAATCAACATAACTGATCTTCAAACCATAGTTTTTTTGTATTTTTACAGTTTCTTTTAACAATTTTTCATGTTCTTCAGTATAAGCTAAGAAAACATAACCTCCTTGTTCCCACCAGATATCTTCAGAATAATTTTCTTCCCATTTAGAGAAAATTTCTAGTGATCTTTGGCATACCAAGATTTTTCCCTTATGCGAATGCGTCGCTCTAATACCTCCAATTGCATGTTTGTTATCACCTTGAGCAACGGAAGGTAAAGAGTCAATCACAAACGTCTTTAACCCCTTCCTAACCATAGCTAAAGCAGTTGGCACGCCCACACTCCCAGCACCAATTATAATTACATCATATTCTACCATCTAGAGCTCCTCCTTTTTTTCTTTTAGATTCACTAATAATCCCATTGGAACTTCAATAAATAATGGACGTTTGGTACCAGGAGTAACTTCTGTAATATTAACACCCTCTTCAAGAAAAACTCTCTCGATTAGAGAAGTACACGTTTTTCCCCCGCAAGCCCCCATGCCAATTTTAGTTAGAGCTTTCAATTCATTAAAGTCTCTGACACCTAAGCGAATCCACTTTCGTATTTCGCCCACTGACACTCTTTCGCATCTACAAACTATAGTTTCATCTTCGGTTGATTTTTGATATATCTCAGTTGGTAAATTATAATTAACTTCATGAAGTTTAATCGCAACTGCCTGTTTTGCAATTTCATAGGGCAATTTAATCGTTATTAGTTGAGTTTTAGGATATTCATTTAATATCCTTGATCGGTAAACCTCAAATTGACCCAATTCTGACTCATTACTAACAATATACAGTTTTTGGCCTTTTTCTAGCTTTTCTTCAGCAAGTTCAAAAGGAAAAGTAACTAATGGGTTGGTTTTATCTTTTCTATAATCAATTATAACAACTGCTAATCCTGGACAAACTGCTACACACTTACCACATCCAATACAATCCTTATCCCCCTTAAAATATGGTAATTGAGTGATAAGATCATCAATCGTTTCAATCTGCTCTTGTTCACATACTGATGTACATGGGTTACAAGGAATTTCTTGAGTGCAATAGAATACTGGATAAATTCCTTCATCTCTAAATTTTATACTAGTATTCACTGGTTTAGGAGGTTTTATCTTCATTAAGTTTGCGAATTCTTGAAGATTTTCAATATTCTCATGTACTTGTTTACCAAGATTTTTTAAAATTTTCAACGCTTCAATCTTTCCAGTAAAAATTGCTGCTGAAGCTTCTGCTATTTCTTGAGCATCACCAGCACTCCATACTTTATAACCAAATTCTTTCGCTTTGTAATAAAATTCATTTACGGGACTTAAGCCTGTAGCAATTAAGATGGTATCACATAAATAGGTCCTTTCAGAATTAGGAATTAATTTACCCTTTAGATTAATCTGCCCAATTGTTATAGATTCTACTTTTTTATCCCCATTTGCTGAAATGATTGTATTACTAGTAAAAATCGGTACACCTAACCGTCTAAGTTTATTTTCATGGACATTATAGCCACCACATTGAGGAAAGGCTTCAACTAAACCAACTACTTCTATTTCTGCTTGGAGAGCATGATAACCTGCTATAAGTCCAACATTGCCTCCTCCAACAATAAAGACCTTCTCAGCAGCCTTAATTAAATCTCGGTTAACTAAAGTCTGAAATGCTCCTGCTCCATAAACTCCAGGCAGTGTATTGCCTGGAAAAACTAACATCTTTTCCCTTGCCCCAGTAGCAATTAAAAGACTTTTTGGGTGAATTAAGACATATTCCTCATTATTTTTTAGAATTCCGATTAGACCATCACTGAATATTGCCAAACAAACACTATTTAACCAGATTTGTACACTCTTCAAAGTTAAAACTGAATTACCAAGAATTTTTGCGATGTCAATTCCCCGTTTTCCAGCATAAACATCTTCTTGAGAACCAAAAAATTTATGAGTTTGAAGCACTAATTTTCCTCCAAGAAGATTTTTGTCATCAACTAAAATTACATCAATATCTTTTATTCCTAAACTCTTAGTAGCTGATAATCCTGCAGGACCAGCACCAATTACAAGAACATCAGTTGAAATGATTTTAGGATATTTAAAACTCATAGGTGTGTTAACTGCGGGTAGTTCCGGCAATCCATTACAGCTTTCAATAACTATTCCCTTTTTAAGAAATGTCATACATGCTTTTACAGGAACTCCATTGGCGATTACATTACATTGGGAGCATTGTCCATTTGCGCAAAAAATACCTTGAGGGCTCGCATCTTTAGCATGGTGACCAAAAACTTTTATTTTATTAAGAAATAGAGCAGATGATATAATCATTCCTTCATATCCAATAAGTTCTTCTCCATCAAAACTAAAAGAAATTTCTTTTTTTTCGGAAATTTCTAAAATTGGATGGGTGGTAATTTCTTCCATATATATTCTTCTAATGTCATTAAAAGTTAGTATTTATTGTATATTATTGATATGGTTTGATAACGGATAAAACATCATCAAAATCGATTCCTAATTTTTTTACAAGGTCAAGTTTCGGACAACCATTTTGATTCCATCCGCGTTCCTTATAAACAGCATCTTGAAGCTTTATATATTGTAATTCACGATGTTTTCTTAGGATTTTTATTTTTTCTTCTGTAGATTTATTTGAAATATCAATTCCCAGTTCCTGGAGTTGAGTATCATAGCGTTCTTGACGACTTTCATATTCTATAAGTAAAACTGGACCCATTGCTCTATAAGGTAGATTAGAGTCTCCCTCACGCAAACCATGTCCTAAACGCACATTGAAAATTCTTTGAAAATTATACACTCTTTCAGACATTTTAATGAGGTCATCTGGAGTAGATTCTCTTCCTGTAACAGCTGAAAAGTATTTTGCATACCATTCAACGTGATATGGAATCCTAGCTTGGACGAGTTCTCCCGTCTCAGGATCTTTTACTGGAAGCTCTTTATTTTGGGGACCTATTGCATCATTCCAAGGTAATTTACAGAGACCATTCAAACCAAACCAAGTACGCCAATAAGGAAACCATCGTAAAGCTTTAGCTTTGTCTTCAAAAGTGGGAATCGTATTTCTGACCATATCTTCAAAAATTAACCATGCTTCATCATGTTGTGGTCCTTTGAGGGCAAAACCATATCCTCCTTGTTGTGCAAGCGATTCTTTGGTTAAATATTCTGAAAACTCCAAGCCCTTATGTTCCATTCCAATATCTTGGAGATATTGAGGATCCGCACCATAATTCTTCGCAAAATAATTTTTCATTTTTTTAATGCCTTTACCAACAATTACCCCAAAACCTTCACCACGTGCAATCTGGTGAATTAATTCTAAAGCGGCTTCCGCATTTCCAAATTTAAGCTCAAGTCCTTTTGTAATTTCTTTATTTAATATACCTTCCTCAAAGCATTCCATTACAAAGCCAATACCGGTTCCAACGGAAATTGTATCTAATCCATAAGTATCGCAATAGAAGTTTACCTCAAGTACCCATTTAGTATCCCAAATACCCCAATTAGAACCGCACCCTGCAATTGTTTCATATTCAGGACCATCTACTGTTACAATTTGTCCTTTAAACGGTCCTGTCAAGACTTTATGACCATCGGTATGGTGTGAGCAACTCATAGTACACCCTATCCAACACCCATCAGTACCTTCTTTGATAGTATAAACTTTACGCATTTTCTCGCGATTATAGGATATATTTTTATCCTTTATCTCCTTGTGAGAACCAAACCTAAAGTTTTCTACTGGAAGGATATCCATAATATTCATTATATCAGGGAGATAACCTGTTCCTACTCGTCGCATCTCATTTTGAGTAGGATCAATTTCCATAATTTCCTTATTATGTACTTTACCTAATTCTCGAGCAGTATCAAAATCGGCAGGATTGTTTGACCTAACAGTTACTTTAGGAGTACGACATACTAAAGCCTTTATTTTCTTGTCACTAAAAACAGTTCCAATTCCTCCCCTACCAGCCTGTTTTAATGATGCTCGTTTTCTTGTTGTAGTATACCATGAAAAATTAAGCATACCCCAGTTTGAATGTTTAGCTGCTGATCCTGTACTAACAACAGAAATTTGCTTTTTTTCAGCATCATCCTTTGCATATTTTTTTGTAAGTTGTTGAGTGAGTTCATGGGAATATTCAGAAAATCCTTCAGATTCATTAATCTCCTGAATTTGTATTACTCCTTTGATACCATCAATATAAATAACCACTTCTTTATTAGCTTTGCCTTGGATTTCAAGAGTGTCGAATCCAGAAAATTTTAAATAAGGACCAAAATAACCTCCTACATTAGAATCAATAATAATTCCTGTTAGGGGTGAGATTGAAGTAACTATTGATTTTCCTGATCCTGGATAGAAAATACTTCCTCCTAACGGACCAGAAGCAATGCAAATTTCATTCTCAGGATCATTCCATTTAATATTTTTATCTTTAGGGATTGAATTCCACATAAGCCATAGATCAAATCCCTTACCTCCAACGAACTTTTCCTTCATCTCATTGGAAACTGGCTTAATGATAATCTCATTGGTAGTTAAATTAACATATAGTGTTCTATTCGCGTATCCTTTTTGTACCTCTTGAAGTTCATACTTTTTTTCAGCTAAAATCAAAAAATACCACCTTTACAAAAACAAAATAGACATTAATAAGTATTAGTGAAGGCAATATTAAATTTTTTTAATATTTTTTTTAAAAATCTTATTTGATGAAAAATTGCCATAGGAAAATCCCTAATACTAGTATAATTTTGATTTTCTTTAAAAGTTGAAATGAAAAACCAGATTTTTTAAATCCTAATTTTCATAATCATTTCAATTCAAAATAAATTTGTTTAATCTATGTGATTTTGATATGCAAAATAGACAAAAGAAAGCTTATTATACTTCATTAATAATTATATTATTTATATTTCCTGCAATCTATTCTACACTCTTTTATTATAATGATTTTGAACAATCAGTCTCGATCCGAGGAGAAAATTATATAGAAACTCAATCTATTTTACCCGATTCCAGAATTGTCTATCCTAACACACAACATGACGCCAATGGTGATAAAATAGCTGATACATTATCGGATTTACTTCATAGAAATGTCGGACCTGAATCAAATTCACTTAATATCTTGAATGATAGGGACAATTATGTTGATGTATTAATATATGTCAATCAGAAACCGGATTCTGCTCTAATTGATAAAATAAGGAGTTACGGAGTTGAGATATTCAGGGTCTATGACAATTTAATTTATGCAATTGAAGGGAGTCTTCCAGCTGATAGTGTTACTACTCTTGCAATGGACTCTCAGGTTACCTTGATAGAAAATCAAGCTAAGAGTCATGCGCTTCTAGATTCCAGTACCGTTAATATGGGAGTAAGGGGTTCATCATATGTTTGGGATGCAAATCCAAGCATAAATGGGAATCCGAATTATGCAATCGCTATTCTTGATACAGGTATTGATTCAAATCATTCGGATATGGAAAATCTCATCGATTATCGTATTTTTACTAATGAAGGATATTCCAATGGCAGTATTAGTGAAAGTTATGATTATGGTCATCACGGTACTCATGTAGCTTCAATCGCAGCTGGTACGGGAGCTGGTGATACTACACCAAATACAGTAATGGAAACCATCCCTTCTAAATTTCAGTCCAGCGTTATGACCTATGGGGCTGAATGGTTTGAGATAAGAAATAACACTGATGATCCGAATACTACAATAACATTAACTTGGGATAATAGTTCTGGGGGAGGTGTCTCTTTTGGGGTATATTCAAATAGTGTATGGGTTAGTTCTCTTGGGAATTACTCAATAAATCCGATAATACAAAATTTGGGAAAGTTAGATACTGGTTGGTATCAAATTTATGCAGCATCAAATTCTTCCGTTTCAGTCAATAAAACTTACACTATTACAATTGAACGTGAATATAATTATACTTTAGTTGATGAAACTCCAAATGCTCCTGTTTACGCAGGTGTAGCCCCAGAAAGTAACCTCGTTAGTTTAAAAGTATTAAATGATACCGGATCAGGGACAGGGTCTCCGTTTTTAAATGCCCTAGATTGGATTTTAAATAATGGTAAAGATCCTGCTTATAATATAACAACAGTTTCAATGTCATTAGGATTTGATGGAATTTATGCTTCGATAGACAATGCAATTAACAATTTAGTTGATAATGGATTTGTTTGTGTTGTTGCGGCTGGAAATGACGGCACAAACTTAGTAAATAATACAATTAATTCTCCTGGGACTGCTGAAAAAGCTATAACAGTTGGAGCCGTTAATAATGCCTTCGAAGTAGCTTATTACAGTTCAAATGGAAATAGTACATATATGAAACCTGACGTGATTGCTCCAGGTGGCACATCAGCAACAAGTGGTTCCTCCTCACCTCATAATTTAATAATAGCAGCGGATTCGAATCATAATGAAAGTGATACTTTAATGTATGATACTACACCTAATGATTATACAGGTATGCAAGGAACTTCTATGGCAGCTCCTCATGTTTCTGGGCTTGCTCAACTTGTGATTGATGCGATTATTCAAAAAGAGGGATCTTGGAGTTGGTCAAAAGAAAATGCTTTACGAGTTAAACACTTAATAACTATGGGAACATGGGAAGTTAATGCTGGTGAATCGTTTGATGGGGATGGAGATAGTATTTCACAAAACCCAAATCTTGATAGAGTAGGTCGAGATAAAACTGAAGGTTATGGAATGGTCCGAGCCGATGCTGTTATTCAAGCAATAATGAATATTACTGAAAATCAATTTACTAATGTTCAATATTATCTAGATCGGAGAGCAGGTTCTCATGCGAAGGATCCTAAAGTGTTACTTTTTTCTCTAAACGCGACAGTAGGAACTAATTACACTTTTATATTAAGTGTTCCAACTACTGGAGATTTTGATTTAATAATTTACAATAACAGTTACGATCCAAATTCAGGAACCCCTAGAGTTTTTATTAATAGTACAAGTAATGGTTATGGTATTGATGAGTCTTTAGTATTTATTCCAACTGAAGATGACATCTATTATTGGTCAGTTCGTGCAGCACAAGGTTATGGTGTTGGTAATGTCTCAATGGTAAGATCAGATAATTCTCCCCCAAATACTCCTATTAACCCTTCCCCAATAAATGGCACTAGTGGGGTGGATACATCACCAACTCTACGCGTTAATGTATCCGATCCTGATGGTGATTCCCTGAGAGTCTCGTTTTACAATGCTTTAGATGATAATTTAATTGGTGTTGTTCCAGGTGTATCCAATGGAAGTACAGCCTCAATTGTCTGGTCAAACCTTACTGAAGGCATATCATATAGCTGGTATGTTGGGATTGAGGATACGATAATTAAAATAAATTCATCAATATGGTCATTTGTAACCTTTTTAGATCTTCCAATCTGGGAACAAACACCGGTGAATCAAGTCATCGAAAATGATAAGTCTTTTATATATGATGTAAATGCATCTGATCTATCAGGGATTTCACATTATTGGATTAATGATACCTTGAATTTCACTATAGATAACAACGGGGTTATAACTAACGCGACAATATTAGTCATAGGAAAATTCTGGTTAGAAATACAAGCTCACGATCCTTTTGGAAATAATATTTCAGCAGTAATTAGTATCACAGTTCAAAGGGCAGAACCAGATCCTAGTGAACGCGAAATTTCTGGATATAGTAATTGGTTTATAATTGGTATTATATCTGTAGTCTCTGTCCTCTCAATAAAAAGAAGAAAAAAAAGGGGTTAAGTTCTAAAATCATAAATATTAAGGTTATAATCATTAAGATTTAGAATAGGTAATTTTTATATAGAATTTAAACTAATCTTATTATATGCCTGCTTTAGCTCATCTTGGAATAGGATTGGTAACCACGATTTTTTCCTCAAATACCTCTCTGGGCTCTATTAATAGGTTCAATGTTTCTTGATATAGTAGCTATTATTTTTTTCTTTTCTGCAACGTGGATCACGCATGGGCTTTTTATGGGAGTTTTTTGGTCAATAATTTCTGTGATAGCTACAAAATTCATCGTAATGCGTCTTAATACAACGAATGAACAAGATAAAAGAAGGAAATCAACAAAATGGAGTATTATAATCGGGTTCCTTGTTTTAAGTCACTGGATTTTGGACTTCATCGGATGGCCAATGAGTGCAATAACACCTACTGCAACGGGAGTACCGCTTCTCTTTGATGACATAGTAAATGTAGGGCTTGGTGTGTATAGTACTTGGTTTGGAGCTTTATTAATGGATATTGGGGTGTTTGTAGTGGGGTTAGCGGTTTACTTTTATTATGTGAAAAATGTAAAAAATATTAAATTAGTTGATGAAACTAAATAATTAGAGTATAAAATTACTATTTCAAATTCTTGTCAATAAATTGGTCTAAAACTTCTTCAATCGTAGGTTTTTTAATTGCTTCAATATCGTAGCTGACTCTCACAATAGGTTTATTACAATTAACAAGTTTACCAAGATCAATAGGGCTGCCATCAATTATGATATCGCATTCTGAATTATTGAGAGTTATTTCTAAATCTTTTAATTGTTGCTCATTATATCCCATGGCTGGCACAATATTAGCGATATGAGGGAAATCTTCAAACATTTCTATTAATGAGCCAACTAAATAAGGTCTAGGATCGATAATTTTTGCTCCGTTATTAACTGCAGCTAAGTATCCTGCTCCATATGACAATTCTCCATGCGTTAGTGTAGGTCCATCTTCAACAACAATTACATTTTTATCTTTTATGTTAAGATCCCCTTCTACTGTCACTGCAGAATTAGTATAAATTCTGATGGCCTCTGGATTTAATTTCTTCAAATTATCCTCAACAATTTTGATGTCTTCAGTTTTCGCGCTATTCATTTTATTAATCACAAAAGCATCAGCATATCTCGCATTAACCTCTCCGGGATGATATTTTAGTTCATGGCCAGGTCTTAGAGGATCTACCACAATAAAAAGTAAATCAGTTATATAAAATGAAATTTCATTATTTCCACCATCAAATACAATAACATCTGCTTCCTTCTCTGCTTCTCTGATTATCTTTTCATAATCAACACCAGAAAATATGACTAAACCTTGCTCAATGTAAGGCTCATATTCTTCTCGTTCTTCAATTGTGCAATTATATTTATCTAAGTCTTCATACTTTTCAAAACGCATTACATTTTGTTGGATTAAATTACCATATGGCATCGGTTCACGAATTGCTACAACTTTATATCCTTTACTGTTTAAGTATCTATATGTTGCTCTAGAAACTTGACTCTTTCCACATCCAGTCCTTACAGCGCATATAGCTACAACTGGTTTAGTAGATTTTATTTGAGTAAATTTTCCCGAAATTAATCGATAGTTTGCACCAGCAGCAAGAACTCGGGATGCTTTATGCATAACTTCTTCATGAGATACATCCGAATAAGCAAATACAACTTCATCAATTTCTTTTTCCTTTATGATATCTTCTAACGATTGCTCAGAGACCATTGGTATTCCATTTGGATATAATTTTCCCGCTAACTCAGAGGGGTACTTCCTTTCAGCGCTTTCTATAGTTCCTACATTTTGTTCTCCCGCAATTGTAAAAGCTAAAACATCATATTCATCATTATCTCTAAAAACTGTGTTGAATACATGGAAATCCATTCCAAGTGCTCCTATAATAACAACCTTCTTTTTCTTCATAGACATAAACCATTCTAATAGTGTTCATTACATTATTATAATAGTTAATTTGGGATTTGTAATAATAGTTATTAATCATATCATGGGAAGGGTAACCCACTTAAGATTACAACTACAGAAAAAGTAGAAATAGTTAAAAGAATAAATGATTAAATATAGAATCCGTTGAGAAAAAAAATAACAGTTAGTATAGAAATTACTCAATTACTAGTTCATTCATTATCTTTCTTGAATTTCTTACATCCAATAGTGTAGAAGAATTTTTAATGCTCAAGACATCTGACCAAATATTTAATTGTTGATAATTATATTCTGAGATCTCTTTAGACTCCCTTAAATCCCTATAAAAGCTTTCCATTTTAATTACTTGCTGTTGATTAGCTGCACCACTTTTCCTTAAAGTTTTATAATTGTCTAAGTTAAGGCCCCATTTATCTTTTTTAAAATTATTATTAACTTCTGTTGAATCCTCCACAAAGCAATTATTCCATAACTTATTGTCAATAGGTGGAACAACTATTATTGATATATTTTTATTTAATTTTCCAAAAAGATTATTTCTCAGATAGTCTCCTATTGAAGTTTCAAAACCAAATAGTGATATAAAAATAATCTGTGGAATTATCTTAGAATATTGTTTAAGCTCTTTTTTATGCAGTAATTGAGTATATTTTTTTACTTCGTCTGATAGTTTAAGTATCTGAATTAATTTTAACGGTTGTATTTTCTTATTGGTAAAAACAAAGGTAATTTTAAGATTATAATTTTCTTTTTCTACTCCATCAGAATATTGATCTTCGATTTTTTCCTTTGGTTTATTCACATCATTTCTTGAACTATTAGAAACTGGATCAGAAATCTTTTCTTCAAGTTCACTAATAATTAAATCAGCAATTCTTTGCTGAAGTGCATTATTAAAAGCAAAATTATGATTTCTAAATGTAATAATAGACTCATTTTTTGAAGTACTAATTTTACTCTCGATCAAATCTATGTAAGGCTTATATATTTTCTGCCAATTTACCAATAATCCATCCATATCAAATAATGAGAAAGGATAATTTCTCAAAATATTAGATTGACTTTCTGTTTGTATTGTCATTTTTTTTAAACCTCTTTTTAATTTTAGGTTAGGTGAATAGAGAAATGGAGGGCTAATTTTTAGAAAATAACTCTATTCTCCTAATATTTTATTGATATTTTGAGTGATTATCCCTTTTCTAATCTCATAATATCTTCAATTTTAAAGAATTGCTGTAAAATAGCTAGAAGATATTTCTCACTTTCCTTGTCGAAATCATTAAGAACGACAATGATACATGAGATCTGGTTAAAAAACAAATCTAAAACTTTAAGATTTTAAGGATATCAAAATTCTTTTGTGTCTGTATTAATAGAAGTAATAATGCTATTTATATTTATCATTAAACAAATCTAAATTCTTAATTCTCAGCAGATTTACTATATTTTTTTTTTTTAAATTAAAAGCAGAAATCTTTTTAAGTCAAACATCTTGAGATCCACATTTTTAAATAAAAAATCAATATTTTTAAGTGGATTTATAGTCTGGATTAACAGTTAAAAGTAAATCAAAGCAGGTCACATCATGGTCACACATGATTAATTACTTCAAAGTATTTTGACCTACATTACCAAATGCACCAGTTAAAAGCACTTTCTGGTTCATTTTTATGAACTCCTTTTAAATTAAAATGAAAAAAATAATTTTTAAAAAAATGTTAAAATTTTTTTATGGCGTATTTATTGATAACCTTCCCATTTTTGCTCAAGATTAGGATCTTGAATTGTCTCCATTATGTATCCTGCATATTCTTCTCCCGTAGCACCAGTATCTCTCCCAGTTAAAACTAGCTTCTTTTCATAAGTAGCACAAATATCAAGAGCCATTTCAAGTTTCTTAGCTTTTCCTGTAAAACCAATATGGTTTAGTAGGATTGCTGCTGCTTTGATGATACTTGAAGGATCAGCATATTGCGCTCGTCCATCATCAACCATTCTAGGGGCACTCCCGTGGATAGCTTCAAACATAGAATATGTTTTTCCAATATTTGCCGAACCAGCAGTTCCAACACCTCCTTGAATTTGCGCTGCCTCATCTGTAATAATATCACCATAAAGATTTGGAGCCACAAATACTCGGAATTGGCTTTGTCTTGCGGGATCGATTAGTTTAGCAGTCATTATATCGATATACCAATCATCCCATTCCACATCCGGATATTCTTTAGCGATCTCTCCTGCCATGGCAAGAAACTTCCCATCAGTAGCTTTTACAACATTTGCTTTTGTAACAACAGTTAATCTGTTAATATTATTCTTTTTTGCATAATCAAATGCCAATCGAATTATTCTATCGGCTCCTTGAGTTGTTATAACTTTAAAATCAATTGCTAGATCGTCTGAAATATTTATTCCTTTTGAGCCTAAAACATAAGCTCCTTCAGTGTTTTCTCTGAAAAACATCCAATCAATATTTTTCTCGGGAACTTTCACAGGTCTAACGTTCGCAAATAAATCAAGTTCGCGACGCATGGTCACATTAGCACTTTCTATGTTAGGCCATTTATCACCTTTTCTAGGTGTGGTTGTAGGTCCCTTTAATAACACATGACATTTTTTTATCTCAACTAATACGTCATCAGGAATAGCTTTCATAACTTTTGCCCTATTTTCAATAGTTAATCCCTCAATTACTCGAAATTCCACATTACCATTTTCAACATCATCTTTTAAAAGAAATTCTAAAATAGCTTGAGCATGTTTAGTTATGTAGGGCCCAATTCCATCACCACCGACAATTCCAATGATAATAGGTTTTAATGTGGAATAATCAATCCAATCTTCTGCCTTTTTCATCCTTTCGACGCGTTCTAGTTGTTCTTTGACGAGATTTTCAAAATGGATTTTTGCCTTTTCAGTCATTTCGTTCATTTTCTCTTACTTTTATAATTTTTATGTTTAATTATTTGAATTTCTAATCTTATAAAAAATTTGTATATAGGGATATATGTTCTATTTTCTCCCACATGCATCCCATGAGGGAAAACAAATAATAAATTGAACTTTGGAATTAGATGGTTGAAAGAGCTAAGAATTCTGAAAGAATCATATATTAAAAGAAATTAATCAAAGGTTACCTCATAACTTTTCTCAATCATATTGAAAGACCCTATGTCACCAAAAATAGCTCTTTAAATCAAAATCAAGCGTTTCAGTCTGAAACTTTCTGACATTATATGTTGCAAAACGAAACTGACAAAAGAATATTTAATAAAGTGCTCGAATAAAACAATTAATATAAATTAGGAATCTTTTTTAAACAAAGGAGGATTTTTAGTTAAAAATTAAAATTTAATAACTATAAGTAAAGTGATTATATAGTTGACATTATTTCAAGGATCCAATCCATGGGAGACAAGTAACTATCTACTAGCAGATACTTTTCTCTGGATATCCGTTATGATTTGTCTTTTATCTGCAATATTCTTACTGGCGGAATACTTTAGAACTCATAAAACCTATCATTTAGTCTGGGCGATTGCATTCATAACTGCAACCATAGTTTTTCATCAGATTGTATTTGTCGGTAGTTTTAAAGTTGTAGAGGGTTCTCTTGGTGCTGCTTTTACCTTATTTGGCCCTGGAGGATTAGCAGCAGGATTATTGTATTCTGTTTTTGAAGATAGGAAAATTGCTGGTACTCTAAGTTTTGGAACGATATATATTATATTTATCATTATTGCAGCAATTCTTACAGCATTTTTAATTATAGTTTCAAATAATTTAAATTATTCCTATCTGGTTATGATAGTCTCAAATAGTATAAGTTCGGCCCTAATAATTGGTCTTCCACTTTACACTAGATTAAAAACCAGAGAGACATCAAAAGTAGCCTACTTTATGATGGCATATGGATTTTTAGCAGGAGCTGGTGGTATCTGTATGTCAGTAGCAGCAACAGGTACAGGGGATGCCTTTATTGCTATAGGTCTTTATTCCTTTTTTCTAGTTATCTCGAAGTCATCAATAGCCTTTTCAATGCTTTTTGAGAAAAAATGGGCTTTTAAAATACCGGGACTTATCTTTCAAATTAAATATCTGGAAAAAATACATTTGAAGGGCGTTATACAAAGAGTTTAATATATGTTTCTCTTAATCTACTCAATTTTTGTTTTTATATTCGGTGCAATAATGGTTGGGATTTATATACGTAACTATAAATCTCTTCCCATTGATACTTGGAAACCGGGTGCTGCCTGGACACGAGCAATGATCTACTTTTCCTTTTGTAATATCATTATAACCATCTCTGGTACTCTAGAACAAATTTTGACAAAACCTATTTTCACTTTAGAGCAAATTACAAACATCTATTGGATTATATATTTAACCACTTGTTTTACATTTGTTTTTTTCGCATATTTCATTCTGTGGCCTCGCAATACGCTCAATTTTGAAAGGAAACTTTATCTTGGGTCCGAAATAATTTTTGGTATTATTTGGGGTTTTAGTACTGGGGGAATTCTTCTCTCATTTTATCATCTCTGGAGTTTAACTGGTGTTCTTCCATGGATTAACTACATTTTAGCTTTCATTAGCATTTCTCTCTGGCAATATTTTATCCAGGCATATTTCTGGGACATTTACGTTAGTCCTGAGCATGATACACCTAGATCAATTCTTATTAAAACATTTACCTGTCATCTTCCAAATGTCTTATTAAGTTTGGGATTTCTCTCTATATGGGGAAATTATACCATATTTATTTCATTTTTTATTATTGCGTTAGTATCCTCTACTATCTTCCAGAGATTTCCTGCTCCATGGGCTAAGGGCAAATTTCACGCACCAGCATTTAAATCTGGAATTATGGGATATCCTTACGGCTCAGGGTATATAGAAAAAACGTAATTTTACAAAATCATAACAATTATGAGAGAGAATTCTGCAAATAAAGAATATTATTAAGAACTAATGTTTGAGGTAAAAGATTTTAAATAAATTTTCCCCTCATTACAAATTTCTATATAAGAAGGTTGCATCTCTTGCCACGAACCATCATTTATTATTTCCACTTGCTGTTGGTTGATAGTTATGATGGTTTTGATTTTATGATGAATATGACCATATATGACGTGATTTATTTTTGAAAAATCATATTCATCATCCTCTAAGAATCCTTTTATTTCCTCTAAAAAATAATCAGGTTTACTGGCAACTCGTTGCCACTTTTTCATAACACGCATACTAGTTTTAATGAAGTTAAATTCTAAACCATTTAGGTCTGAAAAAGCAGTATTCATTAATTCAATTGGCTTCCTTTTTAACTTAGCTAATTCATCTTTCATTTGTTCAAAACTTATAGGTTTAATTTTTCTTCCTTTCTTTATTATTATATTCCAGAAGTAATCATAGGTTTCTTTCACTTCAAACTTGTTATTCGAGATTAAATATTTCCACATTTGCCCTACAATATGCCGATATATTTCATTCTCAAATTGAAAACCATGTGTCAAAAAACACCTGTAATTACTGTCCAAATCAAGACTTTTAATCTTTACTTGATTAACAGGGTTACCTTCAATTTCCTCTCGGGAATTGTACAAGAATAGTACACTATCTGTATCGGCTTTTTTCAATAGTGCATACTGATAATATAACTCGTAATTAAATAATTCTTTGAAATCGCTATTTCTGAATTTCTTTAAGAATTTCTTTTTTCGACGTTCAAATTTATCATCAAAGACTCCAGTAACAGGAATTTCATGATTTCCTAATAAAAATATAAGATTAATTTTCTTTTTAATTTCCAGTAAAAGTGTAAAAATCTTTTGAATTTTTTTCCTTCTTAAAAGAGTCCGAGGAATGTCTGTAACTAAATCGATAAAATCTCCTAAAATTATAAACGCTTGCAGCTCATTCCCGAATTCTCCATTAATAATTCGGTTTAAAAATTGAATAAATAAGTTCTTTTGACTATCTAATGCCCCTAAATGTACATCTGAAACCACTAAAATCTTTGGATTAGATACACCCATTTTCAATCATTCCTCTTATTAATAAATTGTTAATATCTATTTATAATGAAATAAACTAATATTTAATGATTTTTCTGATTCAATAACAAAATGAAAAATGATTGAAAATATAATAAAAGAATAAAAATAAAATTATTTCGAATTTTATTCCGAGAAAAGAATTTCATCATAAGGTTGACGAAATAGTCCAGCTCTTTGACGTTTTTGGTCGAAAATATGTCCCATCATTCCAATGGATCTTCCTAAGACAAATAAACCGTTTAAGGCTTCACTAAAGATAACATCTTCAATCTCCTCTTTAGTATATTCCAAATTTTCCAATAAGTCCAGAAATGTAATACCTATGCACCCATCGACGTTCAGGATTAGGTTGTTTCTTTTTGAGGTAGTAACTTTTTCGACTTCTAAAGCATAATCTAAATGAGGATGCTTAGGAAAATTCTTGATTATGAATTCTTTTAACAACACTACACGTTTGTCGGGATTTTGAACCGATTTAACTCTATGACCTATTCCCGGTATATTGATTTGTACGACATTTTTCATGTAATTCATGAACTCTAATGGTGTCATTTCCTTGTGCATTGCTTCTCTAAAATATTTCGCTGCATCAGATACTGCCCCCCCAAAACGTGGGCCAATAGTAAGGATGCCACTTGCTAAAGCAGACATGAGATCTTTCCCTGCTCTGGCTGTTATTATTGCGTTATGGGCTCCACTGACGGCAGGACCATGATCTGCGGTTAATTTAATTACTATTTCAATATATTGCTGTGCAAATTCTGGTAATTCTCGTTTAAACCATAGTAAACCGATAACATATCCAATTGATTTATTATCCCGTATAATTTTATCTAACGGTACTTGATTATAAGTTACTATTTCCCCTCGATCATCACTAATGGTAACTATTACATCAGTAGGTCTTCGTACTTTCCCTAATCGAATAGCAGTATTAAAATCTAACGGTACTTCTGGGGGAATAAAATCTTCCACGGGCTCTATCTTACCCTCTTGCTTTAGTTTATTGAATGTTTTTCTAATTTCTTTATCTAAATCTTCATAGGATTCAGGGACTATTGCTCCGGCTTCTCTTAATGCACGATTTTTCGCATCAGCAGTTTCTTTATCACTATCAGCCATAGCACCTGCGTGTCCAAACTGGAGCCCCTTAGGTAAAATCTTTGCTGCGGTTCCAGTTACCCATATAACAATTGGTTTAGTAATCTTTCCACTTTTTAAGGCATCAACAATATCATATTCATCTACACCGCCAATCTCTCCTAAAGCTACTAATAATTTTATTTTAGGATTTGCTTCATATCGTAAAAGATGGTTAATAAGTCGGGAACCAGGGAATCTGTCCCCACCTATTGCTATCCCTTCAAAGATCCCGTCGGTAGTTTGTGAAATCATGAAATTCATTTCATTGCTTAAACCTCCTGATTTCGATATAAACCCAACTGATCCGGGACGATATAATTTTGAGAGCATAATATTTTCTAGTGTTCCAGCAGTATTCCCAATTTTAAACGCACCAGCTCTAATCCCTCCTACAGTTGCTGGACCAATTATGACTTTGTTTTTATCATTAGCAATTTTAATAAGTTCACGACTTTTTCTTTCGGGGATTCCTTCAGCAATTATCACTACAGTTCGTATCGTCTCAGATTCAAGAGCTTCTTTACTTGTTTCATATGCTGACCTAAATGAAGCAAAATTTATCATTACTTCAGCTCCAGGATGCTTTTTCATGGCAAAACCGAGTGTTTTATAAATAGGAATAACAATTTCCTTACTACCCCAAAATACTTTATGATAACCAATTGCTGCCGTTTGAGTAGGTCTAATAATTGCCGCTACTGAGGGTTTTTCTCTCTTACTTACAAAATCAAAATCAAGCATTCTTTGAATTGGATTTCTTTGAAAACCATAAATAATAGCTTGAGTATTTCTATCAAATAGTTCGTAACTTTCCACTTTAAATCCCTCCCCCTTCTTCAGCTTTTTTTATTAATTCTACTACTCTCGTCATGTGAGTATATCTATCATAAACTTCTATTGGAACTCCAGTTTCCTCTCCAACATTCTTCATTAATTCTAATCCTTGTTTTTCATTAGGTCCTCCCCGACGAACAAAGATTTTAACTTTCGCCTTTTTTAATTTGTCGACTGAATTCCTAATTGCACTTACAATACCTGTAAAAGTTGCTTTCACATCAGTAAAATTAGCAATACCTCCTCCAATTATGAGATACTTTGATTTACCTTCTGGATCGGGGTTTTCAGTTATGAGATCAATAATGGTTTGAGCATAAATTTCAGTGTGCTCACGTGAAGGATTTCCTGAATACTCTCCATAATTCCCCAGTTCACCTCCAAAACCTAAATCAACAATAGTGTCAGTATATATTACTGAAGCCCCTCCTCCGGCAACCATGGTCCAGACTCGTCCATCCTTGTTTAATATTTTTAATTTTAGTGATGCACCCGTTTTTTCATCTAATGCTCTTATCATTTCTTCTTTTTCAGACATTTTTTGACCAAAGGCAGCCGGAAATTCAATAGGATGATTAGGATTACCCCAAGTATCTGTGTGAAGAAATAAAGCTGTATCATCCAACCGAGCTTTTACATCCAAAGGGACTAAAACTTTCTCTGGAGTAATTGCAAATGGATTGATTTCAAGGAAAGTGAAATCTTGCGCTACAAAAACTTGGAATAGTCCTTTAATAAAAGGAATCA